>Ga0070741_10003540_pt1 | contig 38596 bp, 32 predicted proteins | sample Coa_R1_4_FD_66440 | JGI IMG/M metagenome (GOLD analysis project Ga0070741, IMG submission 66440) | Surface soil microbial communities from Centralia Pennsylvania, which are recovering from an underground coalmine fire - Coalmine... | ecosystem: Environmental > Terrestrial > Soil > Unclassified ... | reverse complement strand
TTCGGGCTCCCGTGGACACCGTCAACTCTATACCCAGGTTTCCGGCTGCCGAGAGCTGGCTAAGATGGCGCGGTGACCGGTGACCCGCGGGAACGGCTGGCGGCGGCGCGGCTGTACCTGTGCACGGACGGGCGGCGGGAGCGCGGCGATCTGGCCGGGTTCCTCGACGCGGTGCTCGGTGCCGGGGTGGACATCGTCCAGCTTCGGGAGAAGGGGCTGGAGGCGCGGGACGAACTCGCGCTGCTCGAGGTGTTCGCCGACGCGTGCCGACGGCATGGCGCGCTGCTCGCGGTCAACGACCGGGCAGACGTCGCACTCGCCGCCGGCGCGGACGTGCTGCACCTGGGCCAGGACGACCTGCCGCTTGCGGTGGCCCGGCGGATCCTGGGTGACCGGCCGCTGATCGGGCGCAGCAGCCACAGCCCGGACCAGGCGGACGCGGCGGCCAGCGAGCCGGGCTCCGCCTACTTCTGCGCCGGCCCGGTCTGGGCGACGCCGACCAAGCCCGGGCGCCCGGGCACCGGCCTCGGGCTGATCGAGCACGTGGCCGCCGGCGCGCCGGACCGTCCCTGGTTCGCCATCGGCGGCATCACGCTAGGCAACCTCGACGACGTGCTGGCGGCCGGGGCGACCAGGGTCGTGGTCGTCCGCGCCATCACCGACGCCGACGATCCCGCGGCCGCGGCAGGCGAGTTCGCCGCCCGCCTCGCCGCGGCGAGTTAGCTGTCCGGGACGAGCTCGGCCACGTCGTGATGGAGCTTGGCCGTCGCCTGATCGAACGTCGCTGATGTTCCGCCGCCTTGCGCGGTCAGCTGGCACTGATCAGCGCGACAGCCGCGGCCGATACGAGCAGGCCGAGAGCCTGGAGCCGACTCCAGTGCTCGTGGAGGATGAACCGGGCAAGCAAGACGGTGACCGCCGGGTAGAGCGCGGTGATCACGGCAATGACGGCCAGCTGTCCGGCTCCGGTGGCAGCGAGGTAGAGGAGGTTGGCTGTTCCGCCCAGCGCTCCAGCGATCATGGCTCCCCGCCAGGAAAGCTGCCACGCCTTCCGCTCCGGCCGGTTCCGGGACGGCACCAGCCACATCGCCACGATGACCGACGCCACCACCTGGCCAGGCAGCAGCGGCCACCCTCCGGCACGCGTACCCGCCCGATCTAGCGCGATGAACAGCAGCGCGAACCCCACGCCAGCGACGAGTCCGGCGATCAGGCCGGCCCCGCGGTTTCCCCGGTCGCCCGCGGGCTGCATCGACACCAGGGCCACCGCCGGTACGCCGATCGCGACGCCGACCCAGGCGAGCCACGGCAGGTGCTGTCCGAGGAGTGCACCGGTGACCGCAGGCAGCGTCGCGCTCAGTACCGCCGAAACGGGCGCGACGATGCTCATCCGCGCTACCGACAGACCCCAGTACAAGGCCACGGTTCCGATGCCGCTGCCGATTCCGCTCAGCGCTCCCCACCATAGCGTGCCAGCCGACGGAGAATGCGCGGACAACGCGACGATAGCTATCGCCGCCGCTATTATCCCGAATGGCTGGGCGATGGCCACGATTGCGTTGGGATCGCCACGGCGGGCGGCGTGGCCGGCCAGGAAGTCCGACGATCCGTAACACAGCGCCGACAACAGACTCAGCAGAACTCCCACCGCAGTCCCCTACCCGGTGATTCACACCGGTAACGTCGGCCACGCTCCGGCTTGCCTATCGTCGGCCGCCACCGAGCTTGCCACCTGGAAATAATCGTCCAGCGGCATCGCCATCATGCTCTCCGTGCGCATAGTGCCGGACTGGGCGATGATCGACATGGCGCTGAATGCCGTGAGCGGATCGGCTCCGATGTCGAGGATCAGAAGATAGTCGTATTTACCGAGCAGATTCCAGGAAGACACGACCTGGACTCCTACCTCGTCGAGACGGCCCCGCAGCAGCGCGAACCTGCGGCTTTCCTCATATTCGGTGGTACACGCCTCGTCGGTCGCCGTAGCGAGCACAACGGTATGCATGGCTCTACTCCTTCCGTGCCCGCCGCATGTCCAGCTCCAGGTCTTTCCGGATAGCCCGGTGCAGGAAAGTGGCAGAGGTTTGCGTAAGGAAATGATTTCCGGGCAGCGCGCGGATTTTCACGTCCTGAGTGGTATGTTCTCCCCAAAGCTCCAGCTTGGCCGGATCGACCAAGGCATCGGAAAGACCACGGAAAACAGATATCGGGCACGGCAGCGGCGACCCCGGAACATACTCATATGTTTCCGCGAGTGAGTAATCGCCGCGGAGGCCCGGCAGAAATTCCTGCTGCAGCTCTGGTTCATCCAGGATTTCTCGCGGGAGCTCGCCCATCCGGCTTACCTCGGACAGGAACTCGTCGTCCGGCAGGGACCGCAGGTTCCGGCCAGCGGCCGCCGCCATGGCCGGCGGCGCACTGCCGCAGGCAAAGAGCCGCAGCGGCGGCCGGTGTCCTTGGTCGGACAGCGCCCGGGTGGTCTCGAAGGCGACGATCGCACCGAGGCTATTGCCGAAGAACGCGTACGGCTCGCTGACTGTGGGCGCCAGCTCTTCGGCCAGGTCGGCGGCGGACTGGCGCAATGTCATCGGCTGGCCCGAGGCAGGCCGGCGCGGCTGGGTGGCGACGACGCGGATGTGTGGTTCGAGGGCGTCCGCCCAGCCGCTGTAGATGGCGGGCGTGCCCCCGGCGTGCGGAAGGCAGATGAGCATGACCGCGGCGTCCTTGTTCTCGCCCTTCACTTCTTCTCCTGCTCCTCCTGCGTCTGGTTCGGCGGGTCTGGCTCGATACGGCGGGCCAGCCCTGCGCACGTCGGGTCGTCGACGAAATGACCAAGGTTGACGGTCACGCCGAATTGGTTACGCACCCGGGCCACCAGCCGGGCCGCCTGCAACGATGTCCCACCGAGATCGAAGAAGCTCGCGTCCGGATCGGCGTCCGGCCGGTTCAGGACCTCCGCCATCATCGCCGCGAGCTTGCCGGTCAGGCTGCCATCGTCGTGGCGCCGGCCTGGTGACTGAGAAGGCGTCAGCGCGTTGCGGTCGATCTTGCCGTTGGGCATCCGCGGGAGTTCCGGCAGAACCTCAAGGAAGCCGGGCACCATGTGGGCCGGCAGCCGCCGGCGCAAGCTGCCCAGCAGTTCCTCGGGCTCCGGCCGCCGGCCCTCCCGGTGACAGACCACGTAGGCCTCGAGCCTCCCGCTCTTGACTGGTTTAACCACGGCCTGGCGGACGGCGGGCAACTGCTGGAGGGCGAACTCGATTTCCCCTGGCTCGATGCGGAATCCGTTGATCTTTACCTGTTCATCGGCGCGGCCAAGGAATTCGATGCTGCCATCGTCGCGGTAACGCGCCAGGTCGCCGGTCCGGTACACCCTGGCCGCGGGATCGTCCGCGAAGGGATCGGGCAGGAAGCGCTCAGCTGTCAGGTTCGGGCGGAAGCGATATCCCCGCGCTACCCCCACGCCGCCCACGAGAAGCTCGCCGGGGAAACCCGCGGGGACGGGATTGCCGCAGTCGTCGACGATGTATACGCGGACATTGGCCAGCGGCCGGCCGATAGGCACGACGTCGTCGATGGTGCCGGGCAGGCAATGCCAGGACGTCACGTCCACGGTGGCCTCGCTCGGGCCGTAGAAATTGTGCAGCTGAGCCCACGGGACGGTGCCGAATACCCGGCGGCACAGATCGGGCGACAGAGCTTCGCCGCCGGAGAATACGTAGCGCAGGCTGGCCGCTTCGGAGAGCCCCGGCTTTTCTTCCAGCAGGACGTCGAGGACCGACGGGACGAGCGGAAGCGCGGTGATGCCTTCGCGGCAGATGGTGCGGGCCAGCAGGGCGGTGTCGCGTTCGGCGCCCAGCGGAGCGAGAATCAGCCTGGCGCCGTTGACCAGCGCACCGAAGATCTCCATGGCCGCGATGTCGAAGGAGAAGGACGTGTGCTGCAGGACCGCGTCGCCCGGTCCGAGCGGGAATTCCGTCCGGTCCCAGGCCAGCCGGTTCACCAGTCCGCGGTGCTCGATCTCGACGCCCTTGGGAGTTCCGGTCGATCCGGACGTGTAGATGACGTAGGCGAGGTTGTGTCCGTCGCTGATCTCCGGCAGCGGGTCGGCGGGCCCGGCGCGCAGTTCTTCCTCGGTATCTATCTCCAGAACCGAGGCGGGTGAGTCAGGGAGCCACTCCGTGAACCACTGCTGGGTGATCACGATGCTCGCCTGACTGTCCTTGAGCATGAATTCCAGCCGGTCCGGCGGATACTCCGGGTCGAGCGGAAGGTATGCGCCACCGGCCTTGAGCACTCCGAGCAGAGCCACGATCAGGTCGGTGCACCGGGTCAGGCAGATCGCCACGAGGCTGTCGGCTGTCACCCCGCGGCCGCGCAGGACGCGTGCCAGGCGGTTGGAACGCTCGTCGAGCTCACGGTAACTGACCGGTTTCTCATCTGCCATCTGCACGGCGACCGCGTCCGGATATCGCCGTGCGGCGCTGGTGAACAGCTGGTGGGCACACTGCGGCGCCTGATACTGGACCGCCGTGTCCCGCCAGACCGCGGGGATGCGGTGTTCGAGAGCCTCCTTGAGCTGCGCGGCCAGCTCGCGGCCGCGGGAGGGTGCCCGGGTGCGCGCTGACGACGGCGGCGCCGCAGGAGCCGCAAGCATCAGCCGATGGCACGTGCTGATCGTCTCGGCATCGGTGAGGCCGCGGGCACCGTGCACATGGACCGCTTGGCCGACGGCCGCGAAAACGGCGCTGCGTACCACGCGGCCGAACACGTCGATGTCGGCGGTGCGGTCGAGCGCTCGGTCGAGGTCGGCGGCCAGCTGATACGAGCGGAGCCGCAGCCCGCGGATCCGGACGGAGTTCCCGGCAAGCGGGAACGTCACAGCCTGGAACTGACTGATCGGCTCGCCGAACTGGCGGCGCTCCTTGGCGTGGTTCGCGGCCAGCGCTATCGCTCGCTGGGCGATTCCGATGAGATAAGCGCTGTACCGCAGCGACGAAGCCGCCGCCGCCGCCTCGGCCGTCGAGACCTGGTCGATGACGGCGGGACGGTGCAGCGCGTAGCCGAGTTGCTCGGCCAGCAGGACGCCCTCGGCGCTGCCCAGTCCCAGACCAAGCTCCGCACATGCTTTCAGCTGATCATCTTCCGCCGTGGCGCCGAGCACCGCGGCGAAACGGCTGCGCAGCTCCTGTTGCGAAGAGGACAACTGGGTTCTCATCGGGTCACCTCCGAGACGTCGTCAAGAAGCGCCGCGGAGACCGTCGCCAGCATCATTTCCGATGTCCCTCCCGCGATGGCCAGGCCTGGCGCCTCGCTCAGGGAGTTGATGAGTTCGTCCGCCCGCGAGCCGGTGCCGAAGACCTCCCGGCATGCCCAGGCCAGCTCGGCCACCCGGCCGGTCAGTTCGCTCGTCCACCACTTGGCCGAGGCGGCCGCGGTCATGGCATCTTCACCGTGGTTGAGCAGGTCAACGCAGCGCCAGGTGAGCAGCCGGGCCGCGTCCAGCTCCGTTTGCAGCAACTGAGCCTGCTCGACGGCTCCGGCCGGCAGTTCACACTGAGTGAGCAGGGTAAGCCACCGTTGGGCATGCCCGTAGAAGTACACCCCTGTCCGCTCGACGGCGAGCGCCGTATTGATCAGCTGCCAGCCGCCGCCGGGCTCGCCCACCAAGGCGTCCTGGGCGAGCCGCACCCCGTCAAAGACGACATGGTTGAACGCCTCCGGGTTAAACCCGGATACCTCGTTGATCTCGACTCCAGGCACGTGCAAGGGTGCGATGAAGACGCTGAGGCCGGAATACTTGCTCCCACCATGGCCGGTGCGCGCCAGGCAGATGCCGAACTCGGCCTGCGGAGCGCCGACGTTCCAGATTTTCTCGCCGGTGAGCCGCCAGCCGTCCCCCTCCCTGTCCGCACGTGTCGTCAGCCCGCCCAGGTCGGATCCGGCCTCCGGTTCGCTGTACAGCACGACACCGAAGCGTTCGCCGGCGGCCATGCCCGGAAGATGGGTGCTTTTCTGCTGCTCGGTGCCCGCGGCGAGGATGGTCGAGCCCGCATTGTCGATCGTGTTGACCCGGGCACTGTCGGGGATGCCCGCCAGGGACATCTCTTCCGCGACAATCGCCGATTCGACGATCGTCGCGCCGCGGCCGCCATAGCCGGCCGGCCAGTCGGGAGCGAGCAGGCCCGCCTTGCCCAGGGCACGATAAGTCCCGGCGGGGTTCCGCCATGGCGTCGCCTTCTTGGCATCACTGAGCTCACGTCGCACGGTGTCGCTCGATGCGATCGCACGGACCTCGGCGCGGAACTCTTCCTGTTCGCGGGTGAAGGCGAAGCTTGGGGTGAACATCTGTCGTCCTCTGGTCATGATCCTTGCGACTGGACTACCGGGCGGGGACCCAGTCGGCTGGCTTCGAGCATCGAACGCAGCCAGCGCTCGAAGGCCGCGACGCCTTCGCCCGCCAGCACCCGCAGCGCATGGCTGCCGACGATGAACCCGTCCGCGCCCGCACTGGCCGCCAGTGCGACATCGTCGGGTGCCCGCAGGCCGAAGGCCAGGAAAACCGGCAGGTCCGCGCGTACGGCGCGGATGGCTCCGACCTTGCGTGCCACGATCTCGTCGATGTGACGGTGCTGTCCGGTGGCGGAGCTGAGCGCCAGGTAGACAAAACCTCCGCCGCTTTCGAGTACTTGGCGTTCATCGTCGTCGACCGCGCCCGAACCGACCTGCAGCGTGGCGACCACGGGTACGTTCCATCCCCGCGCGGCATCGGCGTAGCCGGGGAAGGGGGCCGCGTCATGTTCACAGATGAAGCCAAGGCACCGGCGCCTGACCGATGCGGGTACCCGGCAATCACGCGCCGCGGGCCAGGCCGATTCGTAGACCACGCCGACCGGGGCCGGTACGCCGGCCAGCCACCGGTGCATCGGCTCCGAATCCGGATCGAGCGCCTCCGACGGAGCCCTTATCAAGGCTTCGGCGACGGCGCCGCCGGTGCGACCGGTGAACCGCCGGTCGGACAGGACCGGGAACTCGATGAAATCCACCCCGTACGCCACGGCGGCGCTTACCGCGGCTTGGCTGTCACGCCAGGTCGGGTAGCCGGGCACGAGATACAGCCCGAAGCCCATTCGCGATTCCAGGCCTGGGCGCTCGGCCACTTGTCGCAGCGTCGTCATGCTGGTCCCCCGGCAAGCCTGCTGGCGATCGCGGATACCCTGAGGGCACAATAGGTTTCCCATAGCGTGGAACGACCGGACGACGCGTACCCTCCGTCGGCTTGACGGCATGCCTGGGTCGCTGCCAGCACCTGGTGCCACGGCCATTCCAGCCGCAACAGCTCCGCACATCGGGAGCCCCAGTACCCGGTCGCCAGGGACCAGTCTGGTTTGCCCGGCCGCATCCGCATGTGCCCGTGCCCGTCAAAGCAGGACTCGGCAAAACCCCGGTGCCGGTGCACGCTGGCCAGGTCGTCGGGCGTGCCCAGCCACTGGCGGATGGCGATACCGCAGTAGGTTCGCTCGATATCCGGCGGGTCGCCCGGCATGAGCCCGTATCCGCCGTCCGCGGCGAGGCAGTCAGCCAGGAAGGAACGTACCGCCTCCTGCTGCCGGGCAGGCAGCCGCGCATCGATGATCACCAACGACCGTATCGCGTAGAAGAGGTCATCCCCGTCGACAGCTACCTTCCCGTCGGCGAACACCTGCTCCGCCACCCAGCGAGCAATGGTCGGAGGCTGGTCGGCATCCTGGCCGGCCAGCTGGCGAAGCCGGTTCCCGTAATAAGTTGCCCCGAGAGAGGGGCGCTCCGATTCGCGGGTCATGGCGAAGGCCGGTCCACGACGGCAATCCGCGAGCAGCCGCAAGTCCGCGCCGGCAGGCCGGTCGCCGAGCAGGCGCAGGATTTCCCCGCCGAATCGGGCTGCCTCGAGTGTGGGACCTTGGTCGCCGATCTCGACCAGGTTTCCTGAGCCGTCTCGGCAGCCGCTTATGAACGTCGCAGTATCTCGGGTCATCGCACACCTCCGTTCAGCCCGGCACAGGCCCGAAAATCTCGTCTTGAGGCGCGTAGCTCTCATAGCCGACATCGTTGAAACCGTAACTTGCCGGGAGGCATTTTGGCGCTGGCGTTCCGAAAAGAAGAGAGTCGTCGAGAACTGGATTATCCTGCGCGTTGATATAAGTGTCGTACAATTCGTGAGCCCGGCGCTGAGCTTGCGGTATCGAGATCATAGGTCCCGCATCCACATAGTCACGGATTTCGCTCAGGGTGGCCATACTCAGGCAAAAAGTGAGGAGGTCCTGTGTCCGTGCGACGAAATCATCATGCTGCCGGACGATGTGATAAGGCTTGGGTAGCGACTCGAGAAGATCACCCGCATAGATCACGAAGTCCGCGACGTCGTGCCCGATGATGTCTTCTTCGAGGATAGCCGGACCCACGAGATAGTTGATGAAACCGAAGATCTTTGGATTGCGGCTGAAATAGAAGATGCACGCAGGCTTTTCCGACTCGGCATCGTCTTCGGTCAGCTCTTCGGCCAGCTGGCCGATGACGGTGCCGTAACATCCGGAGTCGACCAGGGCCACCGACTCCGCCGTCACGTCATCGGGGTCTGGCAGGCCGAACACCTCGCGCGGCGCGCCTTGCGTGTTCCGGCAGGCGTGCACGACTCGCAGGTCAAGGCCGTTCATCGAGCTTCCTTCGAGCTTACGAGCGGTGAGATAGGTGGACAGCATGTCCCTGGCCAGGAAGACCAGTTGTTTGCGACGTCGGTGCATGCACCAGTTCACCGACCAGTCAGCGAAGGATGTCCACAGTGGTATCCACGGCCGGATCCGCCACATGAAGCGTTCGATCGTATCCGCGAGCCACAGATCCAATGATTCCGCCGATGGCGCGAGAATGACTTGACACAAGTGGTTGATCTGTTCCTGTGACAGATCTCCTTCGGCGTGCATGGTGGAGACGAATCGTTCTATGGTCTCCATTTTCAACGGTAGCGGTTCTTTCGTGGAATTCTGCCATACCCGGATCCAGTGTCTCGCCATCAGCCGCCATCTTTCTGCCCCGAGCTGATGGACGGGCTTGCGAGGTCTGCGCTCGATCAGGTCAGTTACCCAGTCAGTTACCTCGCTGATCTGGAACGATCGCTGATCGTTGATTGGCGCAACCGGCATGACCCTCTATTCCCTGGATCGCACTTCTCTTGTCCTGATGAATAGTCACCGTTTCCCTCAGATTCGCCACGAAACGCGCGCAGGACAAAAAATCGAGTCAATATTTGATCATCCTTCACTGGGTCTGCCGGAATCGGCAGAAGGCACAGCAGTAAAATGCAGCCATGGCTGAACCCACCATCGTCGTAGAGCACCGCGAGCACCTGTGGTACCTGCTGGCCGAGGCCGCCCAGGTCGAGCACCTGATCATGTGCCAGTACCTGTACGCGAGCTTCAGCCTCAAGAGTGGGCCCGGCGACGGGCTTACCGCGGAGCAGGCCGCCGCGGTGGCCCGCTGGCGGGAACTGCTGACCGGCATCGCCATCGAGGAGATGCTGCACCTGGCGCTGGTCTTCAACGTGATGACGTCGATCGGCGCCGCGCCGCCGCTGAGCAGGCCGAACTTTCCGCGGCGCAGCGACGACCTGCCGGGCGGCGTGCAGTTCCGGCTGCTGCCGTTCGGCACCGACGCACTGACGCATTTCCTGTACCTGGAGCGCCCCGAGGGCATGCCACGGATGGACGCGGCCGGCTTCGTGCCGACGGTGCCGCCACACGCGCCGATCGAATCCGGGGAAGCCATGCCTCGGGCGCAGGACTTCGGCACGGTCGGGCACCTGTATCGCGGTATCGAGCAGGGGCTGGCCGCGCTCTGCGCCCGGATCGGCGAGCGGGCGCTGTTCGTCGGGCCGCCGCGGACCCAGGCGACACCGGACCTGTTCCGCTGGCCGCAGCTGATCGCCGTGCGGGACCTCGCGTCGGCGACGGCCGCGATCAACGAGATCATCGAGCAGGGCGAGGGCGCGCGGGGCGACTGGCGGGACGCGCACTATGGCCGCTTTCTCGGCATCTGGGAGGAGTACACCAAGCTCACCGACGCCGATCCGGCGTTCCGGCCCGCACACCCGGTCATCGCCGCGTTCACCCGGCAGCCGTACGATGTCGCCGAGCCGCAGCCGCTGCTCACCGATCCGCTCACCCGCACCGTCGCCGAGGTGTTCAACCTCGGCTACGAGACCCTGCTCCAGGTGCTCAACCGGTTCTTCACGCACACCGACGAAACCGGCGAGCAGCTCCAGGTGCTGGTCGGCGCCGCTTTCGACCTGATGGGCGGCGTGCTCAGGCCGCTCGGCCGGGCGCTCACCGCGATGCCGGCCGGGCCGGACCACCCGGGCCGCACGGCAGGCCCCGCGTTCGAGATGTACTACCAGTTCGGCAACTTCGTCCCGTGGCGCGAACCTGCCTGGGCACTGCTCGCCGAGCGTGCGGCGCTGCTCGCCACCCGCGCCGCGGCCGCCGCCACGCTGCCCGGCGCGCCCGCGCCGGCCGGCGAAGCGGCCGCTTCCGCCACGAGAATCGCGGCGTCGTTGATAACACACGTGCCCCAGGAGCTACGGCCTGTCCGTGCGACGATGGGCTTATGCGCATCTCCGCTATCGAGTCCACGGATCTGTTCCTCGGTACCACGCAGCGGCCCTACCAGGTGATCCGGGTGACTCTGGTGAACGAGCACCCGGCGGTAACCGAAGCCATCGTGCATGTGGCAGGGCCCGGGGTGAGTAACCCCGGACCGTTCGGGATAACTGGTCTTGATCCTGGCGAAGAGCGGACGGCCGAGGTCCCGATCGAGATAGCCGCGCCCTATCAGCCGGGCAGCACCCGGCGAGTGACCGTGACAGCGGCGGACGCGACGGCGCAGGCGGACATCACCGTCGCGGAGCCGGGCTGGACGATGTGGATGGTCAGCCATTTCCACTACGACCCGCTGTGGTGGAACACCCAGGGCCAGTTCACCGAGGCCCGGCTGGTCATGCCGGACGAGGACGGCTCGCTGCCGGACGTGCGGACCGCACTTGAACTTGTCCACATTCACCTCGAGAAGGCACGGCGCGATCCGGACTACAAGTTCGTGCTGGCGGAACTCGACTACCTGAAGCCGTTCCTCGACGCGTTTCCCGATCAGCGCGCCGACCTGCGGCGGCTGATCGCGGATGGCCGCGTCGAGATCGTCGGTGGCAACTACAACGAGCCCAACACGAACCTGACCTGCGCCGAGTCGACAATCCGCAACGCCGTGTACGGGATCGGGTATCAGCGGGACGTGGCAGGCGGGAATCCGCGAACCGCGTGGATGCTCGACGTGTTCGGGCACGACCCCGGGTATCCGGGGCTGATGGCGCAGGCGGGGCTGACCTCGAGCGCCTGGGCGCGCGGGCCGTTCCACCAGTGGGGCCCGGCCGGCGCCGAGGGCGGCGGGGTCGGTCGTATGCAGTTCACCAGCGAGTTCGAGTGGATCTCGCCGGACGGTACCGGTCTGCTCACCCACTACATGCCGCATCACTACGGGGCCGGCTGGGTTCTGCACGCCCCGCCGGACCTGGCGACCGCCGAGCAGAAGGCGTACGAGCAGTTCCGCGGTCTGGCGCGGGTCGCCACGACGCGGAACGTGATGCTCCCGGTCGGCTCCGACCACGTGATCCCGGCCCGCTGGGTGACCGACGTGCACCGCTCCTGGAACCAGCGCTACGTGTGGCCGAGGTTCGTGACCGCGGTGCCGAGTGAGTTCTTCGCGGCGGTGCGCGGCGCGGCCGCGGACGGCGCGGCGTGGTTCACCCCGCAGTCCAGGGACATGAACCCGGTGTACACGGGCAAGGACGTGTCCTGCATCGACACCAAGCAGGCGCAGCGGGCCATCGAGACCGCGGTCGCCGACGCCGAGCGGCTCGGCACGCTGGCCATGCTGGCGGGCGCACCGTATCCGCACGCGTCACTGGACAAGGTGTGGCGGATGCTCGCGTTCGGCGCGCACCACGACGCGATCACCGGGGTCGAGGGCGACCAGGTCTACCTGGACCTGGTCGGCGCGTGGCGGGAAGCCTGGGAACGCGCCGGTGCCGCGCGACGCGACGCGCTCGGCTGGCTGAGCGCCGGCGGCGGTATCTCGTTGTGGAACGCGTCGGCCCGGCCGATGGACGGGGTGGGGCGGGTCACGCTCACGTTCGGCGCCGGCGAGGCCGACCGGGTGGGGCTGCACGACGAGACGGGAGCCGCGGTGGCCCTGGTCACCGAGGGGATCCGGCGGCACGACGACGGGTCGCTGGCCGAGGCGACGGTGTCGTTCCTCGCCCGCAAGGTGCCGGGATTCGGCTGCCGTCGGTATAGCGTGTCGCCCCAGTCCGGGCCGTACCCGCAGGAGTGGCAGGAGACCCCGAGTGTGACGATCGAGAACGCGGCGTACCGGATCACCGCGGACCCGGCGCACGGCGGGACGATCCAGGTCACCGACAAGTGGACCGGCACGGATCTGCTCTGCGGGCCCGGCAACGAACTCGTGCTCCAGGAGGAGTACGCGCAGCACCCCAGGCACGGCGAGGGCCCCTGGCACCTGTCGCCGAAGGGGCCGGGCACCGGCTCCGGCTCGGTACCCGCCACGGTGCGCGCGGAATACTGCCCGATCGGCTCCCGCCTCCTCGTCACATTCCGGCTCGGCGACCTGTCGGTGACCCAGGAGGTGCTGCTGTGGGACGGCGTGGACCGCGTCGAGTTCCGCACGCACGTGGACGGCTCGATCGGCAAGGATCACCTGCTGCGCGTCCGGTTCCCCGCCGACGTGGCGGGCGGGCTGCCGCTGTACCAGACCGCGACGGCGGTCATCGGCCGCTCGTTCGGCGCCGTGGACGTGGACTCCGCCGACACCTGGTACACCCTGGACAACCCGGCCCTCGGCTGGTTCGGGGTCGGGTCGACGGCGCGGGTCCGGTCAGCTGATGCGGTGCGCGCGATCGGCGTGGCCGAGGTCATCGCGCCCGACGACAACGGCCCGTACCGGGACCTGCTGCGCGACCTTGTCGCCGCGCTCGCCCGGGCCGGCGTGACGGCCACGTGCAGCCAGGCTGACGGGTCGCGGTACGGCGCGATCGACGTTGACTCCAACGTGCCCGACGTTCGCATCTCGCTCGGCGGACCAGATTTGAACACGTTCAACTCCGAGGTCCTGGCCGGGTCGGGGCCGGAATACGGCCAGGCCCTGGCCACGCAACTGGCCGCGGTGGGCGCTGCCCGGGTGTGGGTGCCCGGCCGCCGGTCACGCGCCGACGCGTTCGCGCCCAACGCGGACCTGCGCGGCACCAGGGACCTGCCGGTGCTCATCGTCGCCGGCACCGGGCCGGCCGAATTCGCCACCGCCGTGCGGGCGCTGATCGACGATCTTGGCGACGCCGTGGTCGAGGTCCCGCCTGTTGGCCAGGGGGGTCCGGGGGGATGGCTCCCCCCGGTGAATGGGCACGAACCGGACGAACAGGCCCTTGCTGACCGGTCTGTGGCCATCCTCAACCGCGGTACCCCGGGCGGCGTGGTCACGCCCGACGGGACGCTGCACATGTCGCTGATGCGCTCGTGCAGCGCGTGGCCGTCCGGTATCTGGATCGATGGCGACCGGCGCACCGCGCCGGACGGCAGCGCGTTCTCGCTCCAGCACTGGAGCCACACGTTCGAGTACGCGCTGGCCGCCGGGCGTGGCGACTGGCGGCAGGCCGAGCTCAACCGCCACGCCGAGGAGTACGGCCAGGACCTGCTCACCGTCGTGCCCGACGCACCCGGCGCGGCGGCATCGGACCTCAGCCTGCTGACCGTAGAGCCGGGGAACGTCACGGTGAGCGCGCTGAAGCCGCACGGCAACCCGCTCGCCGCTGGCCGCCCGGTGCCGGTGGCCGGCGGCGAGCACGTGATCACGGTGCGGCTGCGGGAAACCGCGGGCCACGCGACCACCGCCCGGATCGGCCTTGCCGCTGGCGTCGAGGCCGCGTGGCTGACCGACCTGCTCGAGGAGAACGACGGCGTCGCGCTGCCCGTCGCCGACGGTGCCACCTTTGTCGACATGCCGGCATTCGGCACGGTGACCGCGGCGTTGCGCGTCCGAGGCACTGTCATCGCCACTGGCAGCGGCACTGGCACCGGGACCGATGCCGGCCAGCAGGCGGAGCCGATCCAGCCCGTGTACACGCGGTACTGGCTGCACAGCAAGGGACCGGCGCCGGCCGGCAACCTGCCGCTCGCGCTGCACCTGTCCCCCACCCGGGTCGCCCTGCCCGACGACGCCGAATCGGCCACCGGACCGGCCACCGGATCGGCCACCGTCCGGCTGACCGTCGCCGCCGGCCCCGCGGGTGCCGCCGGAGAGGCGTCGCTGATCGTGCCGCCGGAGCTGGCGGTCAGCGTGCCCGGCGGCCCGCTGCGCTACGAGCTGGCGGCCGGCGCGCACGCGGGCTGGGACATCCAGGTCCGGGCAACGCCCGGTGCCGCGCCCGGACGCTATTTCCTCGCCGCCCGGACCACCGACGCGACCGGCCTGCTCATCGAGGACGCCGCCATGGTCGCGGTGGGCGAGAAGCAGTGGCCGGACCGGGACCTGCCGCCGGAGGAGGCCATGGAGCGGATGCTCGCCGACTACGGCGCGGCCGCGGGCGAAGTGGAGCTGAGCCTGGACACGACCGAGGTGCGGCTGGCTCCCGGCGAAGCCGGCGAGGTAGTGGCCTCGCTCACCAGCCACCTCGCTTCCGAGCTGCGCGGCGAGGCCCAGCTCGTGTCGCCGTTCGGCACCTGGGAGCTGACCGAATCGAGCGCCGTTCCGGTCACCGTGGCGCCGGGAGAGCGGGTGGCGGTGCGGTGGGCGGTGCATGCCCCGGCCACCGCACGGCCGGGTGCACAGTGGTGGGCGCTGGTGAAGCTGATGTACTTCGGCCGCGTCTGGTACACGAACTCGATCCCGGTCTCGATCGGCACCGAGCATTGAGCCGGATGACCGCGGCGCGCGGGTTAGCCGGCGAAGCGGGACGGGGGCAGGCCGCGGGGGCCGGGGCGCAGGCGGAACAGGTTGCCGGCCAGCGGCTCGGCGGCCGCTTGCTCGTCGTCGAGGTCGCCGCGTGCGGCCGTAGCGTACCGGTCGCGCGGGGCTCGAATAACCTGGGTCAGGATCTGTCGATCGTATTCATCCTGGTGCTGCCGCTGGTGGTCCTCCGCTCGTGCCGCGCGCTCGTTATGCGAGCTGCCCGCAATGCCCATTTATGTCCGGTAGGTTCGGCGCTAGCTCCGGCTCCGAGTGAGTGGTCGAAATTATTGCGGACACTTACCCCCCCAGATCGGGGGGGTAAGTGTCCGCAATAATCTGGCGCGCCTGCCGGTGTGCCCGGAATGCGGCCTGTGTTCGGTTTTGGGAGGGGTGGGGCGGCGCGATGGCAATAGGACTGCGCGAGCACTACGCGAGCGCACGCCTGCAAGGCCCCGCGTGGGCTGGCCTACCTTCCGCATGCCGCCTCCGCACCCGGCGGCCGGCACCTCTAAGCTGGTCATATGGCCAGGTACATCGAGATTCATCCGGCCAGCCCGCAGCGGCGCGCGATCGGTCAGGTCGCCGATATCGTGCGCGCTGGCGGCGTGATCGCCTACCCGACGGACTCCTGCTATGCGCTGGGGTGCCAGATCGGCAGCAGGGACGCCATCGCGCGGATCAGGTCGATCCGCCACCTCGACGACCGGCACCACCTCACGCTGGTGTGCCAGGACTTCGCCCAGCTCGGCCAGTTCGTGTACGTGCCCAACCCGGTGTTCCGGGCCATCAAGGCCGCGACGCCCGGCAGCTACACGTTCATCCTGTCCGCCACCAAAGAGGTGCCGCGCATGCTGCAGCACCCGGGGAAGAAGACCGTCGGCGTGCGTATCCCCCGTCACACGGTGACCCAGGCGCTGCTGGCCGAGCTCGGCGAGCCGCTGGTCTCCACCACGCTGCTGCTGCCCGGCGAGGACGAGCCGATGACCGAGGGCTGGCAGATCGCCGAGGAACTCGAGAACGCCGTGGACGCGGTGGTCGACTCCGGCGACTGCGGCACCACGCCGACAACGGTGATCGACTTCTCCCAGCCAGAGCCGGAGATCGTGCGTCGCGGTGCGGGCGACACGTCCGGTTTCGAGTGAGGATCGGGTCCGGTTCGGATAACCACTGCCGTTCCGGCGTTCAGTCTTCTAGAATTCTAGAAGTGTATGAGCCTTCCTCCGCTGACATCCGGTTCCGGACGGCCGGCCCCGCCGACGCGCGGGCGATCGCCGGGCTGCACGCGGACAGCTGGCGGCGGCACTACCGCGGCGCCTACTCCGACGCCTTTCTCGACAACGGCGCCGTGGCGTACCTGGAGCCGCTGTGGGGCGAGCGCCTCGCGGCGCCGGACCCGCGTGCCCGCACGATCCTCGCCGAACGCGGCGGCGTGGTCGTGGGCCTCGCCCACACGATCCTCGACGCGGACGCCGCCTGGGGCGCGTTCCTCGACAACCTGCATGTCGCGCACGGCCTGAAGCGGCAGGGCGTCGGTTCCCGGCTGCTCGCGCTGACCGGGCGGGCGGTCCTGCGCTGGTCGCCGTCCTCGGGGCTGTACCTTTGGGTTCTCGAGCAGAACCGCGACGCCCGTGCCTTCTACGCCGCCCATGGCGGTACCTGCGTGGAGCGCGCGGACGTGCCGCCGCCGGGCGGTGATCCCGCTCGGCTGCACGGCACGCCGATCGGTCTGCGATACGCATGGCGGCACCCTGCGACGCTGTGCACCGAGGAGAACTCATGGTGATGCCGCTGGGCGGCTTCCAGTGCTTCGGCCGGATCGCGCGGGCGATGGGCTGCGACATACCGATGGAGCCCGACCCGAAGGCCGGCATCACCCTCACCTACCAGGAGTTTCTCGAGGGAGTCGCGGTGATGCGCGAGGTCGGGTTCCCGATCGAGCGGGACCCGGCGCAAGCGTGGCCTGACTTCGTCGGATGGCGGGTCAATTATGAGCGCGCCGCATACACAGTGGCCGCCGCAGTTTACGCCGCGCCGGCCCTGTGGTCGGGTCCGCGACGGCATCACACGACGCCAATCCCGCCCATCCGGCCGCCCCTTGGCCGGCCGCCTCAGTAGGCTCTCCGGCCGGTTTTCCGGGCCGCGACTTAAATGCACGTTCGTCCGTTGTTCACTTGCGCATGATCCGGGTTCGGGCGCACCCCATTCACCACGCGGCAACCTAACTAGCGCTCGATCAGCCTGGGGCTGGATTAAGACATGATGAAGATTTTAATTCGCGTTTACGTGGACAAATGGGGTGCGGGGCGCGGGGAGCGGCCGCTGCGGGCTCGCCAGGTATCCGGATCGGCATGACAAGGCGCCCGGCCGCTGGCATGCTGGAAGAAAGCTCGGTGTGTATCGAACTACGGGAGCTCTGAGGGCGGCTGTGGAGTGGACCGTAGCCGGTGGCGGTGCGGAACAGCTGTGGTCGCAGCGCTACAAGGCGAACAAGGCGAAGCTCGCATCTGGAGATCTGGTCCAGGTCACTGAGGTGGTCAGTGAACTGCTGAGACGAGACCTCAGCCGCGGGCTGTCCGCCGGAGAGCAGCGGATGCTGGCGAGGGCACGGCTCATCCTGCTCCGGGAGGGCTGACGCGTCAGCCCCGGATGATGCGCTTGATATCCATGCGGTTTTCCTTCGTTGTGTTAATTGAGCGTATGGCTGATGCGGGATACCGCGATGCCGGGTCATGGCCTGCACTCACGGCGGCCACGTCGGCCCGCTGGGCATTCTGTGCCTTGTTAACGTTAACGCACCGTCCTAGCTAGGCATTCTGCACGCTGTTCCAGCGGTACTTCCTGCGAATCTGCCGGACTCCGTCGAATCCTCGGGCCGGAGGTTCCTCCGGCATGATCCATTGCGGTTGGGAGGATCACTGGGATGATTGGCCGTGCGGTATTGACGGAGCCCAGCGGATAGTCCACAGTTCGGCTCAGGAGCGGGCACTCCTGCGGCGAGGATGAAAATTGCAAAAGCAGCGGCCCATGATCAATCAGAGTCTCCGTTGCAAACGTTTGGCGGCCGGTATGACCGAAGGTCAGGTGGCCGAAGAAGTCGCGCGGCTCGTATCTGCCCAGACAGGTCGTGACCTCGCGATCGACGGAAACTACGTGTCCAAGCTGGAGCGGGGCGTCATCACCTGGCCAAACCGCTCCTATCGAGCGGCATTCCGCATGCTGTTCAACGCGTTGAGCGACGCCGAGCTGGGGTTCTACCCCAGCAGGACCAGGAGGGACGCGGAGCGGTGGCTCACGCCGTCCGACGGCGGCGGCACCTGGAGCGTCCTGCGTGCACGGTCATGAGCCACCGCGCCGAACAGTGCCGCGGGTACGCACCCGCACAGCGTGCCGACGGCCAGACGCGAGGCTATGCCGCATCCGCGGGACTCGATCACAGAACATTTACCGAGCCCACCACCGAATGAAAGCAGACGCATATTTAGACGCTTTGTATCCAATAATTGGCGGCGGCACAGCGGATTTCCCGATCAACTAAGCGCGCTTCGGTAGCGCGACATTGCCTCGGGTGATCGTTTGCCACAAACCGATCAATTAGCTAGCACCAGAGGAAATCAAATTGCCATTTCATCAGCTGGCGGTTCCGGGAGGATTATGAAATGCGGGCCATACGAATGAGTGCGCGAGGGGCAAATAGCTCCCGTAAGAAAGGCAGAGCGACTGGTAGCGGCAGGCTGCGGGGCCTGCGCTGGGTGCCGGTGCCGCTGGCGGTGCTCGTCGCGGTGCTTGGCCTGCTGGTCGCGGGGTCCCTGCAGGGCCGGGCCGCCGCTGTCCAGGCCAGCGAGCCAAACGTGGCGGGCGGTATCGGCCTGCACGTCGACACGATGGTGTGGATGAGCAACGACATGGTCGGGTCGGGGGCACCGCAGGCCGCACCTCCGCCGGCGGACTCGCCACAAGAGTTCCAGATGCCCGACAGCATGATGCCAGGCATGCAGCCGACCGGCGACAACCGGCTGCGCATCGAGGTCGACCTCAGCAACGTCGCGAACACCGAGGAGCAGTACGCGACAACCGACTTCACCCTGTCCGGCCCCGGCGGGAAGACGTGGAAGGTCAACGGCCAGGAGCACAGCGCTCAGCCGGCGTCAGCGGATCTCCAGCCCGGGTTCAAGACGACCATCGACTTGTATTTCGATCTTCCGGCAGCCAACACGAAGAACCTGATCCTGCACTGGTCGCATGGCGGCCGGACGATATCCATGCCGGTCAACACCAGCAACGGCTCGATGCCGATGCAGATGTGACGACATCGCAAGCCCCGCAAACCTTTACCGAGGAACGCCTATGTCACTACCGCTCTGCCCATCCAACCGGCACGTCCGCATCTGAGAGGAAGTGTTCATGTCATCTGCTGGCAGATCCCCGCGCACACGTCCGCGGCGGTTCGGGGAGGTGGTTTTGCTGGCGCTCGTGCTGAGCCTCAGCCTGGCCGGCTCCGCGCTGCTCACCCGCACCATACTCAATCCCGTGGCCCGCGGGTCTACTAACGGGCCACCGGGTCTCCTGATCAGCGTGCCGCTGGCCGTGCTCGCGGCATGGGCAGGCATCACGGTCGCGTCCATGATGGACCTGGATGGACGCGGCTGGGTTGCGGCTTTGAACAAGGCCGCACTGGTGTCGCTCAGCTTCACGGCGCTGACGGCCGGATTCGGGATCGAGTCCGCGCTGATGAGCGCGGCAACCAGCCTCCCCGCCGTCTTCGTGGTCGCGTTCGCGCTCGGCCACTGGCGAGCTAGATACGCCGAGGATCCACCGCTGCCGGCCGAGCGGAAGGGAAGGTTGCCGCAGTTCATGTACATCGTGGCGGCCCTGTCGCTCATCGGCTTCGCGTTCAGCGCCACCGGCATGGCCAGCGCGGGCGCGGCGACGAGCACGTCGGCGCCGGTCACCGCCACCACGAACCCGTGTACGAACGCGCCGCACGACACGTTCAACATCTCGGCGATCAACGTCAACATGCCGCTGAACAAGTTCGGCGTGCACGACCCGAACGGGTTCATGTACGTGCTCAACTCGAGCATCTCCGCGGTGCGGGCAGAAGAAGCATCCCAGCAGGTGTCGTCCGGGCTCGGCGATGACCCGATCCAGCCGCTGGTGATCCGCGCCCACGAGGGTGACTGCGTCACGGTCAACCTCACCAACGCGACCACGTTCGGGGTGCAGGCGATGGACCAGCCGCCCGCACCGGACCCGGCGGATGGCTGCAACAACGGAACAAACCCGCCGTTGAACCCCAACGGCCAATGCGACGGCAGCCTGGCGCGCACCGCGCCAGAAAACATCTCGTGGAACGCGGATGGCCTGCCCGGCCTGAGCGCGAACGACGTGTCGACCGACGTGGGCCAGAACACTGACACCACCACGGCGCCCGGCAAGACGTCGAGCTACACCGTCTACATGGACCCCGCCCTCGGCGAGGGTGCCCACGTATTCCACACCACGGGCGACACTCACGAACTCCAGGGCCACGGACTGTTCGGCGCGATCATCTCCGAGCCGAAGGGATCACAGTGGCTGGACCCGTACCACAGCAACGCGCCGCTCGCCAGCGGCTGGGACGCGACGATCCAGATGCCGTCCGGTCCCAGCTTCCGCGAGTTCGCGCTGCTCTTCCACGAGATCGGCGACGAAGGCTACCGGCAGATCTATGAGAAGACCGGCGCTACCTGCAACACCGCCGAGGGCGAAGTCCAGTCTGGTGTCGGGGTCAGCCCAGCCGGGTGCGAGCTTCCCGTGGTGGACAAATTCACCGACGCCTACCGGCCATGCAGCAAGGCCATCAACTACCGCAGCGAGTGCTTCTTCGAGCGCGAGGTCACCCAGAAGAACGCGGGCTTCGTTCCCGACGAGGCACAGGACTACGGTTCGTACACCAACGGTGACATGGCCACGCCGCGGCCGGAACTCTATGTCGGCGACCCCTACAAGATCCGCCTGATCAACGCCGGCTCGGAAATGGGTCACGTCTTCCACGAGCACGGCGGCGGCATCCGCTGGGTCCGCAACCCAGGCGCCACCAACCCGGACATCGCGGGCGGGCTGGAGAAGTTCCCGCCGGTCACCAAGGATTCGATCAGGCTCGACTCGCAGACGATCGAGCCGGGCGAGTCCTACGACCTGGAGACCGAGTGCGGTGCCGGCGGCTGTCAGCAGGCCGCGGGCGACTTCCTCTACCACTGCCACATCGCGGCACACTATGACTCCGGGATGGTGGGCTTCATCCGGGTGTTCGACACCGCGCAGTCGTTCCTGTCTGGTGTCCCTGGCCGCGCGGCCAAGCCGACCGCGGTCAACTCGGCAGGCCTGATCGGCAAGGTGATCGAGGGCAAGACCGTCGTCCCGCAGTCCCAGCTGACCAACCCGAGCACACAGGTCTCGCTGGAGAGCCTGGTCGAGGGCCAGCTTCCGCCCCCCGGAGCCCGGCTGAACTCGCAGGACGCGACCGTATGGGACTGGGTCAAGAGCGGCACCGCTTCGGCGCCGGTCTACCTCGGCGAGCCGGAGGACACCCACTCCTGGGCGGACTACACCGCGCCCAACCCGGGACAGCGGCCGCAGATCATGTTCGACCCCAGCAACGGCAGGTACGCGTGGCCGCTGCTGCAGCCTCACCTGGGCATGCGACCACCGTTCTCGCCCAACGGCCACGGCGGGGCGCCCTGGCTCGGTAACACGACCAGTTCGACCCGACCCGACGGACTGTGCCCGGCAGGCGCGCCGGTGCGCACGTACAACATCACCGCGATCGCAACTCCGATCACGGATCAGACCGATGCCGGACGGACTCCCGCCGGGAGCCCCATCGACCCGACAACCGACCAGAACGGAGAGATCTTCGTCCTCAACCAGAACGTGGCGGCGACGCAAAGCGGCGCCATGCAGGCGGTTCCGCTGGCGCTGCGATCCGATGTCGGCGACTGCGTAGCCGTGACGCTGACCAACGCGCTGAACCCGTCGACAGCCGCGCCGCTGGAGGCCACCAACGAGGAAAACGTCTACCGCAAGGCCAACATCCACATCCACTTCGTGCAGTTCGATCCGCAGGCCTCTGACGGCGTGATCACCGGCCTGTCCTTCGAGCAGTCCGTGCGGCCGATCACCGCCGGCGAGCCAGGCGAGACCACGCTCACCGCTGCCGCGGCGAAGGGCGCCACGCAGATCTCCGTCGCCAGCACCACGGGCCTGCGCACGGGTATCAGCGTGGAGATCGGTCAGGGCAAGCCCGACACCGAGGTCGCCACGAAGATCACCGCGATCAGCGGCAACACGCTGACGCTGAACGCACCGCTCCAGAACGCGCACGCGTCGGGCGAGCCGACCGGAGTCGAGTTCGTGCAGTACCGCTGGTACAGCGACGTCGACGACGGCACGGTCTTCTTCCACGACCACGTGGACGCGCTGAGTTCCTGGGGCCACGGCCTGTTCGGTGCGCACATCATCGAGCCGGCGGGCTCTTCCTTCCATGACCCGGTGACCGGGGCGTCGATCGCCAGCGGCCCGATCGCCGACATCTACACCACCGGCTCGGCGGGCTTCGGCGAGAAGGGTGACTTCCGCGAGTACGTGCTCTGGCAGCACGAAGGCATAACGACTGGTGGCTCACCGCAGGGCTGCCAGAACGCCAGCTTCAACCTGCGCGCGGCACCGCTCATCGCCCGAGACCCTAACGCGGCCAACCCCGCCAACGCCAACGGACCCGACGTCAGTACGCCGGACACGGTCGGCAACTACAACATGGGATTCGAGGCCCATGAAGAACCGGCGGGAGCGGACCGGGTGGATTGTGCCAACGTCGGTACGTCCAACGATCCGTACGTGTTCTCCTCGGTCGCCCATGGTGATCCGCCGACACCGCTGCTCAAGGCCTACGTCGGCGACCCCGTGGTGATCAGGCAGGTGGGCCTGGACGAGCAGGTCGGTGACCTCCGGATCACCGGTCACCGGTTCGCCGAGGAACGGTTCGACCCGAACGCCCCGCTCACCGACGCGGGCACGGCCGGGATCTCCGAGAAGATGGACTACGTCATCGAGGGAGGCGCGGGCGGAGACCGGCACCTGCCCGGCGACTACCTCTACTACGCCGGCAAGAGCCAGAACCTGGAGAGCGGTGCCTGGGGCATCTTCCGGGTGATGAACACGCTGCACACGTCGGGACCGAACGCCCTGGAGGCGCTGCCCGACCGGACGGCGCCGCCGAGCGGAACCGGGTTCCCGACGCTGACCACGACGGGCAAGGCCCCGCCCGCCGCGCCCAACGGGCCAGGCACCGGAGCATGCCCGAACAACGCACCTGTGCGAAGTTACGATGTGTCGATCTTCAACGGCGTCACGTTCGACGCGGGACAGCCAGGCGAGAGTGACAACGACGCTCCGGGCAGCACGGGCTCCTGGGGAATGATGTACTCGCTCAGCTCCGACGAGTCCGCCATCAAGGCAGGCACCAAGCCGGTCCTCCCGCTGGTCATCCGGGCCAACGCCGGGGACTGCCTGCGGGTGACGCTGCACAACGATCTCCCTGTCGACAACTGGACATGGACATGGGGCTCAGGCACTACCAGAGCCGGGTTCAACATCGGGAATGTCATCTACGACCCGCTGCAGTCCTACGGGGCCGCCATCGGGTACGACCCTGACACGACCGTGGCGCCCGGCAGTTCCCGCCTCTACTCCTACTACGTAGACAAGGAACTCGGTACAAACCTGATCCTCGACATGGGCAACGAGTCGTCCTGGCGGGATGGCGCTTACGGCGCCCTCATCGCCGAGCCGGCCGGCTCGAGCTACGCCGATCCGTTCACCGGCCAGCCGCTGCAGTCCGGCGTCTTCGCGGACATCTTCCCCGGCAGTGGCGGACCCGCCCCGTTCCGTGAGAACGTGACGATCTTCAGCGACCGGGAACCGCTGCTCGGCCACGACATCATGATTTACTACCTCGACTCCGACCATTCCTACATCGACTACAACGAGCAATCGCTCACCCAAGAGGAAGGAGACAGCCTCACCCAGATCAACCTCTGGCAGGCCAAGAGCGATGCCGCTGTGGCCGTAGGCAACGGCGCGGCCAATCCACAGGATCCGACGACGCCGGTATTCGAGGCGTTCCCCAACGATCCGGTCCGATGGCGGATAGCGGACGCGGCGGGCGACGACCCGATCTCGTTCCAGGTGTCCGGTGCCTCGTTCCCGCTTGACCATGGCGTGACGGGCAGTCAGCTCGTCGAGGCCAGGGCCTTGCTGACCGGTGAGACGTTCGACGCGTACCTCGTCGGCGGCGCCGGCGGCGCGACGGGCGCGACCGGTGACTACGAGTACAACATCGGCCGTACACCGATGATCAAGTCTGGTGACTGGGGCGTCTTCCGAGTGCTCCCGTTCACCGCGGCCAGCGCGACCGGCGGCATGCATCTGCAGAAGCTGTGACGTGCTGAACCGTTAACCGTGCGCTGCCGCCCCGGGTCCGCCGCCCTGGGGCGGCAGCGCCACCCAGCTAAACCCCGAACTCCCGCCCCGGAGAGGACGATCTGTATGTCTGCCGCCATCCGCGTACGTGCGCTCGGCCGGACGGCAATCGTCGGCGTCATCGCGACCGCCGGCCTGCTGCTGTCCGCGATCCCAGCGCTCGCTCACATCACCGTCACTCCGGGTTCGGTCCAGGCGGGTTCGACCGCGGTGCTGACCTTCCACGTCCCGAACGAGGAGTCCACCGCCGACACCGTCAAGGTCGACGTGCAGATTCCGACCGACCACCCGATCGCCCAGTTCCTGGTCAAGCCGGTGCCGGGCTGGTCGGTCTCGGTAAAGACCGTCAAGCTGGCGAAGCCACTCGTGACCGACGACGGGCAGTTCACCCAGGCCGTCTCGGAGGTCATCTGGTCCGGCGGGCAGATCGCGCCTGGCCAGTTCGAGGACTTCAGCGTGTCCGCCGACCCGCTGCCCGAGGGAGTCAGCCAGCTGGTCTTCAAGGCTATCCAGACCTACTCCAACGGTGACGTCGTGCGCTGGATCGACCTGTCCCAACCCGGCAAGCCCGAGCCGGACCATCCGGCACCGGTGCTGACCCTGACCGCCGGGGCCGCGGCGGCGCCGCCGGCCTCCGGCACGTCCGTCTCGGCCACGTCGGCCGCCGCGCCCGCCGCGGTGACGACCGGCTCCGACGACACGGCGCGCGACATCGCGATCGGCGGTGTCGTGATCGGCCTGCTCGGACTGGCTCTGGCCGGACTGGCCTGGCGCCGGGGCAGGGCCGCTGTGGCACCGTCGGCACCCGACCTTGACGGAAGTGACCTCGCCATGGCCACCGCGCCGGTACCTGAGCCGCGGAACGGCACGCAGCCCAAGCGAGCAGACGTTCCCGCCCGGCAAGCACCGAGTCGCAAGGGTGCTGGCAACCGCCGCCAGACCCGTCGCTGACGGAGGCTGTCATGCTCCGTCGAGCCGGTTACCTGCTGGCCGCCCTGGTTCTCGCCGGGATGGGATTGCTGGCCACGGCACCAGCCGCCTTGGCCCACGCGACGCTGGAATCGACCAGCCCGGCCGACGGAACGGTCGTGCGCACCGCGCCTGCCACGGTGACCGCGACGTTCGACGAGCAGGTCGGTGTCAGCACCGACAGCCTGCGAGTGTTCGCGCCCGACGGCCGGGAGGTGGACAACGGCCAGACGACGCACGGCAGCGTGCCTCAGCAGATCACGGTCGGCCTCCAGACCGGTCTCGGGCGCGGCACCTACACCGTCGCCTGGCACGTGGTCTCGGCCGACTCGCACCATGTGCAGGGGGCGTTCACGTTTTCCGTCGGCGCGCCAAGCAGCACCGTGGTGAATCCCAACGCCATCGGCCCGTCGGGAGGCAGCGGGCTGACCAACTTCGCATTCGGCATCGTACGAGGCCTGGCCTTCGCCAGCTTCGCGGTGCTGATCGGCGCGGTCATGTTCGTCATCTGCTGCTGGCCCGCCGGAGCGAGCCGACCCGGCATGTTGCGGCTGGTCATGGGCGCGTGGAGCGGACTCGCTGCCGCCACCCTGGCCGCTATCTTGCTGCAGGGCGTCTACGGCGCCGGTCAGGGGCTCAGCCACGTGTTCTGGCCAGACGTGCTGCATGCCACCCTGTACAGCCGCTACGGCCGCGCCCTCGGCGTGCGGCTGGTGCTGGTGGTGGTGGCCCTGATCGCATTTTCCGTCACGCTGGGGTCGCTGCCGGCCGCGAGCCGCCGGGCCCGTCTGGTGGCCGGGGCGGTCTGGTCGGCGCTGACGATCGGGCTGGCCACTACCTGGGCAATCGCGGATCACGCCGGGACCGGCATCCAGGTGCCGCTCGCCGTGCCAGCGGACGTCGTCCACCTCACCGCTGTCGCCGTCTGGACCGGCGGACTGGCGACGCTGGTGACGATCGTGCTGCGCCGTCCGGTGTCGTCAGGCGTAAACCCGTCGGGCGCCAGCCGGTCGGGCGTCAACCGCAAGGAACGGCGGCACTATCAGGCCGCCACCGCCGAGGCGGCGCGTGCGGTATCCCAGTTCTCCCCCATCGCCCTGTGCTGCGTCGTGGCCATCGTGATCACCGGCACCTACCAGGCGTGGCGCGGTGTCGGACTGAGCTGGGGCGCGCTGTTCGACACCACGTACGGGCAACTGCTGCTGGTGAAGATCGGTGCGATATGCGCGCTGGTCGCACTCGGGAACCTCGCCCGCCACCGAGTCCAGCGGCTCCGGGCTCCGGTGGCCGCGATAACCGCCGCCCAGGCCATCCCGGTCAAGCAGATCGCCCAGCCGGAACGCGTGACGATCAAGGCGGGCGCGCGGGGCCGTGGCGGCAACGGCAACCACGGTTCGCGATCAGCGCGGACTGGCATGCCCAACGGCGGCACGCCAGACGACGGCACGCCAGACGACGAGGCGCAGCTGAACGCCGACCAGGCGACCATCACCCTCAGACGGCTGCGCTGGTCGGTCTCCGTGGAGGTCGCGATAGTGACGGTCGTGCTCGCGGTGACCGCGGTGCTGGTCAACACGCCCACCGCGCGGGAGACCTACACTCCCCCGGCGACCGCGTCCGCCGCGTTCAGCACCGGCGGTCCGCAGGGATCCGGCACCGTCCGCGTCACGGTGACGCCGGCCCGGCTCGGCCCGAATGAGCTCCGCCTGTCGGTCACCAACACCAAGGGTCAGCCGTACCGCCCGCAAGAGGTCGATGCGGTCCTGTCCCTGCCCGCGCGCAACCTCGGGCCGCTGCCGGTCAAGCTCAGCACGTCGCAGGCCGGGACGTACCTCAGCGCACCAGTCATCGTGACGCTCACCGGACAGTGGCAACTGCAGATCACGATCCGCAGCGACGCCTTCGACGAAACCACCATCACCATCCCCGTCCCCGTGCACTAATGCGCGCTGGTGCGCCAGCCCGCCAATGCGCCAGCCCGCTCACAGCGCCAGCCCGCCCACGGCATGTCGCCCCCGGTTTCGGCCGCGGCCCTCCAGCCCCGCGCCATATCCGGATATGTGACATTACTTCGGGCGCACCGCCAGGGCGGCCCGATTATTGCGGACACTTACCCCCCCGATCTGGGGGGGTAAGTGTCCGCAATCATTCTGGATCGCCTCCCGGGAACAGCGCGAAGCCGCACATTCCGGCAGCCCACACCGGCCGGGCAGCGACGGACTACGAGTTGCACCCGCAGCCGCAGCCACTCGGGCAACTGCACGATGAACCATGTCCGCACGAGCAATCACGCACCGGAAATCACCCCTCTCTGGCCAGAATCCTTATTTCAGCTGACACCGATAATCAATTGCAGCACGGCGGAAAGAAATGTGCAGCGATCCCCTCAGCTACACTCTTCTAACCTCGCGGAATACCATAAATAATGCAATGACTGGAAATATGAGGGCGAGGTCGAGCCGATGGTGCTCCTCCCCTACCGGGCCGCCGAACGCTCGCCTTCCTGCACCGGCACATCGGGTAACGCTCGCCGGCGGACGGTGCGGGCGAGCATGAGAATGCTCGCGACGATGCCCAGCGTGCCGAGGGTCATCAGCCGCGGGTCGGACTCGTGAACCCCGTAGAGCGCCCAGCACGACAGTTCGCCGCCGATGAGCAGCCAGGTACCCCGCGAGATTCCGGTGGGCTGCGCGGTCCGGTACGCGGTCCAGATCGAGGGCGCCACCTGGATCGCGAACGCGGCGGTGAGCAACATGCCCAGACCGATGCGGCCCGCGGCAACGAACGCCGTGATCAGCACCGCCGACCATGCCGTGATCAGCGCGGCAGCCGTCCGCGTGGCCGCACGGCGGCAGGCGGGCATCATGGCCAGTACACCGGCGAGGATGACGGCGGACAAGGCGGGGACCAGGGCACCCCAGAACCCGGACAGCACGAAATAGCCGAACCAGGCGGCGTTGTTGACGCTGGTCAGCGCCGCCCACAGCCACGAGACGCCGGTCGCATCGCCGGTCGTCCGCACCTTGATGATCTGCGGCAGGAACTGCGGGATCGCGAGCACGGCCGCGGCGACGGGCACGTAACCAAGCAGGTCAGTCACGGCCCCACGGTAGGAAGCGGCCAGGTTCCCGGTCTTGGACAAGATTGCTGCGGGCTAGATTGAGGTTGTGGGGAGAGCGCGAGTCGCACGCCTGCCCGACCTGGGCGGCCTGGAGCTGTTCAGCGCGACGCTGAGCGAGTTCTCGTTCCGCCCGCACGCGCACGAGGAGTTCTTCATCGCCCTCACCGAAGACGGCTGTGTCATGCCCACCTACCGGGGAGCCAGCCACCTGCTCGGCGCCGGCGATCTGCTCGTGCTCAACCCCGAAGAGGCCCATGCCGGCGGCCCGCCCGCCGAGGGATCCTGGACCTACCGGGCGCTCTACCCGAGCCGGGACCTCATGCGCGAGATCGCCGCGGAGTTCCCCGCGGGCAGGCTCACCACGGGCAGGCTCACCGTGCCCGAATTCGGCCGGGACATCGTGCGAGATCCGGCGGTGGCGGCATCGCTGCGCCGCTTTCACCGGCTCACCGAATCACCCGGGTCCAGCATGCTCGAACGCGAAACCCAGCTGACGCGCGCCCTCGCCCTGCTCACCGGCCGCCACGCCAGAACGCCCCGCGAACCCAGACGACCAGGCCGCGAACCTCAGGCGGTCCGCCGCTGCATGCAGTACCTGGCCGAACACGTGACACATAACGTCACGCTGCGCGAACTGGCCGAGATAACCGGGCTGAGCGCCTTCCACCTGTGCCGCGTCTTCCGGGAATCGGCGGGAATGGCGCCGCACGCCTATCAGACCCAGCTTCGCGTCCGGCATGCCAAAGACCTTCTGCTCACCGGACAGCCGATCGCGCTCGCCGCGACAGAGTCGGGCTTCTACGACCAGGCGCACCTCACCCGCTACTTCAAGCTCATCGTCGGCGTTCCGCCCGGCCGGTTCCTGCGGGACGCGGCGGTGAGCAGCGGCGGCTAGCAGCCGATCACAGATACGGGTCGAGCAGGCTGGCGGATAGCTCCGGGTCCTCGACGTGTGCGTTGTGACCGAGGCCGGGAAGCGTGACCACCGGAGTGCCCAGCTCAGCCAGCTGTGCATCGGTGTTCATCGGATCGTGCTCGCCACGGGCCAGGGTCACCGGAGCCCGCGACCGTGTCACCAGCGCCGCCATATCGGGCGCCCCGACCCCGAACGCGCCGTGGTCCAGGGCCAGCCGCCATCTCCCATCCTGCTCGACCAGCCCGGCGGCCACGGCCGGATCGTCAGCGGCCCGAAGGCCATCGAGGCCGGCCACCCGCAGGTGGCGGGCTGCCGCCTCTGCTTTCGTCGCGAACCAGGCCGGCTGGCGTCGGGCCACGGCCTGGGCCCGGCTCAGCTCATCATCGGTCCAGACGACCTTGATCCCGAGGCCGACGACCGCCCGCACCGGCACATCGGACCCGCGGCCGGCCAGGGCGAGGCCGACCACGCCGCCAAGCGAGTGGCCCAGCACGACAACCGGGGAACCGGGCGGGACGATGTCCGCCACCGCGGCGGCCAGGCCGTCGAAAGAGTAGGCGGCGAGCGGTGGCGAGCCGCCATGGCCGGGCAGGTCCGGTGCGAGCCAGCGCCCCGGCCAGCGGCGCGCGAGCACCGGCCGCCACCCGTTCCACACATCGCTTGTCGCGCCAAGTCCGTGCAACAGCAGCAGCACCCGGACTCCGCTGCCGCCCTCGAGAACCCGCGGAACCCGCGGATCAGCCACCATACCGGCAGTCTGCCATGCGAGGTCAGATCCAGCCGTTGCCGATCCGGTACCACATGTGGGCGAGCCAGTCGGAGTACGGGATCACCTTGGCGGCGAGGATCGGATAAAAGTAGTAGAACATCAGCAGCACGGTGATCAGGTAAGCACCGGCGATCGTCGCTCCCCCGGCGCGGCGCAGCAGTGTGGCCTCGGCTCTGCCGACGATCAGCCCCAGGCAGAGGGTCAGCGACAAGATCAGGAACGGCTCGAACTCGAGGGCGTAGTAGAAGAACTTGGTCCTGGACACCAGCGGGAACCAGGGCAGCCAGCCCGCGGCCACGCCGCACAGCACCGCGCCGGCCCGCCAGTCCCGCAGCAGCAACCACCAGCACAGGCAGAAGAACAAGGCCAGGATAGAGCCCCACCAGATGGCCGGCGTGCCCAGCGCCAGGACCTCCTGGGACCACGACGAGCCGACGCAGCCGGTCTTGGGACAGTCGTTCGCGGGCCCGCCGAGCGGGCTGACGTAGCCCTGGTAGTACAACGCGACCGGTCTGGTCATCACCAGCCAGTCCCACGGCTGGGACTGATAGTGGTGCGGGACGCTCAGCCCGAGGCCGAACTCGATCGCCTGCAAGTGGTACTCGTACAGCGAGTACAGCGCGGAGACGCCCGGGGTCCGGACGCCGTTGAGCCGACCGAGGTCACGGTCGTACCCGGTGCCGGTGATGAGCCAGTTGGACCAGGTGGCGATGTAGACGGCGAACGGGATGACCAGGTAGGTGACGGGCAGCCAGAGCACGTCCCTGGTGAAGGTGCCGTACCAGAACGCGCGCAGCCCGGCCGCGCGGCGTGCCCCGACATCCCAGGCGGTGCCCAGGACCGCGAACCCGATCAGGTACCAGACCGCGTCCCACTTGGTGCCGATCGCCAGGCCCAGGCAGATCCCGGCCAGCACCCGCCAGCGGCGGATCCCCAGCCGCGGCCCCGCCTCGTCGAACGGCCGCGACGCCACCAGCACGGCCAGCCGTTCCCGCGACTCATCGCGGTCCAGCAGCATGCAGCCGAACGCCGCGAGCACGAAGAACATCAAGAAGATGTCCAGGATCCCGGTGCGGGACAGCACGAACTCCAGCCCGTCCAGCGACATCAGCAGGCCCGCGATGCAGCCCAGCAGCGTGGACCGGGTCATCCGCCGGGCGATCCGGCACACCAGCAAGATCGCCAGCGACCCGAACACCGCCGAGGAGAACCGCCACCCGGACGAGTTCAGCCCGAACAGCCACTCACCCACCGCGATCAGCAGCTTGCCCACCTCGGGCTGCACCACATACTCACCGTGTCCGCCACCCGGGCAGACCGCGAAGATGTTCGTGTGGTGGGCGTTGACGAGCTGACCCGAGTAGTCGTTGACTCCCGGCTTGTTCACCCTGCACCACTCGACGCCATGCCGCAGGATCGACCAGGCGTCCTTGACGTAGTACGTCTCGTCGAAGACGAGCGCGCGCGGCACAGCCAGCCGGTCGAACCGCAGGAACGCGCCGAACGCGGTGACCAGCAGCGACCAGAACCAGCCCCACATCCGGTCGTCCGGCATCGGCGTGACCAGCCTGTCCCGGACCACGCGAGGCGGCGCCTCCGCCGCGGAGACGGCAACCCCCGTAGCGATCACCGGCCCAGGCTATTGCGGGGGTACCGTCAGTACCGGCGTTGTGCGGGGATGTTCACCGGAGGATGTTCACAGGGCGGCTGCGTAGACGCGGATAGGGGCGCCGGTCCGGAATGTAGTGTCCCGCTCGACAGCGAGGCCGATCTTCTCCGCGACCCGCTGGGACGGCACGTTGTCGGGGTGGATGATGGCGATCAGCCGCTTGATGTCGAGCACGTCCCTGGCGAAGTCGCGGCAGGCCGCAGCGGCCTCGGTCGCGTAGCCCTGGCCCTGCAGAGCGACCCGGATGCGATAGCCGACCTCGACGTCCACCTCCTCGTCATAGCTTTGCGGGGTCAGCCCGCAGTCGCCGGCGAACTCACCGGTGGACCTGAGCGTGACCACCCAGAGGCCGAAACCTTGCTCCCGGTAGAGCCGCTGGTTCCAGTCGATCCAGGCCTGCGCCTCGGCGCGCGTCTTCGGCCGCTCGTAGTACCGCATCATCAGCGGATCGCCGAGCAGCGCGGCCACGTCGTCCAGGTCGGCGTTCGTCATCTTCCGGAACGCCAGTCGCGGAGTGGGGGGCGGCACGGCGGGACGCTGGTTCACTGGTCTCCTTCATCGGTAAAGCGATACGGGGCTACGGTAAACGGAGTATCTCGGGGAGGAAAGCCAGATGGATCGTGAGACCGAAACCCTGCTAGCCTCCCTGGACCAGCAGCGGAGCCATGTGACCGGGATCCTCGAGGGGTTCACCGAGGAGCAGCTGCGCCGGCCCGTCCTGCCATCCGGGTGGTCGTGCCTGGGCATGGTCAAGCATCTGGCGCTGGCGGACGAACACTACTGGTTCAGGTGCATCATGGCCGGTGAGTCGCTCGACTTCTTCCCGGCGGAGCGGAACTCCGAGTGGCGGCTGGCACCCGGCGAAACGGCAGAGGACGTCTTCGGCCTGTACCGGGACGAGATCGCCCGCTCGAACGAGGTCATCGCCCGGACGCCGATCGATGCGCCGCCAGGGCAGCGGGATCCGTGGTGGGGGTCGTGGGCGGACCGGTTCACCGAACTGCGGGTTGTCATGCTGCATGTGATCGCCGAGACCGCCTGCCACGCGGGCCATCTCGACGCGGCGGCCGAGCTGATCGACGGCCGCCAGTGGATCGTGCAGTAACTGCGACAGTGGCAGTAACAGTGACGGTCCCGCGGCAGGTGTGATCGTGGGCGCCCCGGCGGACCCGCCATCACACCTGCCGCGCTCCCCGCGCTTACTCGACCGCCGACGCGGGCTCCCGCGGCGCGGCCGGCGCACCGGCCGTGGCGGGCGCCGCCTTGACGCGGATCACCAGGCCGATGACCAGCAGGCTCGCGATGTCGAGGATCGCGGCCAGCAGGAACGCCTTCCCCACGCCGTGCGCGAACGCGTGCTGCTTCACGGCGAACGCCGTCAGCCCAGCCGCCGGATGCGCGGCAGCGCTGCGCGACGCCGTGCCGAACACCGCTACCAGGACCGCAAGCCCCAGTGACCCGCCGACCAGCTGAAGCATGTTCAGCATGGCCGACGCGGCGCCGGAGTCCTTGGGCGGGACACCGGCCAGCGACGTCGTGGTCAGCGGCACGAAGACGAGCCCCATGCCGACGCCGAGGAGCATCATCGGGCCGAACATGCCGTCCCAGTAGCCGGACGACGTGGTGACCCTGGACAGCCAGGCCATCGCCGCGATCGTGGGCAGCATGCCGACGATCATCATCGGCTTGACCCCGAGCCGCGGCATCACCCTGGGCGCCGCCCGGGACACCGCGAACAGCGTCACGGTCATCGGCAGGAACGCGACGCCCGCCCGCAGCGGGCTGAAGCCCAGCAGGATCTGCAGCACCTGGGTGAGGAAGTAGAACATGCCGAACATGCCGGCGATCAGGAACAGCCGCGCCAAGAACGAGCCGGACCGGCTGACGTCGGCGAACAGCCGCAGCGGCGTGATCGGCTGCGATGCCCGGCTCTCGTTGAACACGAACGCCGTGAGCAGCACCGCTGCCAGCACGAACGCACCGATCCCCAGGTGGTCACCCCACCCGTTGGCCGCCGCGCGGATGAAGCCGTACACGAGCGCGGTGACACCGGCAGTCGAGGTGATCGCGCCAGCCAGGTCGAAATGCCCAGGCTGCCGCTGGGTCTCGCTGACGAACAGCGGCGTGATCGCCACCACAGCGATGCCGATCGGGATGTTGATGAACAGCACCCACCGCCAGGACAGCCACTCGGTGATCACTCCGCCGAGCACCAGGCCCAGCGAAGAACCGCCGGTGATGACGCCCATGTAAATGCCGAGTGCCCGGGTGCGCTCCTTCCCCTCCGGGAACGAACTCACGATCAGCGCCAGCACCGCGGGCGCGGCCAGCGCGCCGCCCACGCCCTGGACGGCACGGGAGGCCAGCAGCATCGCGGAGTCGGTCGCCAGTCCGCCGGTCAGCGACGAGATCGTGAATATCGCGATGCCGAGGATGAACATCCGCCGTCTGCCCAGGATGTCGCCCGCGCGGCCGCCGAGCAGCAGCAGGCCGCCGGACGTCAGCGTGTAGCCGTTGGCCACCCAGGACAAGCTGGTGGTGGAGAAGTGCAAGCCATTTTGGATGTGCGGCAGCGCGATGTTCACTACCGTCATGTCCAGGACGATCATGAGCTGGGCGCCGAGCATGATGGCCAGGGCAACGCCCGGCCGGCCGGATCCGCGCCGAGCCGGTGCGGCGCGCTCCCGCAGCGCCGCTCCTCCTGGAACTCTCGAGGCAGTCAAGACAAACTCCAATGGATCGGGGTGATTCCCGTGACGCTGGACACGCTACGCCGAGGGTCTGACATTTTGCCGGGTCCCAGGCCGTGGGACCCGGGAACCAGCCCCAGGAATCTCCTGAGGCGGACGGCTGACGTACCGCCTACTGGGCGGTATCATCGGAATGAAACGGAGGTCTACTCCGGTTACTATACGGAGGTACCCTCCGCTTTGCAACTTTTTAAATGGTGATCACGTGACGAAGCCAGCAGCGCAGCTGCGCGCCGATGCGCGCCAGAACCACGCGCGTCTGCTCAACGCCGCGAACGAGGCGTTCGCCGAGCACGGCGCCGACGCGCCGCTCGAGGACATCGCCCGGCGGGCCGGAGTCGGCATCGGCACCCTGTACCGGCACTTTCCCACGAGGCTGGACCTCCAGGCGGCGGCCTTCCGCAGCCAGGCCATTTCGATCTGCGACCAGGCCCAGGGGCTCATCGGCACCGAGACGCCCGAGCAGGCCTTCTACGGCTGGATCAAGACCTTCGCCGCGTACATGGCCACCAAGCGGGGCCTGTCCAAGGCCCTGATGGAGGCGCTCGGCAAGGAATCCGAGGTGTTGTCGACGTGCTGGCAGATCATGCGGGACACCACCGAGCGGACCTTGACCGACGCCCAGGAAGCCGGCGTCATCAGGAACGACGTCTCCTCGATGGACGTGATGCGGCTGGTGCATGGCGTGATGGCCGGCGCCGAGCGCGAGCCCGACCAGGCCCCCCGATTGCTGGAAATCGTCCTGGACGGTCTCCGCACCCACCCCGAGAAGGCCTGACCGGGCCGAGCTGGGCGCCGCCGCAAGCCTCCGCACCCCATTCGGGCATACCGGACCCCTCGACGCGTGTGACCAACGTGACGCAAGCGGCCTCTGTGGCGAGAGTGCGCACGCTCCCTGTCAGAAAAGGGCCCTGTGGTAGATAAGGCGCCAGATCTGGCACCTTATCTACCGCGAAGCACTTTTCTTACACGCTAGCGACACCCGGCGCGCCCGACATATCCGGATAAAACCGGCAGCGAGGGGGCGTCTGCGGCATGGAGGGCCGGGCAAGCACCTACAGGTCGGGGGGGCGGTTCTCGAAGGGGGTGCTGAGCACCACGGTGGTGCGGGTCGACACCCCGCCAAGGGTGCGGATCTGCTGGAGCAGTTCCTCGAGGGCGGCCGGCGAGGCCACCCGGACCTTGAGGATGTAGTTCTCGTCGCCCGCGACGCTGTGGCAGGCTTCGATCGCCGCGAGGTGTTCGAGCCGCGCAGGCACGTCGTCGGGCGCGGCGGCGTCGAACGGCTTGATGGAGACGAAGGCAGTGAGTGGCAGGCCAATGTCGACCGGGTCGAACACGGCTGCATAGCCCCTGATCACGCCGTCCTGTTCGAGGCGACGGACCCTCTGGTGCACCGCGGACACCGACAGCCCCGCCTGCCGCGCCAGCTCGGTGAAGCTCATCCTGCCATTGCGCGCCAGCAATGACACGATCTTGCGGTCAATCTCCTCCACCCCGATACGTTAGCGCCACGGACGGTACACAGCGAGCACTCACCGAAATATAACGGCCCCGGCCCAACATAACAAACAAATAACGGTCGTTACACTACTGTAACTTCACAGTCTGCCGGCGTTACGAAACGGCCAGCCGCGGTTAACCTGTCGCTCATGGCACAGATCATTCTTGACCAGGTAGAAAAGGTCTACTCGGGAGGCGTCAAGGCTCTCGACAGCCTCAGCCTCGAGGTGAAGGACGGCGAGTTCATGGTGCTCGTCGGCCCCTCCGGGTGCGGCAAGTCCACGGCGCTGCGGTCCATCGCGGGCCTCGAGGAGATCACCGGCGGAAAGATCATGATCGGTGACCGGGTGGTGAACGACCTGCCGCCCAAGGACCGTGACATCGCCATGGTGTTCCAGAACTACGCGCTTTACCCGCACATGACGGTGGAGCAGAACCTGGCCTTCGGTCTCCAGCTGCGCAAGACGCCGAAGGACGAGATCAAGCGCCGCGTCACCGACGCCGCGAAGATGCTCGGCCTGGAGCAGTACCTCAAGCGCAAGCCGGCCGCGCTGTCCGGCGGTCAGCGGCAGCGGGTCGCGATGGGCCGCGCGATCGTCCGCGAGCCGCAGGCGTTCCTGATGGACGAGCCGCTGTCGAACCTGGACGCCAAGCTCCGTGTGTCCATGCGGGCCAGCCTGAACCAGCTGCACGAGCGGCTCGGCGTCACCACCGTCTACGTGACCCACGACCAGGTCGAGGCCATGACGCTCGGGCACCGGGTGTGCGTGCTCAGGGACGGCCGGCTCCAGCAGGTCGACACCCCGCAGACCCTGTTCGAGAAGCCGGTGAACCTGTTCGTGGCCGGCTTCATCGGCTCGCCCGCGATGAACTTCGTGACCGCGGACCTGGTGCGCGACGACGGCCCAGCGGTGACGTTCGCCGGGTTCAAGCTGACCGTGCCGGCCGAGGAGCTCGAGAAGAACACCGGCCTGTCGAACTACTTCGGCAAGAAGGTCATCCTCGGCATCCGGCCGTCGGACTTCGAGGACGCCAGCGTCAGTGACACCGGCAACGGCGGGACCGGCAAGATCTCGGTGAAGACGAACGTCACCGAGGAACTCGGCAGCGAGATCCACGTGATCTTCACGATCGACGCGCCGCCGGTGGAGCACGCGAGCATCACCGACGCCGCGGCCAGCGACGACGGCGACGACGAGACGGTGCAGGCGCTGATCGGCGGCAAGGCCCTGTGGACCGCGCGGGTATCCGCGCGCAGCCGGGTCCGCCCGGGCCAGCCCATCGACCTCACCGTGGACACGCACAACCTGCAGTTCTTCGACCCGGACAGCGGCCTGTCCATCGGTCATCCGCAGGCGACCGCCCAGGCGGCCGAGCCCACCGACTGAACGGTGCATCCAGGGATTCGTGAAACACTGTAATCATGCAGCGTGACCCGGAAGAGCTATTCGAGCTGACGCAGGCGGCCCCGGAGGTCGCGGGCGCGCCGCTCTTGCATCACCTTGAAGGCTTCATCGATGCGGGCGGCGCGGGCCGCCTGCTCGCCGAGCACCTGCTGCAGGACTACGAACACGAGACCATCGCGCGGTTCGACGCGGACCGGCTGATCGACTACCGGTCCCGTCGGCCGCTGATGACGTACGAGAACAGCCACTGGGAGAGCTACGAGACGCCCGACCTGACGCTGCATCTGATCCACGACGCGGCGGACAAGCCGTTCCTCCTGCTCAACGGCCCGGAGCCGGACCACGAGTGGGATCTGTTCACCGCCGCGGTACTCCGGCTGACCGAGCGGCTCGGTACCGGCCCGGCGATCGGGTTCCTCGGCATCCCGGCCGGGGTGCCGCACACCCGCCCGCTCGGCGTGATCGGGCACGGCACGAGGGAGGGCCTGGTCACCGGCTCACAGCGGCTGCCGAACCGGATCCAGCTGCCGGGCAGCGCGGCGGCGCTGCTCGAGCTGCGGTTCGGCGAGGCAGGCCGGGATGCGATCGGGTTCGCGGTCCAGGTGCCGCACTACCTGGCTCAGGCCGTCTACCCGGCGGCGGCGCTGGTGCTGCTCGGCGAGGTGGCCCAGTTCGCCGGGCTCGACCTGCCGGGGGTCGACCTGCGCGTCGCCACCGAGCGCACCCAGGAAGCCATCGAGCATCAGGTCGCCGAATCCCAGGAGATCGCCGAACTGGTCCGCGCGCTCGAGCAGCAGTACGACAGCGCCGCGCAGACCGAAGGGCTGCTCGCCGACGGCGAGGAAGTGCCCACCGGCGAGGAGCTCGCCGCCCAGTTCGAGCAGTTCCTGGCGGACCAGCAGAAGCCCCCCGAGGGGTTCTAGCGGGGG
>Ga0070741_10003539_pt1 | contig 38602 bp, 31 predicted proteins | sample Coa_R1_4_FD_66440 | JGI IMG/M metagenome (GOLD analysis project Ga0070741, IMG submission 66440) | Surface soil microbial communities from Centralia Pennsylvania, which are recovering from an underground coalmine fire - Coalmine... | ecosystem: Environmental > Terrestrial > Soil > Unclassified ... | reverse complement strand
GAATCTGCCCATCCGACTCCCTCCATTGCGCAGGAGTCGTCTTCAGAATCCCTCTTGCCGTCCAAGGCAATAGGCGTCTCAAATCCATATGCGATTCCCCTGCCGCAGGCGGGGAGAGGTGACTGACTAGCAGGTTAGCTGATGGTCCATTCCTCGGCGCTGGCGCCGGCGAGTGCGCGGACCCGCGCGTCATCGGCGGCAAGCTCGCGTGCCGATCCGGAATAGACCACCGCGCCGTCATCCAGCACATAGGCGTCGTCGGCGATCTCCAGGCTCATGCGTGCGTTCTGCTCGACCAGCAGCACGGAAATGCCTTCCGCCTTCATCTGCATGATGATGCGGAACACCTCCTGTACCACCAGCGGCGCAAGTCCCTGCGACGGCTCGTCGAGAATCAAGAGCCTCGGGTTGACCAGCAGCGCGCGGGCGATCGACAGCATCTCCTGCTCGCCGCCGGAAAGCTGGCGGCCGCGGTTGAGCTTGCGTTCGGCCAGCCGCGGAAACAGCTGGTAGATACGCTCGGTGGTCCAGGGGCCGCCACGCTCCAGCGGAACCTTGAGATTTTCCTCGACACTGAGATTGGCGAAAATACGCCGTCCCTCCGGCACGTAGCCGACGCCTTGCGCGGCGATGCGATAGGTCGGCCAGCGCGTGGTGTCCTGGCCGAAGATGGTGACCTTGCCCTCGCGCGCCGGCGTCAGGCCCATCAGGCTGCGCAGGGTCGTGGTCTTGCCGGCGCCGTTGCGCCCGAGCAGCGCGGTGATGCGGCCCTCGGCGACTTCGAGGCTGACGCCATGCAGAATGTGGCTCTTGCCGTAATAGGTGTGCAGGCCCTCGGCGGTCAGCGCAGCGCTCATGCGGCGTTACCCAGATAAGCGGCCTGAACGGCCTCGTTGGCGGCGATCTCCTTGGGCGTGCCCATCGCCAGCATCCGGCCCTGGTCGAGCACGCAGACGCGATCGGCCAGATTGAACACCACGCGCATGTCGTGCTCGATCAGCACGATGGTGTAGCTGCTATCGCGGTGCAGCTTCCGGATCAGTTGCGTGATCTGATAGGTCTCCTGGTCGCCCATGCCCGCCGTGGGTTCGTCGAGCAGCAGCAAATGCGGCTTCAGCGCCAGCGCCATGGCGATCTCGGCGGCGCGCTGGTCGCCATGGGAGAGCTCGCCGACCAGCCGGCCCGCCTTGTTCTCCAGCGCGACCAGCTTCAGCGTGTCCTCGACATGCTGCTGGACTTTCGCGGCCTCGGCGCGGTTGACCCAGGGCCGCAGGCGATAGCCGCTCGCGACTTCGGCCGCGATGCGGACATTCTCGAACACCGTCAGCTCGGGAAAAATCTCGGTGATCTGGAAGGTGCGCGCCATGCCGCGGACGACGCGCTGATGCGTCGCTAGCCGCGTGATGTCCTGGCCATCGAAGGCGATGGTGCCCGATGTCGGCGGGAAAAAGCCGCTGATCAGGTTGAAGAAGGTGGTCTTGCCCGCGCCGTTGGGACCGATGATGGCGCACAGCTCGCCCTTTGCGACGTTGAGAGAAACGTCGCGCACGGCGACGAGATTGCCGAACCGCTTGGTGACGTTCTTGATCTCCAGCACGTTCACGCCTTGCTCCTCTGGAAGAAGCCGAGCAGGCCGCGCGGGAAGAACAGCACCACCAGCACGAACAACAAGCCGACGAACGACATCCAGTTCACGGTGATGCTGGAGAGATAATCCTGCAGCACGACGAAGATGAATGCGCCGAGCAACGGGCCCCAGAAGCTGCGCATGCCGCCCATCACGGCCATCATCACGAAGTCGCCGGACTGGCTGTAATGCAGGCCGCGCGGATCGGCGAAATTGTTGACCAGCGCGTAGAGCGCGCCGGCAAAGCCCATGAAGAAGCAGGACAGCGAGAAGGCGATCCAGATGTGCCGCTCGATGGGGATGCCGAGGAAGCGGGAGCGGCGCTCGTTCTCACGGATCGCGATCATGGTACGGCCGAACGGCGAACGCAGGATGAAGCCCATCGCGCCGACCGCCAGCGCGAAGCAGAACAGCACGAAATAATAGAAGACCTCGGCATTGCTGAGAATGTCGAGCTTGAGGACGCCGAGATCGATCGGCGCGCGGGCGAACCCACGCAGGCCGTCGTCGCCGCCGGTCACCGAGCTCCACTGGAAAGCGATGTAATAGAACACCTGGCCGAAGGCGATCGTCACCATGGCGAAATAGACTCCGCGCCGCCGCACGAGCAGGGCGCCGAGGATGGCGCCGCAGAGGCCGCCGAGCAGGATGCCGCAGATTACGGCGAGCGGCGTGCTGGCCGCGAGATATTTCAATGACATTCCGGCGCCGTAGGCGCCGAGGCCGAACCAGGCCGCATGGCCGAAGGAGAGCACGCCGGTGAAGCCGAGCAGGAAGTTGAGCGACATCGCGGCCAGGCCCAGCACCAGCACGCGGGTGGCGAGCGCGGTATAGCCGCCGAGCGGCGCCATCCAGTACGGCGCGAACAACAGCGCGGCCCAGATCGCGACGAGGACGATCAGCTTGCGGGACTGTTCGGTCAACTCAGCATTCCCTCTTCGCCGAACAGGCCGCGCGGTCGGGTCAACAGGATGATCGCCATCATCACGTAGATGACCGCCTCGCTCGCCGCCGGGAAGAATACCGCGGTGATGCCGGCTGCCACGCCGATCAGGAGGCCGCCGACCAGCGTGCCCGGCAAGCTGCCGATACCGCCGACGATGATGGCGATGAAGCTCGGCATCAGAAGTCCGGTGCCCATGGTCGGCTCAAGACCAAGCTGTCCCGCCGCCAGCACTCCGGCGAGACCGGCAAGGAAGATGCCGACCGCGAAATTCAGCGAGCGCAGCATGCCGACATTGATGCCGAGCGCGGCGACGGTCTCGAGATCGAGCGTGCCGGCGCGGATGCGGATGCCGAGTCGCGTATAGCGCAACAGCAGGAACAAAAACACGATCGCGATCACGACCACCGCCACCATGAACAGGCGATAGCCGGTAATGAAGAACATGTCGTTGCTGAGAGGCTGCGCCAGGAACGGCGGGATCACGAACGGCTTGCCCTGCGGGCCGAAGATGAAACGGGTGCCGTCCTCGATCATGAAGGCAAGCCCGAAAGTGAGCAGCAGACTGTAGAGCGGGTCGCGCCCATACAGCGGGCGGATCAGCACACGCTCGACCGCAAGCCCGATGATTGCGGTCAGGGGAGGCGCCAGCAGCAGCGCGCCCCAGAACCCGACATAGGGCGAAAGCGCATAGGCAATGTAGCCGCCGATGACGAGGAAACCGCCATGGGCGAAATTGATGACGTTGCTGAGGTTGAGGATCAGCGAAAGCCCGAGCGCCATCAGCACGTAAAACGCACCGACGATCAGCCCGTTGGTGATGTTGAAGAGAAGCAGCAGCGTCATGGTTCACCGGAGGCCGCATAGCCAAACAAAACGGCGCCCGGATCATCCGGGCGCCGATGGCTTTACGTCAAGCCGGCCACTGCATCTTGCAGCCGGTCGACTCCACTGAGCCGGCGGCTTTTTCGCCGGGCACCGGGCTCTTGATGGTGAACATGTTGTCGGGGTCGCCCTGCGGGGGATGCGCTTCGCCGACGAACACGGTGCTCATCAGCTGGTGGTCGCCGGATCGATAATCCGGCGCTGCCGGCTGCAGCGCGATCTCCGGCGGCAGCTTGAAGCCCGACAGCGCGTGCGCAAGCTTCGGCGCATCCAGGGTCTTTTCCTGGTTGGCGATCACGGCCAGCGTCTCCACCGAGGCATAGCCGAACCAGTTACGTGCTGTCGCGGCGCCGCCGGTGAGCTTTTTCATCGCGGCATTGAACTCGGCGACATGTGGCACGCCGGGCTGATCCCACCACCATTCCATGGTCCACCAGCCAATGCGCGCACTGTCCGGCACCGCGCGGAGACTTTCCAGCTCAAACAATGCGCCGCCAATCGCCATCTGCTTGTCGAGGCCGAACTGCACGAACTGCTTGAGGCTCGCGACCTGGTCGTTGCCGCCCATCACGTTGATCAGCACTTGCGGATTATAAGCCTTCGCCTGAATCAGGTAAGACGAGTAGTCGGGCGTGCTCAGGGGAATCAGCGAGCCGGCGGACGTGCCGCCTGCAGCCTTCAGGATCTTCTCGAAGCCCGCCTGCACCGAATGGCCGTAGGCGTAGTCGGGGGTGAGGAAGTACCACTTCTTGCCGAACTTATCGATCAGCGTCTGGGCGATCGCGGCCGAATCCATCGTGGTGGAATTGCAGACGCGGAACACGTTCCAGGAGCAACTGGAGCCGGTGACCACGTCGCTGTGACCGCCGGAGACGATGTGCAGCACCTTCTTTTCGCTGGTGACCTGCGCCATCGCGATCGCGATGCCGGAATTGACGTCGCCGATGATGAAGGAGACCTGGTCGCGCTCGATCAGCTTGCGGGTCTTCTGCACGCCGGTGCCGACGTCGTTGGCGGAGTCCTCGACCAAAAGCTCGATCGGACGGCCCATGATGCCGCCCTTCGCGTTGATCTGCTCGACCGCATATTTGGCGCCGACCACCTCGTTCTGCGCGATGGCGGCATAGACGCCGGTCAAGGGATCGACCATGCCGATCCTGATCGGGGTCTCGCCTCTGGCCGTGATGATGAAGGGGGATGAGAATTGCGCCGCAGCAATCGCGGCGCCGGATTTCAGGATGGTACGACGATTGATCGACCAGGGCCGTCTAGAAATAGTCATGCAGTCCTCCCGGAAGGTGATTATGTCTGTTTTGACGACATTCTTCGGATGCCTTAATGCGCGCAACCGTAGCCTCTCTCGCTCGCCTTTGCCAATAGAGGCGGTTGCGACCTTCGGCTTATTAGACGCTCTCACAAAGCCGTTATTCCCGTTCGGCTCTCAGTGCCTGGCGGCGGCCCTGGCTGCCTCGTTGTTGAGCACGATCAGGGCATCGACGGCGACGCCGGTTTTGGGATTGATCAGGAATGGATTGACGTCGATCGAGGCGATGCGATTTCCCGCATCTGCGATCAGGTTGGAGAGTCCGACCAGCGCCTTCACCACGGAAGGCTCGTGCAGTGCCGGCTTGCCGCGATAACCCTTGATCTTGACCCCGGCCTTGGTACGCGCGATCAGCTGTTTCGCCTCCGCCGCATCGAGCGGTGCGCCCGCGAGCGCCACGTCTTTCAGAAGCTCGATATCGACGCCCCCGGTGCCGAACAGCACCACCGGTCCCATTTCGGCATCGAGCGAGGCGCCGACGACGAGCTCGAGATCGGCCTTGACCTGTTGCGCGATCAGGATGCCCTCGAGCTTCGGCTTGTTCTTCAGCTTTTTCACCCGCGCGGTGATGTCGTTGAAGGCCTTCTTCACCTCGGCGGCGCTGTTGAGGTTCAACACCACGCCGCCGATATCGGATTTGTGCAGGATGTCGGCACTGACGACCTTGGCGACCACGGGAAAGCCGATCTTCTTCGCGATCTTGACCGCATCCGCCGCGGTCTGTGCAATCGCCTCCTGCGAGACCGGAATGCCGTAGGCCTTCAGCAGCGCCTTGGAGGCGACCTCATCCAGCGCCGCGCCCTTGGCCTCTTTCAGTGCCTTCTCCAGCATTTTGCGCGCCGCGGTCTTCGAGCTCGAGAGGATGTCGGGCACTTCCTTGCGCAGATTGGCATACTCGATCAGCGATTTGATCGCGGTGACCGCGCGGTCCATGCCCTGCATGACCGCGATGTTCGGCAGCGACTTGCGCAGCCCCTTCATGAAGTCGGTGAAGCCGATCGACATCGCGCTGATGTAGATGACGGGCTTGCCGCCGCGGCCGGCCATCTCGTTGACGATGCGCAAGTTTCGCTCTCGCAGTTCATGCGGCGCCTTCGGCAGCTCGGAATCGATGATGACGATGTCGATATCGGGATCGTCGATCATGATCTTGATCGACTGCATGTAGACGGAGGGATCCACCACGGCGGCAAATCCCGCATCGAGCGGATTGCCGACGATCGAGCCCGGGCCCAGCATCTTCGCGAGCTTGTCGTGGGCGTCCTTCTTCAGCGGCGCGAAGTTCAATCCTGCCGAATAGAAGGCATCGAGGAGCAATCCGCGTTTTCCCCCCGACAGCGTCACCGCAGCGAGCCGGTCGCCCTTCGGCGAAGCGGCATGCACGAAGCATTCGGTGGTCTCGATCAGCTCGTCGAGGCCCCGCACGCGGATCACGCCTTCGCGGGTGGAGATCGCGTCGAACGTCTCGATCGAGCCGGCGAGCGCGCCGGTATGCGCCATCGCTGCGGCACGTCCGCCTTCGGAGGCGCCGAGCTTCAGCGCGATGACGGGCTTGCCGGCCGCGCGCGCCGCCTTGCAGGCGTCGCGGAACGCCTTGGTATTCCGCACGCCCTCGAGATAGACCACGATGACGCGGACCTGCGGATCGGCCGCGAAATAGGCCATCAGGTCCGGGGTCTCGAGACCGGCCTCGTTGCCGGTGGTCACCATGTAGCCGACGCCGACGCCGCGATCCTCCAGCGCCTGGCGGATCGCCATCACGATGGCGCCGGATTGACCGGCGATCGCGACCGGGCCTGCCTCCATGGTGACGATGCGGTCGTCGATATTGGTGAACATGTTCTCGCCGGCGCTTAAGTTGCCGAGGCAGTTCGGGCCGGTCACGGCCATGCCGGTCTCGCGCACCGCCTGCTGCAGCTCGACCGCGAGCCGCTGGCTGTCGTCGTCCTGCAGTTCGGAGAAGCCCGAGGTGACGATGGTCGCCGAACGCGCGCCGGCCGCCGCGGCATCGCGGATCACCTGTACCGCGAAGCGCGCCGGCACCAGCACCAGCACGTGATCGGGCTTTTCGGGAAGACTGGCGAAATCCTTGTAGCAGGGCACGCCCCAGATCTGCTCGCGCTTGGCGTTGATCGGGAATAGGCCGCCCGCGTATTTGTACTTGATCAGGTTGTTCCAGATGCGCTCGGCATAATTGCCGGGCTTGTCGGTGGCGCCGACCAGCACGATGTTGCGCGGATGCAGCATCGCGTGAATGCGTTTGACGATGTGGCTGGCGTCAGGCGAGGGCTCCCATTTGCTCACGGGAACAGACGCGGCACGAACCTGAGCTTCCATCGGCGTTAACCCCTGATATTTTCCGCGCGGCGGACCAGCGCTACGCGTCTTTTGGTCCTTATTATGGGGACTTGGCGGGGGAGGCAACCGAGGCCGCGGGATGGCTGCCCTACCAGACCTCGCGGGGGCGCGAGGGCGAGGCGATGCCGGCCAGCAGAACGGCGAGGATGCCGGTCAGGAAAATGCCGTCGAATGTTCCGGCGCCGCCAATGGATGCGACCGGCGCGCCGAGCCCGCCGATCTTGTCGAGGTTCATCAAATCGGCCCCGATCAGGGTGCCCATCGAGCCGCCGATATAGGCCAGCGGCGCGGCATATTCGCGTGACAGGATGAAGGCGAGGATCGCGGTCGTGATGACCGGCGCGAACACCGGCACGGCGATGCCGACGCCCTGCACCGGGGTCGCGCTGGCATGGATCACGATCGCGATCACCACCACGGCGATCGCAGCCTTCACCCAGAGCTGATAGCGCAGCACCAGGTAAGTCGACATCAAGGTCGGGATCACGGCGCCGCCGACATTGACGGCGAGAACCGTCCCCGGCCAAGACGTGACATAGGGCACCACGTAGCGCATGCCGTAGAAGTCGACGATCTCGCCGGTCTGGATGGTTTTGCCCGGCAGGATGGTGACGGGAATGTTGAAATAGCTGCCGATCAGCGAGCCGAACAGCAGCGCCAGCGCCATGCCCGGTCCGACGCCGAGCTTCATATAGGCGTAACGGAGAATGCGGAGCTGGATCAGGATGATCAGCCCGGCAAACAGCAGCACCAGGATCGAAAACAGTCCCGGCGTCAGCGGCAGATAGTGGACCTGAGAACCCATGGAATCCTGTTGCTGGGGGCGAAGCCGGGCTGGCGGCCATAGATAACGTGGCATTGGCTTCGCGTTATTTCAAGAATTGGGGGCCATCATGGTGGCATGAAGGACGTAGCGCTCCGGGCCCGGCGTCAGCGCATCGAACGGCCAGCAGGTGGTCAGCACCAGCTCATATCCGTCTGTGAGGGGATCGATCCCGGACTGATCGTAGCGCACGATCGCGATTGCGTCGGCACGATAGCGGAACGTTTTTCCATCGCCGCGCGTGATATCGATCTCGTCGCCGACAACGACGTTGCGCAGGAAGCGGAAATGGGTGTCGCGATGCGCGGAATAGACCGCAACGCCACGCTCGCCGGCGTCGGGCGTCAGCTCGACATGACCCGGACCGAAGGCCAGCGCTTGCCCGCTGCTGCCGGCCAGCACGATCGCGCTCGCGTTCAGCCGCTTCACCTCGATGCGTGCGACCGGCCAGGTGTCGGCCCATGACCACGGCTTGACCGGATGATGGGTCGCGATCGATTCGCTGAAGGCGCGATCGAGCAGAACCTGCGCGAGTAGCGCCTTGGCGTGAATGTAGCCGCCGTGACCGAACAGGACGAGGCCGGTGAGAGCGAGGGCGATTGGGACAAAGAAGCGACGCACCTGCCTATCCTTTCGTCATTGCGAGGAGCGAAGCGACGAAGCAATCCATCGCGCCTCGAAAAAGAAAGATGGATTGCTTCGCTTCGCTCGCAATGACGAGTTCTGAAACTTGCGCGCGCGGTCTAGGGGGGACGGGAGGCCGCGCGCGCTGAAGGAGGTTGGGGCGCCTCCTCCTTTCATCCGGCATCAACGCGCAAACTGTTGACGCCGGTTGAAGACGAACAGGATCAGGCTCAGCGCCAGCAGGATCGAGCCTGCGATCATGCTGAGCTCGGCATCCGTTGCCGTCTTCGGGAGCACGACCGTGCTCGGTGCAGGCTGGACCACCGGACGCTTCAACGACGCAAGCTGTGCGCGGGCATTGCCGAGTTCCGCGCGGCGCTCGGCCGGTGGCGCGATCGGCTTGACGCGTTCGCCGAATACCTTCTCGAAATCCCAGCCGGCCGGGAGATTGAGCGGCAGCTCGGTCAGCTTCAACGTTGCACCGTCAGGACGGCTCGGCGTCTTGTCGACCGCAACCAGGCTGGTCAATCGCGTGACCAGCTGATGCTCCAGCGCCAGCGCGAGGATGGTCTTGTCGGCCTCCTCGGGCGTTGCCTGCCGCAGCGTGCGCGCGACCTCGGCGTCATCGATCTTGCGCCGCGCCCAGAGTTTCGACAGGCCCTTGCCTTCGGCGGCATTCGCAATCGGCAAGGTCACGACCCACGGCCGGTCGCCGACCTTGCCCTTGATCTCGAACGAGCCCGTAAGCTGGTCGAGTTTGGCCGCCAGCACCAGCGGCTCGCCGCGATAGATATCGGGCAGTACCGCGGGTGTCACGTCGGCCTTGGCGTCGGAGAATTTCACGGCAAGGCCGGTCACCGCCGGATTCTCCAGCTTGGCGAACAGGCCACGCATGCGTTCCTCGACCTGATCGACCGAGCCGATATGGGTGAAAGCGCCGCGGCCGATCTCGGCGGCGCGCGTCATCAGGAAGGTGTTCGGCGCGGAGCCGATGCCGACCATGAAGACGCGCGAGCGGCCGCGCATCGCCGCGATCGTCTCGAACAATTGCTGCTCGTTGCCGATCGCGCCGTCGGTGAGGAACACCACCTGGCGGACGAAGCTGCCGTCGCCATTGTTGCTGTCGGTCAATGCGGCGCGCATCGCCGGCACCATCTCGGTGCCGCCGCGCGCCTGCAGCGCGTCGACAAAGGCAGTCGCCGTGCCGATATGTTCGGCGTCGGCCGGCACGGAGGCCGGGAACACCACATCCATGGTGTCGTCGAAGCGGATCACGTTGAAGCGATCGTTCGGCTGCAGGCGGCCCAGCGCATAAAGCAGGCTTGCCTTGGCCTGCTGGATCGAGGTGCCGCCCATCGAGCCGGAATTGTCGATCACGAACACGACCTCGCGGGGGAGCGGCTTCTTCTCGGCCTGCTCGACCGAGGGCGGCGTGACAAAGGCGAGCAGGTAATCGGCATTGTCGACATGCTCGCGGAACAGTCCGACAGAGGGCGCCTTCTCGGAAACCGGTTTCCAGCTCAGCTCGAAATCGCGATCTGCAGGCTCGAGGTCCTCGGCCAGCGTGATCACGCGCGTGGTCTCGTCGGGACTGGCGATCTTGACCGGATGATGATGGCTCTTCACTTCGCCGAGCGCAAAGCCGGCCTTCAGATGCACGGTGATGCTGGTCGGGTTGACCTTGGGATTGAAGGCGGGATCGAGCACTGGCGGGGTGATGCGGTCGCGGTCCGGCACCGGATCGGACGTCGTCGCGCCCCAGCCGCCGCCATCGGCGCGCATATCGACGCTCTGGATGACCGGTGCGGGATTGTAACGCGGCCCGATCACCAGGGGCACGCGCAGCGAAAACTCATTGCCGTTCTGCTGCACCGGCTCCTGATACTCGATCTGCACCAGCACGGTTTCGCCGGGACCGATATTGGCAACGGAGTTGGTGAAGATGTTCGGCCGCTCCTGCTCGGTCAGCGCCGCCTTCTGGCCGTTCGCCTTCGCGCGTTCATAGATGACGCGCGCCTGCTGGCGCTCCTTGATGTCGCCGACCACGACGCGGTCGCCGACCGCCATCTTCAGCGTGTCGACGGCGCCGCCCGGCGGCAGCGGATAGACGTAAGTGGCTTCCATCCAGTCCCTGGTGGGGTTGCGGAAGATCTGGGTGACGCGGGCGCGGACGGTCGGGCCTGACACGTCGAGGTCGACGTCGATGCCGAGGCGCGTGGCGTCGGCATAGCCGTCCTCGGTCTTGAACAGCAGCGAGCCGGATCGGGCGTCGCTGGCCTTGGTCAGGGTGGCAGGCCGTCTTTCCGCCGACCAGGCCGGCGAGAAGTTCAAAAATAACGCCGCAAACCCGATCAGGAATGCGGCGACGGTTTCAACCAGAAAGAACAGGATTATTCGCGTCTTGCGCGACAGCCGTTTGGGCCTTGCCAATGTGGGCTCGTCAATCGTCGTCATTGCCTTCTCCCGAGGGACGGTTTCGACGCTCGAAATCTCGGGGAAGTGGACAAATGACGCGAGAATAATGATCGGCATTGTTTGGCCGGCCTCCGGCGTGCTCCGCCGCGGCCGAGGCGTCCCTGTACGGTTTTGTGCGCTACCGTGCGTCTGCTAGGATAGCGGCAGGTTGAGCGGGAGAATCGATGCCGACCCCGGACAAGCAGCTTTCCGCCGAGCAAAGCCGCCAGATTTCCGAGACCATCCGCGAGGAAATCGCGCGCCGCCGCATCTCCCGGCAATCGCTCGCCGAACAGGCCAAGCTCAGCCTGTCGACCCTGGAAAAGGTGCTGGGCGGACGGCGGCCGTTCACGCTCGCGACCACGGTGCGGCTGGAGCAGGCGCTTGGCGTGTCCTTGCGCAAGACGACAGCGGCGCCCGCGCCGATCCCGGTCAACGGCGATGTCGCGCCGGATGGTCTTGGCGCATATTCCCACCGTGCGGTAACCTGGATCGAGGGGACTTACATCACCATTCGTCCCTCATTCGGCGACAAGGAGGCGATCTACGCCTATCGCACGGAGATTGCGTGGGACGCGGCGGCATCGTCCTTGCTGTTCAGGGAAGGCGAGCGGCTCGACACGGCTTTCAGCCAGTTCGGCGAGGTCGCGGTGCCCAACCAGTCGGGCTTCATCTATCTCGTCACCAACCGCCATGGTCAGCATCGGCTGATCACGGTGTCGCGCCCGACCATCACCGGCGAGATGTACGGCATCATCACCACGCTGCTTGCCGGGCGCGGCTCGCAGCTCACGCCGATCGCGGCGCCGATCGCGCTGCTGCCCGTGAAGAACGTTCCGAACCCGAGCGTGGGTCGGATTTTGTCAGGCGATGCGAATTACGCGGTCTATCGCCAGCATCTGCGCCGCACCGTCGAGGAGCCGTTCGCGCTGTTCATGCAGGGGTGAAACACCGTCATTCCGGGGCGCTCGCAAAGCGAGCGAACCCGGAATCTCGCGCCACGAGCTCTGGATTCCGGGTCTGCGCCTTGCGGCGCATCCCGGAATGACGACGCAAGCTAGCCCCCCGTTTCGGCGCTGATGATGTCGCCGAAGAAGTCCCACTTCTCGCCCTTGAACTGCATCATCTTGAGCTGCTCGATGGGCGCGAAGTCGTTCGGACCGGTGTTGATTTTGATGCCGGGCAACAACGTGTCTGGCGCGAAATCCTTCAGGCTTGCGGCCTGCTTCATCACGTTTTCACGCGTCAGGTTGTCGCCGCACTGCTTCAGCACTTGCACCATGGTCTGCGCCGCGGCGTAGCCATAGACGAGGTTGGCATCCGAGATGTTGGCGCCCGGCATGTATTTGTCGATGAACGCCATGAACTTCTTCATGCCGTCATCGTCCTTCCATTGCGGATCGGAGGCATCCTTCAGGTAGCCGGCCGACAGGATGCCCTGCGAGGCCTCGAAGCCGGCCGGCTTCATCACGGCGCCGATCGAGATCGACACGTCGGTCAGCACGTGCATCGGCTTCCATTGCATCTCCGCCATCTTCTTGATGGCTTGCGCCGCGAATTTTGGCGTCGAGATGTTGATCAGCACGTCGGCGCCGGTGCCCTTCAGCTTGACGATGTGGTTGTCGACCGAGGGCTCGGTAGTCTCGTAGCTTTCTTCCGCGACGATCTGGCTCGCCGCCTTGGCGCCGAAGACTTCCTTGATGCCGGCGACGTAATCTTTGCCGAAGTCGTCATTCTGATAGAAGATCGCGACCTTGGCGTCCGGCCTTTCCTTCAAAATGTATTTCGCGAAAATCCGAGCCTCGACGCGGTAGCTCGGCTGGAAGCCCATGGTCCAGGGGAAATCCTTCGGGTCGTTCCACTTGCTGGCGCCGGTGGCAAGGAAGAGCTGCGGCACTTTCTTGGTGTTTTGATACTTCTGCACCGCGCTCTGGGTCGGCGTGCCCAACGCGTTGAACACCAGAAATACCTCGTCGCTCTCGATCAGCTTGCGGATCTGCTCGACCGTCTTCGGCGGCGAGTAGCCGTCGTCATAAGAAATCCAGTTGATCTTGCGGCCGTTCACGCCGCCCTGATCGTTGATCATCTTGAAATAGGCTTCCTCGGTCTTGCCGATGATGCCGTAGGCGGACGCCGGGCCGCTATAGGCCTCGACATTGCCGATCTTGATCTCGGTGTCGGAGGCGCCGGTATCGTATTTCTTTTGCGCCATCGCGCTCTGGGTTGCGAGCAGCGAGAAGGCTGCTGCCGCGGCAAGTAGTGTCATTTTCTTGTTCATGGTATTCCCTGGTTTCTTCGTGGTTGGACTTACGACGCTTTGGCCCGGGCCGCGTCAGTGGCCGCGGGTACTGAAAAATCCTTTCGCAATGTGGGTTTGTGAATCTTGCCGGTGGCGTTGCGGGGCAACGCGTCGACAAAGCGGATCAGGCGCGGGCATTTGAAGCGCGCGAGATTTTTGGCGCAATGCGCATGAATGTCGGCCTCGGACAGCGATTGGCCCGGCTTGAGCGCGACGATGGCCATGCCGACCTCGCCCCATTGCGCATCGGGCACACCGATTACGGCGGCTTCCGCGATGGCCGCGATCTGATGCAGCACGTTCTCGACCTCGGCCGGATAAACGTTCTCGCCGCCGGAGATGTACATGTCCTTCCAGCGGTCGACGATGTAGTAGAAGCCGTCGGCATCGACCCGCGCGGCATCTCCCGTGTGCAGCCAGCCATCGGTGAAGGACGATGTGTTGGCGTCCGGCCTGTTCCAGTAGCCGGGCGTGATGTTCGGCCCCCTGGTCCAGAGCTCGCCGAGTTCGCCGACATCCGCATCCGTGCCGTCGGGCCGCACGATCCGCACCTCCGTGTGCAGCACCGGTTTTCCCGCCGATCCCGCCTTGTGCACGGCATCCTCGCGATCGAGCACCAGCACCGAGGGCGAGGTCTCCGTCATGCCGTAACCCTGCTGCAGCGCGACGCCGCGGGCTTCCCAGACTTGCAGCAGCGGCACCGGCATCGGCGCGCCGCCGACACCGCCGATGATCAGGCGGGAGAAATCGGACCTGTCGAAGTCGGGATGCTGCGCCATGAACTGGTAGATCGCGGGCACGCCGAAGAAGCAATTGATGCCCTGCGCGGGATCGCTGATCAGCTTCAGCGCCGTGCCGGGATCGAAGGCGCGCATGATCAGCACGGTGCCGCCGGCATGCAGCACGGGATTGGTGTAGCAATTGAGCCCGCCGGTGTGGAACAGCGGCAGCACGGTCAGCAGCACCGACGACGGCGAGACATAGGCGGGACCGCCGAGATTGACGCAATTCCAGAACGTCATGCCATGGGTGATGATCGCGCCCTTGGGCTGGCCGGTCGTGCCCGAGGTGTACATGATGGTGGAGACGTCGTCGTGCGTGACGTGCTCTGGCTGTGCGAGCGGCTTGGCGCTCGCCATAGCGGCCTCATAGCTGCCGCCGGGGCCGAGCAGCATCGCGTGTTCGGTGTTGCAGAGTTTGGCGACGGCCAGCGCGGTCTCGGCGAGATCGTTGTCGTGGATCATCACCTTGGGCGCGGCGTCGCCGACGATGAAGTGCAGCTCCGGCACGGTGAGCCGCGTGTTCAGCGGCACCAGCACCGCGCCCAACCGGCCGCAGGCGAACTGCACTTCCAGCGTATCCGTGGTGTTCAGCGCCAGCACCGCGACGCGATCGCCGCGCCCGACCTTGAGGTTGTCGCGCAGATACGAAGCGAGGCGCGATATCCGCGCGTCGAACTCTCGATAAGTGAAGCGGCGTTGGCTGGCAAGATCGATCGCAGCGATCTTGTCCGGCGTACGCCGGCCGAAATGCGCGATCCAGTCGTAATAGCGGACGGCCAAGGCTTTCTCCCTCTCGACGGTCTCTGCCGCTGGTTTCGTGACACAATGCCGAACTCCGGCACCTCCTGCCAGCCGACTTTCTGCATAGGCGCCTTCGGCAGGATTGGATGGTAGCCGGTGGTGGTCTTGCGCCGAGGCGCTGATGGTGTTCCCTTTCCCCGCGCGCCGGAATGGCGACTTGCCAGCCACTGGACGCAAGTTGAGCATGCGGGTTACCGCCATGGTGAACCGAGCTTCAAGGGAATCGCATGAAGAGCCCGTTCTACACGGCCGAGCATGAAGCCTGGCGCGCGGTGGTGCGCCGCTTTGTCGAGAACGAGATCGAGCCGCACGCCCATGAATGGGACGAGGCCGGCGAATTCCCGCGCGAGCTTTACGTGAAAGCGGCAGCGATCGGCCTGCTCGGCCTCGGCTTCCCCGAGGAATATGGCGGCACGCCCGCCGATCAGTTCATGAAGATCGTCACCTCGCAGGAATTGGCGCGCGCCGGCGCCGGTGGCGTCAATGCCAGCCTGATGAGCCACACCATCGGATCGCCGCCGATTGCGCGCGCCGCGCGCCCGGAGGTGCGGGCGCGGGTGCTGCCGCAGGTGCTGTCGGGAAAGAGGATTTCCGCGCTCGCGATCACCGAACCGGGCGGCGGCTCTGATGTCGCGAACCTGCGCACCTGGGCGCGCCGTGATGGCGATCATTACGTCGTCAATGGCGAGAAGACCTTCATCACCTCGGGCGTGCGCGCCGACTACCTGACCGTCGCCGTGCGCACCGGCGGCCAGGGTGCTTCGGGCGTCAGCCTGCTCCTGATCGAGGGTGACACGCCGGGCCTGTCGCGCAGCAAGCTGAAGAAGATGGGCTGGTGGGCCTCGGACACCGCGACGTTGCATTTCGACGATTGCCGCGTACCAGCCACCAACCTGATCGGCGAGGAAGGCCAGGGCTTCAAGCTGATCATGCACAATTTCAACAGCGAGCGCATGGGCATGGCGGCAAGCTGCACGGCCTATGCCCGCGTCTGCGTCGAGGAAGCGATCGCCTATGCCAAGGAACGCAAGACGTTTGGCAAGCCGATCGCCCAGCACCAGGTGATCCGCCACAAGCTGGTCGACATGGCGCAGCGCGTGGCCGCCTCGCAGGCGATGCTGGAAATGCTGGCGTGGCGGCTCGGCGAGGGCGAGAGTCCGGTCGCGGAAATCTGCATGATGAAGAACCAGGCGACGCAGACCATGGCCTATTGCGCCTCCGAGGCGGTGCAGATTTTCGGCGGCGCCGGCTTCATGCGCGGTATCAAGGTCGAACGGATCTATCGCGAGGTGAAGGTCAATGCGATCGGCGGCGGCACCGAGGAGATCATGAAGGATCTCGCGTCGCGGCAGATGGGGTTGTAACTTCTTTTTGTCATGCCCGGCCTTGTGCCGGGCATCCACGTCTTTGCTACACTCGGAAGGAAGACGTGAATGGCGGGGACAAGCCCGGCCGTGACGAATAGCGAAAGGACAAAGCGGATGATCACGCTCTATCATTGCGACGGCGCACGCTCGTTCCGGCCCTTGTGGATGCTGGAGGAGATGGGGCTCGCCTACGAGCTGAAAATGCTGCCGTTCCCGCCGCGCGTGTTTGCCAAGGACTATCTCGGCATCAATCCGCTCGGCACGATTCCCTTTATGGTCGACGGCGATACGAAGATGAGCGAGTCGTCCGCCATCTGTTACTACCTCGGCAGGAAGCACGGTCCGACGCCGTTGATGGTGGGCGAGGACGATCCCGCCTATGGCGCGTTCCTGAACTGGATGTATTTTTCCGACGCGACCCTGACCTTCCCGCAGACGCTGGTGCTCCGTTACACCCAGCTCGAGCCGGAGGAACGGCGCAACCCGCAAGTGGCGACCGATTACGCCAAATGGTTCCTCGGCCGGCTGCGCGCGGTCGAGGCGGCGACCGCTAATGCCGAAGCCCTGTGCGCCGGCCGCTTCACCGCCGCCGATATCGTGATCGGCTATGCGCTGCGACTGGCTTCCACGATCGGGCTCGCCAGGGATTTCGGCCCCAACGTCACCGCCTATTGGGATCGTCTGCAACAGCGCGACGGCTACAAGCGCGCAATTGCGGCGGAACAGCGCGCCGGGGTCGAGCAGAATATCGCGGCGCGGGTGAGGGCGTAGTTTTGCGTCATTCCGGGATGGTCCGAAGGACCAGACCCGGAATCTCGAGATTCCGGGTTCGCGCTATCGCGCGCCCCGGAATGACAATCAGTGACAGACCGTCAATTTGAGCTAATGTCGGTTCATCGCAGCGGCCCAACGAGGCACGCGGGGAGGACATCATGGACGACCGGGCCCGTCATTCAGGCCATTTGATGCTGATCACGCCGGAGCGGGTGTTTTACGCCGGCCTGCTCGGTCGTCCGCGTGAGCGCTGCCCGGGCGCGTTCCACATCTATGTCGCCCTGCGCGGCGGGCTGTGGTTGACAACGGCCGACGGCCGCGAGGCCTATGGCGAACTGGTCGCAGTCGCGCCGAACATGCGCCACACCATCGCGAGCGATCATCGCTCCGCGATCTGCATCGTGATCGAGCCCGAGAGCGTGCCCGACGGCACTTTCGAGCTTTGGGAAAAGCGGCTGCAGGGCATCGAGCGCGATTGTTTCGCGCATCGCATCCGCGTCGCCTATGAGACGTTGCTGACGCGGTCGCGCCGCGACGATATCGACGGCGCGGCCTTCGACCAGATGTGCTTTGGCGAAGCATTGCCGCGGCGCGCGCTCGATCCGCGCGTGGTGCGGGCGATGATCACCATCGGCAAATTCTCCGGCGAACCGGTCACGGCTGCAAGCTGCGCCGCCGAGGCCGGCCTCTCCGCCTCGCGCTTCCTGCATCTGTTCAAGCAGGAGACCGGCATTTCGTTCCGCTCTTTCCGCGCCTGGAAGCGCGCGCGGCATCTCTTGCACTTCGCCAACCAGGACCTCAATCTCGCGCATCTCGCGCAGGACATCGGCTATCCCGACTCCACGCATTTCAGCCATTCGATCCGCCGGTTCTACGGCCTGAAGCCGCGCGCGATCTTTTCCGGCTCGCGCGATCTCGCGATCTATTCCAGCGGGCGCGCCGGTAGCGGGTTGACGCAAGAAGCCGGCTGATGCGCGCCGGATGATCGCGGGCCGTCCACGCCCTGAGACCGAAGGCATGCCATGAGCGACAAGGCCGTCATCACCTGCGCGCTGAACGGCGTGCTGACCGATCCGAAGCAGCACAACGTGCCGGTCACGCCCGAGCAGATGGCGCGCGAGGCCAGGGCCGCGTTCAATGCCGGCGCCAGCATCATGCATATCCATCTGCGCCAGCAGGAGCCGAACAAGGGGCACTTGCCGTCATGGGATGTCAGCGTCAGCAAGGAGATCCAGCAGGCGATCCGCGAGGCCTGTCCCGGCGTCATCATCAACCACACCACGGGAACGTCGGGTCCGCATTATCAGGGCGCGCTGAATTGCGTGCGCGAGACGAAGCCTGAGATCGCGGCCTGCAACGCCGGCTCGCTGAATTACCTGAAGGTGAAGGCGGACAACACATGGGCCTGGCCGCCGATGCTGTTCGATAACGCCGTCGAGAAGGTGCAGGACTATCTCGACGTGATGAAAGAAGTCGACACGATTCCCGAGTTCGAGTGCTTCGACGTCGGCATCGTGCGCTGCGTCGGCATGTACGGCCAGACCGGCATGTATTCCGGGCCGCTCGAATATAATTTCGTGATGGGCGTCGCCTCGGGCATGCCGGCCGATCCGGATTTGCTGCCGATCCTGTTGAAGCTGAAAGCGCCCGAAGCGCATTGGCAGGTCACCGCGATCGGGCGCGCGGAAATCTGGCCGCTGCATCAGCGCTGCGCCGATCTCGGCGGCCATCTGCGCTCGGGGCTCGAAGACACCTTCTACCTCGGCGACGGCACCAAGGTGACCTCGAATGGGCAATTGGTCGAAGCGCTTGCCGCCTGTGCACGGCGTGCGGGGCGCGAGATCGCGAGCCCGGCGGAAGCGCGGACAATTTTCGGGGTGAGGCATTGACTGCCCCCGTCGTCATTGCGAGCGAAGCGAAGCAATCCATCGTCCCGCGCGAAGGAAGAATGGATTGCTTCGTCGCTTGCGCTCCTCGCAATGACGAGCGCAGTCGATGGCTCTGATCGAAAACACCATCGCGACGGCTAGCGACGCCTTCAAGGCCAACCGCGACGGCATGCTGGCGCTGATTGCGCGGATGCGTGCGCTGGAGGAGCGCACGCGCACAGCGTCGGCGGCAGCGAAAGACCGCTTCCACAAGCGCGGGCAACTTTTGCCGCGCGAGCGCGTCGCGCTGGTGCTCGATCCCGGCAGCCCCTTCATCGAGCTTTCCACCTTGGCCGGCTACATGTTCGACGTGCCCGATCCCGACAAGAGCGTGCCGGGCGGCGGCGTGGTTGCGGGAATCGGCTTCGTCTCGGGTATCCGCTGCATGGTCAGCGCCAACGATGCCGGCATCGACGCCGGCGCGCTGCAGCCTTATGGCCTCGACAAGACGTTGCGGGTGCAGGAGCTCGCGCTGGAAAACAAGCTGCCCTACCTGCAGCTGGTCGAAAGCGCCGGCGCCAATCTTTTACGCTACCGCGTCGAGGACTTCGTCCGCGGCGGCAACATCTTTCGCAATCTCGCGCGGCTGTCGGCGGCGGGCTTGCCGGTCGTCACGGTCACGCATGGCTCGTCGACCGCGGGGGGCGCGTACCAGACCGGTCTGTCCGATTACATCGTCATGGTGCGGGGCCGCACCCGCGCGTTCCTCGCCGGTCCGCCGCTTTTGAAAGCCGCAACCGGCGAGATCGCGACTGAGGAAGAACTCGGCGGCGCGGAGATGCACACCTCGATTTCCGGCCTCGGCGATTATCTCGCCGAGGACGACCGCGACGCGCTGAGGATCGCGCGAGAGATCATGGCAAAGCTCGAATGGGATCGCGCTGTGGCGGAGCCGGCAAGTTTCAAGCCGCCGCGCTACGATGCCGAAGAGCTGCTCGGCATCATGCCGATGGACCACAAGCGCCCCGTCGACATGCGCCAGGCCATCGCGCGCTTTGTCGACGATTCCGACTTCACCGAGTTCTCGCCGAACTATGGCCCTGCCACCGTCTGCGGCCACGCCCGTATCGAGGGCCACGCCATCGGCATCATCACCAATAACGGCCCGCTCGACGTGCCCGGCGCCAACAAGGCGACGCACTTCATCCAGGCCTGCTGCCAGACCCGCACGCCGCTGCTCTACATGAACAACACCACCGGCTACATGGTGGGCAAGGCATACGAGGAAGCCGGCATGATCAAGCACGGCTCCAAGATGATCCAGGCCGTGACCTCGGCGACGGTGCCGCAGATCACGCTCTATTGCGGCGCCTCGTTCGGCGCCGGCAACTACGGCATGTGCGGCCGCGGCTTCCATCCGCGCTTCTGCTTCTCCTGGCCCAACGCCAAGACCGCCGTCATGGGCGGCGAGCAGGCCGCCGAGACCATGGCGATCGTCACCGAAGCCGCCGCGGCGCGCCGCGGCAAGCCGATCGAGAAGGAGAAGCTCGAGGCCATGAAGGCGCAGATCACAGGCGTGTTCGACGGCCAGATGGACGTGTTCTCGACCTCGGCGCGCGTGCTCGACGACGGCGTGATCGATCCGCGCGACACCCGCGCGATGCTGGCCGAGACGCTGGCGATCTGCCGCGAGGCAGAGGCGCGCCAGCCGCAGCGCATGCAATTCTCCGTGGCGCGCCCATGAGGTGTGATTTGCGACTTGCCTGCCGACGTGCTTCAGAAAGCGTGGCCGATCCCGAGCGGGATCAATCACTTCCGAAGCTACAAGCGAGAGACCGATGAACCGACACGACGCAACGATCAGTTCCCATCAATTCGCCGCTGCGCCGGAGATGGGCTGCTCGGCCCTGCGAAGCGACTGGACGCGCGCCGATATCGCGGCGCTGTTCGATCTTCCGTTTCTCGAACTGATGTGGCGCGCGCAGGCCGCGCATCGTGAATGGCACAGTGCCGGTGAGGTCCAGCTCTGCACGCTCCTGTCGATAAAGACGGGCGGCTGTCCGGAGGATTGCGGCTATTGCTCGCAATCGGCGCATCACGAGACCGGCCTCAAAGCCGGCAGGCTGATGGATGTCGACGCCGTGCTCGGCGCCGCGGCCGAGGCAAAGGCCGCAGGCTCGCAACGCTTTTGCATGGGCGCGGCATGGCGAGAGCCAAAGGACCGCGACATGGACAAGATCGTCGCGATGGTGGAGGGCGTCCGTGCGCTCGGCCTCGAGACTTGCATGACGCTCGGCATGTTGACCGGCGATCAGGCTCGCCGCCTCGGCGAGGCCGGGCTCGATTACTACAATCACAACATCGATACGAGCCCCGAAAACTACAACAACATTGTCACGACCCGGACTTTCCAGGACCGCCTCGAGACCCTTATGCGGGTTCGCGACGCCGGAATTTCGGTGTGCTGCGGCGGCATCGTCGGCATGGGCGAAAGCCGCTCCGACCGCGTCGGATTCATCCATGCGCTGGCGACGCTGCCGGTTCATCCGGAGAGCGTGCCGGTGAATGCGCTGGTGCCGATCGAGGGAACGGTTCTCGGCGATCTCCTCAGGGATATTCCGGGGCGGCAGATCGACGATATTGAGTTCGTCCGCACCGTCGCGGTCGCGCGCATCGCCATGCCGCGCTCGATGGTCCGGCTGTCCGCCGGCCGGGAAAGCATGTCGGCCTCCACGCAGGCGCTGTGCTTCATGGCAGGCGCGAACTCGATCTTCACCGGTGACAAGTTGCTCACGGCAGGAAACGCCGGCGCAACCGCGGACGCGCAATTGTTCGCGCAATTGGGTCTCGTTCCCCTGACCGGTGAGGAGCCAGCGCGTGCCGCTCATGGCTAGGGGACCCGCTCCGCAGCGCATGCAATTCTCCGTGGCGCGCCCATGAGCGGCGTGATGAAGCGGACGCCGTTCTTCAAGATCCTGATCGCCAATCGCGGCGAGATCGCGCTGCGTATCATGCGCACGGCGCGGCGGCTCGGCTATGGCATGGTCGCGGTTTATTCCGACGCCGATCGCGACGCCTTGCATGTGCGCGAGGCGGACCAGGCGGTGCGGATCGGTGAGGCGCTGCCGGCGCAATCCTATCTCAATATCCCCGCGATCATCGCCGCGGCGAGAGTCAGCGGCGCCGGCGCCGTGCATCCGGGCTATGGCTTCCTCGCCGAGAACGAGGATTTCGCGCAAGCCTGCCGCAATGCCGGCCTCGTGTTCATCGGTCCATCGCCGGAATCGATCAAGGCGATGGGCAACAAGGCCGGCGCCAAGGAGATCATGCAGAAGGCGGGCGTGCCGGTCGTTCCGGGCTATCAGGGCGCAAACCAGAGCGACGCGGCCATGCTCGCCGAAGCCAAAAAGATCGGCTTCCCGGTGATGATCAAGGCGGTCGCGGGCGGCGGCGGACGCGGCATGCGTCTCGTCGCCGACGAAGCAGGATTTTCCGAGGCGCTGCGCAGCGCACGGTCGGAAGCGAAGGCCGCGTTCGGCGACGGCAGCGTGATCCTCGAGCGGGCGATCGAGAATCCGCGCCATATCGAGATCCAGGTGTTCGGCGATCGCTACGGCAACGTCATTCATCTCGGCGAGCGCGATTGCTCGGTGCAACGGCGCCACCAGAAGCTGATCGAGGAAGCGCCGTCGCCGGCGGTGTCGCAAAAGCTGCGGCAACGGATGGGCGAAGTCGCGGTCGCTGCGGTCCGCTCGTTGCGCTACGAGGGCGCGGGCACGCTGGAGTTCCTGCTCGACGAGCGCGGCGAGTTCTACTTCATGGAGATGAACACGCGCCTGCAGGTCGAACATCCCGTGACCGAGGCGATCACGGGGCTCGATCTCGTCGAGTTGCAGCTCCGTGTCGCCCGTGGCGAGCCGCTCGGTCTGGTGCAGGAAGACATCAAGTTCTCCGGCCACGCCATCGAGGTAAGGCTGTGCTCGGAAGACGCCGGCCAGGACTTCATGCCGCAATCGGGCGCGATGGCGCGCTGGCGGATGCCGGAGGGCGTGCGCGTCGAGCACGCGCTGCAGTCGGGTTCGGAAATTCCGCCGTTCTATGACTCCATGATCGCCAAGCTGATTGCCTCCGGATCGAACCGGGAAGAGGCGCGCAGCCGGCTGATCTGCGGTCTGGAACAGACGGTCGCTTTCGGCGTGGCCACCAACCAGGCTTTCCTGATGGCGTGCCTGCGCCATCCTGCCTTTGCAAAGGGTGAAGCGACCACAGGCTTCATCGGCCGCCACCGCGACGAGCTCGTGACCGGCAGCCATCGCGAAGAAGCGTTGCCGGAGGGCGTCGCCACCGAGGCTGCGCTTGCGGCGTTGCTGCTCCATGTCACCCATCCGCACGCGCGAAGCCGGCGCAATGGCCGGACGCTGGCCGCGACCTTTCCGACTCCGTTGCGTGTCGAAATCGATCGGTCGGTGCATGATCTGGAGCTGCTGCGCGAGCGCGAGGGCGGCTATCGCGTCAATGACGGCGGACGCGACTGTCGCTTCGAGATCGAGGAGGTCGACGCGGAGGCGGTTCGTTTCCGCAATGGTGTTGTCATCGAGGGCGTCAATTATTGGCGCGACGGCGACCGGCTCTGGTTCCTGCATCGCGGCGTGACCTATTCGGTTCGCGATCTCACCTTGGCGGCGCCCGAGAGCGCCACGGCCGGCGGCGGCGACGGCAAGGTCCGCGCCGCCATGAACGGCCGGGTCGTCGCGGTGCTGGTGAAACAGGGCGAACGTGTCACCGCCGGTCAAGCTGTCATGACGCTGGAAGCCATGAAGATGGAGCATGTGCATCGTGCCGGCATTGCCGGCACGGTCAGTGCGATCGACGTTACCGAGGGAGAGCAGATTGCGATGGGGAAGATCGTCGTGGAGATCGAGGCGGCGGCTTAAGCGGGCCGCCCCGTCCCATCATTGAGCAAACACGCGACCTGATGCCCCGGAGCCGCCTGCTTCAGCGCCGGCCGCTCCACCTTGCAGCGGTCGATGGCGTAGCGGCAGCGGGTGTGGAATGCGCAACCCGACGGCGGATCGACCGGGCTCGGCACGTCGCCGTCGACCAGCGGCCGCAGCCGTTTCGACTTGGGATCGGCGACCGGCACCGAGGCCAGCAGCGCCTGGGTGTAAGGATGACGCGGGTTCCTGAACAGCTCGATCTTGTCGGCGATCTCGACGATGCGGCCGAGATACATCACGGCGACGCGATGGCTGATATGGGCGACGACCGCAAGGTCGTGCGCAATGAACAGATAAGAGAAGCCGTGCTCGTGCTGCAGGTCGATCAACAGATTGATCACCTGCGCTTGGATCGAGACGTCGAGCGCCGAGACCGGCTCGTCGCAGACGATCAGCCGCGGCCCGAGCGCGAGCGCGCGTGCGATGCAGATGCGCTGGCGCTGGCCGCCGGAAAACTGATGCGGGTAGTTGCGCATCTGGTCCGGCCGCAGGCCGACCTGCCGGAACAGGGTCGCGACGCGATCCTGCTTCTCGGCGCCGGAAGCGAGCCCGTGCACGCTGAGCGGCTCGCCGACGATGTCGCCCGCGGTCATGCGCGGGTTGAGCGACGCAAACGGATCCTGGAACACGATCTGCATCGAGCGGCGCACCGGCCGCAGCTCGGTCTTGCTGAGATGAGTGATCTCCTGGCCGTCGATCCGTATCTCGCCCGAGGTCGGCTCGACCAATCGCAGCACGCTGCGCGCCACCGTCGACTTGCCGCAACCGGATTCGCCGACCAGTCCCAGCGTCTCGCCGATACCGAGGGAAAAGCTCACGCCGTCGACCGCATGCACGGTGCCGACCCGGCGCCGCAGCACACCGGCGCGCACCGGATAATGTTTGACGAGGTCGGTGACCTCCAGCAGTGGCCTCGTATCGCTCATGCCAGCGCCACCGTTTCGTCCGCGCGCCAGCAGGCCGCCAGATGATTGCCGCCGTAATCCGTCAGCGGCGGATATTCGGCGCGGCATTTGTCGATCGCGAGCTTGCAGCGCGGCGCAAAGGCGCAACCCGCCGGCAAGTTGGTCAGCGACGGCACCATGCCGGGAATTTCGGTGAGCCGCGCTTCCGTTTTCTGCTGCAGCGCCGGCACACCCGGGATCGAGGCCATCAGTCCGCGCGTATAGGGATGCAGCGGATTCGCGAACAGCGTGTCGACGTCGGCCTCCTCGACCTTCTTGCCGGCATACATCACGATCACGCGCTGCGCGGTCTGCGCCACCACGCCGAGGTCATGGGTGATCAGGATCAGCCCCATGCCGAGCTCTTTTTGCAGGTCGAGCACCAGCGCGAGGATCTGCGCCTGGATGGTGACGTCGAGCGCAGTGGTCGGCTCGTCCGCGATCAAGAGCGCCGGCCGGCAGGCCATCGCCATCGCGATCATGGCGCGCTGGCGCATGCCGCCGGACAACTGATGCGGATATTCCTGCGCGCGCCGCGCCGGTTCAGGAATGCGCACCAGCCGCAGCATCTCGACCGACCTGGTCCAGGCCTCTTTCGCCGACATCGCGCGATGCAACCGCACCGCCTCGCTGATCTGGTCGCCGATCCGGATCACCGGATTGAGCGAGGTCATCGGCTCCTGGAAGATCATGGAGATGCGATTGCCCCTGATTTCGCGCATTTCGGCTTCGTCGAGCGCGAGCAGGTCGGTGCCTTCCAGCAGGATTTCGCCGCCGACGATGCGGCCGGGCGGGTTCGGCACCAGGCGCATGATCGAGAGCGCGCTGACGCTCTTGCCGCAGCCGGATTCGCCGACGATCGCCAGCGTCTCGCCGCGCTTGACGTGGAAGGAGACGTCATCGACCGCCCGGAACAGGCCGGAATTGGTGAAGAACACCGTTTGCAGGCCCTTCACCTCGAGGACGTTCGGCTCGGCCGATGCTGCGCTCATCAGCCGCGCTGCCTCGGGTCGAGAATGTCGCGCAAGGCGTCGCCGAACAAATTGGTGCCGAACACCGCGAGGCTGATCGCAATGCCCGGGAAGATCACCAGCCACGGCGCGGTGCGGACATATTCGGCCGCCGATTCCGACAGCATGCGTCCCCAGGACGGGTAAGGCTCGGGAATGCCGAGACCGAGGAAGGAGAGCGAGGCCTCGGTGAGAATGGTCGAGCCGAGCTGCGCGGTCGCGAGCACGATCAGCGGCGCCAGCGTGTTCGGCAGCACATGGCGCAGCGCGATCCGCATCTCGCTCATGCCGATCGATTTGGCGGCCTCGACGAAGGGCTGCTCGCGCAACGCCAGCGTGTTGGCACGGATCACGCGCGACACCACCGGGATCAGGGGAATGGCGATCGCGAGGATCACGTTCGGCAGCGACGGGCCGAGGGCCGCGGTCATCACCAGCGCCAGCACCAATAGCGGCAGCGCCTGGAAGATGTCGGTGATGCGCTGGAACACGAGGTCGACCCAGCCGGAGAGATAGCCCGAGGTGAGGCCGACGATGACGCCGATGGTCGCGCCGAGCGTGGTCGAGCCGATGCCGACCGCCAGCGAAATCCGCGCGCCGTGGACGATGCGCGCCCAGACGTCGCGGCCGAACGAATCCGTTCCCATCCAGTGCTGCGCACTGGGACGCGCCAGCGCGTGCGCGGAATCCACCGTGAGTGGATCGTAGCGGCAGATCAGATCGGCAAACAATGCGGTGAGCACGAAAACGATCATGATGACGAGGCCGACCGTGCCGAGCACGTGGCGTCGCGCGAGAAAGCTGTAGCGGCGCCAGCCATGCGTCGACTTGGCGCCGGCCCGCCTCAATTCGTTGTCGAAGTTGATCGTGACCATGCTTCGCCCCCTAATCCGTATAGCGGATGCGCGGGTCGAACACGGCATAGAGCATGTCGACGATGAAATTGGCCGAGACCACGACCACGGCGATCAGCATCACCAGGTTCTGCACGATCGGATAATCACGCCAGCGGATCGCCTCGACCAGGAAGCGGGCGATGCCGGGAACGTTGAACACCGTCTCGGTGACGATCAGGCCGCCGATCAGGAACGCGGCCTCGATGCCGATCACGGTGATCACGGGCAGGATGGCGTTCTTCAGTGCATGGTGAAAGTTCACCGATCGCTCGGAAGCGCCCTTGGCCCGTGCGGTGCGGATATAGTCCTGTCGCAGCACCTCCAGCATCGAGGAGCGGGTGATGCGCATGGTCAATGCCGAGCTGCGGAAGGCGACCGCCAGCGACGGCAGGCAGTAGGTCGAAAACATCTCGCCCAGTGTTTGCGGATTTGGATTGAAGATCGGGATGCTGCCGAACATGGCCACGCCCGCCATCAGGATCAGCAGGCCGAGCCAGAACGAGGGCAGCGACAGGCCGCTGAGGCTGACCACGCGCAGCGCGTAGTCGAGCTTCGAGCCCTGGTAGACCGCGCTCAGGACGCCCAGGGGAATGCCGATCGAAGCGGAGAACAGCAGGGCAAACGCGGCGAGCCGGGCCGTGATCGGAATCCGCGGCAGGATTTCCTGCAGCGCCGGCTTCTCCGAGACGTAGGAATAGCCGAGGTCGCCGTGCAAGAGCCCGTTGATCCAGTGCAGATACTGGAACACCAGCGGCTGGTCGATGCCGAGCTCGCGCTCCAGATTGGCCTTGTCGGCGGGATCGACGAACCCGGCGGCGTCGAACAGGATGTCGACGATGTTGCCGGGCACGATCCGCAGCAGGAAGAAGATGACGACCGATATCCCGAACAGGGTTATCAGCATCAGGCCAAGGCGGCGCACGATATAGCCAAACACGTGGGCCTCCTCCCTCGACCGGCGACGCTGCGTGGATGGACTATTTGTCCATCCACACGTCCTCGTAACGATAGCCGTTATAGGAGCTGTTCACCATCACCGTGATGCCCTTGACATAGGGCTGCCAGCAGGTGGCCGCGCGCGCATGGAAGATGATCGGACGGGCGACGTCCTCCTGAAGTTTCTTGTCGATGTCCCAGACCAGCTTCTTGCGCTTGTCGAGATCGGTTTCCGCCGACTGCTGATCGAACAGCTTCTCGATCTCCTTGTTGCAGTAGTTGGTGTAGTTGCGCTCGGAGCCGCAGGAATAGTTCTCGTAGAACGACTGATCGGGGTCGTCGACGGCATTTCCGGTCAGGTTGAGACCGAGCGAATAGTCCTTGCGTGCGACCTTCGGAAACCATTGCGCGGTGTCGACCACGTCGAGCTCGCCGTCGATATAGATGCTCTTGAGCTGGTCGATCAGGATCACCGCGGGATCGCGATACTCCGCGAGATTGCGGGTGGAGACCTTGACCGCCAGATGCTTGTCCGGGCCATAACCCGCCTTCTGCATCAGCTTCTTTGCCTCCTCGCGGTTGGCGTTGACGTCGGGACCGTAGCCGGGAATCGATTCCAGCATGTCCTTTGGCATCGCCCACAGCCCGTCCGGCGCCGGCAGCATGGTGCCGCCGGCATCGGCCTGCCCCTCGAACAGGATCTGGATGAAGGCCTTGCGGTCGAGCGCGAGCGCCAGCGCGCGGCGGATATCGAGACTGTCGAACGGCGGAGCGCTCGAATTGACGATGATATTGGTGGAGACGTTGGTCGGTGCGGTGACGCAGACCGCGCTCGGCGCCTGCGATTTCACGTCCTTCAGCAGTGGAATCGTGATGTGAGTCGGGAAGGTGACGTCGAACTTGCCGGCGACGAAGGCGAGGATGGCGGTCGAGCGGTTCGGGATGATGGTGTATTCGATGCCGTCGAGATAGGGCAGGCCCTTCTTCCAGTAGTCGGGGTTCTTGGTCAGCTTGATCGACTCATTGGCCTTGAACTCCACGAACTTGAACGGGCCGGTGCCGATCGGATGGGTGCGCATCTCCGCCGGCGAAACGTGGCAGGGATAGATCGGCGTATAGCCGGAGGCGAGCAGCGCCAGCAGCGACGGCTGCGGCCGCTTCAGGTTGAAGGACGCTTCAAAGTCGCCCTTGACGGTGACGTCTTCGACCTCGTTGTACCAGGACTTGCGCGGATTCTGGCGGAATTTTTGCTGCGACTTGCCCATCAGCATGTCGAAGGTGCATTTGACGTCGGCCGAGGTGAACGGCTTGCCGTCGTGCCACTTGACGCCCTGACGCAGCTTGAATGTCAGCTTTTTCTTGTCGTCGCTCCAACTCCAGCTTTCGGCAAGCTCGGGACGGATGTCATCCAGGCTGTTCTGCGCGATATGCTGATCGTAAAGAACGAGATTATTGAAGACCGGCATGAAGGGGACGTTGAGGGAATAGGTCGCGCCTTCATGGATCGACGCGCTGCCGGGGCTGTCACGGTGATACATCCGCAAGATGCCGCCGGATTTCGGCTGGTCGGCCGCAAGTGCCACGCCGCAAATCGCCGGCAAACACAATATCGCGGCGGCAAACGCGCGCACGCTCCGCATGCTCTTCCTCCCTTGCAGTCCGGCCTTGTCCTCAGGGACGCGTTCGACGTGCCCGGACCGGTTCGCGGCGACGATATCGGGGGGAGGGTGGGGAGGCAACGTCCGGCGCCGCCGGCCGCATTGGCAATTGGGATGATGGAAAAGCGCATTTCCGCCGCAATGAACACCATCCGCGCCTTTCCAGCCGCGGACGGATCGCGCCAAATTGTCTCACCCGAAAATGGCGGCTCATCGCGCTGCGTTTTTTGATGGCCATCATCTCTGGAAAACCGGCGCCCGCTTTGCGCCACCGGTCGCGCCTCCCGCCGCCAGGCCGCAGAGCTGCACGCCCAACATGGTGGGTGGCAAGATGATGCGAACGATCTGCCACGGGTCGGCCGACAATCGAAATGCCGGGGCGCGGGATAATCTCGCGCTCTTTTTTTGGACGCGTCCGGGCTCGCGAAACTCCAAAGCTTGATCGGCTTTTGCGCCGCAACAGCGTGCGCCGTTCAGCAAGATGAACGGCTACACGCAATCACATCCGTCATTGTCTTTGCCACAACCGATGCTAGCTTCCCGCACGCCGGTTTTTCGAATCGGCGAAGTGGGGGCGGGCTTAACCTCAAGAACAAGGAAGCAATCGATGATACGGACAATTGCTCTCGGTGTTGCGTTGGCACTCAGTTTCGCGACGGCGTCCAGCGCAGCCATCATGCCGGTGCCGGTCGGACCTTCTTCCGACCTGACGATCAAGGTTGCGGAGGGATGCGGAGCGGGATGGTGGCGCGGTCCGGGTGGGCGGTGCCATCCGATGGCTGGCCCCAACCGCTTCTGCCCGCCCGGCTATCACATCGGGCGCGAAGGCCACCGCTGCTGGCCGAACTGATTTTTCGCATCTCTGTACGACGGCCGGACCATCGGTCCGGCCGTTTTGCTTTCACGCGCATGATTCGGACCCGAAGGGCCGCGTTGGCGCAAAGTGTGAAGCGGTTTTTCCTCGCGACAAACGCGTTTGCGCGGAGATCATGCGCAAATGCTAAACGATGCGCGAGGTCTTGTTGCCCCAATAGCGGTCGCGCAGCAGGCGCTTGTAGAGCTTGCCGGTCGGCAACCGCGGCAGCTGCTCCTCGAAATCGATCGAGCGCGGCACCTTCTGGCGCGACAGCGACTGGCTGCAGAACGCGATCAATTCCTCGGCCAGCGCCTGGCACGGCTCGACGCCCGGCATCGGCTGCACCACCGCCTTCACCTCTTCGCCGAGGTCGGGGTTGGGCACGCCGAACACCGCGGCATCCGCGATCTTGGGATGGGTGACGAGCAGATTCTCGCATTCCTGCGGGTAGATGTTGACCCCGCCCGAGATGATCATGAAGGTCGCGCGGTCGGTGAGATGCAGATAACCGTCGCTATCGACATAACCGACGTCGCCGACCGTGCTCATGCTGCCGTCGGGTGAGCGCGCCTCCCTGGTGCGTTCCGGGTCGTTGAAATATTCGAACTGCGAGGCCGTCTTGAACCAGACGATGCCAGGCGTGCCGGTCGGGCATTCCTGCATGTTGTTGTCGAGAATGTGCAGCTCGCCGAGCAGCACCTTGCCGACGGTACCGCGATGGGCGAGCCACTCCTGGCTGTCGCAGGCGGTGAAGCCGAGTCCTTCGGTGGCGCCGTAATATTCGTGGATGATCGGCCCCCACCATTTGATCATGTCCTCCTTGACCAGCTCAGGGCAGGGCGCTGCGGCATGGATCGCGATCTCCAGCGACGAGAGGTCGTGACGCGTGCGCGCTTCCTCCGGCAGCTTCAACAGCCGCGAGAACATGGTCGGCACGAGTTGCGTATGGGTGATGCCCCATTTCTCCACCAGCGCGAGATATTGCTCGGGATCGAATCGCTCCATGATGACAGCGGTACCGCCGACGCGAATGGTGAGGTTGACCGCGGCCTGCGGCGCCGAATGATAGAGCGGCGCCGGCGACAGATAGATCATGCCCTCGCGGTACTGCCAGAGCTTTTGCAGGAAATCGAACAGCGGCAGTTGCTGCGACGGCGGCTGTTCGGGCAGCGGCCGTAAAATGCCTTTCGGCCGTCCGGTGGTGCCGGAGGAATACAGCATGGCGGTGCCGACGGACTCGTCCGCGATCGGCGTCGACGGCAAGCCGGCAGTCGCCTGCGCGAGGCCGACGATGCGGTCGCTTTCGCCCTCGACGTCGGCGACGATGCAGAGCTCGACCTTGGGACATTCCTTGATCGCGTCGCGCGCCACATCGAGCTTGGCGAGCGAGGTGATCAGGATCCGCGACTGGCTGTTGGTGAGGATGTAGGCGAGTTCCCCCGCGGTGAGATAGGAATTGACGCAGGTGAAATAGAGGCCGGAACGTTCGCCGGCGCCGCAGGCTTCCAGATAGCGGCTGTTGTTCTCCATGAAAATTGCGTAGTGGTCGAGCCGCATCAAGCCGCACTTGCGGAACAGATGCGCCAGCCGGTTGGTGCGTGCTTCCAGCTCGCGATAGGTCACGGCCTCGCCGGTCGACGCCATGATGAAGGCGGGCTGCAGCGGACGTAACTCGGCGTGCTTGCCGGTGTACATATTCCTGTTCTCTCCTTACGCAGCCAATTCGAGAATTTCCCGCACGTCGGCCGGGCCATCGATCCTGCGCGGATTACGCGGCACCCAGGGCGTCGCCATCGCGGCCCTGGCGATCGAATCGAAATGCTCGGACGTAACCTTGACCTCGCGCAGGCTGCGCGGCATGCCGAGATTGCGGATGAAACCATCGAGCACGTCGCCGGCATCCTTGCCTGGCTGTCCCATCGCTTCCGCCACCAGCTGCTGGCGGCCGGCATTGACCGATTTGTTCCAGCGCATCACCGAGGGCAGCATCACGCAGGACGTGTAGCCGTGCGGCACCCCGTGGGCGGCGCCGAGCACATAGCCGATGCCGTGGCTCGCGCCCATCGGCACGCCCGAAGTCAGCGCTCCCGTGGAAAGCCAGGTGCCGATCTGGCAATCCATCCGCGCATCGAGATCGTTCCTGTCGGCCTTCACCCGCGGTAGGCCTTGCGCGAGCATCGACAATCCCTTCAGCGCCTGCGCGTCGGCATAGGGATGCGCCTCGTTCGAGCACAGGCCCTCGACACAGTGGTCGACGGCGCGGATACCGGTCGAGAGAAACAGCCAGTCCGGCGTATGCAGGGTGATCGCGGGGTCGAGAATCACCGCGCGCGGGATCGCGAGCGGATGACGCACGCTCTCCTTGACCTTGGTCGCGGTGTTGGTGACGCCAGCATTGGCGGAGAACTCGCCGCCCGCGATCGTCGTCGGCACGCTGATCTGGCGCACCTTCGGCGCGGTCATCGGCGGCGGTGCGCCCCTGGCGGCGCGGATGCCGTCGATCCCGGCCACATCGCGGATATCGTTGGCGAGACAAAGCTGCACGGCCTTGGCGCCGTCGGTGATCGAGCCGCCGCCGACGGTGACGATGAGATCGGCATTGGCGTTGCGCGCCATCCCGCTGGCGGCGATGACAGCTTCGCGCGGCGTGTGCGCCGGCATCGCATCGAAAATCGCGGCGCAACGGCTGCCGAGCGCACCGCTGATATTGTCGACGACATCGGTCTCGCGCCGCAGCGTGCCCGACACCATCAGAAACGCGCGCTGCGCGCCAAGCCGATCCATCTGCTCAACGATAGCCTCGGCCGCCGGCTTGCCGAACACGACCTCATCCATGTCGCCGAAAACGACGCGCCCTTTGTGCACGCGCTTGTCCTCCCCAACCGTCGCTTGTTGTTTGAAGACAATGTAGCGGAGCCCGTCGGATACGTCATGCCTGGAGATCGCGCCTCGGACGGGCAACAATTTCGACCGCATCGGCGCCGATCACGCGGCCACTAATTCACTTGACTTCATAATATGAAGTATTGACTATAATAACAAAAGCAGGGAGCAGCATATGGCCGCATTTTCGGAAGATGGTCCGACAGCAAGGCGCAGTTTTTGGCTCGGCGTCGCCGCCTATCTCGTTCCGAGCTTCCCGATCGCCTATGCGTGGCATCTGGTCTGGCTCGCCCCGAGCTACGAGGCGCTGGGGATTTACCGGCCCGATCCGATCATCCCCTTCGGCCTGGTGTCGATGCTGGTCCAGGGAGTGATTTTCTCTCTTGTGTATCCGCGATTCTTTCCGGATCGGGGCGATGGCGTGCTGCGGCCCGGACTGCTGTACGGCGCCGGGCTCGCCATCCTGTCGTGGTCGTTCACGACGCTGGCCGTGGCCGCCAAGAACGTCATGGGTTCGGTGCCGACCTATCTGGCGCTGGAGACCGGGTTCACCGTGCTGCAATTCGTGGTCGTCGGTCCCCTGATCGCGCTCGCCTACCGGCGCTGGCCCTGAAAATCGAATGAAGGAGTCGTCATGACGAAATACGTCATCGCCTACCATGGCGGCAGGAAGTTCGAGACGCCGAACGAAGGTGCGGTCTATATGGCGAAATGGAAGGCGTGGATGGGTAGTCTTGGCAACGCAGTGGTCGATCCCGGAATGCCGCTGGGCGCCGGCAAGCTGATCAGTGCAAGTGGAGTGACGGAGCGCGGCACGGACCTCCTTAGCGGGTTTTCGATCGTCACCGCGGAGGGCCTGGACGCCGTTCTCGCGCTTGCGCAGAAGTGCCCGCATCTCGATCACGGCACCATCGAAGTTGCGGAAGTGATGGAAATGAAGATGCGATGATCGATCGTGCCGACAACCGATTGACGGCGATGATGCCGCCGGTCAGTCTGCGATGAGATGAGTAGAACACGCTACGCGCAATTCTGCGCGCTCGCGCGAGCGGCGGAGATCATCGGTGAGCGTTGGACGCTGCTCATCGTCCGCGAGCTATTGCTCGGACCGATGCGCTTTGGCGACCTTGCCGCGCGGCTCAATGACGTCAGCCCGGCATTGCTGACCGGGCGCCTCAACGCGCTGATCGAGAGCGGCGTGGTGGGTCGCACGACATTGCCGGCGCCCTTCAATGCGCAGGTTTATGAACTTACCGAGGCTGGCCGCGCGATCCAGCCTGCGATCCGCGAATTGATCCGCTGGGGCGGGCGTTTCCTGTTCCCGATGCGCCCGGACGACGTATTCGAGCCGGACTGGGTTCTGCTCGCGCTCGATGCGATCGCCGAACGTGCGCCGACACCTGCCTGTCGCATCACCCTGCGCGTGCCGCACGCCGAGGGGGCGGCGGCTTTCAGCATCGAAGGCGGGCCGGAGGGCACCCGCATTGGCAAGGGCGAGCTTGCCGGGGGCGCCGCCATCGAAGCCAGCTTCGATGTGTTCCTGCAAATCCTCGCCCGCCAGTTCTCGCTTGACGACGCCGTCGCCGGCCGGTTGGTTCGCGTCGAAGGCAGCGAGCGAACATTGCGCAAGCTGCCGCGGATGTTCGATCTCGCGACCGCGCGTCGCTGAAGATCACGCGACGAGCAAACCGACCACGTCCGGAAGCAAGAGTTTCTGTTCCGAGAATATCAATTCCGCGGCCTTGCGCTCCCAATCTTCGGCGGCCGGTGCGAGCGGATCCCGCGCGCCGAGGCGATGATCGAGCACGAGCCGCGCCAGCAGCGCGCGCCGCGCATCCGTGCCGGAGCGGCTCGCCTCCCAAATCATCAACACCGTGCTCGCGATATGATAGAGGCCGCTCGCCGCTCGCCGCGCGTTCGCCTCCAGCGCCGGCTCGGCGGCAACGTGCTGGGCGAAATCCAGCGCGCGCTGCAATGTTGCGCGCAGGCGGTCGCGGAATTGAGCCGGAATGGTCGTGGCTTCATCAAGCAGCTTGCCGAGCGCCGCCGCGAGGGCGCGATGTGCGCCACTCTTCCCCACAGCGCGCGTGATGATGTCGAGCGCGTTGATGTTGCTGGTGCCTTCCCAGAGCACGCCGATATGGGCGTCGCGGACCAGCCGCGGATTGACCCATTCCTCGATGTAGCCGTTGCCGCCACGCACCTCCATCGCGCCGGTTGCGACCGGAATGTTGTCGCGGCAGGCGCGGAATTTCAGGAGCGGGGTGAGGATACGCAGGATGCTGACGGCCTCCCGCTCGCCGCCATTGGCGCGGTCCATCGCGTGCGCGGCGAACAGGAACATCGACAGCGACTGCTCCACCGGCAGCATGATCTTGAGCAGCTGCCGGCGCAGCAGCGGATACGCGATGATGGTCTTGCCGAAGGCGACGCGGCTCTTCGCGCAGGCCATCGCCTCGTTCAGGCAGCGCCGCATCATCGCGGCCGCCCGCACGCCATGCGATAGCCGCGACAGGTTGACCTGCTCCATCATCTGCTTCAGCCCGGCCTTGGCATCGCCGACGAGATAGGCAACCGCGCCCTCCAGCCGGATTTCGCCTGATGCCATCGAGCGGGTGCCGAGCTTGTCCTTCAGCCGCACGATGCGGTAGCTGTTGCGCCGGCCGTCCTTCAGCCGGCGCGGCAGCGCGAACAGCGCAAGCCCCTTGGTGCCGGAGGGCGCGCCTTCGGGGCGCGCCAGCAGCAGCGCGACGTCGGCGTCCGCATGCGAGCAGAACCATTTGTCGCCGGTGAGCCGCCACTCGCCGTCCTCGAGCCGCGCGGTCGTCTCGATCGCGCCGACATCGGAGCCGCCGGCCCGCTCGGTCATGAACTGCGTGCCCTTCCACATCGTGGCGACGTCGCCGGTCAGCATTCTCGGGAGGAGATAGTCCTGCAGCGCCTTGTCGGCGAACTTGCGGATCAGATGGGTCGAGGTGTCGGTGACGCTGATCGGGCACATCAGGCCGAACTCGGCCTGCACGAACAGGTATTGCAGCGCGTATTTGGCGACCGCCGGCAGCGGCGCCTCCATGCCGAGCGCGCCTGAGCGATGGCTCATGGCGTGGAACTGGAAATCGCCGAACGCGATTTGCTCCATCTCGCGATAGGCGCCGTGATAGTCGATCCAGTCCTCGTCGCGGCCGAAACGGTCGCGCGGATGGAGGACCGGCGGATGCTTGTCGGCAATGCGGGCGAGCTCGTCGAGCCGGCCGCCGGCCAGGCCGCCGAGCCGGTCGAAATGCGGTTCGAGCCTTGCGAAATCGCTCTTCGGCAAATAGAGCGGCAGCAAGTCGCGCAGACCGCGGTCGATCGCATAGAAATTCTGGCCCGCGCAGTCCGGAGCGATCATGGCCGCGGCGCGATCGGGATCGCCGGTCAGGGATTTCTGGTTTGCAAGCGCGTCCATGGCGGGCCTCGTCATATCGATCGTATGAATCCTTAGCCTTTCCGCGGCCAGCGTCCAGTCCCCGCCGGCGATCGGGGTTGCGACCGGCCTGCCTTCGCGGGTAGCGCGGCCCGCAATCTTCAAATCTCGAAATATCGTGCGAAAACAAAATAGCGTGATCGTAACGCGCCCTTGAACCGGCGGACGGCCGGGTTCATCTTGTCTCTGCCCCGATCGAGGGCATTGGCGTGCTCGGGGAGACAAGCAATTGCACACGTTGGGGATTTCGCAGCGTTTCGTTCGAAGCGCAGGCAGGCTCAGACTCGTGGTGCTGATGGCCGGCGCGTTGGCCGCCTGCGGGGAGAAACCGCAACAGCCGGCCGCGGCCGCGCCGCCGGCGGTCACCGTGGCGCAGCCGATCAAACGTACCGTCACCGATTGGGATGAATTCACCGGCCGTTTCGAAGCGGTCGAAGAGGTGCAGGTCCGGCCGCGGGTCGGCGGCTATGTCACCAATGTCGAATTCAAGGACGGCGACATGGTCCATGCCGGCGACCTGCTCTATGTGATCGACTCCCGTCCGTTCGAGGCGGTCGCGGCCCAAGCCGACGGCCAGCTTGCCGATGCCCGCGCGAAGACCGAGCTTGCCAAGCGCGATCTCGACCGCGGGCTGAACCTGGTGCAGACCAGCGCGGTGTCCGAACAGGTCGTCGACCAGCGCCGCCAGGCGTTGCAGGCAGCACACGCAGCCGAGATGGTGGCCGAAGGCGCGCTGAAGGCCGCTCAGCTCAATATCGAGTTCACCCATGTGCTGGCGCCGATCACCGGCCGCGTCAGCCGCCATCTCGTCAGTGTCGGCAATCTCGTGCAGGGCAGCGACACCGGGACGTCGACCCTGCTCACGACCATCGTCTCGGTGGATCCGATCTACATCTATTTCGACGTCGACGAGGCGACCTATCTGAAGAACAACAAGCTCTGGTTCGAGGGCAAGCGGCCGAGCTCGCGCGACACCGCCAACCCGGTACAGGTGACGCTGACCGGCGAGACCAAGCCCTCGCATGACGGCCACATGGACTTCCTCGACAACCGGCTGGACGTGTCGACCGGCACGCTGCGCAGCCGCGCCGTGATCGGAAACCATGACCTGTCCATCCTGCCGGGCCAATTCGGTCGCGTGCGGCTGATCGGAAGCTCGCCTTACCAGGCGCTGCTCTTGCCCGACACGGCCATTGCCACCGACCAGTCGCGCAAGATCGTGTTCGTGGTGAAGGACGACGACACGGTGGAGGCGAGGGCGGTGGTGCTTGGCCCGCTCGACGAGGGCTTGCGCGTGATCCGCGAAGGCCTCAAGCCGGAGGATCGCGTGATCGTCGACGGCATTCAGCGCGCCCGGGTCGGCGCCAAGGTTAACCCGCACAAGGCCGAGATCGGCGGCAAGCCATGAATCTCGGGCGTCTTTCCATCAACCAGCCGATTCTGGCGATGGTGCTGTCGATCGTGCTGCTGATCGTGGGCGCGCTCGCGTACCGGACGCTGCCGATCGCCGAATATCCCGAAGTGGTGCCGCCCACGGTGGTGGTGACCGCGCAATATCCGGGCGCCTCGGCGCAGACCATCTCCGACACCGTCGCTGCGCCGATCGAGCAGCAGATCAACGGCGTCGAGGACATGCTGTACATGTACAGCCAGGCGACCTCGAACGGCCAGCTCACCATCACGATCACCTTCAAGCTCGGCACCGATCTCGACAAGGCGCAGGTGCTGGTGCAGAACCGCGTCGCGATCGCCCAGCCGCAATTGCCGGATGAAGTGCAGCGCAACGGCGTCGTCACCAAGAAGAACTCGCCCGACATCCTGATGGTCGTGTTCATGCTGTCGCCGGACGACAGCCTCGACCAGCTCTACATCTCCAACTACGCGCTGTTGCAGGTCCGCGACCAGCTTCTGCGGCTCGACGGCATCGGCGACATCCAGATTTTCGGCGCGCGCGACTACTCGATGCGGCTGTGGCTCGATCCCGACAAGATAGCCAATCTCGGCATGACCTCGGGCGACGTCATCGC
>Ga0070741_10003538_pt1 | contig 38609 bp, 38 predicted proteins | sample Coa_R1_4_FD_66440 | JGI IMG/M metagenome (GOLD analysis project Ga0070741, IMG submission 66440) | Surface soil microbial communities from Centralia Pennsylvania, which are recovering from an underground coalmine fire - Coalmine... | ecosystem: Environmental > Terrestrial > Soil > Unclassified ... | reverse complement strand
CGGAACGCCGATATCGGTTGCGCCGAGCACGCGCGCGGAATTGGACAAATAGACTGAAAAGATCGCAGCAAGTGCCGACAACGCCACCAGAATCCAGAGCACGGCGACGATGACGAAGCCACGCTCGGAGGATTGCGCTGATGATGTCGGGGTGCGTCTCATGACCGGTTGCTCTGCGCGCTTGCCGACGGACTGGACTGCGGTGAGTTGCCTTGAGGGCTGGCCGCCGCGCCCGCCTGGTCGTCACACGCGCCAGCCAGCTGCTGCCCGTTTTGTTGCGTGTTTTGTTGCTGCCCGTTCGATGGCTGCTGCCCGCTCGCCTGCGGCTGTCCGTTGGCCTGCGGCTGCTTGCAGTCGCCCTGCGCCGAGGACTGCACGTGAATCGTCGCAACGGTCGAGATCGTCAGAACGCGTCCGCTGGACGCATCGCGCACGGTCAGCTTGATCCTGGCCGGTAGCTTTTCCGAATCCTGCCATGTGCGCTTCCAGATCCGGTCGTCAGCGGCATAGGCAAAGGACAGCCGGTACGGCGCGCGCAACAGCACCACGGGCTCGCCGAAATGAAGTTGGTCGGCAAGCGAGGCTTGCGACGGCACAGGGTGGAATTTCGTTCGCGAGCGCACGGTCGCAAGCCCCTCCCGGTCGGTGGTTTCACTTAAGTGCACCACGTCGAGTCCGGGTCCGGCATTCGGTCCCAACGCCGTGCGTACGAAGGTGACCGACTGCTCCGATCCGGCAAACAGCGGCTTCTTGTCCGCGACGCTGAAGGGCACGCTTTGCGCTGCCGCCAGGTCATCGGCAATTCGCTGCAAGGCGGTGCCGATCAGCTCGCTGCGCTGAATGCGATTGAGGCCTCTGTTCCAGTTCGGAAGCCACTGCGCGGTGAGGCTCGCCAGCGCCGACAGCACGAGCCCCATCAACGCCAGCGCCACAAGGGTTTCGATCAGCGTAAAGCCGCCCTCATTTCTCCGCTGTCTCGCCGATACGTTCATTATCGCTGCTGCTGTTCATGCATCAGGCGCACCGTCCTGACGTCCATCACGGCGCCGGAGGGAGAACGCACCTGAATTCTGACGAGGGCGGGAATCCACGCAACTTTATCGCCTGCCGCACCCCACTCATCGCCCATCGGGCTGACGTCGATCCGCCACCCGTGGTCGTTGGTCTTTCCCGACCAGGTGCCGACGCCGATTTCCGCACGCGGCGGCACATCCGCCGCCATCACCGACCGCACGGTCTGCATCAGCGTCACATGCTGCTCCAGCGAACGAACCCCGCGCACATTGGTCGACATCAGCGACCCGATCGCCACGATCGAGACGGCGACGACCGCAAGCGCAATCAGCACCTCAATGATCGTGAAGCCGGCAGCTGCGCCGTCAGTTGGCGAGGTCGCGCGAAACAATTTCGATCCTTCCGGTCAGCCAGTTGACGCGAACCTCATAGCCGACATCCTCCCGCGCCAGCGTCACAGCGCCGCCGCAGGACATCCCGCTCGCAAAGAAACGGATCGTCGACAGCGCCTCGCGCTGGTTGCAGGTGCGCGGCAGCAGCGTTTCGAAGCGGACGTCGTCCGGAATGCGGACCATGTCCGCGCTGGCGCCCGACCGGATCACGCGGCCTCCGGCATCGACCAGCGTGGCGACGCCCGTGCCGCGCCGGATTGCGGCGTTGCGGTCCTCTTTCAGCAGCGCCGCCGTCTGCAGCACATAGCCCTGCAAGCGGGAGCGCGTGGTATGGCGCGGAAACAGCGGCAGCAGCACAGCCGCCATCATGGCGATCAGCGCCAGCACGCACACCATTTCAAGCAGCGTGAAGCCGCGTTCGGACGGTCTACTCATTTTTCGCGCTGACCAGGTTCTCGGTCGAAATATCGGCGGCGATGCCGCTTCCGCCCTCCTGCCCGTCTGATCCGTAGGAGATGATCTCATAGGGTCCGCGCTCGCCCGGCGAGCGGTAGAGGTAAGCGTGCTTCCACGGATCGTTCGGCAGGTTGCCGCCCTTCAGATAAGGCCCGTTCCAGGCCGCAACGCCCGGCGTGCGCTGCACCAGCGCAGCGAGGCCTTCCGAGGTCGACGGATAACGGCCGGCATCGAGATAGAACAGGTCGAGCGCGCTCGAAAAACTCTGCAATTGGATCTTCGCCGCCTTGACCTTGGACTCATTGAGATAGTTCAGCACGCGCGGGCCGATCAGACCCATGATCAGGCCGATGATGGTGATGACCACGAGCATCTCGACCAGGGTAAATCCCTCTTGTCCCTCTTGTCCCTCTTGTCCCTCTTGGCCGGCGCGCTGCCAGCGCTCGCGCTTGGTGTTTGCTGCAAAGAAAATGCCAACGCCCTTGAGCATCTTGTTCAATCCTTCGTTTTAACCGACCAGTTGTGTGACCGACAGCAATGCGGTCATGACCGATACGATCAGTCCTCCGACCACGGTAGAGATGGTGATGATGGCGAGTGGCCCGACGATGCCGACGATGCGGTCGAGGCTGCGCTGCAATTTCGCTTCGTAGAATTCGGCGACCCGGCCTGCGAGCACCGGCAACTGGCCGGTCTCTTCGCCGAGCCTCAGCATGCGGATCGCCATCGGCGGCATGTTGCTCGATGCGAGCAGCGCGTCCGAAAGCTTGCCGCCGTGGCGGACGCGGTCGGCAGCTGTGGTCCAGACCGCGACGTTTCCGGTCACCGCCATGATGTCCACCAGAATGCGCAAGGTGGCCGTGAGATTGACGCCTGAGCCGAGCAGCACGGCGAGGTTCCGGCAAAAAAGGCTGGTGCGGTAGAATTGGAAGATATTGGCGATGCCGGGGGTTCTCGCGACGAACGACACCACGGCGCTGCGCGTCGCGGGTCGGCGAAACAGCCACCAGAGGCCGGCAATCGCGAGAGCAACGCCAATCAGGACCGGGGTCGCGTTCGCGCGCAGGAAATCCGACAGCTTGATGAAGGCAGAGAGCGCGGTGTCGGACTTGGCGCCGAAATCCTGCAAGACGGAAGAAAACTGCGGCAGCACGAACAGGATGAAGAACAGCATGACGCAAACTGCGGCGATCAAAACGAAAGCCGGATATTGCATCGCGTCCGTCAGCTTGCGGCGCATCGCCTCCGAGCGCGCCCGCTCGGCGCCCAGCATTTCGAGCACCTGATCGAGCGTTCCCGACACTTCGCCGACCCTGACGAGGGCCACATACATCGGCGGAAACAGCGACGGATGCGCGGCGACCGCGCTCGCAAAACTTTCGCCGGCGAGGACAGACGCGCGCAGGCGTGCGACCACAGGCCGGAGACGACCGACATCGGCGTCATCAGCCAAAAGCTCGAGCGCGTCATCGAGACGCGCACTTGCCTTGAGCAGCAGCGCAAGGTCTCGGGTAAACGTCGTCACTTCCGCGCCGCTCGGCCGGCTGAAGAAGCCGAAGCCGTCGCTTGCGGCGGCGGACTTCCGGTCTTCGACGGTCTCGATCGGCAGCAGGCGCAGATATTCGATGCGGCGCGCGACTTCGCTCGCCGTCGGCGCGGTCAGCGTGCCATGCACGACCTCGCCGTTCTGCGTCAGGGCCCGGTAGCGAAAATTCGGCACGATTTCACCTCACCGCGCAGTGGTGACGCGAAGCAGTTCCGACGGCGACGTCAGGCCGGCGCGGCACTTTGCGACGCCATCGCCCACCATCGTCGTCATCCCGGCGCGGATCGCCACTTCATCGATCTTGTGACCATCGGTCTTTTCCCCGATCAGCGCGCGAATCTGGTCGGTCAGTTCGAGCACTTCGAACACCCCGAGCCGGCCCCGATAGCCGGTGCCGCTGCAGCGTTCGCAGCCGCACGGTGCATAAAGAGTTTCTCCGGAACGGAAACCGAGCTCGGCGAGCCGCGGATCCTCTGCCAGATCGGCGTCGGCGAGCGGCTTCGGCGTCTTGCAACGATCGCAGAGCTGACGCACCAGCCGCTGGGCCACCACCGCCCGCAAGGTCGAACGCAGCAAATATCCCTCGACGCCGAGATCGAGCAGGCGCGGCACGGCGGCGGCAGCCGACTCGGTGTGCAGCGTCGTCAGCACGAGATGGCCGGTGAGCGCCGCGTGGATCGCAACATGCGCGGTTTCGTTGTCGCGGATTTCGCCGACCATGATCACGTCCGGATCCTGACGCACGAAGGAACGCAGCGCCGCGGCGAAGGTCAGCCCGATCGCGGGCTTGACCTGCGCCTGGTTGACGCCGGGCAGATCGTATTCGACCGGGTCCTCGATGGTCAGGATCTTCCGCCCGGGCTCGTTCAGGATCGAAAGCACCGTTGCGAGCGTCGTGGTCTTGCCGCTGCCCGTCGGCCCGGTGACGACGATCATGCCGTGCGGCAGCTTCAACAGCCGCCGCAGTTTCACCTCGTCGGACGACGAAAAGCCGAGCCTTTCGACCACCAGCAGGTTGCGATCCTTCGGCAGGATACGAACAACCGCGCTTTCGCCGTGCTGCATCGGCATGATGGCGACACGGATATCGATATCGGTGCGGCCGACGCGTAAGCGAGCGGCGCCGTCCTGCGGCAGGCGGCGTTCGGCAATATTGAGATTGGCGACAATCTTGATGCGCGAAATCACCGCCTGAGGCAGCACGCCCGCCGGCGCCGCCACCGGCCGCAGCAAACCGTCGACGCGCATGCGAACCACGAGGCCAGTCTGGAACGGCTCGATGTGAATGTCGCTGGCGCGCAACTCGACGGCCTTTTCCAGGAGATCGTTGACGGCGCGAACCACCGGCGCACCGCTGGCGAGGTCGCGCAGGCTCTCGATGTCGTCTTCGCGCAGCAGAAGCTGGCTGCTCGCATCGGCAGCTTCCGTGCTGTCCTCGCCGAGGCGGCGGTCCAGCACGACGTTGAGGTCTTCGACGGATGCGACTTTGAGCGCCACATCTCGCCGGAGCACGATCTCGGCGGCGCGCTGCGCGGCCTTGTCGGTCGGATCGGCGACCGCGAGGACGGCGCTGCCATCGGCGGCAGAAAAGGGAAAGACCGTCATTTCCCGCAAGAAACGCTGCGAGAACGTCTCGTTGAGCGCCGGCGCCGCCATCAGCTCCTGCAGCGTCACCCGCTCGAGCCCGGCAAAGCGGGCGACCTCATCGGCAAAATCGCTCGGCGAGAGGTCGGTCAACTCCCAGAGCCTGGATTGCGGGCCGGGCCCACCCTGCTCGATCGGCTGACCGCTACCTGCGCCCGACTTCGCAAGATGGTCGCCCCGACGAAGGTGCTCCAGGAATTGCAGGGACTCGTCGCTGGTCATCGGCGTTTCCAGTCGCAGCGCTGTTTTGAAGGCGCGCGCCAACAGGCGCACCGCAGCCCATTAAGCCGCCGGTCGCCTGATACTCGGCCACGGTATGGTTATCGATCCGAAACATGACAGTCGTACGAAACGCTTGCAGGAGACAGTTCACAAATCCGGTCGTGCAATTCTCGTCCGCGGACGTCCTCCCCAAACAAAACTGTCATGTTCGGACGGTAAGAACCGAGGTTGGGCGAGATCCCGGCAAGGGATCCGGGGCGTCAGTAACCAGGGTTGGATTGGCAATATGGCAAGTGTCGGCAAGAGCCGCCCGTCCATCACGGTCGGGCGCGGTATCGGCGCTGCTTTGATGGTGCCCGGCGTCCTTCTGCTGGCGTCGTGCAATATGGCCACGACAAGTAATTCCAATGGCACCAGCACCCAGGATATCGACGTCATCGACAAGGTGAAGTCACTCGATATCTTGCCGCGTTATCCGACCCAGGCCGGCGCCTCCACGACGTCGTCCGGCCCCCGGGCTCAGCCGGTGGTCTTCCAGGGCGCCGAGGTCACGGATATCGCCGCGGCGCATCCCCTGCCGGCGGCGAGCGGAAACGGCTACGATCTCAATTTCGAGGCAGCGCCCGTCGCCACCGTCGCCAAGGTGGTCCTCGGCGACATCATGCAGACCGGCTACACCATCGATCCGAGGGTGCAGGGCACCGTCAGCCTCGTCTCGGTGCGGCCGGTGCCGAAGTCGGACATCGTTTTTGTTCTTGAAAATGCCCTTCGGATCAGCGGCGTAGCGCTGGTTCGCGACACGGCAGGTTATCGCCTGACCCCGGTCGGAGATGCGATCGGCGCGGGCCATGTCGATTCCGCCGGCAATACCGAACCGGGATACGGCGTTTCGGTCGTCCCGCTGCAATATGTGTCGGCGCAGACGCTGTTGAGATTGATGGATAGTTTCGCGACCAAGCCCGGCGTGGTCCGCGCCGACACCACGCGCAATCTCTTGCTGATTCAAGGCACTGGCCCCGAACGCCGAACCGCCGTCGAAACCGCGACGAGCTTCGATGTCGACTGGATGCGGGGGCAGTCGATCGGCATCTACCCGGTCGCCAACAGCGGTCCCGAGTCGATCATCGCCGAACTTGAGAAGATCGTGGATTCCGGCGAAAACGGCCTGAACCAGAACCTGGTCAAACTGCAACCGGTGGCCCGGCTCAACGCGATCATGGTGGTGACCAAGAAGCCGGGCCTATTGAAGAACGTCGAAACCTGGATCAGGCGTCTGGACCGCTCGGACTCAACAAGGACCAGCGTCCACGTCTACAAGGTGAAATACGGCGATGCGAAACAGATCGCCCGCGTGCTGACCGACATGTTCGGCGGCGGATCGCAGAACTCAAGCCTGCTCGACAGCGCCGACAACCAGATTGCGCCCGGATCAGGGACGACGAGCGCGGGAGACCGCCTTTCGCTCAACGCCGCCAGCAATGCGAACGTCAACAACACCTCTTCGCCATTGGGCGCAGCTTTGAACGCGCGCGGAAATTCCGGCAGCAGCTCGGGATTCGGCGGAACGAACAACAGCGCGAATGGCGGCAATCTAGGCCAGCTCGACAAGGGCAATGGTACCGGCGCGAGCGGACAGGGTATCCTGCAAAATGTCCGGATCACGCCTGACGTCGCCAACAATGAGCTTCTGATCTACGCCGACACGGGCAACTACAAGATCATTGAATCGGCGCTGCGGCAGGTCGATCAGCCGCAGTTGCAGGTCGCCATCAACGCCACGATCGCCGAAGTCGACCTCACCGACGAACTCCAGTTCGGCGTTCAATTCTTCCTGACCAGCCACGCACTGGGACTACGGCCCGACCAGGGGTCCCTCCTCAACAGCACTGGGACGACGGCGACAACGATACCGTCGGCATCGACCACCGCGACGGCAGCGACAACAGCGGCTACGACAACCGCGACAACGGCGGCGAGCGCCGTCGCCACCACGACTGCCACCAACTTGCTCAGCCGCACGGTGCCAGGATTCAATTTCCTGGTCGGCCAGGAAGCCCAGCCGGCCATGGTCCTCACCGCCTTGCACAACGTTACGGGCGTGAAGGTGTTGTCGACCCCGTCGATCGTCGTGGTCAACAACCAGGCGGCGACGCTTCAGGTCGGCAACCAGGTTCCGATTTCGACCGGCAGCGCGACAGTGCTGACCGCCAACAACACTGTCGTCAACACCGTCGACTACCGCAACACCGGCATCATCCTGCACGTCGCCCCCCGCGTCAGCGCCGACGGCAATGTGAGACTCGACATCGAGCAGGAGATCTCAAGCGTCGTGCCCTCGACCAACGCGACCGCGAACTTGACCCCGACCATCCAGGAGCGAAAGGTCAAAAGCCAGATTTCCGTCGCCAACGGACAAACGGTGCTGCTCGCCGGCCTGATCCAGGACCAGAAGAACGAGAACAGAAGCGGCATACCCCTGCTTGATCAGATCGAGGGGCTGGGCAACGCGTTCTCGAACCAGGACAACACGAAGTCACGGACGGAGCTGATCATCTTCATTCGTCCGCAAATTATTCGCGACAGTATGGACGCGCATACGGTCGCCGAAGAACTTCGTACCAAGTTGCGCGGTACCGTCAGCGCGAGTGCGCCCTATGCTCAAAGCATCAACGACCACGATCACCGCTAGGACCCTGCCGGCACTCGCGCTGGTGTTTGCCTGCGTCACCGCCACCGGCAGTTTCGCGGGACAGCGGGAGAACATCTGGATCCCCCATGAGGGAGACCCCATTGTGGTGTCGCACGGAAGCCCCCGAGCGACGGGACAACTCGGCTTCCGCTACGAAAACGGTTTTGGCGTGCCGCAGAATTATACCGCGGCCGCCGGTCTCTACTGGCAGGCGGCCGAGCAAGGCGATCCCTTTGCACAAGCCCACCTGGGTCTCAGTTACGACAGGGGCCACGGCGTACAGAAAGACCTTATCCTTGCTTATAAATGGCTCGACCTTGCGACCGCGAGGGCCTCACGGCGCGATCGCGCCTTCTATCAGAGACTTCGAGATGGGGTCGCCGAGAAGATGTCGCTGCCTCAGGTCGCCGAGGGCCAGCGACAGGCCTTGATCTGGGCGGCGAACTGGGCGGGTCGCTAAGCGGCGTCAAGTCCGCTCGCCCGACACACTGGCAGCTTCCGCAAATCCAGCCTGCAATTCCGCGTGCGCCGTCGGCATGTCGACGCCGTCGACCCAGCGCCCCACCACAAGCGTCGCAATGATGTTGGACGTCAGGTTGGTTGCCGCGCGCATTTGCGCCATGAAGCGGTCGGCGCCGAGCAAGAGCGCAATGCCGGCGACCGGCACCGCATCGACCACCGGCAGCGTCGCAGCCAGCGCGATGAAGCCGCCGCCGGTCACGCCCGCCGCGCCCTTGGATGTGAACAACATCACGAACAGCACGCTCAATTGATGCCAGATCGACAGGTGCACATTGAAGGCGTGCGCCAGAAACAGCACCGACATCGTCATGTAGATCGCGGTGCCATCCATGTTGAGGGAAAATCCGCCGGGCATCACCAGCCCGACGACATCCCTGGATACGCCCAGTCTCTGCAGCTTCTGCATCGAACGCGGCATCATGGCTTCCGCCGAGGTTGCGACGAAGACGAACAGGATCTCGTCCTTGAAATAGTTCAGCACGCGAAAGATGCCGAAGCCGGAAAGCCGCAGGAATCCGCCAAGCACGATCAGCACAAACAGGATGCAGACGATATAAACCGACGCCACGAGCTGACCGAGATCGAGCAAGGTCCGCAGGCCGTATTTCCCGACCGTGAACGCCATCGCACAAAGCGCCGCGACCGGCGCGACGTGCATGATGATCCGCACCATGCCGAACAGCGCAGACGACGCGGACTCGAGGAAGGCCACCACCGGCTTGCCCTGGTCCTTCGAGAGACTCAAGCCGAACCCCAGCAGCACCGCCAGAAAAAGAACAGGCAGGATATCGCCCTTGACGAAAGGTTCGACAAAGGAATTCGGGACGATCGAGAGCAGGAATTCCACAAGGCCGGTGTCCTTGGCCGACTTCGCGTAACTTTCGACCAGTTTCGGATCGAAAGCGGCGGCGTCCGCATTGAGCCCCATCCCAATCTGCCAGACGTTACCGACGATCATCCCGATAGCGAGCGCGAGCGTCGAGGCGACCTCGAAATAGATCAGCGCCTTGACGCCGACATTGGCGACATGGCGGATATCGCGCATATGGGCGATGCCAAGCGCAATGGTGGTGAAGATGATCGGACCGACGACGACCTTGATCGCCTTCACAAAAGCGTCGGCGAAAGGTTTCAGGCTGACCGAAAAGTTCGGCGCGATGTAGCCGAGCGCCGCGCCGAGAACGACCGCGACGATCACCTGAACGTAAAGCCTGCGATAGAACGGCACGCTCGCCGTTTTCGCACCGACCTGTTGGAGCGCTGGTGTGGCGGAGGACGGACGGTCGATTTCGAACGCGGTCATCGCTTTTCCTCCACATACCCGGCACAAGACGGACCTGGGCGATAGGACTTGGGCGACAGGGCCGCGCCGTGCTTACCGCGAAATCATCTCTCGCCTTATCAGGTAGCGACCTATTCCGCGGCAACGCGGTTGAGGGCGGCGTGACCGTGGGTCTTGACCACGACCTTGATCGCATCCTCGATGCGTTCGCGGGCATATTTCAGCGCGGTCGGCAGATCCTCCAGCGCGAAGGTGTGGGTGTGCACCTTGGTCGCATCGAAGCGCTTCTGCGCCATGAAGGCTTCGGCCCGGTGGGTCGCGCTCTTGCCTTCGCCGCGGATGCCGAAGACATAGATATTGTTGCGCACGATGTGGGCGATATCGACCTCGGCCGGCTTGCCCGGAAAGGCCGTAAGACAGATGCGGCCGCCGCGATTGACCATGCGCGCGGCTTCGTTGACGGCTTCGGGCGCGCCGGAACATTCGACCACATAGTCGACGCCCTTGCCGCCATTGAGCTTGCGCACCGCCGCCACCGGATCTTCCTTTTTGGCATTGATGACGTAGTCGGCGCCGAGTTCCTTGCCGATCTGAAGGCGATTGTCGCGCGTACCGGTCAGGATCACCGGATGGGCGCCGAGCGCTTTCGCAACCGCCACGCCTAACAGTCCGATCGGACCGGGACCGGTCACGACGACGCTCTCGCCGGCAACAAGACCGCCAAGCTCGGTCAGGCCATACATCGCCGTGCCGGCGGTGACGACCAGCGTCGCCTCCTCGTCCGACATCTCGTCGGAAATCGGCACCAGCGTATTGATGTTGTTGACGGCGTATTCGGCAAATCCGCCGTCCGTCGTAAAGCCGTTGGCGCGGTGGCCCTTATCGACCTCGCCGTAGTTCAGTCCGTAGTTATGGCAGGCCGTGTACATGCCCTCGCGGCAACGCTTGCACTGGCCGCATCCGGCATGGATTTCAACGGTGACGCGCTGCCCGATCCGGTATTCGTCGACGCCCGGTCCGAGCGCCACCACCGTGCCCATATATTCGTGGCCCGGCGTAAAATTCTTGTTGAAGGGCTGGCCACCCTGAATCAGCGCGGGCGGGCCGTGGTGAATGATCTCGAGGTCGGTCGCACAGATCGCGACCGCGTCGATGCGCACGAGAACCTCGGCCCGCTTCGGCACCGGCACGGGCTTGGTGGTCAGCGTCAACTGATCGGGATCGCCCAGCACCCAGGCCCGCATCGCGTCTGGAATCGGAAAGTCGGGCGACGTCTTGACGTTGTCGGGCTGCGGCATCTTTTCACTCCTGAAGGCTTATTGTTTTTCTATTCCGCCGCCATGCTCTTGGCTGTCCCCCGCAGGATAGCGCCGGGCGCGCCGAGCTCGATCGACAGTTCGTCGGCGGCCGCAATCAAATGAACCTTCATCTGCTCGATATATTCCGGAGTGGAGCGAAAGGCGGGCGATGAGACGCTGATCGAGCCAACGACCGCGCCGGCATGGTCGCGAATAGCCGCACCAAGACAGATCACGCCCGGGCGAAACTCCTCGCGATCGAGCGCATAGCCGTTGCGGCGAACAAGCCGCAGATGTTCTTTCAGTTCATCCAGATCGGTGATCGTGTTGGGCGTGAAGGCCGTCAGCCCCTTGTCCGCGACGATGCGGTCGAGTTCGGTCGGCGGCAGCCAGGCCAGGATGGCCTTGCCGGTCGCGGTCGCATGCGCGGCATTGGCGTTGCCGCCAAAACCGGCCTCGACACGAACCGCATGCCGCGCCTCGCGACGCAGGATGTGGACGAGGTTGGTATCCTGCATGATCGCAAGCTGGACGGCTTCGCGCGTCTGATCGTTCAACCGGTCGACAAAGCTCTGCGCCCGCCGCGGCAGGTCGACCTGGCGCAGGCACGCGGCGCTGAGGTGCAGAATTCGCGAGCCCAGAACATAGCTGCGGCTGTTGATGCCGCGCGCGACGTAACCCCAATTGTGCAAGGTCGAGATCAGGTGATGGCAGGTTGAAACGTTGAGGCCAGCCGAGGCTGCGATTTCCGTCAGCTTGGCTTCGCCGCCGGCATCGGCCATGACATCGAGAATCAGGAAAGCGCGATCGAGCGCCTGGATACCACCGTGATCGCGTCCCATCGGCGGACGCGCCGGCATGATGCCTCGTCTCTCATTCGCTCTGTCGGACGACATTGGCGTCAATTCTCCCGGCCCATGTTTTCCGTAATAGGGCCTGTTCCGCAGGGCGAAAGCAATCTAATTTTCACATGACGATTTTGAATTTCATTAGATGAAAGATATTTGCGTCACCGGCGGTCTGAACCCGTGCCGGCTTCCGGCTCCGGCGGCCTGAGCATCTCATTGAGACGCCTGTTGAATTCCTCGTCCGACAGCGCGGCGGGAGCCGCGCGGGAGTTTTCCTCCGGCGCCTTTCCCGGATGCGTCAACGCCGGGAAGAACAGGACGGCGAGCAGCAGCAACCATTGCGCGGCGAGAAACGGCGCCAGCGCACGCAGGAAAGCGCGGAACTCGACGTGCTCCTTCAGCACGCCGCGCACCATCATCAGCGCATAACCGAAAGGCGGCAGCAGAAAGCTCGACTGCAAGGTCAAGAGCACCAGCACCGCGACCCATCGCGCATCGGCGACTCGGATCAGAAGCGGCGGAATGACGATCGGAACGATGACGAAGATAATTTCGAAAGCGTCGAGCACGAATGCACTGACGGCGATGAGGCCAAGCACCACGGCAACAGCAGTGACATCGCCGCCGGGAATCGACGAGACGATTTCGCTGACGAGATCGGCCGTGCCGAGCAGCCTCAGAACCATGGTGAACGTGGTTGCCGCGAGCAGCAGTGAAAACAATGCACCCGTCAGTGCAATGGCATCGCCGAGAAGCTCGCTCAGCACCTTCCTGGGGAGGCGCCCCGAAACGAGGCCCGCCACCAGAAGCGCGAAGGCGCCCATCGCCGCAGCCTCGACGGCATAGAAATAGCCGAGCGCGACGCCGCCGAGCAGAACCAGCAGGAAAGTGAGCGCGACAACCGCGATCCATCCTTGCGCAGCCGAAAGCCGCGCCCGCTCCGGCAGCTTTGTCGCGCCGCGCCCAACAAGCCCCGATAGCCCAAGGCACAGCAGCAGGAAGATCCCGCCCGGCAACAGCGCCGCGTGAAAGATGTCCTGCGTGTTGACGACGCGGTCGGTGCGACCTGTTGCGGTAACTGCGATGGTGTGGGCGGACAGCATCGCGTCACTCAGGAGAATGAGGACCAGCGACGGCGGCACCAGAACGCCAAGCGTGGAGGCGACGGCGACGATGGCATGGCGATGCGGCGCGGTGATGCCTTCCGCCGCAAGCCGCGGCGCAACCACGCGCGACAGCGCCAGCACGCTGGCGCCGACCGATCCGTTCATCGGCCCGAGCAGCGCGCCAAGCAGCATGCCAGAGGCCAGCGGCGCTTGAGGTTTGCGCGGAAGCACGGATTGCGTTGCCCGATAGAGCGCATCCGCAATAGGCAGACGATCGAGCAAAAGACCCATCGTCACGTAAAGCGGCAGGGCTTGGAGCACATCGCTTTCAAGCAGATTGATCAGACGGGTTGGAAGCGCCCATAGCGTCGCGAGGTCGATGGCGCCTGCCGCAACACCGACGCACGCGCCGAAACCTGCCAACATCATCAAGACGACCGCGGCCGGCAGACCGGTCGAAATGATGCCCGCGCCGACCATGAGCAGGAGCGCAATGCCGAACCAGGCCATCACACATCGTCCGCGGATCGAGGCCGAAAAATATCGAGCAGCGACTGGCCAAGGATCAGGATCGTCATCGCCCATAATGCAAGCTTGATCAGGAAATAACCTCCGTTGCCGCTGTCCTGAAACGACTCGAGATCACGGAGACTGGATGCGACCGTCGATCTGCTGGCGATCAGGACGAACAAGGCCCAGGGCAACAGACCAAGCGCGCTCCCGAGCCGAGCCAAACGTTGCCGGACGCGCGCGGAAATGCGCCGGGCCAGCAGATCGGCGGCGAGATGTGTATGCGCGCGCGTTGCCGCCGTGACGCTCACCGCCACAAAAAACGCAAACACCACCTGGCCGAGATCGTTGGCCTCGCGCGAAAAGGCGCGTAACAGCTCCCGCAGCGGCCATTGCAGGAATAGCAACACGATCAAGGGCAGCGCGAGCCATTTGGCGGCCGCCACGACATGGCCGATCAAGCGGTCGAGACCGCGCAACAGTCCGATCACCGCGCCCCCCAGCGTTACGCACGCCGTACCGGCGCGCAAGCTAACGTGGCGCGGCCCTGCTCGTCCTGTCAATGACGGCGGTCTTCCAGGACGAGTGCCTGATCGCGGTGCTAACCCGGCACCGCCACGGCGGCGCGCGCCTGGGCGCTGGCTCGATAAGCCGCCATCGTCAGTTCGCGGTCGATCGCCTCGCGCATCGCATCCATCGTCGCCTGCCGCAGCCGCCTCTTGGCGGTGGCATGCGAAGGCTGGTGGATCGCGCGAACGGCGGCGACGATCTTCTCGAGTTCCGCATCGATCGCCTCCGGTGACACAACACGATCGAGCAACCCTGCGACGAGCGCGTCGTCCGGTTCGTACATCTCGCCAGTCGTTACGGTGCGGCTCAGCCACGATGGATGAAGGCGCGAACGCGCGAGTTCGATCGCAAAACCGGGCGGCGCAATGCCGATCGCGACCTCGTTCAACCCCATCCGGTACGGACCTCGCGCGCCCAATCTGACATCGCACGACAAGAGCAGGAATGTTCCCATTGGATAGGCATGGCCTTCCATCACGCCGATCGTCGGCAGCGGAAACGCCATCAGGCGCAGGGCCAGTTCGGCACCGGCCCTCACCATCTCGAGGCTTTTCTCGACGTCACCGGCCGCGAAGATCTTCAAGTCGAAGCCGGCCGAAAAAATGCCAGGCCGCGTCGAGCGCAGCACAACCACCTCGGCACTCCTTTCTGCCCGTTCCAGCGCGGACGCGATGTCGGCGAGCATGGCGACCGACATGACGTTGACCTTGCCGTCATCGAGCAGGATCGAAGCGACCCCTTCCCGTTCGACATAGCTCACCCGCGTCTGCATCCGCCGCTCCCGTTGTTGACGGCTTGACTGTGAGAGGCTGATGTAGACCAATCAATATAATCTCAAAGGAGGAACCATGCCCGCGATCGCAAAACACCGGCAGCCGATCATCAACACGGCGGTGACCCTGTTCCGGCGACAAGGCTATTCGCGCACCGGGCTCAACGAGATTGTCGACGTCAGCGGCGCGCCGAAGGGCTCGCTCTATCACTACTTTCCACTCGGAAAATCCTCGATTGCGGTCGCCGCCGTCAAAGAGGCCGGCAGCCGCGTTGCCGCAACCCTGACCAAGCTCGTGGAGGAATGCCGCTCGACCGGCGACGTGCTGCGGCGCCATGCGGAGCTGCTCTCGGGATGGATGCGGGCTTCCGGCTTTCGCGACGGCTGCCCCATCACCACCGTCTTGCTTGAACTCGCTCCCGGCGATCGCGACGTGACCGAAGCCGGCCGCTCGGCCTATCGGACGCGCGTATCGATCCTGGCGGACAAGCTTGTAGCGGACGGCTTTCCGCGTCCGCGCGCCGATGCCTTGGCGGTGCTCTGCACGTCGGCGCTTCAGGGCGCGCTGATCCAGGCGCGGGTCGAGCGCAGCGGCCGCCCTCTCGAAATCACCGCTACTGAGCTGGCGCGCCTGCTCGACAAGGCGGCCGCAGGCTGACGTACCGGAAATTCGTCAATCAGGCCGTCTGCAAACGAGATCGATCTCGATCAGCGCATCATAAGCAAGACCGGTGACGCCGACGCAGGTGCGGGCCGGCAGCCGGCCGTCCGGAAAATAGCCGCGATAGGTTTCGTTCATCGCGGCATAGTCTTCCTTGAAGCGGGTCAGATAGATCCGCGACATCACGATATGTTCGAGGCCGAGGCCAAGGCCGGCCAGCACGATCTTCAGGTTCGCCATCACGGCATGCGTCTGCGCGACGATCCCGTCAGGCAATACGCCGGGCGTCTCCGGGCGATCCGGCATCTGTCCGGTGACAAAAACAAAGCCGTCGGTTTCGACAGCATGACTGAATGGCGCGACCGGCTTCGGGCCGCCGGGGATCATATGAAATTTCAAGCTGTCGTCCTCATGTTGCAGACCGGGTTAGTGATCGAATACGCTGTTATGCGAGAACACGCCAAGCCATTCCTTGAGTGGTGAGCTGTTCTTGGGCGCGTGCTCCAAAACGGGCACGCTTGCAAATAATTTAGTCACCTGCGCCGACGGTAGCGGGATTACTGCTTCCATCAGACTTTACCCGAGAAGAGAGCCCGAATGATCAAGTGGATAGCCGCCGCAGCCTTGACGGTGAGTTTGGTGGCGGCGCCTGCGTACGCAGAAACGCCGGTGACCAAAATCAGGTTCACGCTCGACTGGAAGATCCAGGGCATTCATGCCTGGTTTTACTGGGCGAAGGCGAAGGGCTACTTCAAGGCCGAGAACCTCGACGTGACAATCGACCAGGGCGAAGGTTCGGCTGCGACCGTGACCCGCATCCTGTCCGGCGCCTACGATGCCGGCTTCGGCGACGTCAATGCGATCATTCAGAATGCGGCGACGCGGCCCGCGGAAACGCCCGTTATGGTCTACATGATCTACAGCAAGGCGCCGTTCGCGCTGCTGGCCAAGGCCGAGGGCCCTCTCAAGTCGCTGAAAGATCTGCCCGGGACAAAAATCGGCGCACCCGCCGGCGCCGCGGCGCTCAAGCTGTTGCCGGTGCTTTCCAAGAACAACCAGATCGATTACGCGAGCCTCAGCATCCTGCAGGTCGCGCCGAACTTGCAGGAGCAGATGCTGTTGCAAGGCCAGGTCGATTCGATCGCTGTGTTCAGCGCCACCAGCTACATGAACCTCGTCTCGCTCAGGCGCGACCCGGACAAGGAATTTCGCTGGTTCTTTTACGCCGATCACGGAATCGATCTCTACTCGAACGGCGTCATGGTCTCGCCAAAGCTCGCCCACGAAAAGCCGGAAGCCGTCAAGGGGCTGTTGCGCGCGATCAACCGCGCGCTTCATGAGACGGTTGGCGATCCCAAGGCCGCGATCGATCTTCTCGCGAGCGAAGAGCCCTTGCTGAACAAGGACATCGAAATGCGCCGCCTCACCTATGTCTACGGCTCGCTGATCGACACGGCGGAGGCGCGAGAACTCGGCATTGGCGACGTCAACGATTCCAGGCTGAAATCCTCAATCGGAATCATCTCCACCGCTTTCGAGCTGGCGAAGCAGCCGGACGCCGCGCAGGTTTTCGATCATGGCTTTCTGCCGCCCAAGGCAGATCGATTGCCGACGACAATCAAAAACTGAGATAGCGGGACTTGCGATGCGCCAGATCGATTGCGCCTATCTGCTCACCGGCAAAGGCGTTCGGACCAATCAGACGATTGCGATCGACGGCGACCGCGTCAGTGCGCTCCGCCCCAGCGCGGGAACAGAAAGACCGCGCCTGCTGGCGATGCCGGCACTGGTCAACGCCCATGACCATGGCCGCGCCGTGCGCACCAGTTCGATCGACGCCAGCGGCAAGCCGCTGGAAGCCTGGCTGCAATATCTGGCGTTGTTTCCTGCCATCGATCCTTATCTCGCCGCCGCCGTGTCGCTCGGCAACAGTGCGCTCGGCGGCGCCGGGGTCGTCATGGTGCATTACACGCGCGCGCAAGGCTTGACGGACTTGCCGACCGAAGTGGCCGAAGTGGCGCGAGCGGCTCGCGACGTCGGCGTGCGCGTCGGTTTTGCGGTTTCGATGAAAGATCGCAATCCGATCGGCTACGGCCCACCCGGACCGCTGCTTGACGCCCTGCCGGAAGCGGCGCGCAACGAGATTGTCAGCCGTTTCGTTCGTAGCCCACCAGCGCCGAAGGATTACATCAAGCTGGTCGACGATGTGGCCGCGGCCGCCGACGGTCCGCACTTCAATGTGCAATACGGCCCCAACGGCGTGCAGTGGTGCAGCGACGCGCTGCTCAAGGCGGTTGCTGAGGCGTCAGCCCTGTCCGGGCGTCGGGTTCACATGCATCTGTTCGAAACGCGCTATCAGCGTGGCTATCTCGATCAGCTCTATGACGGTAACGCCGTCAAATTCCTGGATTCGATCGGCCTGCTGTCGGAGCGCCTGACGCTGGCGCATTGCGTGTGGGCACGGCCGGACGAACTGGAACTGCTCGCTGCACGCGGCGTGACGATTTCGACCAATTCAAGCTCGAATTTGAAGCTGCGCTCGGGCGTGGCGCCGGTCGCAAAGATGCTCGGCTGCGGTTGCCGCGTGGCGATGGGGATCGATGGCGGCGCACTCGATGACGACGACGATATGCTGCGCGAGCTTCGCCTCACCCACCTGCTCCATCTCGGTTCGGGTTTCACGCCCAAAGTGAATGAAAGCGATATGCTTTCCGCGGCCGCAAAGACAGGCCGCTTATCGGTGACCAATTCGGCCGAAGGCGGCGTTCTCGAAGCGGGCGCGCCAGCAGATCTCCTGCTGCTCGACTATGACGCACTCGACGACGACAACCTTCGCGACGACCTCGATCCGGTGAATCTCGTCTTCGCCAGGGCGACCGCGCGTCACATATCTGAACTTATCGTCGCCGGGCGAACCATCGTCAGGGATCACCGCGTGCTCGGCATCGATCTCGAAGCCGCGCGCCGGGAGGTCGTGCTTCGCATGAAGGCCGGTCAGCCGGCGATGGCCTCGTTCGCGGCGGCGCTGTCGCATCTGGATCGCGCCATGGCTGCCCAAATGGAGCGCCAGTTCAGCTGCAGCTAGTGTCCCGATTCCGAAGTTCGTATCATTTTTCGGAGCCACGTTTCGAACTTCGGAATCGAAAGGACACTTGCTAACCTATTATTCTAGTGCGGCTTTGGTTCAGAAGTCCGCATGATGAACCCGCGGCACAAATGATGCCGACTTCTGAACCGCACACTAGCGCGTGCACTGCAAACCGGCACTCCCCAACACTCTGAACAGCTGAACTAGCGCAAAACTCGTCCACCGAGGCTAACGGGCGTGCGCATCCGGCTTGTAGAAATGTCACTCATATGTCAGACATATGCAAAAATGATAATCAACGGGAGGGGTTCATGAGCACTTTGACGACGGGCGGCTCGATCGAATTGCCGCGATCCGCAGCCGGCAGCGCCGCAGGCGCCGCGCAAACGGCGGCGATCGCTGCGCGGCTGGAACGGCTGCCGCTGACGTCCTATCAGCGCGGCCTGTTTGCGATCATCGCCACCGCCTGGTTCTTCGACAGCATGGACTTGGGCGCGTTGACCTTCGTGCTCGGCCCCATCAAGCAAACCTTCGGTCTCTCGACCGCAGAAACCGGCCTGCTCTCCAGCATGAGCTTTGTCGGCATGTTCGTTGGCGCCGCAAGCGCCGGACTGCTCGCCGATCGCTTCGGGCGCACGCGGGTGTTTCAGGTCAGCATGATCTTCTGGGGGCTGGGCAGCATCCTCTGCGGTCTGGCGCCGACGGTGCAAACCCTTGGCGCCGCGCGCATCCTGCTCGGCTTCGGCATGGGCATGGAATTCCCCGTCGCGCAGTCGATGGTGTCGGAGATCATTCCGGCCGGACAGCGCGGCCGCTACATCGCGCTGCTGGAAGGCTTCTGGCCGCTCGGTTTCATTTGCTCGGGCTTGCTTGCCTTTGCGGTGCTGTCGGTCGCCGACTGGCACTGGGTCTTCATCCTGCAAGGCATCCCCGCGATCTTCGTGCTGGTCGTGCGCCGTTACGTGCCGGAGTCGCCGCGCTGGCTTGCCAGCCACGGTGATGCGGCCGGCGCCGAGCGCGTGATGTCGGAGATCGAGCAGAAGGTTTCGCAGCGGCTCAATGGCGCGAAGCTGCCCGCTCCTGCTCCCGAAAAGATCGAGACCGCGCGCACGTCGCAAGGACTGGCGACGCTGTTCTCGGCCGGCTATGGCCGTCGCACCGTCATGCTGTGGTGCCTGTGGTTCTTTGCGCTGCTTGGCTTCTACGGTCTCACCACCTGGCTCGGCGCGTTGCTTCAGGCCAAGGGCTTTCCGGTCACCAAATCCGTCTACTACACCATCCTGATCTCGCTCGCGGGCATTCCGGGATTTCTGACTGCGGCCTGGATGATCGAAGCGCTCGGGCGCAAGACCACATTGATCGGGGCCCTGCTGGGCGCTGCGATCGCCTGCTACTTCTATGGCGGCGCGACCGACCAGACCCAACTGATCGTCGCCGGCCTCTGCATGCAGTTCTGTTCCTTCGGCATGTGGTCGGCGCTCTACGCCTATACGCCGGAACTATACCCCACGCATGTCCGCGCGACCGGCACCGGTTTTGCGTCGGCGGTCGGGCGGATCGGCTCGCTGATCGGACCGTCGGTGATCGGCTTTATCCTGCCGGCGGCGGGACAATCCGGCGTCTTCGCCCTCGGCGCCGGAGCCTTTACCTTGGCCGCCCTCGTCGTTCTCGTCCTCGGCGAAGAAACCAGGGGACGGACGCTCGAAAGCATCTCGCATTGAGGTGGAAACGCCGCGGCCACATGGATTGACCTTGTGGCCGCGCCTGCAATATCCCTCCTTAGCAAGCAGCGAGGGAGAGTCGGACTAAATGGCCGCGCAGAGACAGACCGGGCGGGCCAGCGCGATCAAGCCCGCTGCGCCCAAAATTTCGGCCGGGCCCTCGAAGACCGAGCGGCGCGCGGTGGAATCCGTCGGAGCCGACGATCCCGAAACCCTAACCGACCGCGCCTACCGGATGGTCGAGGAATTGATTGTCACGCTCGCGCTGCCGCCGGAAACCATTCTTTCCGAACAATCGTTGGCGGCGCGTCTCGGGATCGGCCGCACCCCGATCCGCGAAGCGTTGCAGCGCCTCGCCCGCGATGGCCTCGTCGTCATCCTGCCGCGGCGAGGCATTCTGGTGTCGCAGATCAATCTGAAAACGCAGATGCGGTTGCTCGAAGTGCGCCGTGAGCTCGAACGCTTGATGGCCAAAGGCGCAGCGGAGCGCGCAACGCCGGAGGAAACCGCTTCGTTTGCGGCGATCGCCCGCGACATGCGCCGCGCGTCGGATGAGAGCGACGACATGACCTTCATGCGGCTTGATCGCCAATTCAACGAACTGGTCAGCCAGGCGGCACGGAACGAATTCGCCTCCCGCGCGATGGGCCTGATGCACGGGCTGTCGCGCCGCTTCTGGTATCAGCACTATCGCGAATCTGGCGATCTTCCATTATCGGCGCGGCTGCACGCCGAAGTAGCGGAAGCCATCGCCAGGCGCAATCCGGATGCCGCCGGCAAGGCTTCCGACCGCCTGATCGACTATATCGAGAGTTTTACGCGCAAGACGATCGAGGCGTAACTAGAAGACGACCACGCTGCGGATGGCTTCGCCGCGCTTGAGCGCCGCAAAGCCCTCATTGACCTGATCGAGCGAAATGCGTGCGGTGATGAGATCTTTCAAATTCAACCGGCCTTCGAGCGCAGCGCGTGCCAGCATCGGGAAATCGCGCAGGGGTCGCGCGCCGCCATAACTGGAACGGCGGATGCGCTTTTCCTGCATCAACGAACCCCAGCGGAAAGCAACGTCTTCGTTCACGTCGGTCTTGCCGAGCCAGATCACCTCGCCACCCGGCCGGACCGCTTCGCTGGTCAATCGGAAAGCGCGCGGGCTGCCGGCCGCTTCCAGGACGACATCGGCCCCTCGCCCGTTGGTCAGCCGTCGCACGGCATCCGCGACGTCCTCCTTCGCCGCGTTGACAACATGGGTCGCGCCAAGTTTTTGCGCGAGACGCAGCTTGTCGTCGGCAAGATCGACAGCGATCACGGTCTCCGCGCCCGCCATTCGCGCGCCCTGAACGGCCGCAAGTCCGACCGCGCCGCAGCCGATCACCATCACGGCATCGCCGTACTGGATCGAGGCGATATTCAGCGCCGCGCCCACCCCGGTCATCACGCCGCAACCGATCAGGCACGCCTGCTCGAACGGCAGCTCCTTCGGAATCACAATCGCCTGCTGCGCCGGCACGATGCAATATTCGGCGAGCGCGCCGAGATACATCAGATGCTTCAGCTCGCGGCCGTCGCGCAAGCGGGCGCGGCTCGCGCCGTCGAACTGCACGGCAAGCGGCGCCTGGCTCAGATAGCTCTCGCAAAGAATTGGCAGATCGCGGTCGCAATAGAAGCAATGTCCGCAATGCGGATTCCACGACAGCACGACGTGATCGCCAACTTTGACGCCGCGCGCCTCACGCCCGACCTGCTCGACGACGCCTGCGGCCTCATGGCCGAGGATGATCGGCATGGGATTGCGCAAGGAACCGTCGATTACTTCCAGATCGGTGTGACAGAGCCCGGCCGCCCTGATGCGAACGAGCACGTCGTTCGGCGCGAGATCGGTTGCCTCAACCGTTTCGATCGAAAGCGGCGATTTCGGCGCGTGAAGAACGGCGGCCTTGTAATTGAGCCCCACCAGATAATCCCCGGCTGACGATTTCAGTCAGGACGCGGCGCGCAGCGTGCCGCCGCGAAGCGCTGATATGGCAGCATCGATATCGGCCGACGTCATCTCCCACTCATTGTCGAAATTGGCGACGATCCCCTTCATGAACGGTTCGACAAGCGCCTTCGCCGCGGCGGCATCGCCCAGATGTTCCGCTAGAATTGCCAACGCGAGCTGCCGGGGCTCCGGCCCCTCGTAGCTCCACTCGAATCCGTTGGCGGTATAGCTGACGATATCAAGCCTTTGATCGAGTGGCCGGTCATCGACCCAGGCCTTGACGCCGTCGATGGTGCGATCGCCGCTAAATTTCTTCATGGACAGACCCTCCGAGCCAGCTTGCGGCTTTGATAGATTAGTGATATATCAGACTCCAGACGCGATGTCATCGCCGAATTTCGACAGGATAGGACCGCCATGGAACTCGCATCGACCCCCATGTCCGATCGCCAGCGCCGCTACCGCGAGACATACCGTGAGCGGGTCGCCGGATGGTACAATGGCTGGCTGCACGTTTTCATCATCTATGTGATCGGCTTCACCGCCCTCTACATCTATCTGGCGAACGTGCACGACCTGCGGGCGTGGGAGCTTCTGATCATCCCGGTCGCTTTCCTCGGTGCCAATTTCTTCGAGTGGTGGATCCATCGCTACGTCATGCACCGCCCGTCCCAGGTCAAGGCGTTCCGCGCGATCTACAACCGGCACACCTTGATGCATCACCAGTTCTTTACCGAAAAGGAGATGCGCTTTGCCGATCACTTGGACTGGCGCGTGACCTTCTTCCCGCCTTACGCGCTCGCGACCTTCACGCTGATGTCGATCCCGCTCGCGATCATCGCCGGCTGGATCATCTCGCCGAATGTCGGCTGGCTTTTGATCGCCACCACCACCTCGATGTACCTGATCTACGAGTTCATGCACTTCTGCTGCCATGTCGACGAGAACTGGTTCGTGGCCAACATGCCGATGGTGAATACGCTGCGCCGTCATCACACCGCCCACCATGATCAATCGATCATGATGGAGCGCAACATGAACCTGACCTTCCCGATCATGGACTGGGTGTTCGGCACCTCCGACCTCAACCGCGGCCTGCTCGGCACCCTCTTCAACGGCTACGAGACGCGCTTCATCAAGACCGACATGCGCAAGACAGCGCGCACGCCGAAGATCGATCCCCAAATTCACTCGGTTCCGGCCGAGTAGCCTATGCAGAACGCGGTCGAACCCAACGGGCTGGCGCTTGCTCTGTTCGCGGCGACATTTGCCGCGAGCTGCCTCAGCTTCTTTACCCTGGCCGGCATGTTTCCTGTCCGCGCGCGGCCGCTCCCCATCGCAGGCTCCATCGGCAATCTGCTCGTGGTATTGAATCTGGCGTTGCTGGCTGCGCTTCTCGGGGGCGTGATGCTGTACGCGCACGAAACGCTGCGCTGGACCTCCGTGGTCGTCGCCGGCGGCCTGATCTTCCTGTTCATACCGTCGGTTTTCGAAATCATCCCGAATGAATGGCGGGACAGTCGCGGCGGTCTCCTCGTTCTCGGCGCCTTGCAACTCGTCTCGCTGGCGCTGATAGTGGAGCGGATTTGACACTCGCTATCCCGTAGCCGGGAATGCGCAAAGCGAATGTCAAATCCAAAGCTCCACTAGAAACTTATTTTTGCTAGTGGTCCTTTGATTCTAACATTTGCAAAAGTACGAGCCACGCCGGGATGCAAATGTTGGAATCGGACCACTAGTTACCCCGCTTCATAAATTATCCGTCCTGTAAGGAGCACGACCATGCCCTTCCCGATCAAGACCGCACTCTCGATCATCGTGCTGCTTGTTGCGCTCGCGGCTTACTTCTACCAGGACTCGATTGGCATGCATGGGCCGAAGATCGCGATCCTGTTTCTCGCGCCGTTCATGGTGATCGCGATGTGGATCTTCCCCGAGGTCAAGCGGAATTAGACGTGAGGCCGATGAGCGGCCTCAAATAGAAAAGTGGCGGCCCAAGCCGCCACTTTTGCTTTTGAGTTTGAGTTCGAGACGGACTCAGGCCGTCTTGACCCAAACGGCCTTCACGTTGAGGTACTCTTCGACATGCTGTTTGCCGGACTCCCGGCCGTAGCCGCTCATCTTGTAGCCGCCAAAGGGCACGGCCGGGTCCATCGCCTGGTAGCAGTTCACCCAGACAGAACCCGCGCGCAACGCTTTCGCGACCTGATGCGCCTTGCTGACGTTGGTGGTCCACACGCCTGAGCCGAGACCGAATGTCGTGGCATTGGCGCGCTTGATCAGGTCGTCCGTGTCCTTGAACGAGATCGCTGAAATCACGGGCCCGAAGATTTCCTCCTGCGCGATCCGCATATTGTCCTGCACGTTGGCGAACACCGTGGGCGGCACGAAATAGCCCTTTGACAACGCGCCTTCGGTCAGCCTTGCGCCGCCGGCGAGCGCTCTCGCGCCTTCCTTCTGGCCGATCTCGAGATAGCCCGACACGCGCTCCAGCTGCTGCTGCGACACCAGCGGCCCGATCTGCGTGTTCGGATCAAGCCCGTTGCCGACATTGAGCTTCCTGCCGAATTCGGCGACGCGGGCAACGAATTCGTCATAGATCTTGCCCTCGACAAAGAGGCGCGTGCCCGCGCTGCAAATCTGGCCCGAGTTGGCGAACACCGCCATTGCCGCACCCGGCACCGCTGCGTCGAGATCGGCATCGGCGAACACGATGTCGGGCGATTTGCCGCCGAGTTCGAGCGACACGCGCTTGAGGTTGCCGGCCGACGCACGCACGATCGACTGTCCCGTGACATGCGAGCCCGTGAAGGCGACCTTGTCGACGCCGGGATGCGAGGCGAGCGCAGCGCCCGCGGTCTCGCCATAGCCCGGCACGACGTTGACGACACCGGCGGGAATGCCGGCCTCCATGCAGAGCTCGGCGAGCCGCAGCGAGGTCAGCGGCGCCTCTTCGGCGGGCTTCAGCACCACGGTGCAACCGGTCGCAATCGCAGGGCCAATTTTCCAGACGCTGGCGCCAAGCGGACCGTTCCAGGGAATGATCGCGCCGACAACGCCGATCGGTTCTTTCAGGGTGTAGGAGAAGATTTCGCCCGGCAGCGAGTTCTCGATGGTCTCGCCATGGATCGCGGTCGCCTGCCCTGCGTAATAGCGAAGCATGCCGAGCACGCGCAGCTTGTTGCCGCGGGTGCGGCTGATCGGCGCGCCCATGTCGAGCGTGTCGAGCTGCGACAGTTCCTCGAAATGCTTCTCGACGAGATCGGCGAGTTTCAGAAGCAGGTTCTGCCGCTCGAACGGCTTGACCTTGCTCCACGGTCCCTCAAAGGCACGGCGCGCGGCGGCGACCGCGCGGTTGATATCCTCGGCATCGCCCTCGGCAACCGTCGCCAGCAGCTCGCCGGTGGCCGGATTGAGCGTCTCGAATTTCTTGCCCGATGCCGCATCGACCCATTGGCCGTCGATCAGCATCTTCTTGTAGGAACCGTCGGCATAAGGATGGCGGGTGATCGGAATTGCCTGCGAAACAGCCATTATCTTCCTGTCCTTCCCTTGATAGCTCCGCGTCGTGCGGGCCTCGATTTCGTTATTTCCATTATTTTATAATGACGGTCCGAGACCGTAAAGCGACGGCGCCGATGCGCTTCACGATGCCTGTCATGCAGAAGAACCGGGGCCGTCACATCAATGCGGGAAGCCAGATGTGAAGGCCGCAACCTTGAGGTAGCGTGACAAACGGATTGAGAGGCTGTTACACAGTCCTTTCTTTCCGGCTCGCCAAAGAGCCCAATCAAAAGCCAAAAGGGAGAATGCCATCATGGCGATCGAGATCAGTGCCCGGGGAAAGGGCGTTTCCGTTATCACCCTGGCAGGCCATGATGCCGGCAATTTCCTCTACACCCAGGATATTCTCGATCTGGCCGCAACGCTGACGACATGCGCCTCCGACAAGGAGTTGCGGGCGCTCGTGATCACCGGCCGCAACGGCATGTTTTGTGGCGGACGGATCGGCGCCAAGGGCCTGACGCGCGCCTCCGAAGTCGCCGAGGATCTCAATGCCATTGTGAAGGTGAATACGGCGCTGAATGCCTTGAGCGCTCCGGTCATCGCGGCGATAGAAGGCAAAGCCTTCGGATTTGGCTTCGGCATGACCGCGCAGGTCGATTACGCCGTCGCGGCTGACAGCGCGGTGTTTTCGTTGCCGGAAATGTCGCACGGGCTGCCGCCGCTGATCGTCTTCACCTATCTGTTTCGCTTCGTGCCCTACAAGCGCGCGTTCGAGCTTGCTGTCACCAGCCGGCAGATTTCGGCTGACGAAGCGCTGGAGGCCGGCATCCTCACCGACATTGTTCCGGCCGGCGGCGCGCTGAAACGCGCCCTCGAAGTCGCGGGTCAGATGGCCGCTTTCGACCCGAAGTCGATGAGCCTGCTTCGCAAGTTCGGCCGCGAGCAAGCCGAGGTGCATTCTAAGCAGATGAGCGAACATGCGGTCGCGCTGATGAGCGTTATGCTGGCCGAACGGAACGCCGCGCACTGAACCCGCGAAAGGGCAAAACCGATGAACGTGTTGGTCACAGGGGGCGCGGGATTCCTGGGCGGCTACATCATGGCTGCGCTCCTCCGACAGGGGCACGACGCTTTCGCCTACGACGTTGCGCCGCCGTCGGCGGAGACGCTGGCAGTTTCGCCCGACACTGCGGTGCGCTTTCGTTCCGGCCAGATCAGCGACATCGCGCGGCTGTTTGCGGTTTGTCGTGCTGAAAAGATCGAAGCCATCATTCACTCGGCTGGAATGGTCGGCCTCGAACTGTCACTCGAGCAACCGATCGCGACCTATCAGACCAACGTCATGGGCCTCGTCAATGTCTGCGAGGTCGCGCGGCAACTCGAAATGCGGCGCGTCGTCTTCGTGTCCAGCAATGCCGCCTATCACAAGGGCTCCGGCGCCACACTCGTCGAAACGGATCCTGCGTTTTCGATCCGCGACGCCAACCCGGCCGGTCATTACGGCACATCCAAGATGGTCGGCGAAGCGATCGGCCTCGCTTACGCAAACTTCCAGGATCTCGATTTCCTGGCCATTCGCGTCACAGCGATCTACGGCTTTGGCATGCGCTTCCCGATGTACGTCAAGCCGATGGTCGAGAATTCCGTGCTTGGCAAGCCAACGCGCTTTGCGACCGGCGGGCGCATGAAACGCGACTATACCCATGTCCTCGATTGTGCCGGCGGCATCGTCGCCGCCCTCAACGCACCGCCATGGAAGGCCGGCGAGCAGCGTGTGATCAACGTCGCGAACGGCAACGCACGAACTGCCGCAGAAGTCGCCAGCATCGTGCGCGACACGATTCCGGGCGCCGACATCGAGATCGGCGACGAATTGACGCCGCTGGAAGAGCAGAACGTCAAGATGCGCACTTCGCTCGACAACGCCGCCGCCAAACGCCTTCTGAACTGGTCACCGCAATGGCCGCTTGAGAAAGGCATTGCGGAATATGCCGAAACATTCCGGCGTCACCTTTCCCGCACCTCGACGAGTTAACTCATGTCCGCCCTTCCCGTTTATGAAGTCTATGCCATCCGTTACGCCACCCGCGCCGCAAAGCGATCGGAGAATTTCATTGGCGGCGATCCACACGACGGGCCGATGCCGCTCGACTATTATGTGTGGGCCGCGATCGGGCCGGATCGGAGCTATGTGATCGACACCGGCTTCACCGCCGAGGTCGCCGCAAAGCGCAAGCGCGACTATCTGCGCTGCCCGATCGAGTCGTTGAAGCTGATTGGCCTTGATCCGACAAAAATCGCCGACGTCATTCTCACCCATCTGCATTACGACCATGTCGGCAGCTTCGAAAAACTGCCCGCAGCGACCTTTCACTTGCAGGAAACCGAGCTGCATTATGCGGTCGGCCGCTACATGAAATACAAGAAGTTGCGGCATTCCTACGAGGTCGACGACGTCGTTGGCATTGTCCGCGCCAATTATGCCGGCCGCGTCAATTTCTACGAAGGCTCTGCCGAGCTGTCGCCGGGGATCACCGTCCACCCTGCCCCCGGCCATTCCGCAGGACTCCAGTTCGTGCGGGTGCACACCAAACGGGGCTGGGTCGTTCTCGCCTCCGACGTCACGCACTTCTACGAGAACATGGACGAGCACAAGCCGTACGTGACCGCTTTCCATATCGGCCAGATGCTGGAAGGCTTCGACAAGCTGCGCGCAGCCGCGCCCTCGCCCCAGCACATCATTCCAGGTCATGATCCGCTTGTCATGAAGCGCTACAAGGCCCCGCGCCCCGAGCTTGAGGGCATTGTGGTGCGGCTCGACGATCCGCCAAAGGAGTAAGCGATGAAAATCGGCTTTGCCGGACTGGGCGCAATGGGAGGCCCGATGGCCGGTCATCTCATCGACGCCGGCCACACGCTTCATGTCCTGACGCGCCGTCGCGAGTCGGCGGCCGCGGCGATCGCGAAAGGCGCGATCTGGGCGGAGACGCCGAAGAATCTGGCGGCAAACTCAGACATCGTTGTCACCGTGCTGCCCGGTCCGCCCGAGATCGAAGCGATCATGGCCGGCGAGGACGGCCTGCGCGCCGGCTTCAAGACCGGAACCACTTACATCGACTGCTCGACGAACTCGCCGGCGCTGGTGCGCGAGCTTTCAGCCGATCTCGCAAAAATCGGCGTCTCCATGCTTGACGCGCCGGTCAGCGGCGGGCCAAAGGGCGCGGCGTCGCGAAAACTCGCGATCTGGGTCGGCGGCGAGAGGACGGCCTACGATCGATGCAAGCCAATCCTCGATCTGCTGGGCGATCAGGTGCGCTATCTCGGCGAAAGCGGCAATGCCTCGGTCGCCAAGCTCGTGCACAATTGCGCCAATTACGGCATCCAGATGGTTCTGGCTGAGGCCTTCACGATGGGAGTGAAAGCCGGAGCCGATCCTTTGGCGCTGTGGAGCGCGATCCGCCAAGGCTCACTCGGACGCCAGCGTGCAGTCGATCGCATGGCCGATCAATTCCTGCCGCACGAATTCGACACCCCGGCCTTTGCTCTGGAGCTCGCGCACAAGGACGTGGCGCTCGCCACCGCTCTGGGGCGCGAGATCGGCGTGCCGATGCGCTTTGCCAACATGACACTCGCCGAGATGACGGAAGCCCTCAACAAGGGCTGGGGCAAGCGCGACTCGCGCTCGGCGATGCTGATCCAGGAAGAGCGCGCGGGCCTCGACATCCGCGTCCCCCGCAACGTGCTGCAGGATATTTTGAAGAACGAACCACTTTGAACGGTTGCGATATTTCTAACAGGCAGGATCGACTAATGTCCTAGGGACAGCCTCAATTCAAAAAATCAAGAATGCGCCCAAAAAGACGGCGTGGGAGGAAACGAAACAATGAAGCATGCTTTGGCAATTTCGGCTGCCGCCCTGGTGGTGCTGGCCGCAAGCGGCGCGCCAGCTGCGGATAATCCGGCGCTCGAAAAAAAGAGCCTCACCATCGCGGTCGGCGGCTCGATCAGCCAGATGAACAAGGTCGCCTACTTCGTCGCGTTGAACCGAAAATATTTCGAGCAGGAAGGCCTGACCATCGAGTCCAACGCCTTCGCGTCGGGTACGGCGGCGTTGCAAAGTCTCGTCGGCGGCAGCGCCGATGTCGCGGAAGGCGCCTATGAGCATACGCTGCGCATGCAGACCAAGGGCGTCAACATTACCTGCCTCGTGCCTTACGGCCGCTATCCCGGCAACGTGCTGGTGGTGCGCAAGTCTGAAGCCGACAAGATCAAGGCCGTTGCCGACCTCAAGGGCAGGAAGATCGGCATCTCCGCGCCGGGCTCCTCGACCCACAACTTCGTCGCCGGGCTGATGGAACGCGCCGGCGTCTCCTGGAAGGACGCAAGCTACGTTTCGATCGGGACGGGTCCGAGCGCCGTCGCGGCGATGAAGACGGGCGGAGAACTCGACGCACTGGTCAATCTCGATCCCGCGATCAACGCGCTGGTCGATGGCGGCGACGCGGTCGTCCTCACCGACAGCCGGACGGCGGAAGGCACGCAGCAAGCCTTCGGTGGTGGTTACCTTGCCGACTGCCTGATGGTGAAGACTGATTTCCTGAAAGCCAATCCGAACACGGCGCAGGCAATCACCAACGCGATCGTCCATGCCATGCAGTGGTTGAAGACGGCCTCGATCGACGACATCATGAAGTCGCTGCCGCCCTCTTATTACAAGGCCGACGAGGCACTTTACCGGGCGTCGCTGCAGCGAAACCTGTCGGCGTTCCAGTGGGACGGCCTGGTGACGCAGGACGCCGCGCAGAACGTGCTCGACTCGATTGCGGTGCTTGATCCCGTGCTCAAGCACGCCAAGATCGACTTCAGCCTGACCTACGACAACAAACTGGTCGAGACTGCACTAAAGAAATATCATTCGCCGGTTTCGCAGTGAACCGCCCGCACCACACGGCAATGGACGGCTAGTGTCCCGATTCCGAAGTTCGTAGCATTTTTCGGAGCCACGTTTCGAACTTCGGAATCGAAAGAACGTTAGCTAGTTTATTGGTCTAGTGTGGTTTTGGTTCAGAAGTCCGCATGGCGGTACCCGCGGCAACAATGATGCAGACTTCTGAACCGCCACACTAGATTTCGAACGCACCATAGGCCGGCGCATCCGCGCAGATCACGGGTTGCGAGATTCTCGCGATCCGCAAATTGTTCGTGGTGCCGGCCTCACCGAACGGAATGCCGCCGACGATAATGAGCTGCGTTCCATCCGGGGCGATCCCCTCGCTTGCGGCTGTCTCGCTGGCGCGGGCGATCATTTCCTCGTAGCTCGCGACGTCCCGGGAAAAGACACTGTGGGTCCCCCACAATACATTCAAGCGCCGGGCGATTTCGTCGCGCGGGGTCAGCGCGATGATCGGCGCAGCCGGACGCCAACGCGCGATGCGCGCGGCCGTTGCACCGCTATAGGTGAAGGCGGCTATCACCGCATGGTCGAGTTGGTCAGCGACGTCGGCGGCACTCTTCGAAACCACTTCGGACGGGATCGCGTCGATGCCGATGTCGATCGCGTTCACGAACGATCGATAGAGCCTGTGGGCTTCCGTTCTGCGGATGATCCGGTCCATCACCTCGACGGACTCCACGGGATAACCTCCGACAGCAGATTCAGCCGATAACATCACGGCGTCAGCGCCGTCATAGACGGCGGTCGCGACATCGGACGCTTCGGCGCGGGTCGGCGTCGGCGACGACACCATGGATTCGAGCATCTGGGTCGCAACGATCACGGGCTTCATGGCCGCGCGGCATTGCTGGACGATCTGCTTCTGCCAGCCCGGCACTTCCTCGCAGGGAATTTCGACCCCGAGATCGCCGCGCGCGACCATGATGCCGTCGGCGGCCGCTACGATGCCCGCAATCTGCGCCAGCGCGGCAGGCTTCTCGATCTTGGCCATCAGCGCGGCGCGTCCGCCGATCAAGTCTCGCGCGGCCGTGATATCGGCGGCGGACTGCACGAAGGACATGGCGACCCAGTCGACCCCGAGATCGAGGCCTAGTTCGAGGTCGCGGCGGTCCTTCTCCGTGATCGGCGAGATCGCAAGGACGCTGTCCGGCAGATTGACGCCCTTGCGGTCGCGCAGCACCCCTCCGTTCAGCGCGCGCGCGGTCATCCGGTCGCCGCTGACATCCTCGATCCGCAGCCGAATACGGCCGTCGTCGATCAGAAGGCCGTGGCCGGCGGACGCCGCCTCGAAGATCTCCGTGTGCGGCAGCGGAATGTGACGGTCACTGGCTGTCTCGCCGGCGGCAAACGAAACGATATCGCCGGCAGCGACGCGCCGCTCGCCACCGGGAATGCGCCCGAGACGAATCTTCGGACCTTGCAGATCCTGAAGCAGCGCGATTGGTCGTCCGTGCTTGCGCTCGAGCGCGCGCAAGGCGCGATGCACCGCGACGTGGTCGGCGCGCTCGCCGTGGCTGAAGTTCATGCGGAACACGTCGACGCCGGCGAGAAACAGCTTTTCGAGCACATCAGGCGCGGCGCTGCTCGGACCGACGGTTGCGACAATCTTTGCTTTGCGCTGCCGATGCATGGTGTGTTCCGCCGGAAAGAGGACTCAAACGATCAGGATGGCCCGGAAGTCGTTGACGTTGGTCATGGTCGGGCCGGTCACGACGCCGTCGCCAAGGCTTTCGAAAAAGGAATGGGCGTCATTGCGCACCAGGCTCGACTTTGCATTCATTCCCATCTGCCGCGCCCTCGCCTCGCTGTCCGGCAGCCAGATGGCGCCTGCGATCTCTTCGATCCCGTCGATCCCGTCAGTGTCGCCCGCGATCGCCGAGATATGCGGATGACTTTCGAGCGCGATGCCAAATGCCAGCAGGAACTCGCTGTTGCGGCCGCCGCGTCCTTCGCCGCGCACCGTCACCGTGGTCTCGCCGCCTGACAACAGCACGCAAGGCGGCACCATCGGCTCGGCGTGGTCGGCGATGTTGCGCGCGATGCCTGCGAGCGCGGTGCCGACATGGCGCGCCTCGCCTTCGAGGCGATCAGAGAGCAGACGCGGCGTGATGTTCGCCGCGCGCGCGACTTCTGCCGCGGCCTGAAGCGATTTGCGCGGGGCGGCGATGATGCGGGTCTCGACGCCGGCAAGGCGCGGATCGCCCGGCTTGATGCTCTCGCGGTGACCGGACACCAGTAGCGTGTGAATTGGCGGCGCAACCGGAATGTCGAAGCGTTCGAGAACGGCCATCGCGTCCGCGCATGTCGTCGGATCGGCGACGGTCGGACCGGAGGCAATGTCGGCCGGATTGTCGCCGGGAACGTCCGAAATCAAAAGGCTGACGACCTTGGCCGGATAACAGGCGGCGGCGAGACGGCCGCCGGCGAGCGCGTTGACGTGCCTGCGGACGCAGTTGATCTCGCTGATCGTTGCACCCGAGCGCAATAGTTTGGCATTGAGTTCGACGAGGTCATCGAACGCGACGTCCGCGATCGGCGACGTCAAGAGCGCCGAGCCGCCGCCCGACAGCAGCACAAGGACAAGATCGTCTTTTGTGAGGTCCGACACCAGCGAAAGGATTCGTCGCGCTGCGCGATCGCCGGCCCGGTCAGGATCCGGATGCGACGCCTCGACCACCTCGATCTGACGGCACGCGGCTCCATGACCGTAACGAGTCACGACCAGTCCTTCGAGCGGTCCGTCCCAATGCGCTTCGACGGCGGCGGCCATCGCGGCGGCAGCCTTGCCCGCGCCGACCACGATCGTGCGGCCCTTCGGCCGCTCCGGCAGGTTCGGCGGCACGCATCGCGCGGGCGCAGCGGCATCGATGGCCGCCTGAAGCAGGTCCCGCAGAAAGCGACGATGATCGATGGTCATGACGCCGCCCTCGATAATTATCGCCGCGCGATCTCGTGACCCGCTGACAATTCCAGCGCCTTCACCATCGCGGAATGATCCCAGGCCTTGCCGCCATGGGCGGCGCAGGCGTTGAAAAGCTGTTGCGCTGTGGCAGTGGACGGCAGCGATATCCCGAGCGCGCGGGCGCCTTCGAGCGCGAGGTTGAGGTCCTTCTGGTGCAATTCGATCCGGAAACCCGGCTCGAAATTGCGCTTCACCATGCGCTCGCCATGCACCTCGAGGATGCGCGAGGATGCGAAGCCGCCCATCAGCGCCTGCCGCACCAGCACGGGATCGGCGCCCGCTTTTGAGGCGAACAGCAGCGCCTCGCCGACCGCCTCGATGGTCAGCGCCACAATGATCTGGTTGGCGACCTTGGTGGTTTGGCCGTCGCCGTTGCCGCCGACCAGCGTGACGTTCTTGCCCATCAGCGCGAACAGCGGCTTGACCTTGTCAAAAGCGGCCTGCGCGCCGCCAACCATGATGGTCAGCGAGGCGGCCTTGGCCCCGACCTCGCCTCCGGACACCGGCGCGTCGAGATAGTCAGCTCCGAGCGCATTGATCCTCTTCGCAAACTCCTTGGTCGCGAGCGGCGAAATCGAACTCATGTCGACGACGATCTTGCCCTTCGACACGCCTTCCGCGACGCCGTTGCGGCCGAACAATGCGGCTTCCACATGCGGCGTATCCGGCACCATCAGGATGACGATTTCGGCTTTCTGCGCGACTTCCTTCGCCGTGTCGCACGCCACCGCGCCGGCCGCGACGAGATCCTTCGGCAAACTTGCGATGTCGTGCAGGAACAGGCGATGTCCCGCGGCCTGCAGATGACCCGCCATGGGACGACCCATGATTCCGAGCCCGATGAAACCGATGTCGGTCATGCGATCTATCTCCGTTTGAAATCAGGCGTGCGCCATCCAGGGGGCGCACCAGTCGAGCCCTTCGCTCGCGGTGGTCTTCGGCTTGTATTCGCAGCCGATCCACCCGGAGTAGCCGAGCTCGTCGAGGTAGGTGAACAGGAAGTCGAAATTGATCTCGCCGGTGCCGGGCTCGTTGCGGCCGGGATTGTCGGCGAGCTGAATGTGCGCGATCCGCTCGAGATGCTTCTTCATGGTGGGGGCGAGGTCACCCTCCATGATCTGCATGTGATAGATGTCGTACTGAATGAAGAGATTATCGGAGCCGACATCGGCGATGATCTGCCGCGCCTGCTCTGTTCCCGACAGGAAGAATCCTGGAATGTCACGCGTGTTGATCGGCTCGATCAACAGGCGGATGGCGTGCTCGGCGAGCGCATGCGCGGCGAAACTCAGGTTCTCGACGAACGTATCGCGCAGCTCTGCGGCGTTCGCACCCGCCGGCGCGATACCCGCAAGACAATTGAGCTGGCGACATTCCAGCGCCCTGGCATAGTCAATCGCCCGCTTCACGCCATCGCGAAACTCGGCGACGCGACCCGGGAAGATGGCGATGCCGCGCTCACCAGCGGCCCAGTCGCCCGCCGGCAGATTGTGCAGCACCTGAGTAAGACCGTATTGCGAAAGTTTCTCGCGCAGCACGGCCTTTTCGAAATCATACGGAAAGAGAAACTCGACGCCGGAAAAACCCGCGGCCTTTGCCGCCGCGAAGCGATCGAGAAACGGGCGCTCGGTAAACAGCATCGTCAGGTTGGCGGCGAATTTCGGCATCATCGGCCCTCGGATCACATGGCGTGATCCGATCATCATTCGCGCTGATGTCGCGTACAACAAAAACGCTATTTGTTTCTCACGATGCGGAAAGCCGACAGAGATTCGTCGCGATATCAACGCGTTGGATTTTTCTTCGATCTGGAAATCGAATGAGGGATTTAGACCAGCCGCGCTTCGACGAATGTCGTCGCGCCAGCGAATATTTCAGGCTCTGTCGGCGAGCGTTGGGCGGAATTCCGATCGCGATATCGATGCTGGCAAACCGCGCAATGCCGTCCGCAATCCCCCATTAGAACCGCACCACCGCCGCTTGGCGTAGCGGACCTCATGCCGCCGAGGACCTTGAAAGAAAAGCGGTTTTTTCGGTCGGTCCCCTCGGGTCAAAAAAGCGCTTGCGTTCTGGTATTTATTATACCAGTATGAGTTTGGCGGTCGCGTTGAGATCGCGCCGCACAGGTTTTCCCTCCCGAACTTTCAAGCCTCGGTTTTGCCGAGGCTTTTCTTTTATCTTCGCGACCTCCCTGACCATCGACCAACGAGCCGCCACGCCCGTCTTGCATAGCCGTCTTGCGTTTTGGAATATTGTATACCAGTATTTTCATGACGGGACAGCACACCCGCTTGGAGGACACATGGCGGCGAAGGAGCAGCAGGGCTTGGCCAACGGAGGCATCTTTCCGTGGCTTCAATTGACCATCGGCATCGTCTGCATGGCGATGATCGCCAATCTTCAATACGGCTGGACACTGTTCGTCGAACCTATCGACGGCAAATATCACTGGGGCCGCACGGCAATCCAGTTCGCCTTCACGATCTTCGTCCTCACCGAAACCTGGCTTGTGCCGATCGAAGCATGGTTCGTTGATCGTTACGGGCCGCGGATGGTCGTGATGTTCGGCGGCGTGATGATCGCGCTTGCCTGGATCCTGAATGCGACGGCAAGTTCGATCGCCGTGCTCTACCTCGCCGCAGTGATCGCCGGCATGGGCGCGGGAGCGGTCTACGGCACTTGCGTCGGCAATGCGCTGAAATGGTTTCCCGGACGCCGTGGTCTCGCGGCAGGCGCAACGGCCGCGGGCTTTGGCGCCGGTGCCGCAATCACCGTGGTGCCGATCGCGGCGATGATCCGATCTCACGGCTATGAGACGACTTTCCTGACCTTCGGGATTGGGCAGGGCGTCGTCGTCTTCCTGCTGGCGCTGTTCTTGCGCGCCCCGGTCGGCAAGCTTCCAATCCAGCGGAAAAACCTGAAGCTGCTGCTCAGCAAGGTGGACTTCACGCCGGTACAGGTGCTGCGCCAGCCGATCTTCTGGCTGCTTTATCTCGTCTTTGTCCTCGTGGCATCGGGCGGACTGATGGTCGCCGCCCAGATCGCGCCGATCGCGCATGATTTCGAGATCGCGGAAGTGCCGGTCTCGCTGTTCGGCCTGCAGGTGGCGGCGTCGACTTTTGCGATTTCGCTGGATCGCGCCTTCGACGGATTCGGTCGCCCGTTCTTCGGCTGGGTCTCCGACAATATCGGCCGCGAGAACACGATGTTCATCGCGTTTACGATCGCGGCGTTGATGCTGTTTACGCTCGCCAACTGGGGCCACCATCCGGTGGTGTTTGTGCTCGCGACCGCCGTCCATTTCGGCGCATTCGGCGAAATCTACAGCCTGTTTCCTGCGACCTGCGGTGACACCTTCGGTTCGAAATTCGCAACGACCAATGCGAGCATGCTCTACACCGCCAAGGGCGTTGCGGCACTTGTCGTTCCGCTTTCGAGTGTCCTGGCCAGCCGCTTCGGCTGGCACTGGGTTTTCTTCGCCGGCATGTGCCTCAACGCCATCGCTGCCATGCTCGCCATCTTCCTGGTCAAGCCGCTCCGCAAGGCCTTCATTCTCGGCGGCAAGGCCGAGCTTTCCTTGCGCGATCAGAACATCGAAGCCGCGGGCCTGGCCTTCGCGACCACACACTCTCAATCTGACGAGGACCACGCATGACACACTGGATACGCTATCGCCGTCGCGGCGAAATCGGCTTTGGAACGCTTGACGGGGACACCATTGTCGAACATGTGGGCGATCTGTTCGATATGCCGCGCGCGACCGGCCGCGGGATCGCACGCAGCGAGGTCGAGCTGCTCTCGCCAGCCAGTCCTTCCAAGGTCATCGCGCTGTGGAACAATTTTCACGCACTGGCCGCAAAACTCGCCGTGCCCGAGCCGGCCGAGCCGCTTTACCTGTTGAAGGCGCCCTCCTCCGTGACGTCGCCGGAAACTGCAATTGCGCGACCGGCGTCCTATGACGGCAAGATCGTCTACGAAGGCGAACTCGGCATCGTCATCGGGCGCACCTGCCACAACGTCACGCCGGAAGACGCCGGCGCTCATATCTTCGGCTACACCTGCGTCAACGACGTCACGGCCGCCGATATCATCGCAAAGGACAAGACCTTCGCGCAGTGGGCGCGCGCCAAGAGCTTTGACGGCTTCTGTCCGTTCGGGCCGGTCATCGCGACCGGGATCGATCCGTCGTCGCTCGTGGTGCGGACCTTGCTCGATGGCGTCGAGCGCCAATCCTATCCGATATCGGACATGATCTTCAGTGCGACGGCGCTGGTGAGCAAGCTGTCGCACGACATGACGCTATCGCCCGGCGACCTGATCTGCTGCGGGACCTCGCTTGGTGTCGGCAGCATCAAGGGACCGGTCAACGTGATCACCGTCGCGATCGAAGGCATCGGCGAGTTGCGCAACGAGCTTCTTCAATAGTTCGGCGCAGTCGCGGCCTCGGGAGGCGCTCTTGCGAAAAACGAACTCCGGGACAAAGACGAGCTTTGACGACGCTGCGGATCGCGCGATCGAGCTTGCTCGCGATATGCCGCCGGGGCCCGGACGTATCCGGGCCTTGAAGGAGGCGGGCTTGCTTCGCCAAATAGCTGAACTCGCGCGCAAAATTGCCGCCAGGGAAAGCCCGTCCGCCGGAAGCGCCGGCATCGAGCACAAGCGAAATGTCGCCGCGCGCGTCAAAGGCCCCAAGCAAGATAATACGGGTCAGGACGAAGCTGAAGACTGACCGCACTAGCGAACAGGTTTCAAGCTGCGCCGTCTGACAGACGCTCGGCATATTCGATCGCTTCGATCATGCTGCGCTCGTTGGCAATGCCCTTGCCGGCGATGTCGAAGGCCGTGCCGTGATCGACCGAGGTGCGGA
>Ga0070741_10003536_pt1 | contig 38635 bp, 42 predicted proteins | sample Coa_R1_4_FD_66440 | JGI IMG/M metagenome (GOLD analysis project Ga0070741, IMG submission 66440) | Surface soil microbial communities from Centralia Pennsylvania, which are recovering from an underground coalmine fire - Coalmine... | ecosystem: Environmental > Terrestrial > Soil > Unclassified ... | reverse complement strand
CGCTTGGCTACCCTGCACGCGGCGCGCGGCCAGCCGGCCACTATGCCGGCCGGCCTCCCCCTTATCTCACCGGGCAGGTGAGTAAGTACCGCTGAACAAGTCAATCATGCGGGAGTTTGCTCACATTCGCGGCAATCTACGGGCGAGCGGTATGATCATTGGCGATGCTGACATCATGATTGCCGCGACAGCGATCTACCACAACCTGGAGCTCGTCACGAGAAACGTCCAACACTTTCATCGAATCCCGCACCTCAGGATTCATTGATATCGCTTGGCAGGCGGTACAGCCGCGCCGCATTCTTCACGAGGACCTGGCGCTTCACGGCGTCCGAGAGGTCCGTGCGCTCACGGACGCTGCTCGCGGCGCGCGGCCAGATGCCGTCCCAGTGCGGGTAGTCGGAGGCGAACAGCAGCCGGTCGGCGCCCGCCCACGCGACCGCCTGGGGCAGCAGCGCGTCTTCCGGATCGAAGCTGGCGTAGCAGTGGCGGCGGAAGCGGGCGCTCGGCTCCTCGCGCAGCCCCGGCACGAGGTGCGGCAGCTTCTCGTAGTGCTCGTCCAGCCGCTCCAGCCAGTAGGGCAGCCAGCCGCAGCCCGACTCGAGGAACACGAACGGCAGGTCGGGGAAGCGCTCGGGCAGGTCGCTGGTGAGTACCGTGGCGCAGGCTAGCATCTGCTCGAAGGGGTGCGAGACGGCGTGCGTCAGGAAATAGTTGTCGAAGCGGTCCACGCCGGCGGTCGGCAGCCGCACGCCCGTCGCCTGGTGGAAGAGAATGGGCGCCTGCAACCGCTCGGCCGCGGCGTAGAACGGGTGGTAGTCGGGGTGATCGAGCCGCCGGCCCTGCACCGGCTCGGGGGCCAGCACCACGCCGCGGAAGCCAAGCGTCCCCACGGCGCGCTCTAGCTCCTCGACGGCGAGCGCCACGTCCCATAGGTTCACCGTCGCCACGCCGAACAGGCGGTCAGGTGCGGCGGCGCAGTAGCCGGCCAGCCAGTTGTTGTAGGCGCGGCAGAGCGCCGTGCCGAGCGGGCCATCGGGGATCGCGGCCAGGTGCAGGCCCGCCGACGGGAACAGCACGGCCGCGCGGATGCGCTCGACATCCATGTCGGGCAGGCGCTGGAGCGGGTCGCGGCCGCCCGGCCGCACACCGCTGCCGAACGCCGACATGTCGGTCGGCACGCCGCGCCCCGGCCCCTCCTGGATGGCCCATACGCGCCCCTCGGCCTGCAAGCGGCGCGCCGCCTCCCGGAACGCCGGCTCCACGTCGTCCGTATAGATGGACCACGGCTCCGCCACGTGCGCGTCCGCGTCCAGCGCCCAGTCCTCGGCCATCGCACCTCCCCCCGTCGCTCGGCCAGGCACGCCCGCTCCCCGTGGTATGTCCTGAGGACCGCTCCACCGGCGCCGCGCCCCCCTGCTTGCCGCGCCCTGCTCGGGCCGCGCCGGTTCGGCCGGCGGCTAGCTGCGCCCGGCGGGCGCCAAGTACTGCTCGGTGCGGCCGCCCATCGGGATGACCCGCGTGCGCTCGTAGCCGCGCTCGACCTGCGCCATGATGGCCTCGTCGGACTGGCTCAAGTCCACCGGCTCGGCGATCACCGCCCAGCTCGTCTTGCCCGTCAGCCAGAACACCTCGGTGCGGTTGCCCTCGGGATCGAAGAAATAGCAGCCGATGGCGCTCACGTGGCTCACGACCTCGTGCAGGCGGCAGCCCCACGCCTCCAGCCCGCGCCAGACGGCCCGCACGTCGTCCAGCGTGTCCACGCGCAGGGAGATCTGGTTGATCAGCCTGTCGGTGCCCTGCGGCTCGCCGCGCATGAGCGCGATCTCGTGGTCGCTCGCCTCCGGGTCGCTGCTAAGGAAGACGGCCCCCCAGCCCATGTTCTGCTTCGTCACCGTCATGCCGAGAAAGTCGCGGTAGAACGCGGTCATGCGGTCCAGGTCGCGCACGTAGATCCCCACGTGCCCCAGCTTCGTCACCCGCGGCATGGCATCTCCCTCCGTAGGTCAGCAGTGCGGCCGTCCGCGCCAACCGCGGCGGTGTAGCGCCGCGGTGTCGCCGCCTGTCGTGCGCGCAGTGTAGCACGCCGCTGGGCGGGCCGGCAGAGCCTCGCGATTAGGGCTGGATCGCTTCGAGGAACCAGTCGTCGGGCAGCTCGCGGCCCAGGCCGCGGTCGCGGGCGCCCTGGTAGGCGTGGGCGCCGAGCGCGGCGAACTGAATGCCCACGCCGAAGTTGTTCATGAACAGCGTCAGCTCGTCGGGGCGCTCGCGGCCCGCCACCTGGCCCGCTAGCACGTCGGCCAGGTCGGGGTACTGGCCCCAGGCGATGCCGCGGCCGCGCTGCGTCTGCGCCAGCGCCTCCTGGCCAGTCGGAGTGTGGTGGTCAATGTCCGCCTGCCGCGTGTGCGTGATCACCCGGTCGGCGCGGGCGAGAACGGCGTCGCTCATCTCGAACTCGCGGATGAAGCCGACGTGCATGCCCGGCTGCAGCCAGGCCACGTCCACGACCGGCGTCGCGCTGTTCGTCGCCGTCAGCACGATGTCGGCGCCCTCGACGGCCGCGCGCGCATCGTCCACCGCCTCGATCGGCACGTCTAGCCGCGCCGCCATCTCGGCCGCGAACGCCGTGCGCCGCGCGGCCGTCGGACTGTAGACCCGCACGCGCTCCAGCGGGCGCACGGCCGCCAGCCCCAGGAGCTGCGACGTGGCCTGCGCGCCCGCGCCGATCAGGCCCACCGTGCGCGCGTCCGGCCGCGCCATCGCGCGCGTGGCGAGCGCGCTGCTGGCGCCCACCCGCAGGCGCTGGATGATGCCATCCGGCAGGATGGCCAGCAGGCTGCCGTTCTCCAGGCTGAACAGCAGCACCAGCCCGAGGAAGCGCCCGCCCGGCGCGGCCGGCACCTTCACCCGCCGCGTCACGCTGTTCGTCGTCTCCGCGCGCAGCACGTCCGACGTAAGACGGATCGCCATCACGCCCAGCGACTGCGCGCCGCCCTCGACGGTCTTCAGGCAGTAGCTGCTGCCCGGCAGCGGCCCCGGCAGGTAGGTCTGCGACTGCGGCCGGTTCACCGCCCGGCCGCCGGGCAGGTCGCGGTACACCGGCTCCAGCGCGGCCAGCGCGCCAGGCATGTCGAGCACTTGCTCGACGTCGTCGTTCGTCAGCAAGAGCGTCATCGCACCACCACCAGATGGGGGTCGGGGGATGGGGGCCGGCGACCGAGGGGCGGGACGACGCTCTCCCTGGCCCCTGGCGCCTGGCGCCTGGCCCCCGCCAGTTGGCCGCACGCCGCCTGCACGTCGCGGCCGCGGCTGCGCCGCACGCTGCACGCCACGCCGCGCTCGCGCAGGAGCGCCGCGAAGTGGGCGATGCGCTCGGGCGAGCTGCCTCGGAACTCGGCGTCGGTCGGATTGTACGGAATCAGATTCACGTGCGCGATGCGGCGCGGCAGGAGCGCCGCCAGCCGCGCCGCGTCGGCGTCCGTGTCGTTCACGCCCGCCAGCATGACGTACTCGAAGCTCACCCGCCGCCCGCTGCGCTCCGCGTACTCGCGCGCCGCCGCCAGCACATCCGCGATTGGGTAGCGCGCGTTGATCGGCATGAGGGCCGTGCGCTTGGCGTCGTCGGCGGCGTGCAGCGACACCGCCAGGCGGATACCCAGGTCCTCGCCCGCGAGCTGCCGCATGCGGTCGGGCAGCCCGCTCGTGCTGAGGGTGATGCGCCGGGGGCTGAGCCCCAACCCCTCCGGCGCCAGCAGGATGCGGATCGCCTGCACGACCGCCGCGTAGTTCGCCAGCGGCTCGCCCATGCCCATGAACACTACGTTCGGCGCCGGGTGGCCCTCGCGGGCGCGCTCGACCTGCTCGACGATCTCCCCTGCCGTCAGGTTGCGCAGCAGCCCGAGCCGCCCCGTCGCGCAGAAAGCGCAGGCTAGCGCGCAGCCCGCCTGCGACGACACGCAGACTGTCACGCGGCCGTCGTCAGGGATGTGGACCGTCTCCACCTCGCGGCCGTCGCGCAGCGCGAGCAGGTACTTCGCCGTGCCGTCGCGCGACTGCGCCCGCCGCGCCACGGTGCTCGTCCCGAGCGCGTAGCGCGCCGCGAGCCGCGCCCGCAGGGCCGCCGGCAGCGTGCGCGCGGCGTCCCAGTCGCGCGCGCCTTCGGCGTGCAGGGCGTGGAACACTTGCCGCGCACGGTACGCGGGCTGGCCGAGCTCGGCCATCGCCGCCGCCCACTCGGCCGGCAGCAGGTCGAGCGCCAGGGGTAGCTGAGTATCCGGGATCACGAGAGCGGACTCCTAGCCTTCGGCAACTGCCGTGTGCCGTCACGGCGGTTATGGCGGCGGCGTACCTAATGCCTGATAGACGGCCGTACGCACATCTTCCAAATCGCGTCCGATCGCGCGCTGCGCCGCCGCTGGCGTAACGCGGAACCCCGGCGTGTAGCGCGTGCCAGCCGAGATCGAACAGCGTGTCGTAGGCTCCTGCCACTGCCCGCAGCTCGGCGGCCCGGACTACCAGCCCGCGGCGGACACGATGATCACGGGGGCTTTGGCCGAGCCGCTCGAACACAAACGCATTTACATAGTGTACGGCCGCGTAGAACGCGGCCACTGCCGCCCATTCGAGCGGCGGCGGCTGCAGGCCAGACACCTGGCCCGGGTCCTGTAATGCTGCCGCGACAGCGCGGTGACGCTCGGCTTGCTCCAGGTGCGCCTGCGTCGCTGGCTTGAGCGGCATCCTTACGTGGCGGGAAGCAGCCGCTTGGCGTCCCGCGGCAGAGCGCTCAGGGGATCGGCCCCCGCAAACCACTCGGGGTTCAGGACATGAACGTCGAACTCCGCTTGCGGGAAGCGCTCGTAAAGCACATTCGTGCGCTCATATAGCGCCCGCTGGGTAGCGGCGTCAATCGGCGCGGTCAGAATCCAGAACGAGACCGCACCGCGGTGAGCAGTCAGCCACAGCCCCTTGACGACATCGCTCGCCTCGGCCAGCGCGTCCTGCAGCCCGCGCCCAAGCTCCTCGGGACGCACGTCGCTCTTAAGAGCCATACCCTCCTCCGCAGGACGCTCGGTGCGACGCGTTCATCTGCTGGATTATACCTACTCGGCCGGGCGAGGGACCGGCGCGGGGCGGCGGGCGTTCAGCCAGACGGCAGCGAGGTAGAGGGCCAGCACGCCGAGCGGCACGACGACGAAGGCGTTGGCCAGCCCCACGACGCCCGCCACGGCGCCGGTGAGCAGCGGCCCGAGGAGGATCCCCAGGTCGCTGGCGGCGTTGTAGCTCGCCGAGCAGGCGCCGCGGCTGAGCGTCGTGCGGTCCGAGGCCTTTGCCAGCCCCAGCGTGTTCGCCATCATCATGATGCCCCGCGCGCCGCCGAACGCGACTTGCAGCGTGCCGAGCAGCAGCAGGTTCGTCGTCAGCGGCACGACCCCGAGCGCGAGGATTTGCGCCGCCAGGCCGCCGGCCGCGACGCGCCGGTGCCCGAACTGCGCCGTCAGCCAGCCCGCGCCCAGCCGCGACGCGACCTGCGTGCCCGAGAACGCGCCGCGCATGACGCCCAGCTCGGCGAGCGTCACGCCGGCCGCGAGCAGGTACAGCGGGAAGAGCGCGTACTGCATGCCGAAGAGGAACTGCAGCAGGAAGCCCTCGATCAGCACGATGAGCAGCAGCGGCTCGCCCAGCGCGCGTAGGTGCAGCCGCCAGCTCGTCGCGCCGCGCGCCACGGCCCGCCGCACCGGCGGCTCGACGGCGAGCAGCGTGATGCCCGCCGCGAGCAGCGGGTAGCACGCCACGCCCACGAAGGCCACCGCGAAACCGAACTGGTTAGCGAGGAAGCCCGCGGTCACGTTGCCAAGCGCGAAGCCGCTCGAGTTCGCCGCCGTGAAGTAGGCGGTCTGCCGCTCGCGGCCCCGCTCGGCCGGCAGGCTGTCGAGGAACTGCGCGAGGTTCACCGTCGAGCCGAGCCCGTAGCCAAAGCCGCTCACGACGCGCAGGGCGGCGAGCGCCCAGCCGTCGTGGAACAGAGGGAAGGCAGCCCCGGCGCCGAACTGGAGGAGCAGGCCGACGACGAGCAGCCGCCGCACCCAGCCGGGCCGATACCAGCGGCCGCCGGGCACCCGCGAGGCCAGCCCGGCCAGCGCGTAGAGCGCGACGAAGGCGCCGATCGCGGGCACCGACAGGCCGTTGTCCTTCAGGTAGGGTGTGAGCACGACGCCCAGCCCCCCCTCGCCCGTGGCAATGGCCGCCGCGATGACGTAGCCGAGCGTCGTTCCCTGGAGCCGCACGCGGGGCGCTCAGGAGGTCATCGGCGCCGCCTCGACCCGCGCGAACAGCTCGTCCATGCCGTCCGGTGGCGCGAAGACGAAGCCATGCCCGGGCGCGACCTGGCGGATGCCGAGCGGCGCGAGCCGGGCATAGACCTCGCGGCGCAGCTCGTGGCTGGGCACCGAGCCGACGGTCATCGGCGTGGCGGCCGCCAACAGGTCCGCGGGCGGCGTGCCCGTCGGGTCGAGCCGCTGGCCGAAGAGGTCGGAGCTGAACAGCACGCCGTGGCGCTCCTCGAACGCCACCAGCCCTTCCCACAGGTGCATCTCCCACGGCACGAGCACGAAGCGGAGGCCGTGGCTGCCCAGGTCGAGGCGATCGCCGTCCTTCACCACGAGCGGGTCGGGGCTTAGCCCGAAGCCGGTGATCTGCCGCGCCGCCACGGCCGCCGCCACCGGCCGCGCCGCCGCGCAGCGGGTCACGAAGGCGGCCAGCGCACCCGCCTCGTCGGCCTCGAAGTGCGGCACGACGAGGTAGCGCAGGCGCGCCGGGTCGAGCACCTCGCCGAGCGCGTGCCACAGCGCCTCGAAGCCGCCCAGGCTGCCCGTCGAGACGAGCGCCGGCTCGTCGGCCGCGACGAGGTACTGGTTGAAGCCGATGCCGCGGGCGGCCTCGAAGAAGCGGAACTGGTGGATGCCGGGCGCGATCTCCGCGTGCGAATACATGGCTTCCCCTTCCGAGCAGTGGTGCGCGGGCGCCATATTGTAGGCCATCCCGGCCCGCGCCGCCCCGGAATGAGAGTTCGCGCCAGCGAAGGGATCAGTACCAGCGAAGGGATCAGTAGTGGTAGCGCGCTTGCAGGAGGTCAATGCGCTCCGCGGTGACGAGGTACACCAGACGATGCTCCTGGGTCAGGCGGCGCGACCAGACCCCAGGGCCGAGATACTTCAACGGCTCGGGCTTGCCGATGCCCCGGAACGGATCGCGCACGATGGCCTCGACGAGGTCGAGCGCCCGCAGCGCGATGCGGCGGTCGGCCTCGACCCAGTAGCGCAGGTCCTCGCGGAATTCGGGCTGGAACACGGTCGCGCGTCCGCCCGGGCCCGGCTCTGGCCCGGGCGGGCCAGGCGGGCCGGCCTCCCGCCTACGTCGGCGCGCCAAGCCCGAGTTCCCGGCGCAGGTCCGCGACGCTCTGCGGCGTCTCCTGGCCCTCCAGCGCGCGGTTCAGCGCCGCCAGGAGCCGTGCGGCATTCTTGGGCGAGCGCAGCAGATGCGCGGTCTCTCGCAGGCTCGCCAGCTCGTCGGCCGCGATCAGCGCCACGTCCGCCGCGCCCCGCCGCGTGATGATGACGGTCTCGCGGTCGGCCGTCACGCGGTCGCAGAGCCGCGCGAGATTCGCCCGCGCTTCCGTGTAGGTCGTCTGAATCGCCATCGTGCCTCCGGGGCGCATCACTCGTACAGGAATACTGTACGTGTTCGCGCTCATGATGGCAAGCTACGAAGCTGGTCGCTGCGGCGCGCTTATCTTGACAGCCCGCGGGCGCGGCGGGATACTGGGGCCGCGCACGCAGCGCCCCGGGAGGACGGCCATGATCGCCATCAAGGGCATTGACCACATCGTGCTGCCGGTCGCGGACGTGGACCGCGCGCTGGCGTTCTATCACGGCGTGCTGGGCCTGGCCGTCGAGCGCGAGGCCGAGTTCCGCGCCGGCGAGATCGGCTTCCCGTCGGTCCGCGTCCACGACCAGTTCGTCATTGATCTCTTCCCGCGCGCGGCCGGCGAGGTGCCCGCGCCGGGCCGCAACCTCGATCACTTCTGCCTGGTGACCGACGCGGACGACCTGGCGCCGATCGTCGCCGAGCTGGAGCGCCACGGCATTCTTATTGCCCGCGGCCCCGCCGAGCGCTGGGGCGCGCAGGGCATGGCAATGTCCATCTACTTCCACGACCCCGACGGCAACCAGATCGAGATCCGCACCTACGCCCCCGCGGCGCGCGCCGAGGCCGAGCGCCGCCTGGCCGCCCGCGCGCGTTGACCCGCGCCTGCCCCATGCCGTAGACTGCCGCGGCGGCTGAACCTGCACACGAGGGTATCCGCGCCGTGGCACGTATCCTGCTCCGCCTTGCCGTTACGGCGCTCGCGGTGTGGCTCGCCGCTACGCTCTTTCCCGACCTGGTGCGGATCGATTCCGCGGAGGGCGCGATTCTGTTCGCGTTGGTGCTTGGCCTGCTGAATGCGATCGTCCGCCCCGTATTATTGGTCCTGACACTCCCGCTGACGTGTCTAACGCTTGGCCTGTTCATAGTCATCGTGAACGCGATCGTCTTCTGGCTGGCGACGTTGTTACCCGTGGGGGTCCACGCGGAGGGGTTTGGAGGCGCGCTCGTCGGCGCGCTCACCGTGAGCGTCGTCAGCTTCATCGTCAGCCGCTTCATCCCGGAGCCGGCTGAGCGCTAGGAGCTCGATGAAAGTCCTCAAGCTGCTCTATCCCGGAATGCACCTCAAGCGGTGGATTCTGGTGCTCATGGTCGGCCTGCTGGTCCTGGTCCTCGGCGCCGCCTACGTCCTGGTCGAGATCTACCGCTCGGCGCCGCTGCCCGAGGAGGCCTTCTGGGTCACGCTGCAGTTCCTGCCGCGTCCCGTGCGCGCCGCGCTCTTCGTGCTCGGCGGGGCCGGCCTGATCGGCTGGGCGCTGTGGAAGCTCAACCGCTCGCTCATCGACGCGCTCGCGCCCGGCCAGAGCGACATCGTCGAGGCGATCTATAACTTCCGCGCCCGCCAGCGCGGCCCGAAGGTCGTCGCCATCGGCGGCGGCACGGGCCTCTCGATGCTGCTGCGCGGGCTGAAGGACTACACCAGCAACATCACCGCCATCGTCACCGTGGCCGACGACGGCGGCAGCTCGGGCCGCCTGCGCCGCGAGCTGGGCATGCTGCCGCCCGGCGACTTCCGCAACTGCCTGGTGGCCCTGGCCGACGTCGAGCCGCTGATGGGCAAGCTGTTCCAGTACCGTTTCAACAGCGGCTCGGCGCTCGACGGCCACAGCTTCGGCAACCTGTTCATCGTCGCCATGATGGGCGTCACGGGCAGCTTCGAGCGCGCCCTGCGCGAGTCGTCGCGCGTGCTGGCCGTGCGCGGGCAGGTACTGCCCTCGACGCTGGAGAACGTCAACCTCTGCGCCGAGATGGAGGACGAGGCGCTGATCGTGGTGGGCGAGTCGAAGATCACCGAGACCGGCAGCAAGATTCGCCGCCTGTCGCTCCAGCCCGAGCACCCGCCCGCCTACCCCGAGGCAATCAAGGCGATCCTCGAGGCCGATCTGATCGTGCTCGGGCCGGGCAGCCTGTACACCAGCCTGCTGCCGAACCTGCTGGTGGACGGCATCTATCGCGCGCTGCTAGCGTCGAGCGCGCTGCGGGTCTACGTCTGCAACGTGGCGACCCAGCGCGGCGAGACCGACGGCTACGGCGTGGCCGAGCACGTGGCCGCGCTGCGCCGCCACCTGCCCGAGGACCCGTTCCACTACGTGCTCGCCAACAGCCGCACCGACGTGACGATCCCCGAGCGCTACCCCTCGACCGCCGTGTCGGCGGCGGCCCAGCCGCAGGCCGCCGACTACCACGTGGTGCTGGCCGACGTGGTGGACCCGGAGGCGCCGCTGCGGCACGATTCGACCAAGCTCGCGCAGGCGCTCATCGGCCTGTACTACGAAAAGGCCTCGGCCCCGCCGCCCGCCGTGAATGGGGCCAGCGGCCGCTGAAGCCTGCTATAATCGCAGCCGACAGCCCTCGGCCTTTGGCGGTTGAGGGAGCTGTGGTACACCAGGCTGCCAGCGGACGCCGGCGCGCGGCCCGCTGGCTCGGAGAACGCCCGTGCAGTTCCTCGCCCCCTACGTCCAGATCGTGCAGATCATCCTGTCTATCGCGCTCATCGCCGTGGTGCTGCTGCAGGCCCGCGGCACCGGCTTCTCGGCCACCTTCAGCTCGGACAGCTCGATCTACCGCACCCGGCGCGGCGTCGAGCGCACGCTGTTCCAGTTCACCATCGGCCTCGCCATCGTCTGGGTCCTCGTCTCCATCGCCAGCGTCAAGCTCGCCGCTGGCTAAGCGTTGTCCGCGCGCGAAGTAGAGGACGCGCCGGGCGCGCCGCGTACCGTCGTGGCCTGGCCGGGTACCGCCTGGCGCGAGTCCCCGCCCCGCCCCCGCCGGCCACGCCGCCGGTCCGGCCGGCGAGGCGGCCTGCTCGTGCTCGGCGTGCTCGTCGCGCTCGCGCTTGCCGGCGGGCTCGCGCTCGGCGCCCGCGCCGCCTACTACGCCTGGACGCACCTCGTGCCGGCCGACGGCGGCGCGTACGTCGAGGCCTACGTCGGCCAGCCCGACGCGCTGAACCCGCTCCTCGGCGAGCAAGACCCTGTAGACCGCGAGTTCCTGCCGCTGCTGTTCGCGGGCCTCACCCGCCTGGACGCCGCCGGCCAGGCCGTCCCCGACCTCGCCGAGCGCTGGGACGTGAGCCCCGACGGTCGCACCTACACCTTCACGCTGCGGCCTGGCCTGCGCTGGTCCGACGGCACGCCGCTCGACGCGGCCGACGTCGCCTTCACCTACGGCGCCCTGGCCGCCCCCGACTTCCCCGCCGACGCCGACTTCCTGGCGCCCTGGCGCGCCGTCCGCGCCGAGGCGCTCGACGCGCGCACCGTGCGCGTCACGCTCACGCTGCCGTGGGCCGGCTTCCTGGAGGCCGCCACACTGGGCATCGTGCCCCGCGCGGCGCTCGACGGCGTCAGCGGGCGCGACTGGCGCGGCCATCCCTTCAACGTCGCGCCCGTCGGCGCGGGGCCGTACCGGGTGGCGAGCTTCACGCCGCGGGAGCTGGCGCTGGTGCCGAACGAGCGCTACCACGGCCCGCGCCCGCACCTGGCCGACGTGCGTTTCCGCTTCTACGAGACGCTGGCGGCCGCGCAGCAGGCCGTGCAGGCCGGCGAGGCCGACGGGCTGGCGCTGCGCGGCGGCGACCTGGCGACGCTGCGCGGCAATCCCGAGCTGGCGGTGTACCAGCGCCCCGACTACGCGCGCGGCGTGATGCTCTGGCTCAACACGACCGCGGCGCCGTTCGACGACAAGGCGGTGCGCGCCGCCGTGGCCGCGGCGATCAACCGCGACGGGCTGGCCGCTGCGCTAGACGGGGCCGCGGAGCCAGCGCGCGGCCCACTGCCGCCGACCTCCTGGGCCTACGCCGACCTGCCCTACCCGGCCTACGCGCGCGACCGCGCCGCCAGCCTGCTCGACGGCGCGGGCTGGCGCCCGGCCGCGGGCGGGGAGCGGCTGAAGGGCGGCGCCGCGCTGAGCGTGACCCTGGCGACCAACGACGACCCGGCGCGGCGCGCGGCGGCCGACGTGGTCGCGCGCGACCTGCGCGCCGTGGGGTTCCGCGTGCAGGTGGAGGTCAAGCCGTGGGCCGAGCTGGCGCGCGACGAGCTGGCGCCGCGCAAGTTCCAGGCGGTGCTGCTCGGCCAGTGGATGCCGACCGTGGACCCCGACGGCCTGCGCGACCTGTGGGGCGCGGATGGGGTGGCCAACCTGGCCGGCTGGCGCAACCCGCGCGCCGACGAGCTGCTGCTGCACGGCGCCGCGCTCGTGGACCCGGCCGCGCGCCGCGCCGCCTACGCCGACTTCCAGCGGCTGTGGGCCGAGGAAGTGCCCAGCCTGCCGCTGTACTACCCGCGCCTCACCTGGATCACGCGCGCCGAGTACCAGGGCGTGGACCTCGCCCCGCTCCCCACCGCCGACGACCGCCTGGCCGCCCTCCCCGCCTGGTACCTGCGCACCAGCCGCGTCTTCCGCGGCTGGTGACGTAGTCGTTTGTCACGGCTAGCGTGTAAGACTGACAGCGTCAGCCCTACACGCCAACCGTGGCCGGATACTCAGGACTCCTCGATGTCCACGTGCGTGATGCGCACGTCCTCGGTGGGGACGGACTGCTCGCCCTGGGGGCTGGGGCGCACGGGCGTGTTGGCGATGGCGTCCACCGTGCTCATGCCGTCTGTGACGCGGCCGAAGATCGTATAGTTCTTCGGCAGCGGCCGGTTGCCGTGCATGATGAAGAACTGGCTGCCGTTCGTGTTTGGGCCGCGGTTCGCCATCGCCACGATGCCGCGCTCGTAGTCGCGCCGCACCGGCTCGTCCCGGAACTCGTAGCCGGGGCCGCCCGTGCCGTTGCCCCGCTGGCCGTCGCCGGTCTGGATCATGAAGTCCTTGATGATGCGGTGGAACGGCACGTTGTCGTAGAAGTCCTCGCGCGCCAGGAAGACGAAGTTGTTGACCGTCATCGGCGCTTCGTCGGCGAAAAGCTGCACGGTAATGTCGCCCTTGGTCGTGTGAATGACCGCCGTGTACTGCTTCGACGTATCAATCGTCATCGGCGGCGCGCTCGACCATTGCTTGCCCGACAGCCCGCCGGTCGCCGCGCTGCCGCCGCCCGCGGCCGGGCTGGGCACGGCCGTGCGGGCCGGGATGGTGGGCTGCGGCGTGGGGCGCGCGCTGGCCGTCGAGCTGCAGCCCACAGCCAGCGCCACGCAGGCGAGCAGCACGAGACGCAAGAGTGGCATGAAGGGACCTCCCGGAGGGTAGTTCGGGGCGCGATCGCATCCAGTGTCGCACGCGCCGCCGCCGGCGGGCAAACCTTTGCCGCCGCGCGTTGACGCTCCCGCGCCGCCCGCGCTACCCTCCGGACGAGAATTCGCTCTCTCGGCCCGAGAACCAGTGAGGCAGCCGATGACCAACCCGAAAGTTCCCACCCGGGCAGAGATGGACGCGGTTTATGATCGCTACGCCAGGCCGTTAGAAGCGGACCATTGGGGCGAGTACGTGGCCGTGTCGCCGGGCGGAGAAGTGCTCGTCGGCCCCGAGCTGCTTGATGTGGCGCAGCGGGCGCGCGAGGCCTTTGGCGCCGGCAATTATCTCTTCAGGGTGGGGCCACGAACCGTCGGCAGGTGGCGCTAGTGCAGAGAGTCATTAGCGCCCACTTTCCCTACCTGCCGTTACGCCTGCAAGTCGGTCAGCATACTCAGACGCTTGAAGCGCTCCTTGACACTGGCTTCGACGGCGCGCTGGCTGTTCCGCCCGATTGGATCCCTGATACGGAACAACCTGCTGATTATCTGTCGTGGACGCTCGCAGATGGCAGCGCTGTCACCGCGGCAGCCTATGTTGGCATCGTGGAGATCGGCGCGCTGCCGCCGTTCGCGGTCCTCGTCACGGCGCTAGGCGACGAGCCGTTGGTTGGCCGCGGCGTCAGCGATCGCTTCAGCGTTACCCTGGATCACGGGCAGCGAGTCATCATCGAGCCATAGCCCAATGCGGGCAGCCCGCGCGATAGACCGGAAGGAGATAGGATGGAAGACCTGCACGAGCTGTTGGCGCGCTTCGAGCGCGCGGGGCGCCTGCTGCGCGTGACGGAGCCCGTGGACCCGCGCTTCGAGCTGCCGGGCGTGTGCACGCGCCTGCACCGCGACCCGGCCCTGCGCCAGCACGTCGCCCTCTTCGAGAACGTGCAGGGCCATTCCATGCCGGTCGTCGGCAACCTCTGCGACACGCGCGAGAAAGTCGCCTTCGCGCTCGGCTGCGAGCCGCGCGAGCTGCTCGCCCGCGGCGTGCGCGCCGTCGAGCAGCCCATCCCGCCCGTGGTAATCGAGTCCGGCCCCTGCCAGGACGTAACGATTGACCCGCCCGACCTGCGCCAGCTCCCGCTCTGCACGAACTCGGAGCTGGACGGCGGCCCCTACGTGAACACCGGCCTGCACATCACGCGCAACCCGTCCACGGGCGTGCGCAACATGGGCGTGCAGCGCAACATGTACCACGAGCCGGCGCTGCTGGGCATCTATATGGCGCCCACGCACATGTACCAGCACTACCTGCAGATGGAGGCGCGCGACCAGCCGCTGCCGGTGGCCATCGCGGTCGGTGCGCACCCGGCGCTGATGGTCGCCTCGCAGATGCGCATCGCCTTCGACGAGGACGAGATGGCCGCGGCCGGCGGGCTGGTCGGCGAGCCAGTGGAGCTAGTGTGCTGCCGCACGGTGCCACTGGAGGTGCCGGCGCAGAGCGAGGTCGTCATCGAGGGCGAGGTGCTGCCCCACGAGCGCCGCCGCGAGGGGCCGTTCGGCGAGTTCGCGCGCCTCTATGGCGCGGTGCGCGACCTGCCGGTCATCCGCATCACCGCCATCACCCACCGCCGCGACGCGATCTGGTGGAACATGATCGCCGCCACCATCCCCGAGAACGCCGTGATCGGCGCGGTCGGCCGCGAGCCGGCGCTGTTCAAGGCCGTGCGCGGCGCGGTGCCCACGGTGACCGCCGTACACATGCCCGTCGGCGCGGGCGCGAACTTCCACGCGGTCATCGCGCTCAAGAAGAACATGGAGGGCGAGCCGCAGAAGGCTGCCTTCGCCGCCTTCGCCCACCAGGACCTCATCAAGCACGTCTTTGTCGTGGACGACGACATCGACGTCTACGACCCGACGGACGTCGAGTACGCGTTGTCCACGCGCTTCCAGGCCGACCGCGACATCTACACCATTCCGCGCGTGAAGGGGAACCCGCTCGACCCGGCCGCCGACGAGTACGTGATGGGCCGCGCCACGGTGACGAAGATGATCGTGGACGCTACGAAGCCGCTCACCGCCTCGCCCGACCACTACCGCTTCGCCGCGGTGCCGCGCGACGTGATGGCGCGCATCGAAGAGAACTGGCAGCGCTACGTCGGCGCCCCGGCCGCGGCGGCTCATCGCTGAACTACCGCCGCGCCGCAGAAGGAAATCGCATGTAATGGGCCCTCGGCCCGGAGAGTGCTGGTGCCCTACATCCGTGGCTTTCGGTGGGATAGTCAGAACGAGGCGCACTGCGCGGCGCATGGCGTCTGGCCCGACGACCTCGAGTGGATCTTGGCGGAAGGCGAGTACGTACTCATACGGAACCGAAAGGGCATGGCCGCGAGCCACCTGCTCGTCGGGCGGAGGCGTGATGGGGCGCCAATCACCGCCGCGATCCGCGAGACCTCAACGCCTGGCATCTGGCGCCCGGTCAGCGCCTGGTTCTCCAAGCCGCGTGAGGCCGCGCTCCTCGATTGAGGGTTTACTTTACAATGAGTAGAGGAGAACCGGATGGATGAGCCGACCATGCAAGAGCTAGAGGAACTACAGAACCCTGAGAACTGGGACTGGGAGCACCCTGAGATCCATCATGGCCGGACCACGACAGTAACCGAAATCTGTGTCCGCTTTTCGAGCTCGGAGTTGCGCGCGGTCGCTCAGGCCGCGCGCCGCCGCGAATTGTCCCTTACAGCCTTCATCCACCAAGCAGCTCTCGACGCCGCGGCCGGCCATATCGTGCCTGACAAGAAGCCAGCACCTGCCCAGAGCCCACCCGGTGAGCGCTAAGCTGATCGGGTTCCGTCTACCTGATGGACGGGCCGGCATTCGGCGCGAGGCGTTTGAAGCGGCTCACGTCGGCGCGCCCAGCTCGTGCAGCACCTCGGCGAGGACGACCGCGTTGTTGTGCTGCTCGTCGCGCGCCCCGTACACGATCGTGACGGTGCCGTGGCGCGCGCGCTCGGCGAGAGCGTCGAGGGCCCCCCGGCGCTCGGGCGCCAGCAGCATGGCGCGGTAGCGGCGACGGAACTCGTCCCACTTGGCCGGATCGTGGCCGAACCAGCGGCGCAGGTCGGTGGGCACGGCCAGGTCGCGCGCCCACTCGTCCAGCCGCGCCTCTTCTTTCGTGATCCCACGCGGCCACACCCGATCGATCAGGACGCGGTAGCCGTCCGTGGCGGTGGGCGGCTCGTAGGCGCGGCGTATCTGCACGGGCATGCTCTCTCCCTCCCGCTCGCGTGGCGCAGGTGCGGGTTCGGCCCGTCGTCCGAACCGCGGCCATTAGTTCTCCAGTAGCAGCTCGCGCTTGACCGCGCCAATGGCCCCCATCACGTCAATGCCACGCGGGCAGGCCTCCGTGCAGTTGCGAACCGTGCGGCAGCGCCAGACGCCGTAGCGGTCGTTCAGGATGGCCAGGCGTTCGGCACGCGCTCGGTCCCGGCTGTCGAACAGGAAGCGGTGGCCGTTGACGATCGCGGCCGGCCCGATGTACTCGTGGTTCAGCCAGTACGGCGGACAGGCCGCGGTGCAGCACGCGCACAGGATGCACTTGGTCGTGTCGTCGTACTGAGCGCGCTCCTCGGGGCTCTGGGGGCGCTCCGCTTCGGGCGCCGGCTCGTCGTTCACCAGCCAGGGCTTCACCGCCTTGTACTGCTGGAAGAACGGCTCCAGGTCCACGACCAGGTCCTTGATGACCCGGAAGGCGGGCAGCGGCTGAATCTCGACGCGGCTCCCGACGTCGCGGACCAGCAGCTTGCACGCGAGCCGATTGCGCCCATTGATCCGCATTGCGTCCGACCCGCACACGCCGTGGCCGCAGGACCGCCGATAGGTAAGGGTGCCGTCCTGGTACCACTTGATGGCGTTCAGGCCGTCGAGCACCCGGTCCATCGGCTCGACCGCGACCTGGAACTCCTGCCAGTACGGTTTCGCGTCCTTCTCTGGATCGAACCGTTGGATTCGGAAGGTGATGAACATCGCAGCCTCCGTGGGCCCCGGGCGCGCCCTGGGGCGCGCCCGGGGCCCGCCCGAGCCGACCCGCTGCACGTCGCGGCGAGCGCCGCTCACAGCGACGCGGCTCCGTACTACCCTGGGACGTCAGCCGCGGGCGTTCTGCCCCCCCGGCCAGGCGATCGTGAGCAGGAAGGCGCTCTCCTCGAGCGCCTGGACATCGTGCTCGATACAGCACTCCAACGCGAGCAGGTGGCCGGCCGGCAGATCGATCGTGCGATCGGGCAACTGGAGCTGCACCCGCCCGCTCAACGTCTGGACCGAGATGCGAGCCGCGGCATGGTGCTCCTGGAGCCGCGCGCCTGGCTTCATCGCGACCAGGACGATGCGGAAGTCGGGCTCGTGGACGAGCGTGTCCGCATTGCGGGTGCCCTGCTGATAGCTCTGCTCGCGGCGCAGCCGCTCGATATCTCGCGCGAGGTCAAAGGTGAGCGCGGCGCCGGTCAGTTGCTCGGCGGGCCGCTCGGGGCTCCCGGTCGTGGCTCCGCGCCGCTGGTAGCTGCTGCTTTGGTTATCGGCCATGGCGAGTTCTCCTCCGCGGGCGTGTCAGTGTGCGTGCTGCTTCTCGTCTTTGGCGGCCGCCTCCATGGCGGCGAACATGCGCTGGCCCTCGGCCGGCGTGAGCCGCGCATCAAGCAGGGGCAGGTACACCTCCTCTTCCTTGGCGAAGTGGACCTTCACCAGAGTGTACAGGCCGTACAGCACGCGACGGAGCGCGCGTAGCTGCGCCTCGCTCGCCGTTGTGGCCGGCAGGTCCGCCCGCAGCGCCGCCAGCTCCTCGGTGAGCCGGCGCACCTCGACGTGGTCGCGGCTCATCGTGGCCGTCGCCCCCGGGGCGCCCAGCACCTGCTCGACCACCGGGTAGAGCGCGCGCTCCTCGGCCTGGGCATGGGGGACGAGGTGATGGGCCAGGAACGCGTAGGCCTGGTCCACGGCCGCGCCCAGGGCTTCGCCGGACGCCGCGCCGGTGGCATCGGCCGCCGTCCGGAGCGTCTCGACCTGCGGCAATAGCTCTTTGTGCTCGTCGCGGAGGGGCTGGGTGATGCTTGCCATCGGGTACTCCTTGTGCCGTCGCTGGCCACACCCGCCGGCCGGGCCGGCCCGGTTGGCCCGCTGTCCGAGGCGGTGCAGCAGCAAGCATGCCAGCCCCGCGTGTCGGACGGCGCCGGCAGTAGCCCCGTGCGCGCGGGCCTGGCATCCTACCTGCGGGCTACGGTGGTTGGGCGCGTCTCGCGGCGCGCGGATCGGACGCGGTTGGCAGCGCGGACGCCACGGACGCGAGCGCATCGGATAACGGAGCCCAGGAACCAGGATACGCCCAGCGACTGCGTCGCGCCCACGGACCCAAGGAGATTAGGAGGCCATAAAGTGCAGATAGTGGACGTGCGCGAGCTGCCGCCGCACGAGCGGCATCCGGTGATCTTCGACTGCTTCGACGAGCTGGCGCCCGGTGAAGCGCTGGAGCTAGTAAACGATCACGATCCGCAGCCGCTCTACTCCCAGTTCATGGCCGAGTTCCCCGGCGCCGCGGGCTGGGAGTACGTCGAGCGGGGGCCGGAGGTGTGGCGCGTGCGCATCGTGAAGCGGTAGAGGCGTTCCGCACACTTGTCTGGGGGATACCGTCGCTACGCGAGCGGACGACCATGATTCGAAGGAGCTGGACGGGCTCGTGGAGTGTTGTTTGAGCAAGCGCCAGTTCGCGCGCGCTTCGGCCCATAGCGGCAGCGGGATGCCGGCGCCAAGCCGCGGTGCTGCTCGGCCTCGGCCGCGGCTTGGCGCTGGCGTGCTGCACGCTCTACTTCTTGTAGTAGTCCGCGTTGATCTGGATGTAGTTCTGCCACTCCGCCGGCACGTCGCTCTCCGCGAAGATCGCGGTGACGGGACACACCGGCTCGCAGGCGCCGCAGTCAATGCACGTGTCGGGGTCGATGTACAGTTGGGGCGCCTCGTCGAAGCCGGGCTCCGAGCTGGACGGATGGATGCAGTCGACCGGGCACGCCTCGACACAGGACTGGTCCTTTGTGCCGATGCAAGGCTCGCAGATCACGTACGCCATGATTTTTCTCCTTTGTGCGGCTGGGCCGCGCGGCCCAGGCCTCGGTGCTCCTCCTCCCGAGGCGGCTCACCGATAGGATCGCACAGCCCGGCCCGGGAATCTTTGCGCTAGCGCAACTTGGATCACGCCCGGGGCGCGACGGCCCTGCCACGGCCCCGGGGTACCCGCCGGGGCGGCGGGGTGGCGGGCAGAACCGCGCCGCTACGATACTATGGATAGGGACCAGACTGACGGGCGAAGGGGACAGGCATGCTCCAGGCGCAGCGGACCAGGCAGACGGTCCGCCCGGCGGACGCACCGGCCGGGCTACCGGACGGGCGCGACGTCCAGGCGCGCGCCGACTTTCTTGCCACGGTCCGCCTGTTCGCGCGCTTTCCGCGCGGGCGCCTGGAGGCCGTCGCCGCGCGCCTCCGCCCGAAGTGGGTGCCCCGCGGCGCCTTCGTCTTCCTCGCCGGCGAGCCCGCCCGCGCACTGAATTTGCTGTGGACCGGGCAGATCAAGGTCATCCACGAGACGGACGAGGGGCAAGGGGTCATCCTGCAGCTCATCCGGCCTGGGGAGATCTTCGGCGCCGCCGCGGGCTGGGGCGCGCCGCGCTACCCCGACAGCGCGGTGGCGCAGCAGCCCAGCCTCGTGCTGCAACTATCTGCCCGCGACTTCACTGACCTCATCAGCACCCAGCCCCACTTCGCGCTCGCCGTCATCCGCGAGCTAGGCGCCCGGCTCCGCGAGGCCGAGACCCGCATCACCGAGCTGCAGACGGAGCAGGTCGAGCCGCGCCTCGCGCGCACGCTGCTCCGGCTCGCGCGGCGGACCGGGGTCAAGACCGCGGCCGGCATCGACCTCGACGTGCGGCTGACCCGCCAGGAGATCGCCGAGCTGACCGGCACCACCCTGAGCACCATCAGCCGCACCCTGAGCGCCTGGGAGCGACAGGGGATGATCCATGCCGGGCGCGAGCACATCGTGATCCGCGAGCTGCCGGCGCTGCGGGCGGTAGCGGCGGGCCTGGCCCCCGGCGATGGCCAGGCGCCGCCAGCGCTGGCGAATGGCCATGAGCCGAGCGCACCCGCGGCGCCGCGGGAGGCGCGCCGCGGCGCGCGCTAGCGCCCGCACGGCCGCGCATCGCCCGCGCCGGCGCTCAGGCCGGCGCGTCCTTCCCCACGCGGGCCAAGAACTCGCGTACGGCGGCCCAGCAGGCCTCGGGGCTCTCCCAGAAGAGCATGTGGCGCGTGCGCGGGATGAGCGCCAGCCGCGCGTGCGGCAGCCCCGCGGCCAGCGCGCGCGCCACGCCGACGGGCGTGCTCGTGCCGCGCGCGACCGTGTCCTCCTCGCCACAGATGACGAGCGCCGGCGTGGCGATCTCCGCCAGCCGCTCGGTCGTCACGTAGCCCTGCCGCGCGAGCACGTGCTTGCGGAACTCCGCCTCCGTGCCAGCGTGCTCCCACAGCGCGTCCGCCAGCGCCTCCGCTCGCTCCGGGTGCGCCCGGTAATTGTCAGGGTTGAAGGCGAAGTCGTCGTTCAGCGCGTGGTTGCGGATGTGGGCGCGGTAGCCGTGCGCCGCGATCTCGCGCTCGACGGCGGCCGGCACGACCCGCGGCGCCCCCGGCGGCACCCCGGCCCCCGCGGCGGCCAGCACCAGGCTGCGCACGCGGGCCGGCTGCTGGCGGGCGGCCTCCAGCGCGATGACCGCGCCGATGGCGAAGCCCAGCAGGTGCGCGCTCGGAATACGCAGCGCGTCCATCAGCGCCAGGGTGTCGCGGGCGAACAGCGGCACGTCGTAGTCGTCGGGGGTGCCCGTGCTCTGGCCGATGCCGCGCTGGTTGAACGCCACCACGCGGTAGCGGTCCGCGAGCTGGGGGATGCCGCTCAGCGTCCAGGCGTCGAGCGGCCACCAATCCGGCGAGCACAGCAGAATCGGCTCGCCCTCGCCGGCGACCACGTACTCGACCGTGCGCCCGTCAACCTGGATAAGCGCCATGCGCCGCCTCCTGCGCCATCATGGTGGGCGGCGAATTGTAGCGCGCGGCCCGCACCGCCGCCAGCGCGGCGCGCAACCACGACCAACGGCCGGCCCCGGGTCGGACCGCCTCGAGGGCGGGGCCGGGACTGGCCGTTGGCCGGGGCCGCTGGCGCGGTCGAAAACAGGAAACCCGCGGCCAGACGCGGCGAGTTAGACTGGAGCGCCGCTGAGCGGACGCCCCGCCGAATGCACTGGTCCGCTCTCGGCCCAGCCGGCGCGCGGGCGCCGCCTTACGCGGCGATGGGATGCTTGCGCGGGCGCCCCCGCTTGCGCTTCTGGCCCTCGGGCAGCGGGGGCGGCAGATCGGCCAGGCGCGTCCGCGGCGCCACGACGAACACGCTCTCGCCACAGTGCAGGCAGGCAAAATCGTTGTCGTAGTCGCGGTACACCGCGCCGCCACACCGCGGGCAGCAAGCCAGCCGAGTCGCCTGCGGGATCATCGCCATCGCGCACCTCCTGGGGGCCGTCCCCTCCACACGAACCATCCAGAACCCACTCCCACTATCGGGCGTTGGGTGGTGGGCACGCATCCGCCAGGTGGCTATTTTCCAGTCCACCGGATGATGTATTTCCGCGGTACATCAATAGTCCCCGCGGGCCAAACGAGCGTACTCGGGCGGGAGGGACGTTCGTACCGGAGCGCCCGCCGCCCGTAGGGCCCTGGCGCCCGGCGGGATGTGCGGCGGCGACTCCTTCGGGGCCAGGGGGTCAGAGGCGGGGCGAGGTCGCGGCCCGGACGCGCGCCTGCTGCAGCCGCGGCTCCAGCACCGCCGTGCCGCCCCAGAACAGCACGAGCGTCGCCACCGCCACCACCTGCATCATCGGTCCGACGCCCACCTGGCCGGCGACCAGGCCGCCGAGGAAGGGGCCGGCGATCGAGCCCAGGTCCTTGCCCATGTTGAAGATGCCGGAGGCCACGCCCCGCTGCTCCGCCGTCGTCTCCGTCGCGTCCATCACGCTCACGCCGCCCGTCACGGTCAGGACCGAGCGCAGCACCGACACGGCCGTGACGAGCGGCAGCAGTAGCGCGACCGCGGTCGTCAGCGGCACGACGCAGACGAGCAGCGCCGAGGCGGTGATCCCCACGCGCGAGATGGTATTGTAGCTGAACCAGCGGCCCAGCTCGCCCGCGAACACGCGCGTGAACACGGAGCTAAAGCTGGCGATGCCCCGCAGCAGCCCCAGCACGGTCAGGCTGAGGCCGATGCTCAGGCCGTACAGGTTGAAGAACGGGACGAACATCAGGTTCAGCAGGTTCAGGCAGAACAACAGCACGGTAGCCAGCAGGATGCCGGGATTCCGCAGCCCTTCCAGGCTCCGCTGCAGCGTGGAGCCGCGCGGGCGGGAGGGCGTGGCCTGGCGCGCCGCGCCGCGTGGCTCCACCCGGATCTGCAGGTTGATGGCGGCCGCGAGGAGCGGGAAGATCGCCGCCGTGGTAAACGCCGCCTCGAAGCCGAACGTGTCGGCCCACCAGCCGCCCACCACGTTGCCGATCATGTTGCCAAACGCCAGGCAGGCCGCGAAAATGCCCATCGCGCGGCCCCGCTCGAAGTCGGCCGGCCGCACGTCGAAGAACTGCGCCATGTTCAGCGTGGTCGACACGCCGAAGGCGAAGCCGTGGACCAGCCGCAGGCCGCCGAGCACCAGCTCGGAATCGCTGCGCGGGTAGAAGAACGTCGCGGCCGCCACGACCGCCGCAGCGCCCGCGATCGACAGATTCGCGCGCCCCGGGCGGTACAGGACGCCCGCCGGCAGCCGGCTGAACAGGCTCGCCACCGACATCGCCGCAACGATGGCGCCGATCTGGCTGAGCGGCACGCCCTGCTGCTTCAGGTACGGCGACAGCACCACCGAGATGAACCCCTCGGCGGTGTACGTCCCGACGACAACGAGGTAGACGAGCAGCAGGTTGCGCGGCAAGCGCATATGCAGTGCCTCGGACGAGGGTGGCCCGGCAGGGCGGCGGGCGCCGCCACCATCTCAAAATTGTAGACGCCGGGCGCCGGCCGGGCAACCGGCGCCATCCGTCGTCGAGCGTCTGCACGCGGCGCAGGGCGCTGCCAGCATACCGCCAGCACGGCCTGGCTTGCTTGACACCTTTTTCGGCGGCTGCGTATGCTCCTCACAACGCCGCCCTGCCCCACGCGGCGGGCGCGCCCGTGCGCCTCGCCAGGGAGTCATCCGATGCCACCGACCGTTCTTCGCGCCGCGCTGCCGGCGCTCCTCGTGCTCGTCGCGGCGCTGGCCTGCGCGCCCGAGACGCCGGCGCCCAGGCCCGGCCCCACGGGCAACGTGCTCCCCGGCACGCCGGGCGTCGTCGGCAAGCCCGCCTCCGTGCGCGTCGCCTGGTTCACCGTCGGCGGCCAGGTCGCGCCCATCTGGGTCGCCCAGGACGCCGGCCTCTTCAAGAAGCACAACCTCGACGTCGAGCTGGTGTTCATGGAGGGCGGCACGACGGCCGTGCAGGCCGCCGTCGCCGGCGAGGTCCCGATCTTCACCACCGGCAGCCAGGCGATCGTGAACGCCCGCCTGGAGGGCGCCGACGTGGTGGACCTGGCGCAGTACGTGCCGAGCCTGCCGTACGTCTTGGTCGCGAACCCGCGCATCCAGAGCGGCGCCGACCTGAAGGGCGCCCGCATCGCCACCGCCCGCCGCGGCGCGGCCTCCGACGTGGCGTTCCAGTACGCCGTGCGCAAGCTGGGCGTGGACCCCAACACCGACGTGACGGTGCTGCAGATCGGCGACCAGGAGTCGCGCTTCGCGGCGCTGCAGGCCGGCAGCATCGACGCCACGGTCGTGGACGAGGCGTTTGGCGGCGAGGCGGCCCGCCAGGGCTTCCCCGTGCTGGCCGACGTGCGCGACTTGCAGTTCCCCTTCGTCAGCGTCGGCACTACCGACCGCTTCGTGCGCGACCAGCCGGAAACGGTACGCAGCTTCATGCGCGCCTTCGTCGAGGCGATCCACTACTTCAAGACGAAGCCCGACGAGTCGAAACAGATCCTCCGCAAGTGGATGAAGACGGACAACGAGCAGCTCATCGACGACACCTGGGACGCCTACGCCAACCGCTACCTGTCCAGCAAGCCCTACCCCACCGTGCAGGGCACGCAGGCGATGCTGGAGTTCGCCGCCCAGACGAGCACGAAGGTGATCGTCGCTAACCCGCTGGAGTACATCAACCCCAAATTCGTCGAGGACCTGGACAAGAGCGGCTTCGTGGACAACCTGAAGTAGCTGGCCGCAAAAAATCGGGCGCAGCAAGCAGCGCCCCTACACCGACCTTCATGTAGGGGCGCTGCTTGCTGCGCCCAGCCGCTCGCGGCGCCCGATCGCGTGGGATCGGCGCCGGCGGCGCGCTAGCGCTGATAAGGCCCGAGCTGCTGCACGGCGTACTCGGCGAAGCTCGTGTCGATGACCTGGTTCAGATCAATCTGCTGCGTCACCCTGCCGCTCTGCTCGTAGTACGCCAGATCGCTGCGGATGGACGCCAGGTCGAGCTTGCCATCCGGGTCCAGCCCCGCCGGGCGGATCTCCTCATACGTGGCCGCGTCCTTGATCGGCGTGTGCTTGATCAGCGTCTGGATCACCTGCTCGCGCCCCTGCCGCTTCGGACCGAAAGCGTCGTTGTAGTCGCGCACGCCGCGCAGGTAGGCGATCATCCAGCGCCGCGCCACGTCCTGCTGCTCCTCGACCAGCTTCGGCCCGTACATAACGACCGCGACCTGCTGGTTGCCGTAGAAGTCGCGCGTGCCCTTCCAGCGCACGGCCGTCCCCAGCTTCTCGATGCGCGACAGGTACGGCTCGATGACGATCGCGGCGTCGATCGCGTGGTTTTGGAACGCCGTGATCATGTCAGAGAAGCTGATGTGCGTGAAGTTGATGTCCGCGAACGTCAGGCCGCCCTTCTCCAGCGCTTTCGCCACGTCCACCTCGGTCGAGTTGCCCGGGGCGGTCGTCGTGATCGTGAGCCCCTTCAGGTCCTTGTAGTCCTGCACCTGGCCCGAGTCGATCAGGTCCTTCCGCACCATGAGCGCGTTGAAGTCCCACTCCGGCGCCGGCGTGCTGCCCTTGTCGGCAACCATCCGCAGCGGCACGCCCCGCCCGATAGCGTTGTAGAGCCCCGCCGCGATCGCCCCCGTCCCGACGTCGAGCTGGCCCGCGCCGAGCGGCGCGATCTGGTCCACGCCCGTCTGGAACTGCTGCGTCTCGATCTGCAGGCCCTCTTCCTCGAAATAGCCGCGATCCATGGCGATGAAGATACCGCCGTCGGAGCTGGAGCTGACGACGCCCACCTGCAGCGACACGGGCGGGTTCAGCGGCGTCGGCCGGTAGGCGGCCGCGCTGGTCGCGGGCTTCGAGGCGGCCGGCGCGCTCGGCTGCGAGGCGGCGGGCGCCTGGCCGCCCCCGCTGGGCGCGCTCGGCGCATTGCTCGGAGCGCTCGCGGGCGGCGCCGCCCGCCCACCGCACGCCGCCAGGACGAGCGCGGTCATGCTGAGCGCGACGATAGCCAGGGCCCGAACGGGATGCCGCGGTCTCCGCTCCATCTGCCTGCCCTTTCCCTGCGATACGGGCCGCCAGCGCCCCGGCCCCGCCGTCCCGCGGGCGCGCTAGCGGCGAATCGTCCTGCCTTGCCTCCAGCATACAACCGCTGTCTGCCGGTGCCTAGCATTGGCAGAGCCCAGCCGACGGGCCAGGAGCGTCGTCGCCCGCCCCGACGCGCCATCAGCACCAGCGCGCGGGCTGGCGCTCGCGCTCCTGGCCAATGACCGCCGCGGGCTACCTTTGCCGCGGCCCGACGAGGATGTCCTGGCCCTCGACGCGGACGGAGTAGCTCGGCAGGTCGTAGCCGCGCGCCACGCCCTGCATCGGCGGATAGACGATGTGGCCGTCGCGCACGTCGAACCGCCACAGGTGCGCGAAGCAGGTCACCGTGCAGTCATCGTGCAGGTAGCCCATCGCGAGCGACGTGCCGACGTGCGTACACCAGGCGCCGAAGGCGTAGTAGCTGCCGCCCACGTTCGCCAGCACCAGGCGCTCGCCGTGCGCCTCGACCTCGCGCATGTCGCCGGCGGGCACGTCGCCCACCTCGGCCACCTTCTCCCACTCCGCCATCGCCTGCCTCCCGCGCCGCATCACTATAGCCATGATACGGGCGCGGGCGCGGGGCAGGCTGCCCGCGCCCGTGGCGTGGCCGTGCCGCCGCGGCATGCCAGGGGCGCGCGGCGCCTATAATGCGGTAGCGATTGCCAACCCGCGGCCGCGCCGCCAGTTCGCGCGGAGGAGCCATGCTCGCGGCGGCCTTCCTGGCCTCTGATCGGTCCCCGGTCATCCGCGGGGAGCCGCGCCCATGACGCCCGAGGAGGCCCGCGCGCGCCTGGCGCTCCTGGCCGCCGGCGAGGAAGCCGACCTCGACCTGGCGCGCGCCGCGCTCTACCTCGCCGCCGAGGAGTACCCGACGCTCGACCCCGACGCCTACGTCGCCCGCCTCGACGCGATGGCGGCCGACGCCGCCGCCCTGCCACTCGAGACCGCCCCGCCGCTCGGCCGCCTGCTGGCGCTGAACCGCTACCTGTTCGCCGAGCAGGGCTTCACCGGCAACGCCTACCACTACTACGATCCGCGTAACAGCTTCCTCAACGACGTGCTCGACCGCCACACCGGCATCCCGATCACGCTGTCGGTCGTCTACCTGGAGATCGGCTGGCGGCTGGAGCTGCCGCTGGCGGGCGTGGGCATGCCCGGGCACTTCCTCGTGGGCTACTATCCCGAGGACGAGCCGCGGTACGTGGATGCGTTCAACCAGGGGCGGCTGCTCAGCCGCGACGAGTGCGCCGCTCGCCTGCAGGAGCAGTTCGGCAGCGGCTTCGTCTTCCACGACGAGCACCTCGCGCCGGTCAGCAAGCGGCAGATCCTCACGCGCATGCTCGCCAACCTGAAGCAGATCTACTTGCAGCGCCAGGACCTCGACCGCGCCCTCGCCGCCGTCGAGCGCATCCTGCTGCTGAACCCCGACCAGCCCGGCGAGGTGCGCGACCGCGGTCTGCTCCACTACCGCCGCGGCGCGCTGCGCGACGCCCACGCCGACCTGGAGCGCTACCTGCAGCTCGCCCCCGACGCGCACGACGCGGAGACCGTGCGCCGCCAGATGGCGCTCGTCTGGAACCTCTGGGCGAGCCGCAACTGAGTGGGAGAATCTAACCCCTACCGCCCCTTCCACGATAGGGAGGGGGGGAGCCAGTGCGGGCTACGACCGGTCGTCTCCCCCTTCCCTGAGAGGGAGGGGGCGTGGGGGTAGCTCCGTCCTCTCCCCCCTTCCCGCATCGGGAGGGGGCGGGAGGTAGGTCACCGCGCTCGCGGGAAATATTTGAAGGCGTCGTAGAACGGCTGCTTCGGCACGAACCGCGTGCGCGGCCCGCTCGGCCCGCCCGGCGGCACCGTCGCGGTCAGGCCATACGTCTCGCCGTAGGCGTCGTGCAGCATGTGCAGGTGCGCCGTCGTGATCCACGGCCGGCTCGCCATCCAGGCGAGCGCCGCGCGCAGGCGCGCCGCCTGGGTCGCGGGATCGCGCATCCAGCCGTACTCGGTGATCCAGAGCGGCTTCGCGCCGTCCCCCATCGCCACCATCCCCGCGCGCAGCCGGTCGATCTCGGCCGTCCGCAGCCCCGTGCCCGGGTCGTCGGCCGCGACGTCGGCCGGCGCGGGATCGGCGTCGCCCGCGCCGCCGCCGTAGGGATGGAAGGTGATCACGTCCCACGGGCGCTCGTCGGCCTGCTCGTAGAGCCAGTGGACGTAGTCCCAGCCGGTCACCGTCGCCGCGGCCACCTGGACGTCCGGATCCACCGCTTTCGCCTCGCCGTAGAACGCCCGCAGCACCCGCAGGTAGTCCGCCGCGTCGTGGCCCAGGTAGCGCCACAGCTCCGGCTCGTTGCCCACCTCCCAGCGGCGCACGAAGGGGTAGCGGGCCACCGCCGCCCGCGCTGCCGCTCGCAGTTGCGGCTCGCGCGCCGCCGGCACGTCGCAGCGCCCCTGCTCGGACGCGCGGCAGCCCGCCGGGTCGCTCGCCACCCAGGGCGGCACGGTCACGAAGACCGCCGTGATCTCCAGGCCCGCGGCGTTCAGGCGCGACAGCACGCGGTCGAAAATGTCGAAGTCGTACTGGCCCTCCTGCCGCTCGAACTGCTTCCAGTCGACGGCCACGCGCACGCCCGTCACGCCCAGGTCGCGGTACAGGGCGAGAAACTGGTCGAAGTGCGGATCGAGCCACCAGGCGTGGCCCGCCACGCCGAAGAGCGCGGGCGGCGCGCCCGCCTGGGCTGCCGCCGGCCGCGCCGCGACTGGCGGCACGAGCAGCAGCGCCAGCAGCACCGCAAGCCAGCCGAGCGCCCGCCCCGCCGCTCCCCGGCGGCCCCCCCGCGCCGCGCGTCCGCTCCTCATCTCAGCCGGCCCCCACTCGCCGCCTCGCTCCGCCGCTCGCCCGCCCCGCGCCCCATTCTAGCAACCCTCCCCGCCACCCATTGTTACGCGCGCGTCACGACACATCGCGTCCGCCCTCACCCTCTCCCCCGCGCCGCGGGCGGGCGATGCCTGCGGCGAACTCGCCGCTGTGCTATCCTCGACGCTAGCCGCCGGGCCGCGCGCCTGGTCGAGCCGCGCGAGGAGAGGGGGCCGCATGATCGCTGTCGAGCCCGTACTGGAGACGTTCGTGCAGGACGTGCGCGCCGCGCTGGCGGCCGGCGACGCCCTGGAGCCAACCGTGCAGCGCATCGCCGCCGCGCTGCCGCCGCTGCTCGCCGACCCCGCGTGGCTGGCCGCACGCGGGCTGCCCAAGCCCGGCGAGCCGCGCTACTACCTGCTCTACGAGGACCCCGACTACGGCTTCGTCGTGACCTACATGCACCACGCCGCCGGCCACCGCGGCTGGATCCACGACCACGGCTCGATGTGGACCGTCTACGGCGTGCAGGCCGGCCACGAGGCGATCTACCGCTACGAGCGCCTGGATGATGGCAGCCGCGAGGGCTATGCCGAGATCCGCGCGACCACGCGTCTGGACGCCGGCCCCGGCACCGTGGACTACGTGCTGCCCTTCGCCATCCACAACGAGGTGAACGAGGGTGACGCGCCTTCGTTCGCGATCATCGTGCGCAGCGAGAACGGCGGCCGCGTGCTCCAGTCGCGCTTCGATCCCGCGGCGCGCACCGTCTGGCAGGGCCCGGGCCTGCCTGCGACCCCGGAGGGCAACCCGACCTCGCGCCGCGGCGCCCGCCCGCGCTAGCGCCGGCCGCGCGGCCGCGCGCCGACGCCGCGAGTTGTCGGATCGCGCGGTATTTGCTATATTTTCGATTGCTGGGCGCCGTCGGGCCGCCCGCCGTGTACCCGTGGGGCAGTGGCGCAGCGGGAGCGCGCTTCCTTGGCATGGAAGAGGTCAGGGGTTCGATTCCCCTCTGCTCCACCAGCGTAGGGCTGCGGCAAGTGGCAAGCGAGCTTCGCCTGCCACTTGTTTTTTTGTCGGAGGCGCTATGGCGGATCGGTATGCTCCTCAGACGATCGAGCGCAAGTGGCAGGCCCGGTGGGATGCCGAGGGCCTCTACCGCTGCGACCTGAACGCCTCGGCGCCGAAGCACTACGCCCTCGTCATGTTCCCCTACACCTCGGGCGACCTGCACATCGGCCACTGGTACAACTTCGCGCCGGCCGACGCGCACGCCCGCTTCAAGCGCATGCGCGGCCACAACGTCTTCCTGCCGATCGGCTTCGACGCCTTCGGCCTGCCCGCCGAGGAGGCCGCCATCAAGCGCGGCATCCATCCCTTCGTCTGGACGCGCGACAACATCGAGCGCATGACCGCCCAGCTCAAGACCATCGGCGGGATGTACGACTGGTCGCACTCGCTGGCCACCTGCTACCCCGACTACTATCGCTGGAACCAGTGGCTGTTCCTGCAGTTCTACAAGCAGGGCCTGGCCTACCGTGCCAAGGCGCCCGCCAACTGGTGCCCGCACTGCCAGACGGTGCTAGCGAACGAGCAGGTGCTGGAGGGCGCCTGCGAGCGCTGCGGCACGCCCGTCATCCGCCGCGACCTGGAGCAGTGGTTCTTCCGCATCACCAACTACGCCGAGGAGCTGCTCGATTTCTCCGAGCTGGAGTGGCCCGAGCGCGTGGTGGCCATGCAGCGCAACTGGATCGGCCGCAGCACGGGCGTCGAGTTCCGCCTGGGCGTAGCCGAGCAGCCCGGTACTGAGATCGCCGTGTTCACCACGCGCATCGACACGGTGTTCGGCATGACCTACGTCGTGCTGGCGCCCGAGCACCCGCTGGTCGAGCAGCTCACCGTGCCGGAGCAGCGCGCCGCGGTCGCCGCCTACCAGGAGCAGGCGCGCCGCCAGAGCGAGATCGAACGGCTGTCGCTGGAGAAGGACAAGACAGGCGTGCCGCTGGGCACCCACGCCATTAACCCCTTCAACGGCGAGCGCGTGCCGATCTGGATCGCCGACTACGTGCTGACGACCTACGGCACGGGCGCCATCATGGCCGTGCCGGGCCACGACGAGCGCGACTTCGCGTTCGCCCAGAAGTTCGGCCTGCCCATCCGCGAGGTCATTCGCCCCGCCGACCGGGCCGACGATGGCGCGTTGGTCGAACCTTATACCGGCCCCGGCGCCATGGTGAACAGCGGCCCGTTCAATGGCCTGCCCAGTGAGGAGGGCAAGGAGCGGCTGGCCGAGTGGCTGGAGGAGCGCGGCCTGGGCCGGCGCACGGTGAACTACCGCCTGCGCGACTGGCTGATCTCGCGCCAGCGCTACTGGGGCACGCCCATCCCGATCATCTACTGCCCGACCTGCGGGACCATGCCGGTGCCCGAGGCCGACCTGCCCGTGCTGCTGCCGGAGGACGCCGAGTTCCGGCCGACCGGCGAGTCGCCGCTGAAGCTCAGCCCGTCCTTCGTGAACGTGGCCTGCCCGCGCTGCGGCGGGCCGGCGCAGCGCGAGACGGACACGATGGACACCTTCGTGGACTCGTCGTGGTACTTCCTGCGCTACCTCGACCCGCACGACGCCGCGCGCCCGTTCCCGCAAGAGCTGGCCGACCGCTGGTGCCCCGTCGACCAGTACATGGGCGGCGTCGAGCACGCGGTGATGCACCTGCTGTACGCCCGCTTCTTCACGCGCGTGCTGCGCGACCTGGGGCTGGTGAGCTTCAGCGAGCCGTTCAAGCGGCTGTACAACCAGGGCATCATCCTCGGCGAAGACAACGAGAAGATGAGCAAGAGCCGCGGCAACGTCGTCAATCCCGACGACTACGTGGCCCAGTTCGGCGCCGACACGGTGCGCGTGTTTCTGATGTTCCTCGGGCCGTGGTACGGCGGCGGCCCGTGGAACACGCAGGGCATCCAGGGGCCCTGGCGGTTCCTGAACAATGTGTGGGACCTGGCGGCCGAGACGGCGGAAGGCCCTCACCCCAGCCCTCTCCCAGGGGGAGAGGGGGAGGGACGCCCTCACCCCGGCCCTCTCCCAGGGGGAGCGGGAGAAAGCGGGGCCGACGCCGAGCTGCGGCGGCTGATGCACAAGACCACCAAGATCGCCACCGAGCGCTACGAGGCGTTCCAGTACAACACGACCATCTCCGAGCTGATGAGCTACCGCAACGAGTTGCAGAAGCTGCGCGGCAAGGTGGCGCCCGCCCTGTGGCGCGAGGCTATCGAGCGGCTGCTGCTTCTGCTCGCGCCGGCCGCCCCGCACCTGACCGAGGAGCTGTGGCACCGCCTGGGCCACGAGCAGAGCATCCATCTGCAAGCCTGGCCCACCTGGGACGAGGCGCTGACGGTCGAGACCGAAGTGCCCCTGGTCGTGCAGGTGAACGGCAAGGTGCGCGACCAGTTCGCCGTGCGCCCCGGCCTGTCGGAAGACGAGGCGCGCCCGCTCGTGCTGGAGCGCCCGAAGATCCGCGAGCAAGTCAACGGCCGCCAGATCGTGAAGTGGATCTACGTGCCCAACCGCCTGGTCAACCTCGTCGTCAAATAGCATCGGGTATTCGGATATTAGGTAGGGCAGGAGCTCGTCCCCTGCCGCCTGGTGGCGGACGCGGCCGGCAACACTGGCCGTGATCCCGGTGAACATGAAGGTCGCGTAGGGGCTCGTCCCTTGCCACCCGGGGCGACGCCGGCCAGGCCGTCCGCCAGAGATGTCGTTCGTTGGAGGGGAACACGATGTCCGACCAGGAGTCGCGCCCGCTGCTGCCGTTCCAGATCCGCCGGCTGGGCCACGTCGTGCTCAACTGCAAGGACCTGGCGGCGTCCGAGAAGTTCTACACTGAGGTGCTCGGCTTCCAGGTGAGCGACCGCTACCCCGAAACGATGGTGCCGGGCGGCATGGTCTTCCTGCGCTGCGCCACCGACCATCACACGGTCGCGCTGGTCGGCGCCGGCCACCCCGAGCGCGCCAGCTCCCTCAATCACTTCGCCTTCGAGGTCGCCACGCTCGACGAGGTGTTCGCCGCCCGCGACGTGCTGCGCCAGCACGATGTGCCGATCGTCTTCGAGGGGCGCCGCCGCGCCGGCTGCCAGATCGCGGTCGAGTTCCTCGACCCGGACGGCAACCACCTGGAGATCTACTGGAACCTCGACCAGGTGGGCACCGACGGCCACGTGCGCCCCGCCAGCGAGTGGCGCCAGGCGCTCACGCTCGAAGAGGCCGTGGCCAACCCCGTCCGCGGCCAGCGCATCCCGCCCCTCCCCGCCGCCCGCTGACGCCGGTTACGCCCCCGGAGCTAGGCCGCCCCATCCCCGAGCCAAAAGGCCGACTGCTCTTCACGTAGCAGACCGGTTGGGCGCGGCAAGCAGCGTCCATACCCCGGCCATGCTGTAGGACCGGCCCGGCGGTGTTCAGCGCCCAGTCATAGCGGCGGCAAGCAGCGTCCATACCCCGGCCATGCTGTAGGGGCGCTGCTTGCCGCGCCCTGCTGTTGCTGTCTACCCCGGCGTCTGCACATTGCCGCGCCCCGCGGCCTGCTGTGCCCTGAACGCGCTTCGCCTGAGTTTGTCACCGGCGGAGGAGTCCGGGAGTAACGGTAGGGCGGGAACTGGTCCCTCAGGAGTGGGCAGCAGGTACAGATACTCGCGCCACTCGAAGAAACGCGGCGTGCTATCGAGCGGCGCGTCCAGGTACTTCTGCAGAAAGTTGCGCCAGGGCGGGTAGAACGGGATGTACGAGCCCGCGTTCAGCGAGGCGCTGTCGATCTCGGCGATGCGCCGGCGAATCGTCCGCTCGCCGTGCAGCTCGATCTGCTGCCAGACGTAGTCGCGGGTTGTCATCCTCATAGGTGATAGGCTTGCCGACGCCACGAAGGTTCGCCATCATCTCCTCCTGCGCGCGGGCGCGCCTGTCAAGCGCCTGTCGCGCGTCGGGGAGTACCATGCCCCCGAGTTGGCGCCGAGCAGCCGGGAAGGAGCGTGGCATGGAGATCGACCGTATCGACCATGTGGTGCTCACGGTCCGCGACGTCGCGGCGACCTGCGCCTTCTACACGCGAGTGCTGGGGATGCGCGAGGAGCGCTTCGGCGCGGGGCGCACCGCGCTCCACTTCGGGCGCCACAAGCTCAACCTGCAGCAGGCGGGCCAGGAGTCCACGCTCGTGGCGCGCGTCCCCACGCCCGGCTCGGGCGACCTGTGCTTCATCACGACCACGCCGCTGGACGCGGTGCTCGCCCACCTGCGCGCCTGCGGGGTGGCCGTCGAGGCCGGCCCGGTCGCGCGCGAGGGCGCCCTCGGCCGCATGGTCTCGGTGTACTTCCGCGACCCCGACGGCAACCTCGTCGAGGTGGCGAACTACGTCGAGGCGCCGGCTTAATCGGCATCCGGCCCGGGCCGGGCGCGCCGCCTTAGCCATCGCTGGAACGAGGTCTGGCTCTCCTGGGACGGGCGCCCCGCGAGCAGCCCCTCCACGCTAAGGTCCTCGTCGAGGTTCTCCCAGTGGATGCCCTGGCCGCGGCCGATCAGGCGCCAGTTCGCGCGCTCGGCCGGGGTCGCGTGAACCAGCCGCGGGAACCAGACCAGCGGCACCGACAGAGTTCGCCCGTCGCTCAGGTCCACGGAGAGGGTATCGTCCGTCACCGCTACCCGCTCGGCGTTCGGGACCTCCATCTCAACCACCGAAATAGTCATGCCATGCCTCCAGAAGCCTGGCCTGCTGCTCGACGACCAGCCGCTCGATCTGCCGCAGTTCGGTTGCTCGAAAGCCGATAGTCCGCTGCAAGCGCACCGGGTCAAGCCAGAACTTGGCCACGTCGTCATCGCGCTCCACGTGAATATGTGGTGGCTCGTCTCGATCACTGGCGTAGAAGAAGAGACGATACGGGCCGACTCTAGCTACAGTAGGCACAAGTCCCTCATGGATATCGCCTCCTGCTCTAAAGCATACCGCGGTTCATTGCCGAGCCTCTGCTCAGGCCTCGAGGAGCAGGCGGTCCGGGGCTTCGAGGAGGTCCTTGACGCGGACGAGGAACTGCACCGCCTCGCGGCCGTCCACGACGCGATGGTCGTAGGTCAGCGCCAGGTACATCAGCGGGCGCACGACGACCGCGCCATCCACCACGGCCGGGCGCTCCTGGATCTTGTGCATCCCCAGGATGCCGACCTGCGGCGGGTTCAGGATCGGCGTGGAGAGCAGCGAGCCGAACACCCCGCCGTTCGTGATCGTGAACGTGCCGCCGCGCAGGTCTTCGAGCGTGAGCGTGCGCTCGCGGGCGCGCTGGGCGAAGCCGGCGATCGCCTGCTCGATCTGCGCGAACGTCAGGCGGTCGGCATCGCGCAGCACGGGGACCACCAGCCCCTCCGGGTCGCCCACGGCGATGCCGATGTCGTAGTAGTGCTTCAGCACCAGCTCGTCGCCCTGCAGCTCGGCGTTCAGGCGCGGGAACGCCTTCAGCGCCCCCACCACGGCGCGCGTGAAGAACGACATGTAGCCCAGGCTCACGCCGTACTGCTGGCGGAAGCCGTCGCGCCACTTCGCGCGCAGCGCCATCACGGCCGTCAGGTCCACCTCGTTGAAGGTAGTCAGCATGGCGGCCGTCTGCTGCGCCTCCACGAGCCGGCGCGCGATCGCCTGGCGGCGACGGGACAGTCGCTCGCGCGTCTCGGGCCGCGCGCCGGGCGGGGTCGCGGCGGCGGGCGCGGGCGGGGCGGCTGCCGGGGGCGCGCTCGCGGCGGCGGGGCCACCGGCCGCTGCGGCGGGTGGCGGCGGGGGCGCCGGGCGGGCGCTGGCCTGCGCGCCGGCTGCCTGCACGTCGTCGCGGGTGACGCGGCCGCCGGGACCGCTCCCTGGCACGCGCGCCAGGTCCACGCCCAGCTCGCTCGCCAGGCGCTGCGCCAGCGGCGACGCCCGTACGCGCTCGGCCTCGGGCGCGGGCGCGGCGGGCGCGGGAGATACGGCGGAAGCGCTGGCCGGCGGGGCAGCGGGTGGGGGCGGCGCGCTCGCGTCGGGCGCGCGGGCGCCGGCGAGCCGGCCCGCGCCGCCGCCGTCGGACGCGGCGAGGTGGCTGGCGCTGCCGTCGCCGCCGGCGGGCGCCGCGGCCGGCTCGCCGATGAGCGCCAGCACGTCGCCGGGGCGCACGGTCTCGCCCTCCTGGCGCAGCACGCGCTCCAGCACGCCGCTCTCGTCGGCGGCGACCTCGCTGCTCACCTTCTCGGTCTCCAGCTCCACGATCGGCTCGCCCACGGCGACGGGCTCGCCCTCGGCCTTCAGCCAGCGGCCCACCGTGGCCTCGACCACCGACTCGCCGAACACCGGCACGCGCACCTCCGTCGCCACCTCACACCTCCCGCGCGGCCGCCGGGGCCGCCGCGACCGGCTCGAAGCGGAACGCCGCCTCCACCAGCCTCGCCTGCGCCTGGACGTGCCACTCGCGGATGCCCTCGGCGGGGCTAGCGCGCCGCGCGCGGCCGACGTAGACGAGCGGCAGACGCCCGCCGAGCAGGTCGCGCAGCCGCGGCGCCATGTACAGCCAGGCGCCCATGTTCCGCGGCTCCTCCTGCAGCCACACGACCTCCTCCAGCCGCGGGTAGGCCGCGACGAGGTCAGCCAGCTCCTGCTGGGGGAAGGGATACAGCTCCTCCACGCGCGCGACGGCGACGGCGGGCGCCGCGCCGGCCGGGCCGGCCTGCTGGCCGCTGGCGACCAGGTCCACGTACACCTTGCCGCTGCACAGCACCAGCCGGCGCACCGCCGCCGGGCCCTGGCGCGCCAGCGGGTCGTCGAGCACGGGCTGAAAGCGCCCCGTGGCGAGCGCGACGAGCGGCGCGGCGGCGAGCGGATGGCGCAGCAGGCTCTTCGGCGTGAATACCACCAGCGGGCGCGGGTCGGCGGCGAGCAGCCGCGCCTGGCGCCGCAGCAGGTGGAAGTACTGCGCGGCCGTCGTGCAGTTGGCGATGCGCAGGTTGTCCTCGGCGGCAAGCTGCAGGAAGCGCTCGGGCCGCGCGCTGGAGTGCTCCGGGCCTTGGCCCTCGTAGCCGTGCGGCAGCAGCAGCACCAGCGACGGCCGCTGCCCCCATTTCGACTGCGCCGAGACGATGAACTGGTCCACGATCACCTGGGCGCCGTTCACGAAGTCGCCGTACTGCGCCTCCCACAGCACCAGCGCCTCCGGCGCCTGCACGCTGTAGCCGAACTCGAAGCCGAGCGCGGCCTGCTCGGAGAGCGGGCTGTTCCAGACCTCGAATGACGCGCGCGCCGCGGGCAGCGCCTGCAGCGGGATGAACGGCGCGCCGGTCTCCACGTCGTGCAGCACGAGGTGGCGCTGGCTGAAGGTGCCGCGCGCCACGTCCTGGCCCGTCAGGCGGATCGGCGTGCCGTCGGCCAGGATCGAGGCGAAGGCCAGCGCCTCGGCGTGCGCCCAGTCCACGCGCGGCTCGTCGTGGCCGTCGAGGCTGGCGAGCGCCGCCCGCCGCCGGCTGAAGGGGCGCTCCAGCTTCGGGTGCAGGTGGAAGCCCGGCGGCCAGGCGAGGAGCTGCTCGTTGAGCGCGACCAGCTCGGCCGCCGGCACCGCCGTCTCCACGCCGACCGCGGCGCCCTGGTGGCCCAGCCCACCGCTGGCGCCGCCGCCCTCGCGGCCGGTGCTGGCCGCGGCGAGCGCGTCGGGCGGGGCCGCGGGCAGCGCGCGGCGGATGGCGTGCAAGCGCTCGATCTGCGCCTGCAGCATGGCGTCCACCTCGGCCGCCGTCACCAGGCCGCGCCGCACCAGCTCGGCCGCCCAGCGCTCGCGCACCGTGGGGTGCTGGGCAATGCGCGCGTAGAGGCGCGGCTGCGTGAAGGCGGGCTCGTCGCCCTCGTTGTGGCCCCAGCGGCGGTAGCCGATCAGGTCGATCAGCACGTCCTTGCGGAAGCGCTCGCGGTAGGCGTGGGCGAGGCGCGTGGCGGCGACGCAGGCCACCGGGTCGTCGGCGTTCACGTGGATCACGGGGACCTCGAAGCCCTTGGCGAGATCGCTGGCGTAGGCCGTCGAGCGCCCCTCGGCCGGCGGCGTGGTGAAGCCAAGCTGGTTGTTGGCGATGATGTGCAGCGTGCCGCCCGTACGGTAGCCGGGGAGCCGCGACAGGTTTAGCGTCTCAGCGACGACGCCCTGGCCGGGGAACGAGGCGTCGCCGTGGATCAGCACCGCGAGCGACGCCAGCTCGTCCTGGCGCGCCGGGCCGGGCGCGTCGCGGCGCTCGTCGCTGGCGCGCGTCATGCCCTCCACGACCGGGTCCACGAACTCCAGGTGGCTCGGATTCGGCGCCAGGCACACGGTCAGCTCGACGGCGGCGCCGCCCGGGTACGCCCGCCGCGCGCCGAGGTGGTACTGCACGTCGCCGGTCCAGCTCTCGCCGCCCTGGTCGCTCGGGGCAACGTTGGCGCGGTGGAGCTGGCCCATGAACTCGGCGAGCATCTGGTCGTAAGGCTTGCCGAGCACGTGGGCGAGCACGTTCAGGCGGCCGCGGTGCGCCATGCCCAGCAAGACCGCGCGCGTGCCCGCCTCGGCCGCGGCGCCGACGATCTCGTCGAGCATGGGCACCAGCATGCCCAGCCCTTCGAGCGAGAAGCGCGTCTGGCCGGGCAGCGCGCGCTGTAAGAACCGCTCCAGCGCGCCCACCTCCGTGAGCCGCTCCAGCAGGCGGCGCTCGTCAATCGGGTCGTGCGGCGGGGCGAAGCGGCCGGACTCCACGGCGTTGCGCAGCCAGACCCGCTCCTCGGCATCGGAGACGTGCTCGAATTCGTAGCCCGTCGTGCCCGCGTAGATCGCGCGCAGACGGCGGATGGCGTCGAGGGCGGTGGCCGCGCCCTCGGCGGCCGGCCCGCCGATAATCGCCGCCGGCAGCGCCGCCAGGTCGGCCTCGCTCAGGCCGTGCGTCTCGGGCAGCAGCTCCGGGTCGCCCGGCGGGGGGCTGCCGAGCGGGTCGAGCTGCGCGGCGCGATAGCCGAAGGCGGCGATGGCCTGCGCCAGGGAGACGGCCGCGGCCGCGCGCCGCGCGTTATCGCCGCCGGCCACCAGTTGCCCGCTGAGAGCCGGCGCGGCCGGCGCCGCCGGGGCCGTTGCGCCCGGCGCGCCGGGCGCCCCGAGCGGCGGCGGGCCGCGGCGCTCGAACAGCGCGCGCGTGGACGCAT
>Ga0070741_10003535_pt1 | contig 38646 bp, 29 predicted proteins | sample Coa_R1_4_FD_66440 | JGI IMG/M metagenome (GOLD analysis project Ga0070741, IMG submission 66440) | Surface soil microbial communities from Centralia Pennsylvania, which are recovering from an underground coalmine fire - Coalmine... | ecosystem: Environmental > Terrestrial > Soil > Unclassified ... | reverse complement strand
CGCCGACGCGTAGAGACGTTTCGCCGACGCGTAGAGACGTTTCGCCGACGCGTAGAGACGTTTCGCCGACGCGTAGAGACGTTTCGCCGAAACGTCTCAACACACGTCGCGCGAACAAATAGGTGAACGCGCCTGCCAACCAAAAATGCAGCAGCGCTTCCAATTCCAACGCGAACAAAGAGAACGAGTGAAACAACGCGAGATTCAACAGCGTATTCGCCAGCGCGATGGGATAAAATACCGCGCTTTGAATGTCGGCGAGAAACGGATGCCCGCTGTTGAAATTTTCCGACCAAAGCGGAAGGCGTCCTTCGGAAAACGCGCGCGCTTCGTACAAACGGAACGCGTAGAATTGGTCCGTAAAATCGCCGGCGGGAAACTGCGCGCGGTCAAGCGGATTCGGCGTGAGAATGCGCCAAAAGAACAACGCAATCAGCGCGGCAAGCAAAAGCAACAGCGCGACATCCACACGCGAAAAGGGCGCGGGCTTTACGGTTGAAGCGGAATCCATAATTCAGTGCCGTCGGTTTGCAACTGTGCGGATTGAATCGGCAAGCAGTTTGTCGCGTTCGGGTCACACACACTGAGCCGCAGTTCGCGGCGCTGTCGCACATCAAACGGCAGCTCTTGTTGGTCTACAATGATTTGATTTTTGCGCCATTCGGAGATGGGGCTTGTGCCGCGTACGGGAACGGTCCGCGCTTCGTACACTTGTTGTTGCGCGTCGAACAAGCGCAGGCGCACCCGATAATCTCGCGCGGGTGTTTTTTGCGCGCGCCAATACAACACCAGTGTCGGCGGGCTCATTGCCAAGTCCATGCGATAACCGAGCAGTGTCAATGTATCCCCAAAATTCGCGCCCACCTTGCGCATCGTGTTGAGATACTGCGACGGCGTCGCATACAAACGCAGCCGAAAATCGCCGACGCGCGTTTCTTGCAGCAAATCATCGCGCCGGTTCAAAAACGCTTCCACAAATTGGTCGGGGTCCCAATAATCATCCGCCGCCGGGATGAACCACACGCGCTGATAATTCGCGTTCATCGCATTCAACTGCTGCGTCGTTTTGTTATCGGGCAAATACGTTTCGGGATACACCACCAGCGGCAAGCGCGTGCGGTCGTAATACAACAGCGACATTTCGGGAAAATTCTGCACGATGATGTCACCCGGCTGCGCGTCGGCATTGATGATTTGGGTCAGCCCGCGCCAATCGGGCGCTTTGGCGAACGCGGGATTGCTCCAATAATTCGCCAACGCGACGAACGCGACGAGCGCAATCGCCGTCACAGCGAGACCGCGAAACGCCGGCGACGCATAACGCGCAAACGAAAATGCGACGCGCCGCGGCAAGAATTCCGCGAGCGCGACGCTTCCGAATGCCAGCAGCAAATAGTACGCGGGCGCGATGCCGTTCAAATAGCGTTCGAGATACAACGGGCGCACGGTGTTGAGCGCAAAGACCGCAAGCGTCGGCACGCCCGCGTACAGCGCAAAAAACAAGCCGCGTTTCCCATCGCGCGCAAACAAAAAAATCAAGCCCGCCCACGCGAGCAGCGCGAACGGAATCCATAACCACGCGCGCCATTCGGCGCTTAGCGTATCGCCAAGCGCAAACGCGCTGAACGTCTCGCGCGCAATGTCCCACAACGCGACGCCTTGGCGCCCGCTGCCTTCGCCGTACGCCGAAACGCGATTCGACAAAATCAACGGATACGGCAAATACAACAGCGCCAAAACCATTTGCGCGCCAATCCACTCGCAAGTCCTCACGCTCAACCTGAATCGCCCAAAGAGCGTGAGGACTTGCGACTGCGCGAGTTTTTTAAGGTCGCGCCACGTCGTCGCAAACACAAAAAGATTCAACGCCAGCAAAATGAACGCTTCGTAATAGTGCGAATATAACGCAGCGAGTTCGGCAGCGATAAAAAGCGGCATCGCCCCTTTTGGGCGTTGGATGGGGCGTTCGCGTGGACACGTGCGCGTGTTCGCATACCACTGCCAGAAAAAAATCAACGCCAACAAACTCAACGCGGGCCACAGCGTGTAATTGCGCACATCTTGCGAATGCCAGATTTGATATGGATTGATGGCGATGATAAACGCGGCGAGCAATCCAATACTCCCTCTCCATTCTAGGGAATCCCTCATACGCCAATGGCGCACCGCCACAAATAAAGTTCTCCCCGCGCCTGTTGGGAGAGGAGCTGGGGGTGAGGGGTTCTTTTCGAAGGAACGGGTTGGGGGGAGGGTCAGCATCTCGCGCGCCAACCGATACGCCAGCGGCACGCACAGCACGCCAAAGAACGCGGAAAAGAAACGCGTCGCAAACTCGCCCGCGCCGACAAGCGCAATCCAACCGCGCAAGAGAAAATATAGCAGCGGCGGATTCGGCTCGACGGTCAGCGTCTCGTACCACATTTGCGCGAGCGGTTTTTGCGCAAACAGGACAGTGAACGATTCATCGCCGCGCAAAGAAAAGAAATCGAGACGGAACATCCGCAGCGCGAACGCGAGCAGCAGAATGCCGCAAAGGATCAGAAACGTGCGGGAAATCTTCATTCGATTCGGCGGGCAACGGCTAACAAAGAAATGCCGTAGGGGAAACGATGGCGCGGTGCGGCGCGCATTTCCGCGCTGAACAGACGCGTCAAGACTGCGTTGAACGTCCGCGGCAGCGGCGTCAAATCCGAATTCGCATGTCCGTTCGCCGTGACCGCTTGCCGCCGCATCAATCGCAAGAGCGCGATGAACGGAAACAGCAGCATATTCAAATAAGTCAGCTGTTCCACGCGAAATCCGGCGCCTTCCAATTTTTCGCCAAGCTCGCGCGCGGTGTAACGATGTTTATGTCCCACCGCCACATCGTGCGCGCTCCACAAAAAGCGATACGCGGGCAGCTGCGCAATCAAACGCCCCTCCGGTTTCAACACGCGGCGAATTTCTTGGAACGCGGCGACGTCGTGTTGAATATTGCAAATCACGTCAAAGGAAAACGCGACGTCAAAAAATTGATCGGGAAATGGCAGTTCCAGCAGCGACGCGACCAGCGTGCGCGCGTCGGAAACGCCGCGCATCCGACAAAATTGAATCGCTTCTTCGGCAATGTCTACGCCCCACGCGTCGCCGTGCTGCGCGAGCAGCTGCAAATTTTTTCCGGTGCCGCATCCCGCGTCTAAAATTTTGGCGCGGCCATTCGGCGATACGTACTGCGCCACCAATTCTTGCAGCAGTACGCGCAAGCCGCGATACCACCAATAGTCCTCTTCAATTTCAAACATGACGCGATACTCGCGCGCGAGCATCGCCATGCTGGAAGCGTCTTCATGGGTTGCAGGCGTCGTCATGGAATGCGCAGCTCTCCGAATACAATGCGGTCGCCGGTGGGACTGCCATTCGCGTCAAAGGTCGGCAAGCGTTTGAGGTCCGTCGGATTGTACATCCCAATCTCGATTTGATACGTCCCCGCGCTCGCGTTCGGTGCGACATGGAATTCGTACGCGTCGGAAAAAATTTCGCCCGGCGCCCAACTCGTCGTCGGACGCGCGCCGTTGAGCGGCTCTTGGTCCTCTTGACCAAAAATCTCGTTTTGCGGATTGATGAGATGCGTAAACACTTTGTATGACGTGTCCACCGGTTTCAGCGCGCGCCAATACAATTTCAATTTGATGGGGTCGCCCGGCTTGAGCGGCTGCGGCGCGTTCAAATCATAGCCGAGAAATTCGATGCTGTCACTCAAGCGCGCATTCAGCGGCTGACTGATGGCAGGCATTTCGGTCGAACGCGGCAACGCCTGCACTTGCGCATCCGCAAAAGCCAAGTCATTCCCCGAAGGCAAAATGGTTTGCGGTTCGAGCCCGTCGAGCGATAAACGCAAAGCGTACGTGCCCGCATCGGCTTCGCCGGGCACATGCGCGCCAAGATTTACCTGCGCGATGTCGCCCGCCTGCCGCTGGCGGAGGTCGAGCGTGAACGGCGTCGCGGCGCGCGTCGGATTCCAAAATTGCCACCACGGCGGCGCTAACACAACCTGTCCTGCAATCGTCGTATCGAGATCTTGCATCACCTGAAAATACAGCCTCAGCGGGACTGCATTGCCCGGACTCGCGCTCGGTTCCTGGTCAAAACCGACAAAACGTACCGCGCTGCCAAAAGGAATATCCATGTGTTGGTCCATGAGCAAGGTGCGCGGGTCAATCGGCTGCGGCGGACGCGTCACTTGCAATGTGCCCAAATCCACCGACACGCTCGTGCTGCCGTCCGCCGCATTCGCCGCCAGCGGTTCATTTCCGCCCGCGCGATAGACGGTCATTTGGATTCTGTACGTTCCCGGCGGCGTGCCCGGGTCAACGACGAGGTCATGTTGGTCGAGATACGTCGTCCTGCCCAGCCACTTGGAGACGGGATACAAATTGCCCACAGGCGGCGCGTCCCATTGTCCCCAAATTTGACCGTTTGCATCGGTCACGCGCAGAGACACGGAAATATCATTCGGCGATTTGCGACTCAACCGCCAATACAATTTTACCGCCGCGCGCGCACCCGGTTCCATGTGACGCGGTGCGTCATAACCCAAAAGTTTCAGAGCGTCGGCGTAGGTGATGTCTATAGGATTGGGCGGTTTCACATCGTCGGGCTGTTCCGGTCCGCGATAGACAAACTGCTGGAGAATGATGCGCGTCGAAATGCCGGGAAAATACACAATGTCAATCGGCTCGCCGTAGCGGTACATCAAATTGTTGATGACGTGTTTCGGGTCGCCGACCGGCTGATGGATTTCGAGAAACCACACCCGCCCGTGATTGCGATACGCGTTGAGCACCGCTTCGCGGTCGAGAAATATTTGCCAATCTCGCGTTTGTCCGAGATGCGGCAGCGATTCCCATTTCAAATTGGGCGGCGCATAGTATTTCACAATTTTTTCCGCTTGCGGCGCGACGAGCAGCAAATAATCGTCCGGGCGCAAACGTTCGCGCAAAAATTCTGCCCACGCTTTGTGGTCGTCTTTGGCGTACGCCGCATCGTAATACAAATTGCGGAGCGAGTACACCGCGCCGCCCAAAACGAGCAGCGCGAGAATCACAAAAACGAGCGCATAAACAATTGAGGATGCATGACGCGCGACGCGCGATTTTCTATCGTCCGTCGCCCGCCGCCTCAAGTGTGCCATGCGCCGCGCTAACGCGTCCACACCCACCGCCAATCCCAGATAAAACGCGGGGCTAGTCGTAATCAAATGCCGCGAGTTGAGATACAACGGGCGCAAATACGAGCCGAGCTGCAGCATCATGGCGGGCAAAAACAAATAACAGAAAAGGAACAGCGCGAGCCGTACCTCCCGCCGCTTGACGCGAATGGTGGAAAACATTCCGACGAGCCACAACGCGACGAGCGCCAAATCAAACAGCGCGACCGCGTCGAGATTCGCCGTCAAACCCACCGCGAACGAATTCCATACGTCGCGCAGCATGATAAAGAACGGCACAAAACTCGCGCCCGCCTGGTCCCACGACGCCAAATCTTGCGCGCTGCGCGGCAGCAAAAATAAAATCGCGGCGAACGCGGCAAGCATCGCAACCGCCGTGAGCGTTATCGGCGAAACGATACGCGCGCGCCACGTCTGCGCGCGGTCGCCAAAAATAAACAGCGTCGCGGCGAAAAAAGGCAAGAGGACGAACGACAAATAATGCGTGGCGAGCGTCAGCGCAAACGCGCACGCAAAAACAATGAACCAGCGCGAGAACCACGCGCGCCCAATGGAAGGATTTGTTTTCAGCCAGCGCAGCAGCGCATAAACTGCCAGCGTGCTCCACAACAACACGAGCGCGTACGGACGCGCTTCTTGCGAGTACCACACGTAGAACGGCGCGAGCGCGGCAAACAACACCGTGAGCCAAGCGACCCATTTATTCTTGAACAAAAGCCGCGTGAGCGGATACAACATTGCCAGCGTCAACAGATTCGCGTACGCCGACAAAAAACGCAAGGCAAATTCCGTCGCGCCTGCCGCAAGAATGGCGAAATGCAGCAGCAGAAAATAGAGCGGCGGATGCAAATCACGCGTCGCCACGTTTTGGATGTAAATCGTGTTGCGGAGAATGTTGGGAATGGAATTGGTGGCGCGGTCCCACGAAAGCGATTCATCCCACCAAATGCTCATGGAACCGAGATGATACAGGCGCAGTCCCCACGCCAACCCCAGCACAAGAACGAGCCAAACGCGCGGCGCAGAAAAAAAAGCGCGGAGAATGTCGTATTTGGATGAACGGGAAGCTTGCATGAAGAGTTCAAGGGCGACACGGAGCGTCGCGGCGCTCCATTATATGCGCTTTGGAATGAATCTGAAAAATTTCGCCACATTGGGTCTTGACAATTCCAAAAGCCATGATAAACTCTCTGTTGCTTCGTTGACAGGATAGCGCACTCGTTTTGACAATCCCAAAAGATGTTGTGATGCGGGTATTGTCCGAATGGGTTCTGATGATTTAATGAGCATTATTCTTGCAATGCTTCCGCGTGTTCGCACCACCGTTTATAGCGGTGATGCTTTCGCGCTTTGTACGAGTGCGCCTGTTGACGGATAGTGCGTTCCAATGGAACGCTTCCGCTGTCGTTTCGACGGTCACAGTCGCACCTCTTGCGCTGTGACCGTTTTTTATTGTTTACCGGTTCAGAGCGCGCCTTTTCAGCGCTCTTTTTTTTCCTCACTTTTTGTTACACCGCCAAGTGTAACGAAAAGGCACCGACAGAATTATGGCGAAAACCCATACGTCCGAGTTCGAGCATATCGTTTCGCAATCGCCGTTTGCCGGTTTATGGGGCTTGCTGCGCGGTTTTCGTGCCACCTATGCGGGCGCCATCGGCAGTCTTGCCGTTTCGACGGCAGCGCGCACGGGCACATTTTTCCTCATCGGATTCTTGGTAGATCGGGTGCTCACGCGCAGTGACATGCTGCAAGTTTTACCGTTGGTGGCGGCAGGTTTCATCGCGCTGGCGCTGACCGAAGGAGCGTTCACGTACTGGAGCGGACGCTTTGCCGCGCAAACGGCGGAAGGCATCGCGCTGAAAATTCGCAACTATCTTTATGACCACATTCAGCGCATGACCTTTGCGTTTCATGACAAAACGCCGACCGGCGACTTGATTCAACGCGCGACATCGGATGTGGAAGCCGTCCGCAAGTTTTACGCCGAACAAGCCATCGGCGTCGGACGCATCGCGCTCCTGTTCCTCATCAACTTGATCGCGCTGTTGAGTCTCAACGCGCAGTTGGCGTTGTATTCGGTCGTCGTCGTGCCCGTCATTATGGGCATGTCGGTCTTTTTCTTTCGCCGCGTCTCGCAGGTGTACGAACATTATCAGGAACAAGACGCGGTGCTTTCGACAACTTTGCAAGAAAATCTGACGGGCGTGCGCGTGGTCAAAGCGTTCGCGCGGCAAGACTATGAAATCAGCAAGTTCGAGCGCGACAACGCGGAAAAATTCCGCCGCGGCAAAAAACTGCTCATCATGCACTCGCTGTTCTGGCCCACCGCCGACATTTTGTGCGCGGGGCAGATGATTGCGGGGTACGCCATCGGTGCGCTGCTGGTGATGAATCAGACGCTGACGCTAGGCGATTATGTGACGTATATGGGCTTGGTCGTGCTTTTGATTTGGCCCATGCGCGAGTTGGGAAGGATGATTGTGCAAGCGTCCACCGGCATGGTCTCATTCGGGCGGTTGGCAGAAATCATTCGCACCGCGCGCGAGCCGATTGAAGATGGAACGCACCAGCCCGCGCCGGATGAACGCGCACGCGGGGACATCGTGTTTCGCCATGTCGGTTTTGCCTACGAAAAAGACAATCGCGTACTGCACGACATTTCGTTTCACGCCAAGCCGGGCAATGTCATCGCGTTGATGGGACCGACGGGTTCGGGCAAAACGTCGTTGGTGAATCTGCTGCCGCGTTTTTACGAATACGAACACGGCAGCATCCAGCTCGACGGCATCGAACTCAAGGAATACCCGCGCGAATATCTGCGGCGCAACATCGGCATCGTGGAACAAGAACCGTTTTTGTTCTCGCGCACCATTCGCGAAAACATCACGTACGGCGTCGGGCGCGAGGTGTCGGACGAAGAAGTGTACGCGGCGGCGAAAGCAGCAGCCATTCACGACGTGATTCTCTCTTTCCCCGAAGGATATAACACCCTCGTCGGCGAAAAGGGCATCACGCTTTCGGGCGGGCAAAAACAGCGCGTGACGATTGCGCGCACGATTTTGAAAAATCCGCGCATTCTGATTCTCGACGATTCCACTTCGTCGGTGGATACCGAGACCGAAGAAGAGATTCGCAGCGCGCTGCAAGCGCTGATGCGCGACCGCACGACCTTCATCATCGCGCATCGCGTGCAGAGTGTGATGAATGCGGACCAAATTTTGGTGTTGGAACACGGACGCATCACCCAGCGCGGCACGCACCGCGAACTGATTCGGCAGGACGGTCTGTACAAACGCATCTATGAGCTGCAAGCGAAAATCGAAACGGAAGTGGAACGCGAAGTGGCAGACCGCACGCAGCCATATCATGAGCAGTTCGAAATGGCGCCGGCATTGAATTAACGCGAGTTGGAATGCAAAATGTTAAAGCCACATTTTGCATTCCAATCCTCCTCCTCTCATGTCATACGAATTTGAAGAAGAAGATTTTCAAGCCAAGTTGAGCAGGCAAACGCTCAAGCGCATGTTCCTGCTCACGCTGCCGCACAAGTGGTGGCTGGTCGGCTTTATCGTGCTCATCGCGATTGTCGCGGCGCAAGACGGCGTGTTCAATTTTCTGAAAAAGCAGATTATTGACGCGGGCATTACCCCCAATGACCCGGCGGCATTGACGCGGATTCTGGTCATTTACGGCGCGATTGCATTGACGCAAGCGGCGGGCGTGTTCGGATTCATTTATCTGGCGGGCATTCTCGGCGAGCGCATTCAATACGATTTGCGCAAGGCGATGTTCAATCACCTGCAAGATTTGTCGTTCGCGTACTTTGACCGCACGCCGGTGGGCTGGATCATGTCGCGCGTGACCTCTGATTCGGGGCACATCGCCGACCTCATCACGTGGGGCGCGGTGGATGTGACGTGGGCGGTGATGAGCATTCTAACCGCCGCGTTCTTTATGCTGATTTTGAATTGGCAGTTGGCGCTGGTCGTGCTCACCATCATCCCGATTCTGATTGTCGTCGCGTCGTGGTTTCAAAAGCGCATCATCCACGAATATCGCATCGTGCGCAAGACCAACTCGCGCATCACCGGCGCGTACAACGAAAACATTCAGGGCGTCCGCGTCATCAAAGCGTTGAATCGCGAAGAAAAAAATCTGGACGAATTCAGCGAATTGACCGGACAAATGTACGTCTCGTCGTATCGCGCCGCGCGGCTTTCGGTAATGTTTTTGCCGGTTGTGCAGTTCATCAGCGCGATTGCATTGAGCCTCATCGCGTGGTACGGCGGCGCGCAAATCGCGTGGGGCGTCATGACGGTGGGCACCTTGCAAGCGTTCATCGGTTACATCACGTTCATGTTGTGGCCCGTGCAAGATTTGGCGCGCGTGTATGCGTCTATGCAGCAAGCGGTCGCGTCAGCGGAACGCACATTCTCTTTGTTGGACACGCCGCCCGACATTGTAAATCGTCCGAACGCGATCGAAGCGGAAACCCTGCGCGGGGACATCGAATTCGACCAGGTCGAATTTTATTACACGCCGGGCAAGCCGGTGCTGCGCGATTTCAACTTGAAAGTGAAAGCGGGCGAAACCATCGCGCTCGTCGGTCCGACCGGTGCGGGCAAGACGACCATCGTGAATTTGATGTGCCGCTTTTACGAACCGAAACGCGGCGTCATTCGCATTCACGGTACGGACTATATGGATTTGACGCTGCGCAGTATCCAATCGCGCATCGGCGTTGTTTTGCAAACACCGCATCTGTTCAGCGGCACGATTCGCGAAAACATTCGGTACGGCAAACTCGACGCGGATGATGCAGAAGTGGAACGCGCGGCAAAGGTGGCGGGCGCACACGAATTCATCGAGACGCTGGAAAACGGATACGACGCGCAAGTGGGCGAAGGCGGCAACTTGCTCTCGACGGGGCAAAAGCAATTGATTTCGCTCGCGCGCGCCGTACTTGCCGACCCGGACATTCTCGTCATGGACGAAGCGACGAGTTCGGTGGACACGCTGACCGAAGCGTTGATTCAACGCGGCATGGAACGTTTGATGAAGGGACGCACGGCGTTCGTCGTCGCGCACCGCCTTTCGACCATCAAACGCGCTGACCGCATTCTCGTCATCAAAGACGGGAGGATTTCCGAAATGGGCACGCACGCAGAGCTGCTCCGCCAGCGCGGTCACTATTACGAATTGTACACGCGCCAATTCCGTAAAGAGTTGGAGAGCGAATATGGTTTGGGACGGTTGACGGGTTTGGCGGGGGCGGCGGAATGATGGTCAGCGATGGGCGTCAAGCGCCGTCGCGACGTTTTGGTAAAACGTCGCGCGGTGGTAAAACGCCGCGCAGGTCAGGAAAAGAAAACGGACGAGTCGTGGGCGGCTCGTCCGTTTTTTTATTGTCCAAAATTCTCCAGCACCGTATCCACAATTTCAAACGCGGCGCGCGGTCTGCCGACACGTTTCGCGAGCGTGCGCATTGCCTTGAGCCGCGCGGGATTGCTCAATAACGCGACGGTCGCGGCAGGCGCGGTTTCGATGATACGCAGTTGAATGCCCGCGCCGCTGCCCGACACAAAATCCGCGTTCCATTCTTCCTGCCCCGGTATCGGGTCAATCACAATCATCGGCGTACCGCGCGCGAGAATTTCGCTGACCGTCAGCCCGCCCGCTTTTGTAATCACCACATCGCTCGCGGCAATCAAATCGTCCATGAAATCAATAAAGCCGAGTTTCAACACGCGGAGGGTCTTGCCATTTTCCAAGTCGGCGATTGCCTCTAACAATTCCTTGTTGCGCCCCGCGACAATGACCAACGTGCCGCGCAGTTTTGTTTTCAAGAGTTGCTCGGCGACATGCCGCACGCGCTGGCTTTGAATCCCGCTGCCCAACAGTGTAATGACCTGTTCGCCGGCGAGTCCCACGCGCGCGCGCGCCTCGTCGCGCGGTTTTGGTTCCGCAAATTCGGGTTGAATCGGAATGCCCGTGACGTGAATCAACGCGGGTTCTACATGGCGCGCCACCATTGCGTCGCGCGTAAACTCACTGGCGACAAAATAAGCGTCCACGCCGTTCTGAATCCAATCGCTGCTCACCATAAAATCGGTGATGACTTCGTACAGCGGCGCGGGGATTTCGCCTTTGCGCTTGAGCGGCAAAAGGATTTCGAGCGGCATAAAATGAGTCCCGATGATAATGTCGGGCTTGAGTCTCTTGACAAAGCGGTCGAACTTGAGCGCAAAGATCGGGCGCTGCGCCTGTCCGCGCAGCAGATTTTTGATTTCTGCCCAACGCGGGTCGCTCACGTCGCCCGATTCGTAAAACATTTTGTACAACAGCGGCGCTTTTTCCGAGACCGTATAGCTGCCGACGACCGCGCGCTGTACTACTTTACCGGCAAATTCCAGCACATCGCGCACGACCACGTCGCGTACGCCGCGCTGCGCGAATGCTTTTTCCAACGCGTGCGCCGCGCTTTTATGTCCACCACCGAGCGGGGCATAGAGGATGAGAATGCGAGGGTTCATTTGTTTGACGCAATCAAGTTTCTATCGAATGACGCAGCTGCCGCTCGAGAACCGCAATGCCAATCAACGGCGCAATCGCACCCACGAGCAGTCCGATGATACCAATCTGCAAAACATACACAGGTTTGTCGCCAACGCTGTCCATCAGCGGAGTGAGCCAATCCCAGACCGATTCCAAGAGAGGAGGATAAATGAACGCGGTGACAGCGCCTTGAAGCACAAAGCCAATCAGCCAGCCCGCGGCGACAACCCCAAGCACTTGACCGGGAATCTGCCGATGGCTTGCCCACAACGCCAACACAATGCTTCCGCCAGCGACCAAGCCGATGATGACAAAAGTGCCGAACGTATTCCACTGTCCAAGCGCCCCAAAGATTCCCAACAGAGTTCCCGCGAGCGAACCCAACACCAGAATCCAAAATGAGATGCGCTCCAACGCAGTCCGTCGCGAGGCAGCTAAACCGAGTATCCAAACGCCGAGCGCGCCAAGCAGCAGCGCGGTGATTGCCATGACAATACCCGCCAACCGGAGACGCGGGAGTTCATCCGACGCCCAAAGCAGCGCGAGTGAGGCGGCGCCCACAAAGCTCGAACCGAATGTCATGAAAATTCCGCTCAACACAAACAAGTTTCGGGCGGATTGTTTTTCGGTTTGGGATACAAACGCTTCCGGCATGTGCGAAGGGCGTGTTTGTTCGACGCGCCTTGTCGCGCGCTCCGGCACTTGATGTGACGGCGGAACATTCGCCGCGCGTTCTTGTTCGACACGCGCCGCGTCCGCCTTTTGCTGCGCCAGACGTTCTTGTTCCGCGCGTTCTTGTTCCAATCGCAATTGTTCGCGGCGTTCGCGTTCCGCCTGCTCCGCCGCAATGCGTTCCGCGTCCAGTTTTTCGCGCGCCAATCGCTCTTGTTCCGCTTGCGCGGCGGCAACGCGCTGCGCGTCGGCTGCGGCGCGGCGCGTGTCCACTCGAAAAATCACACCATCCGCCGCGCGCGAGTACAGCACGGGCGTGCTCCATTCCACATCGTTGTCATGCGCGAAAATCGCCTGACGCCCTTGACTGACCGCCGCGTCCACCGGTCTGCCCGCCGCTATCGCGGAATAAAAGCCGGACGCGAAATCAATCGCCGCCGTGTCGGTGATTTCAAACTGCATCGCAATGACGGCGGGCAAATTGCCGGTACGCCCGAGCGTCATTGCCGTGCCCGCGAACGGGTCTTGCTCCGAAGTGCGCGCGCCTTCGCACGCGTTCAAGACTGCGAGGCGCAGTGTGCGATGATTACCCAAAATCACCGCGAGCCGTTCGCCGCTGACGCGATTGGCGTACTGATTCGCATTCTCGAAAATCAAAATGCCGTCCTGTTCGCGTTCGTCAAAGCCGCCGTGTCCGATGAAATGAAAAATGTGATACGGGCGTTGGAGCAATTGTTCGCGCAGCGCTTCGAGAGTCGCGGTTTGCAGCCAATCGAGTTCAATCAGACCGATTTTGAGCAGCGCGTCGAGCGCTTGAGACAGATTGCGCCGTTCTTGCGCGAGGTTCAATGGTTCATAATCTTTGGGACTCGACGCGAGCGCGAGAAGGCGCAATGGCGGCGCAACGGCGAGCGGCAAAATCGGGCGCGGCAATTCGATATAGCGCAGTACCGGTGTGTCTTCGAACAGCGAGAGGAATTGGCTGTTAGATGGGTCGTACAAAAGTTCCCAAGGATAGTTGGCGAGCTCGGGCGCGTCAAGGGTCAATTTGACGCGCAGTCCTTTGCCTTGCCGTACGGCGTCATTGTGGCTGGCAAGATACGCGGCGCGAATTTCATCCGTGAAGAGGGAACGAAATAATTTTTGTCCAAAATCTTGCGCCGCGCGCCATTCGGGGGAATGTAGTCGGCGCACGCCGCGTCGCGCGAGTCCGACGCGGAGGACAAACAGTTCCAATTGCTCGTCCGTGAGGGGTCGCGTAAAGACGCCGCGCGTTTCGCCGATGGATGGCGAACGCGTCACGACCGCATATTGATTCTCGGCAACACGCGGACCGATTTTCAGATGAAAATCTATATAGTCCATCCGTACAACTGTGCCCCCCCCGCTTGCGGCGCCGCTGAATTTGGGTGAACGCTACCCGGAACTATGCAATTGTAAATAAAAAAATCCGAAGAGATAGAACCATTATACCATTGTCCGACGTGTTTGGGGGGGTCGCGCGCGATACAAAAAGTGAGCCGTCGAATTCAATGCGACGGCTAAAGAAAGCATTCAAAACAAGGCAAAAACGGAGCCTCGTTCAGCACGCATTGCGTCAAGACCTTGTTCAGCCGTTGAAGCCAACGCGTCTCATCGCGCAACGGTCATGGCAATCGAAAGGACTCGGCGCTCGTCGGCACCCTGCTATAAACGCGAATGTAATCCATTACGTCCTGCACCGCAGGGTCAATCGGCTCGGTGTGGGGCGGCATCGCGTGATTCACCCGAATATAGTCGAGTACAGCTTTCGCCGGCGGATCCACTTGCGCGGCGTTGGAGGGGACCTGGTTGCGTAAGCGGATGTAATCCATCACCACTTGTTGTGCCGAGTCAAACGGCTGCGTGCGCGGTGGAAAGCGTCTATGTTCCTTGATATAGTCAAGCACTGCCTGCACCCGCGCCTGCTCGCGCGCGGCGCGGGTTCGAGCCGAAATTGCCCGCTGCTGTATTTCCCACAAATCAGCTGCGGGAATGATTTGATGGTCAACACCATCGCCTTCCCATTCGCTGGCATGTGCCGAATTTACCTTTGCGGTGTAACCAGACACATTGGACCCGATTCGTGAAATGGAATACACCGTCAATACCGCAAAGATGGCAAACGCAGTGATTGCCAAGGCAAACCCAAGAATACGCCTGAACATGGCATCCTCCTTGCTCTCGATAAAATCTCCCGTCGCTGCTTTGTCCGACAAGTTGCCTATGTGGTCGGGAAAATTTTCCTGAAGATTACCATGCCAGCGTTGGATGGGGCGTTGGAGCTACCATTGAAGCAGTTCAATTCGCGTGTCTAACGATGTATGGACGACAGCTTCAGAACGCGGTAAAATTTGGGACGCATATAGTCTCGCCAAAAAGAGATGGTGGGATTAGATTTCAAATCCATTCCTCGCCGCCATACTCGCCCCCATGAATTAAGGGAGCGTTCAGAAATGACCCTGCTGATTCGCTTGTTGGGGACTCCGCTGCTAACTCATGATGAAGAGCCGATTCAGATACGCGGCTATCAGCCGGTGGCGCTGCTGTCATATTTGGTCTTAACGAGACAAGCTCATACCCGCCAGCACTTGATTGATTTGCTCTTTGACGGCGCGCGTGACCCAAAAGCAAGTTTGCGTTGGATCTTGTCCGAACTCCGGAGAGCGCTTGGCAGCAGTTATCTGATTGCCGACCGGCACGAGGTCGCCTTTAATTTTGAGAGTGATTACTGGTTGGATGTCACTGCTTTCGAGGCGGGGCAATTCCAGCTGTATCGGGGCGATTTTCTGGAAGGACTTTATCTGCGCGACGCACTTCAATTCGAGGAATGGCTTGTATTTGAACGAGAGCGCCTGCGTACAAGCTATCAGAGGCAATTGGAACAGCACTTGGCAGCTCTGGAGCAACAAGAAAACTATTCTGCTGTTCTGGAAACGGCTCACAAGCTGCTGCAGTTGGATAATCTGCGCGAAGATTGGCATCGCACCCTGATCGCCGCGTACGCTCGTTTGGGGAAACGCGAGGCAGCCCTTGCGCAATTCGAACTATGCCGCCAGATGCTGCGTTCAGAATTCAATACGGATCTGGCTCCCGAAACCATCGCATTGATCCAGTCCATTCAGAGAGGGGAAATAGCACCACACCCGTCTGCGATTGCAATGCTTGCTCAAGAACCGCTGCCAACGACGGGGAACAACGCGAACGCTTTCGCCAACAGGTCGGTTTCCTCCGCGCGAGCAGGAACAACAACGCGGTTCTCCCATCTTGGACAAATTCGCCCTTGGATGATTTTCGGCATCCTCTTTGCTTTGATTCTGATGATTGGATTTGTCGTCTGGCAAAGTGTTCCCGCTCTGCGCCGGACTGATGCTTCGGATTCGTCACACATCGTCGGGCGAGAATTCGCCGGGGCAACCGTGACGATTGTGGGCGCGCGTCCGGAAAAGGCAGCTTTGTTATTCAAGCAAGGACTCGCGCCATTTGAAGCAAGAACCGGCATCCATATCATCTATACCACTGCGACAGATGAGTTCGAGCGTTTTGTGGCTGCCAGCGTGAAAAGTGGCAATCCCCCGGATATAGTGGGCTTTCCGCAACCCGGTTACCTTGCCGATTTTGTCAGGCAAGGCAAAGTCATCAACCTCAGAACTTTTATGAGTGATGAGTATTTGCATCAACAGTACTCGAACAAGTTTCTACAGCTGGCGACGATAGGTGGCAAAGTGGCGGGAGCTTGGCATTCGGCAGATTTAAAGAGTCTCGTGTGGTACCCCAAATCTGCTTTTGAAGCAGCCGGTTATCCAGTACCGGAAACATGGGATGAAATGCTTGCATTGTCCGACCGAATGGTAGCGGAAGGCAAGACGCCCTGGTGTATCGCGGTACGAGACGGTCCTGCGTCGGGGTGGGTTGGAACGGATTGGGTCGAAGATATTTTGTTGCGGACTGCCCCACCGGAAACTTATGACGCATGGGTGCGTCACGAACTGCCCTTTGACTCACCCGAATTGAAACGAACGTTCGCAATCATGGAACGCATCTGGTTTACGGACAAATATGTTTATGGGGGACGAAAGAATATTTTGGCGGAAAACTGGTTTGATAGTCCCACGCACCTTTTTGCGAATCCACCGGGTTGTTATTTGTACCGCCAAGGCTCCTATGCTCAACCATTATTTCCTCCGGGCGTCAAATATGGTAAGGACTATGATTTCTTTTATCTTCCGCCCATTGACCCGCAGTTCGGCAAACCGGTGTTGGGCAGCGGCGAAATCTTTGCCATGTTTAACGACCGTCCCGAAGTGCGCCAAGTCCTGTATTACTTGACCACCGCCGAGTCGGTCAAAGCGGAGGTTCAAGCCGGAGGTTTTATCTCGGCGATTCGAGATACCCCGTTAGAATGGTATCCATCCGCAGCGGACCTGCGGTATGCCCAAATCATTCTCAGCGCCGATACATATCGTTTTGATGGTTCCGATATGATGCCCGGTAAGGTCGGCACTGGGGCATTCTGGCAGGGGATTTTGGACTGGGTCGGTGGAAAGGACACCGAGACCGTTTTGCAAGAGATTGACAAGAGTTGGTCTCAATAGGAAATGCATGAGCGACAAAAGAACCCCATCTCGTGAACCTCCAAGATGGGGTCTCTTTCCTGTTATCCCTGTTTTTCGTTGATTATGCCTTTGCCAAATGCCGCAGCACCGTTTGCAAGATGCCGCCGTTTCTGTAATAGTCCACATCCACCGGCGTATCGAGCCGCGCAATCACTTCAAACTCGGTCTGCCGTCCGTCGTCCGCCGTCGCGATAACCTTAAGAATTTGGCGCGGTTTGATGTCGTCGTTGATGCCGAGAATGTCGTACGTTTCGCGTCCGGTCAGTCCGAGCGATTCCGCGTTTTCGCCGGGTTTGAACACGAGCGGCAGCACGCCCATGCCGACGAGATTCGAGCGATGAATGCGTTCAAACGATTCCGCAATCACCGCCTTGACGCCGAGCAGCAGCGTACCTTTCGCTGCCCAATCGCGCGACGAACCCGTGCCATATTCTTTGCCTGCGAGAATAAGGAGCGGAACGTTTTCCTTTTTGTAAAGCATCGCCGCGTCAAAAAAGGACATTTCGGTATTGTCGGGCTGATGCAGGGTGAGCGGACCTTCTTTGTTGCCGAGCAGTAAATTTTTGATGCGCACATTGGCGAACGTGCCGCGCATCATCACTTCGTGGTTGCCGCGCCGCGTGCCATATTGATTGAAATCGTACGGCGCGACGCCGTGGTCTTCGAGCCATTTCGCGGCGGGACTGCCTTTGGCAATGCTGCCCGCGGGCGAAATATGGTCGGTCGTGATACTGTCGCCGAAAAAGCCGAGCACACGCGCGTGGCGAATTTCCTGCAGCGGCGCGGGCGTCATGGACAAATTTTCAAAGAACGGCGGATTCGCAATGTATGTCGAACGTGCGCTCCACTCGTACAATTCGCCGCCCGCCGTCGGAATCGCATTCCACATTTCATTGCCGTTGAACACATTCGCGTACGAGGTTTCAAACATCTGCGCGTCCACCGCGTGGGAAACCGTTTGCGCGATTTCTTGCTGCGTGGGCCAAATGTCGCGCAGGAAAACGGGCTGCCCGTCTTTGCCGACGCCGAGCGGTTCATTTTCCAAATCAATGTCCGTCGTGCCCGCCAGCGCGTACGCGACGACGAGAGGCGGGGACGCGAGGAAATTCGCTTTGACGTGCGGATGCACGCGTCCTTCAAAATTGCGATTGCCCGAAAGCACTGCCGCCGCAACGAGGTTGCCGCTATTGATGGCTTGCACCACCGGTTCAGGGAGCGGACCGCTGTTGCCGATGCACGTCGTGCAGCCGTACCCGACAATGTCGAAACCGAGTTGTTCGAGATACGGCAAGAGCCCCGCTTTGACGAGATATTCGTGCACCACTTTGGAACCGGGCGCCATGCTCGTCTTGACGTACGGCTTGACGCTCAATCCTTTTTCTACCGCTTTTTTCGCGACGAGACCTGCGCCCACCATCACCGAAGGATTGCTCGTATTTGTGCACGAAGTGATCGCAGCGATGACGACCGCGCCGTGTCCGATGGTCGCGGAATGTCCGTTGTCGCGCACGTCCACTTTTTTGTTCACCGCGTTTTCGTCCAACGCGTAACCGCGTTCTTTGATTGGCGCAGTGAGCGCGGCGCGGAACGTCTTTTTCAAATCCTTCATCAAGATGCGGTCTTGTGGACGTTTCGGTCCGGCAAGCGACGGCTCGACGGTCGAGAGGTCGAGCGCAAGTGTGTCGGTGAACACGGGGTCGGGCGTATCGTCGGTGCGGAAAATGCCCTGCTCTTTGGCGTAGCGTTCCAACAAATCGGCGGACTTGCTTCTGCCGGTCGCGCGCAAATATCTTAAGGTTTCCGCGTCGGTGGGGAAAAAGCCGCACGTTGCTCCATATTCCGGCGCCATGTTGCCAATCGTCGCGCGGTCGGGCAGTGACATACTCGAAAGACCCGCGCCGTAAAATTCGACGAATTTGTCCACGACGCCTTTTTTGCGCAGCATCTGCGTGACGGTCAACACCAAATCGGTCGCGGTGACGCCGTCGCGCAGCGAACCCGAAAGTTTGAAACCAATCACCTGCGGCGTGACCATGTACAATGGCTGTCCCAACATGACCGCTTCGGCTTCGATGCCGCCGACGCCCCAACCCAACACGCCGAGACCATTAATCATCGTCGTGTGCGAATCGGTGCCGACGAGCGTGTCGGGGAAAATTTCACCGTCGCGTGTGAGTACGCCTTGCGCGAGATACTCGAGATTGACTTGATGCACGATGCCCGTCGCGGGCGGCACCACGCGCAAGTTTTTGAATGCCTGCGAACCCCATTTCAAAAATTCATAGCGTTCGCGATTGCGTTGAAATTCCAATTCCGCGTTGCGAATGAGCGCAGTCGGTTCGCCGAAATAATCCACTTGCACCGAATGGTCAATCACCAAATCTACCGGCACGAGCGGGTTGATTTTTTTCGGGTCGCCGCCGAGCTGTTTCATCGCGTCGCGCATCGCGGCAAGGTCCACCACGCACGGCACGCCGGTAAAATCTTGCATCACGACGCGCGCGGGCATGAACGGCAGCTCCACCGGTGTCGGATTCAACGCATCCCACGCCGCGAGATTTTTGACGTCGTCTTCGGTGACGATGTAATGGTCCACGTTGCGGAGCACGGCTTCGAGCAAAATCTTGATGGAAAAGGGGAGACGTTCGAGGTTGGGCGCGAGTCCGAGCTGAGCAAGTTTATCGAGGCGATACATCGTGTACTCGCCGAGCGAGGCGCGCGCGCCAAAAGCATCTATGCGGTTTGCCATAGCAGTTATCCTTTCGGGACACACAGGGTCCCACACAATACTTGACCTCACAGCGGTCAGCACATAAATTATATCACATCAAAATTTTTCACACACCTTACGCATGTCATTGTGTCATTTCGCACGTAATGTCCGACGCAGCTCATCGGTGAAATCTCGATTTTGCAACGCGAGATGTCTCGCCAGAACGGCTCCAAACGACAGTTCCGTGTAACGTGAATTTTCAGATATAATGTGAAACACTTCCGGTCATGATTCCCAAGCGCTTTCATTTTGTTTTTGGGCTCGCCCGCCAGACCGAACCCTTTCACCTCGTCCATTACCTCTGCCTTGCCTCATGCCTCGCCACGCAAAAGCCCGACGCGATTTATTTTTATTATCATTACGAACCGTACGGCGCGTATTGGGAACGCATTCGCGAGCAGCTCGTCTGCGTCAAAATTCCGCGTGTCGAGTTTGTCGCGCAATATCGTTATCCCGACCGCCGCGTCGCGCGCTACAAGTACGCTCATGCGTCCGACTTTGTCCGCTTGGAAAAATTGCTCGCGCACGGCGGCGTCTATGCCGATCTGGACACGCTGTTTGTGAATCCGCTGCCGCGCGCATTGTACGAACAATCCTTTGTGCTCGGACGCGAAAACGAAATTTTCGACCCGCGCACGCGCACGCCGCGCCCTTCGTTATGCAACGCGTTCATCATGGCAGAGCGCGACGCGCCGTTTGGGCGTTTGTGGCTGGAGCAAATGCCCGCTGCCTTTGACGGCACGTGGAGCAAGCACTCGACCTTGCTCCCGAATGAATTGGCGCAGCAGCATCCCGACCTCATTCATATCGAACCCGCGCGGACGTTTTACAAACACATGTGGACGCGCGAAGGGATTCACACACTGCTCGAAGGGTTGGACACGGACAATGCCGACGTCGTCAGTTTTCATTTGTGGGCGCATCTGTGGTGGTCGCGCTGGCGGCGCGATTTTTCCGCGTTTCACGGCGGCAAATTGACGTACGACTATGTGCAAAATGTGGACACCACCTACGACGTCGTCGCGCGCAAGTATTTGCCGCCGCGTCCCGCGCGTTCGTTTTGGATCGCGCCAGCATCAAACGCCACATACAAAGCGTCTCGCGCCATCCAACCGCTGCGTGCAGCCGCGCGCGAGGCGGGCATGAAAATCTACATTCTCACAAAACTCGCCGCCTTTTCGCTTGTGAAGGAAGACAGATTCCCCCGCGCGACCGAACATCTCGATTACGCGCGGCGCCAATGGAAACATCCCGAAGTCCGCACCCGCTTTCACGCGCGCAATCGTTTTGAGCAGCACGTGATTCTGGAAGATGTGGCAATGTGGGATGCCTATGGCATCGCGCCGCTGACCTTTGCGCCGGAGGATGTTATTCTCGATATTGGCGCGCACGTCGGCATCTTTAGCTATTTGTGTTATCAGCGCGGCGCGCGCAACATTCACGCCTACGAAGCCGAAGTCAAAAACTTTGAACGGCTCGCCCAATCCGTCGGCGACCTCGCGGGAATTTATCCGCATCATCTCGCCGTGTTTCGCAGCGACCTGACGGGTGTGAACACGTTGAGGCATCCGGGTTATTGCGGCGCCAACACAGGCGGCGGGACGGTTTTGTTTTGCGGGCAGAGCGCAGACCTGAAAACGCAAACGATTACTGTGGAGCAGCCCACCATACAGCGCACGGATGTCATTGCTTTGGACGAGATTCTCAGGAAATTTGCGCGTGTGCGTTTGATGAAATTGGATTGCGAAGGCAGCGAATTTCCGATTTTGTTGACGAGTCGGTTGTTGGAACGCGTCGAACAAATTGTCGGCGAGTATCACGAAATGGAACCCGCGCTGTACGCGCGTCTCGACCCTGCCGCGCAGCTGCCAAATTTTTCCGTCTATCGCGTCGAACACCTCGTCGCGCATTTGGAACAGTGCGGTTTTCAAGTCCGCGTGCGCGCTGCCTCGTCCCATCTCGGTTCCTTGCGCGCAACGCGGAGAACAAGTGCGCCATGACGAACAAGCCGCGCATTCTTTTTGTTCAGGTAAACGTGAATCCACCCGGCGGCGCGCAAGCGGTTGCCGCGTGGGCGTTGGAAGCGCTTAAAGCAGACTACGCGGTGACGCTGCTGACCTGGCATCCGCCCCGCTGGCAAGAGGTCAATCGTTTTTATGGCACGCAGCTGCAGCCCGCGCAATTTCGCGTGCGGTCCGCGCCCGCGTGGCTGCGCTGGCTCGTCGCACGCGACCCGCATCAATACAGTTTTCAACCGCTCGCCTTTTTGATGCGCGCGGCGCGGTGGATGGCGCGCGAGCACGATCTCGCCATTTCTTTTAACGACGAAGTGGACCTGGGCGTCCCTTCGCTGCAATACATTCATTACCCGTGGCTTGCCAAACACTATCACGCGCAGTCGCGCGCTGTCCCAGCATCTTGGCGCGCGCACATAGTCGCTTTCCTCCGTCGGCAGCGCCCATGGCGCATTATTTCCGGATTCGACTTTGACCGCATGCGCCATAATCTCACCCTCGTCAACTCCGATTGGACGGGCAAATTGTTTCAAGCGCATTACGGAACCGCGCCCCGAACGCTGTATCCGCCCATTTGGACGAATACTCCCCCCAAGCCGTGGGCAGAACGCGAAAACGGATTCGTTTCGATTGGACGAATTTCGCCGGAAAAAAAATACGAGCGCACCATTGCCATTCTGGAACGCGTGCGCGCGCGCGGATATACCATCCATTTACACATCGTCGGCGCGCCAAGTCAAAGGGAGCGGCAATCAACGTATTATCGTACGCTGCGCGCATCGGTCGCGCGACACGCCCAATGGATCGAGTACCATGAAAATATTTCGCGTGAGGACTTGCGGGCTTTGATTGCCGCGCATCGCTACGGGATTCACGGGCATACGACGGAACATTTTGGCATCGCGCCGGCGGAAATGATGTGCGGCGGCGCGCTGGTGTTTGTGCCCCATGGCGGGGGACAGGCGGAAATTGTCGGCGGCGAACCGCGCTTGTTGTACGCTTCGCCCGACGACGCGGTGGAAAAAATTACGCGCGTCTTGGACGACGCCGACGCGCAGCGCGCATTGGGCGCGCAGCTCGCCGCGCGCGCGGAGTTATTCCGCATGGAACGTTTTACGCAAGAACTGCGCGCGCTGGTCCAAGAGGCGCTGTGCGAACGCACTCCAAGCGCATTGCCGCGCTAACGCCATGCGAGCACACGATGTTGATTCTGTATTACAACACCCTCTGGGGGGAACCGCTGCGGCGCGCTGCCTTGCCCGACGGTTTTGAAATTACCACCGACCGCACGCGCTATCGTGACGCGCGCGTGGTGGTGTTTCACATTCCCGAATGGAAATGGGTGCCGCGCTTTTTGTTCCCCCAAAAACTGCCGCAGCAATTGTGGGTCGCGTGGTCAATGGAATGCGAAGAAAATTATCCGCGCCTGCAAGACCCCGCGTTCATGCGCCGCTTTGATGTGACCATGACGTACCGGCTCGATTCGGATGTGCCCGTGCCGTATTTCTCGTACTTTGGTACGCCACCCGGATTGTTCGCCGCGCTGCAAACCCCGCCGTACGAAAAGACGGCGCGCGCGCCCGCCGTGTTGTTCATTTCCAGCCGCATCAATCAAAGCGGGCGGCGCGAATATGCGCGCGCATTGATGCGTTATCTCCAAACCGATTCGTACGGCAAATTCATGCGCAGCGCGCGTCTCCCCAATGACCGTGGGCGTCCGTCCAAGCTGGAAACGCTGCGGCATTACAAATTCACGCTCGCGTTCGAAAACGCCATCGCGCCCGATTACGTCACCGAAAAATTTTACGACCCGCTAATCGCCGGCTCAGTTCCGATTTATCTCGGCGCGCCGAATGTCGAAACTTTTGCGCCCGGCGACCATTGTTACATCAACGTCAACGATTTTGCGTCACCGCGCGCGCTTGCCGAGTATCTGCATTTTCTCTTGCGCGACCAAGATGCGTACAACGCGTATTTCGCGTGGAAACAAAAACCGCTGCGTCCCGCGTTCGTCGCGCAAGTCAAAGCCTACGCGGAATCCCCGCAAACGCGTTTGTGCAAGTGGCTTGACGAACATTACGCGCACCGTATTGCCTTCGACGGTCACACCGCCTTGCGCGCGTGATATTCGCGGAGAATGTCCTCCACCGCGCCGTCGCCGACCAGACAGCCGCGTTCCAGCAGCAGCGCGCGTGCGCACACTTGCGACAGCAAGGATAAATCGTGCGACGCGAGCAAAATCGTGCGCCCTTCGCGTTTCAACTCTTGCAATTTTTGCAGGGACACGCGAATAAAATCTGCATCCGCCACCGCCAGCACTTCGTCCATCAACAAAATTTCGGGCTCGAGCTGCGCCGCAATCGCAAAGGCGAGACGTACCTGCATTCCACTCGAATACGCTTTGAGCGGCTCTTCGAGAAACTCTTCCATGCCCGAGAGCGCCACAATCGCGTCCAATTTTTTGGCGAGGTCGTGTTTGCGGATGCCCAAAATCGCGCCCTGTAAAAAAATATTTTCCCGCCCCGTGAGTTCGCGATTAAAACCGACGCCCACATCCAACACCGCGCCGACGCGTCCGTACAATACGGCTTCGCCCGCATTCGGACGCGTAATCCGCGCGAGCACGCGCAGCAGCACCGACTTGCCCGCGCCGTTGTGTCCTATCAACGCGACGCATTCGCCGTGCGCGATTTCAAACGACACATCGCGCAGCGCCCAACGCTCGCTGCCCGCGTTGCGCGCGCCCGCGTCGCGCCGCACCGGCGCCCACAGCGCGCGTTCAATGGAACCGCGCAGCGCGTGGACCGCGCGTTTCGGCGTAAATGTTTTGGACAGATGGCGCGCCACAATCGCGGTGCTCATCTCAAATCACATCCGCCAACATCGGCTCGCGGCGCTGAAACACATACAACCCGCCGAGCAGAATCACGCACGCGGAAACACTCGAAATCGCGATCGTCAAAAGCGGCGCCGGCGCTGTCGGACTCAGTAACGTCCAGCGCAAACTTTCCACAATGCCCACCACCGGATTCAACGCGTACACCCACCGCAGCGGCGGCGGAATTATTTCACTCGAATAAAACATCGGCGACACAAACAAACCCAGCTGCAAAGCAAAAGGCAGCGCAAACGCAATATCGCGAAATTCCGCGTTGAACGTCGCCAGCCACACACCCAGCCCGAACACGGTGACGACCATCAAGACGATCACCAGCGGCAGCGCGAGAATCGCAGGCGAAGGCGCGGCATGAAACCAAAGCATCAGCACGGGCAGGAACGCGAGCGCCACACCAAAATCCGCCAATGCCGCCAGCGTCACCGCGAACGGCACAATCAAACGCGGCAAGTACACGCGCTGCACCAACGGCGCGTGTTCGACAAAACAGGTTGCCGCTTTGGTCAAGCCGTGACTGATATATGCCCACGCCGTCAAGCCCACATAGACAAACAACGGATACGGCACTCCGACTTGCGTTTGACCGGCGAGCCGCATCAACAACAAACTCAGGACCAATGTCGTAATCAGCGGCTGTCCCAAAACCCACAGCACGCCCGCAACGGTTTGGCGATAGCGCACCTGAAGATCGCGGCGCACCAATGCCGCGACCAATTCGCGCCGTTCCCATATCTCGCGCCAATTCAAGCCATTCCATTTTTGCGCGGGATACACGCGCACGACAGGACACGTGGCATTCGCAGTCCCTTGCTTGTTCACACCCCTTGCCTCCGATTTCTCCACCAACGCGCCGCGCGCAAACGATTCGCCCATTGCAGTCCGAGCGGATGCCGCACCGGTTCCGTCACATCAATCGCCCACTGCGCCATCCAATGCCGTCGGCTGTAATAATGATACAAAATTTCGTCGAGCATGACCTCACGCTGCAACACTCGCGCCCGCGCCAACCGCAGCGCCCAATCCATATCTTCGTTCCAATTCACTTCCTCGAACGGAAACTGCCGCGCAATCGCGCGACGCACCGGATTCAAAATGTACGGCGGGCGATAGTACACCCCCCCCCGCGAAAAATAATGGTCATAGCGGCGCGAGTAGACAAAGCGATGCGGATGCGTACCGCGGAAATACACAATCCCCGTAATCCCCAGACAATCTATTGTCGAATGTTCGCGCAGCGCGCGGCAAATCAACGCGACGTATTGGTCCGCCACATCGTCGTCGTCGTCCACAAACGCGATAAATTCGCCGCGCGCGTCGCGCATCAACGCGTTGCGTTTCGCGCCGAGCGCGTGTTCGCGATTGTCGCAGCGCGTCACAATCTCGACGGCATCCTCCACATCCGCCTGAACAATTTGCGCGCGCAATTTTTCATAAAGCCGCGTAAAGCTCGCGCGCCGTTCTTGCAGCGTGGGAATCAGAATACTGAACAACATCAGACTGCCAACTCGCGGTAGGTTTGCCGCAATTGCGCGCCCGCGCGCGCCCACGTGTAGCGCGTTTCCACCCACCGCCGCGCGTTGCGCGCCACGCGTTCGCGCGCCGCGAGATTGCGCAGCAAAAAAATCACGCGCTCGGCAAATTCGCGCGGCGTATCGGCGAGGAAAATGTTTTCGCCGTCGCGCACGTCCAACCCGTCCGCCCCAACGCGCGTGGAAACGACCGCGCGCCCGTACGCCATCGCCTCTAAAATTTTCAGCCGCGTGCCGCCCCCCGCGCGCAGCGGCACGACGACCACGCCCGCGTTTTCGTAATGCGGCTGCAAATCCTCGACATTTGCCGTGACGCGCACATTCTTGCGCCGACTCAACGCTTGAACCGTGCGGCGCGGCGCGCGTCCCACCATCTCGAACTCGGCATCGGGCAGCGCGTTTGTGATGCGCGGGAAAATTTCATCGCAGAACCAGCGCCCCGCGTCCGCATTTGGCAGATAGCCCAGCGTTCCAACAAACAACAGCGTATGCGACGCATTTGGGTTTGTGAACGCGCATTGCGTAATATCCACGCCGTTCTCGACGACAACCGGTCGCAGCGTGGGGAGCTGCGCCGTGAGCCAATCCGCCTCACTTTTGGAAACGGTTAGGACACGGTCAAATTGCGCGGCGGCGTGGATTTCCCAATCGCGCATCAAGCGCGCTTTGAACCAAAACTGTGCGCGTTCGCGCGGCGACAGCTTCAAATTCAACATCCGCCGATATTGCAGCGCGCCAATATTGTGCAAATCCAAAATCGTTTTGCCGCGAAAATTCGGCGCGAGCGCATGACGATACGGCGTCAAAAATGAATGCTCGATTTGCGCAATGTCGAACGCGCGCCGCGTCGTCAACGCGCGAATTTGTTCAAACGCGGCGGCGGAATAAAAGGCGTACGTCGCCAACGGCAGCCGCGCCGCAAGGTGACGCGCCAGCGCGCCGGGCTGAAAACGATGCGGCAGCACAAACCCATACGCCGAAATGCCGTTTTGTTCGAGCACGGCAAGCGCGCGTCGGTCGGGCGGCTGCTCCAAAACGCACGCGCACGTAACCTGATGCTCTCCCGCCAGAACGCGCAGCAAATTCCAGTCCCGCAGCGGCGCCCCACCGTGCGGCGGATACGGCACGCCGTACGTGACAAACAAAACGTTCATGTGCGGCGCAGCCACGCGTGCTGCCAAACAAACGCGCCTACGCCCAAACCCAACCCAATCCCGCTGTACACATAGTTGAACCAGCACATCATAAACGTGAGCAGTCCAAAGCCAAACCCGCGCTCGCGCGTGACAAAAACGAGAAAATCAAAATTCAACGCGCACAGCAGCAGCAGCAGCGCGCCCAACTCGAGCCACGCGAACGGAACGAACCAGCCCCACAGCGGCGCGCCCAAAATCAAAAAGGACACGACGACACTCGCGACATGGTTGGATTTGGTGTTCAGGTCGTTCCGAAAAATGCGATGCTGCAACATCAACTGCGTCCAGGGAATGGCGCGATTCAGCACATCCGAGCGGACGAGACTCGTCAAGGTGTATGTCTTCAAATGGGTAAACTGCAAATCCTTGACCAAGCGAATGCGATAGCCGGCGCGGTGCAAGCGATAGCCAAACTCGATGTCCTCCAACGCGCGTTTGGATTCATCAAACCCGCGCAGCGCCCAAAAGATTTCACGCCGCACCGCGCCATAGCCGCCGCAAAACGTCGCCGCGTCAGACGCGGAATGTTGGTGCGTGTAATGATGCAGTAGATTTTTATACGTCGAGAAAAAATTTTGGGGCGTGGTATTTTTTTGATAACTGCCAAAGAGCGCGGCGAGGGTCGGGTCGTCGGCAAAGGCACGCTGGATACAGGCGAGAGTATCGTGGGCAATCAAAATATCGCTGTCGAGAAAAAACAGGATGTCGCCCTGCGCGGCAGCCGCGCCCACATTCCGCGCCGCCGCCGCGCCGCGATTCGTCGGCAGGCGAATCAATTCGCACGCAAAGCGCGCCGCAATCTCTGCCGTCGCGTCGGTGGACGCATCATCCACGACGATGATCTGGGCAGGCGGGGCGGCGGCAAACACGGCTTGCAGACACGCCGCTAACGTTTCTGCCGCATTGTGTGCGGGCACAACGAGTGAAAGGCTTGGCAATGGGGCGACGACGCGCGCGGACTCGAACACATCATCCTCGACAAGCCAATTTCGAACGCTTGACACGATTGGGAACAATCAACCAAACACAACGAGAAAATTTCTAACGAGTATATCTTGCGTAATGCCGCGTGTCAAAACAAAATCGCCGCATCCACTTGCGCGCACGCGGCGATTTGCTTGGGGAAAAAATTTTTTTTCAGATCTTGTGTTGTTGGCGGTACGCGGCAATTTGCTGCTGCACGATTTCGCGCTGCGACAAGGCATTGTTGACCGGTTTCGCTACTTGCGTTTCCCAATCGTCGAGCGTCGTATTCACCTGGTCCAGAAATTGGCGCAGCGGCGCCAATACGCCGTTGACAATCGGTTTCGCCAGCGTCGCTTCGAGATTGCGCGCATTGTCATCGCTGAACCAACCGTCGCGCAGGGCGCGAAACAGACCATTCTCCAATTCGTCCAACGCGGCGGGCACGCCCACCATCAGCCCAACCACGCTGTTGATAGTTTGGCGCGCCGATTCGCCCGCGCCAAACGGAATTTTTCCGAGCAGGTCGTCAAAGAATTTGCGCGCCTGGTCCACAAACGGCAAAATCGGCGAAGTCGCTTGCGCCATCAACTGCTGCGCGTTTTTCAACAGCGCGCTCACATTCGCCCACGCGTTTTCCGCCGCCGTCAGCGCGCCGCGAATGGACGCAAACGCGCTTTCAAAATTGTCGAGTGCATTCTCGGCAGTGACGATTCCCGCTTTGAGCCCATCAATGCTTGCTTTGAGCGCGGCAAGCGTTCCCGCGTACGCCTTGAGCGCGCTGCCGACGACCGCATCAATGCCGATTTTGTCGAGTGTATCAAACAAGCCGATGAGACCTTTGTAGATTTCGATTTCCACTTTTGCCGCCGCCAACTGCCTTTGCGCATCTTCGACCTGCTGTTGTGCGGCAGTATTTTTCTTTTGCAATTCACTCAACTGAAATTGCAAATCCTGAATTTGGAGCGCAGCATCTTGTTTCGCCCAATTGGTCGCTTCAACGCCCGCCAGTGCGGCAGCGCCGCCCGCCACAATCACACCCGCCCCTAACGCCGTCACAGCTTGCCGCCGCGACAAGCGAATGTCATCGGATGTTTTTTCTGTCATGCTCGACCTCCCGGCGCAGCCGTGCCCCACGCACCGCGCCATCATTGGTGGACTGAGGAGTTACACGTTGTTATACGCACAAAGCGCCATTCCGTTTCGCGGTTTTTTGCTTTAGGAAAAAAAGTGGATTCCCTGCGTCGTCTGCCAATGCTATAATAGCGCCGTGAGCAAGCATGTGGAGCCCGATCTTTTGACGCTGGCGCGCGTCGCCATGGAGGGACATCGCGCGGACGAAGCACAAGGCATTCTGGTCAATCTGGTGGTCGCGCAGCCGCGCAATGAAGAAGCGTGGATGCTGCTCGCGAGTACGTTTGACAATTTGGAGCGGCGCATGGAATGTTTGCAGCGCGCGCGCGAACTCAATCCGTATAGTACTCTGATCGTCACGGCGATTCAAGAGCTGAAGGCGGAGCTTGCCAGCGCCGCGTTTGGTCAAGCCAAACCCGCGCCGAATGCACCCACCGAGCCCTCGCCGCCTATCGCAAACCCTGCTCTCGCCAAGACACTGCTCGATGCCGCCGATTTGCTCGCCCATGCGGCAGTGATGACAACCGAACCGCTCGCGCTGCGCGACCTTGGACTCGAACTCGTCCACTTGCTCGAACGCGCGCAGCAGTACGATTCCATCGCCACGCATCGGTGGGCGGCTTCGGCGGGGCGCGCCGCGCTCGTCAAATACGAAAAAGCCCTCACCCAATTGCTGATTAACTTGCCCCAAGATGACGCGAAGGTTGCGAGTCTCCGCGCAGAGCGCCAGCACGCGCTCGATTTGTTCAAGTAATCCCTCGCCGCGTCCGCTGACGCGCGCACACTCAACACCGCAGGCGTCGCGAGGGTGCGCGCGTCAGCACGCAAAAAAACTCGCGCTGCGCGCGAGTTTTTTCATTTTTCCCTCCGTTGAATCGCCTTGAAATAAATCACTTTTCCGTCGCCAATATCGTAATAATCGCGAAAATGCGCGACCGGCGAATAACCGCGCCGTTCATAAAACGCGCGCGTCGGCGCATACTGCGGCTTGTCTGACGTCTCGACATAAATCTGCCGCGCGCCGCGCTGCGCCAAATCGCGTTCCATGAATCGGAGCAGCGCGCTGCCAATTTTCTTGTCCTGATGCGCGGGGTCTACGACAATCCAATACAAATCGTACGTCCCCACTGCCAGCGATGCGGGACCATAACACGCGTAGCCGCGCGGCGGCGCATTCGGCGCGTCGCGGTACACAATCCACAGATATTCTCCGGACGTCGGATTTTCAAAATAGGCGTCCAACATTTCGCGGACGATTTTGACTTCTGCGGCACTAAAAAAACTCGTCGCCTCGGTCAAGGCGACGAGCAATTCTGCCTCATCAGGTTGAGGTGGAGTAATCATACTGATTCGGAAATCACCCCTCCCCCCTTGATGCGCCATGACGCGCTTTGTGGTTACCACATCCGCGTCCTGCCGCATCACCCCTCTCCCAAGAGGCGAGGGGAGCTTTTCAATATTGGTTGTGAACCGAGTTCGTGTGGACTTGCGGTCCGGCGATAGCGATTTCACGCGGCGGGAACTGGTATGGACGGCGAAACCGTCTGACGCACGGCATGTTCTTCGCGCGGGGTTTCTTGTTTGAATGCACTGACCGGAATCGCGCGCACGCCATCCGCGCCAGCGCTGCGCGCTTTCAATCGCAACGAGATAATGCGCGGACGCGGTTCCTTCAGGCGATAGCGATGCGCCGCCAAGCGCACAATTTCGTCGGCAAGCATCGCATAACTCATCCCGGCGACGCGCGCGGAACGCGCGATGCCCGCATCGGGCGACAGGTCGGCGTTCGGGTTCACTTCCAAAACGTACGGCACGCCGTTCATCACGCGCAAGTCCACGCGTCCATAGTCGCGCACGCCCATTGCCCGATACGCGCCGACGGCGACTTCGGCAATTTTGTTCCTGAGCGTTTCGCTCACTTTGGCGGGCGAAATCACTTGCGTGAATTTGTAATCATCCGAGTCTTCAATCCACTTGCCTTTGAAGGTCACAATCCGTTTTTTGGGGTCGCCGATTTGCGAAAAGTTGATTTCGGACAGCGGCAGCACGCGCGGGTTGTCGTTGCCCAAAACGGTCACATTGAATTCACGCCCTTCAACGAATTGCTCGACCAACGCGGGCTGACGATACGTGTTCCAAATAAAGCGCAGCTGCTGACGCAATTCGCGTTCGTTGGTCACGACCGAATCCCAGGTGATGCCCAACGAAGCATCCTCCGCGACCGGTTTGACAAACAACGGAAAATCCAATTGGCGGCGCACGGTGCCGGGCGCAATGACTTGAAACGGCGCGGTCGGAATGTTGTGCGCTTTGAGAATCTCTTTGGCGCGCGCTTTGTTCAAACACGTCGCCAGCGTCAGCCGATTCGAGCCGGTGTAGCGAAAATGCAAATACTCGTATACCGAAATGACGTACGGCTCCAGATAAGTTTTGTCGCGAATGCTTTCGCAGAGGTTAAAGATGAGCCACTCGTTCGGGTCAAATTCGCGCAGCGGTTCCCACAATTCGTGACGAATCGGCACGGACACGACCTGATGTCCAAAGGCGCGCAGAGAATTGGCAACCGCATCCTCGACGACTTTGGTCTCTTGCTCGGCGAGCAAGTCATCGGGATGTCCTTTGTCCAACAAATCAACAACGTTGTAGACGATGAGAACTTTCAAAAATATTCCTCACTTGATTTTCCGTGTCGCATTTTTCAATCAGACTCGACACAGAAAAAAACCTTTCATCGCGCCGCACGTACGTTATTGGCATTGTCGTACTCTGCGTGCGCGAATTTTTGTGCCTGTATCGCTTTGCATTATAGCGTATGGGCGAAAGAATGTATCCTTAAAATTTTTTCACAGAAAAATTTTCGCGCAGAAAATTTTTGGACCAGAAAAATTTTTTTTGGATTCGATCAGGAGATCCGATACAACACGCGCGAAAAATTCTCGGCGCGTCTCCGCCGCCAAGTTATGTTCACTTTTATCTATTTGTTTCACGCGCGCATCGTTTCATACACGCGCTTGATGTTTCGCATTCTTTTGTAAAATCCGCAGGTTAATGCGAAGCATGGGTTCGCCACTGCTGGCAAGTGATCTGCGCTCGTCAGCGAGACGCCGCCTCAATGCGTGCGCGCACTGCTCTTGCGAAGTTTCCCTTGCCATGATGGTTTCAACCTCAGGACGCGAAATTGCGTGACGCGGCATCTTGAAAAAAAGAAATGCGCCGGTCCGCGCGCACGACGTGATATTTGCAGATGGTCAAGTTTTGCCAACACGCGTGACACGCGATGGGCGCCTATCGTCGCGCGGGATCTGCGTACCGTGTGCTTGCAAAGTGGTCGCGGACAGTTCGCGCTGTGGCGGGAACGGAGGCGGAACATGCCGAATGACGGCGCGACGCGGAATTGATTCGGAAGATAGCGTATCTAATGGTATAATGTTTGCGTCATGTATTAGGGCAAGTCGTTCGGCGCGGCACCCCCCGCGCCGTTTTTCATGGCGAGAGCCAACGGCACTGCTGTTGCGCCTCGCAGGAGAGTACTACTGTGATATTTTGGTTGTTGAGTGCGCTGCAAAGCGGCAACTTGCTATACGGCACAGCCGTCGTCATCGGTGCGCCCATCGCATTGATTTTGGGGTTGTCGCTGCACGAATTCGCGCACGCTTTTGTCGCGTACCGCCTCGGTGATCGGACGCCGCTGCTAGACGGGCGGCTGACCATCAATCCGTTGGCGCATTTTGACCCGTTTGGCACCATATTGATTCTGATTGCCGGCTTTGGCTATGGTCGTCCGGTCATGGTCAATCCGTACGGTTTTCGCATGGACCGCCGCACGGGGATGGCATTGGTGGCGCTTGCGGGACCGATTACGAATGTCTTGATTGCATTGGTATTCGGTCTTTCTTTACGCCTTATGTCCGTCACCACCGGCTATATTGACTTTCGCACGCCGGACGTTGTGGACTTTGTCAAAGCCATCTTTTCGCTCATCATCTCGTTCAATTTGTTGTTGGCGGTCTTTAACATGATTCCGTTTCCGCCGCTGGATGGCTCCAAAGTGCTGCTGGCGCTGCTGCCCGGCGAAATGGCATACAGCGTCGAGCGCTTTTATATTCAGACCCAGCAGTACGGCATCATTGTGTTGTTTTTGCTTTTGTATTTTGGCGGTCGCTTTGTTGGTCCCATTATCAATGGTCCCGCCGACGCGCTGTACAACTTGATAGTGGGCTTTCCTGCCATTTTCTAAATGCCCGGTCCGTTGTATCGTGTGCGGCAATTTTTGCGCGCCTTGCGCGCGGCGCCATTGACGCCGGCAGAAAGAGAGCGCGTACAAACCGTCTTGACGCATGAAGCGTTTGCTCTTTATCAAACGATGCCGCCCGGCGACCAACGCCACGCGCTCGTCATTTTTGATGCGCTTGTGGCGCAAGGCTACCGTGCGCGTCCACTCTTACAAGCCGCACTGCTGCACGATGTGGCAAAACGAAACATTGGTCTGGGGTATCGTACCGGCGTCATCGTGTTGAACAAAGTGTCGCCGCGCGCGTTGCAGCGCATCGCGCGTGCCAAGACAAACGATTGGCGCTATCCGTTTTACGTTTCACTGCATCATCCGGAATTGAGCGCAGAACTCGCCACACGCGCGGGCGTGACCGAACCCACGCTCAGTTTGATTCGCGCACATCAGTCCGCCGCACCATCTTTTCAAGATGCGCAGCTGTGCGAATGGCATCGGGCTCTCAAGCGGCTCGATGATATGAACTAAACATGACCGTCAGACGCTTGTTTCCTTTTGTCCTCCTCGCAGGGTTGTTGTGGCTCGCCGCTTGTCAACCCAGCCCAACCGCCACGCCCACCGCCGCGCCCGCACCGCCAAACACCGCACCGTCTCTTCCCAGCGCGACATCCATTCCCACCGCGACGGCGGAACCGACCAATACCCTCCCCGCCACCGCGACCAACGTTCCGCCGACGCAAACCAGCGCGCCGCCGACGGCTACGCCCCCCCCCCCGCTTGCGACGACCAAAATTATTGTGAATGTCCGCGCGGGTCCCGGCGCGGCATTCCCGATTATCGGCAAACTGCCGCGCGGCACCGCGAAAGAAATTTTAGGCAAGAGCGCTGACAGCCAATGGTGGCAGGTTGATTTCGACAGCAAGCCCGGATGGATTGCGGCAGATTTTACCGACGTGCGCGGCGGCACGAGCGGCGTGCCCGTCATCGTCATCGCCAAGCCGCCGACCGCAACGCCCTTTGCGACACAAATCGCCGTGCCGCGTTTGCGCCCGACATTCACGCCGACGGCAGATATTCCGCTGAGCGGCGGACGTATTTATTTTGTCGTCAGACAAGCGGACGGTAGTTATACGACCGCATGGGTGCGCCCCACCAAAAAGGACGAAGTGTTTTCCGATGTGACGTTGGGTATCGAGCCGGGCGATTTCAACGCGGCGCTGAGCACCAACGCCTCACCACTGGATTGGTCGGCGCGCGCGTCCAAACTCGCGTATGTGGTCGGCAGCGGCACGCAAAACAAATTGCAGACGATTGACCAAAATCAAAACGTCGTGGATATCGCTTCACACGGCGCGATTGTGACTCCGCGCTGGTTTGCCGACGGCAGGCGTTTGGCATATATCGGCTATGATAACAATCTTCAAAATCAAAAAATTTATATTGTGGACGCCGATGGTCTGAACAAGCGCGAATGTTTTGGCGCGCGCAGCGGTGAAACCCTGCGCGGACTGGCGGTCTCGCCTGTGAATGGCGATATCGTTTTTGTGTCCAATTACACTGGCGGCTCGGAATTGTGGAAAATGAATTCGAACTGCGCTGAACCAGTGCGCTTGACTCGATTCAATGTGGATACGACCGCGCCCGCGTTCTCGCCCGACGGCAAAACGATTGCCTTTGTTTCCAATCAAGATGGTCCCAGTCAATTTGCGATTTATCTGATGAATGCCGACGGCAGCAATGTGCGGCGCTTGATTGAAGGCTTTAGTCCGATTTTTTCACCGGATGGCGATTGGCTCGCGTTTTCGGCAAACGGCGAAGTGTATATCATGGATATTACTGGCAATCGCATCCAAACCGTCGCCCCCGGCAATCGTCCCGCATGGGCGCAGGAGTGAACGATTATGATTCTCAAAGAGCTCGAGCCAAAACTGGTTGCGCTGAGTACGGCGGAAAAAGCAGAGGTGTTGGAATGGCTTGCCCAATCGCTGGGCGAACAGTGGTTGGGCATTGAAAAAACACCGGGGGTTGCGGGTGGCGAAGCATGTATTGTGCGTACACGAATTCCCGTGTGGACATTGGAAGGGTACAGACGTCTGGGCTGGAGCGATGAGCGCATTTTGAAGAACTTTCCAACCCTACGAGCTTCCGATCTTTTGAATGCGCGAGCCTATGCCCTCACACACCCAGACGAAATTCAACGCGCACTTCAGCGCAATCAAGCGGCTTGACGATGGCACAATTGTATTCCAATGAAAATTTTCCATACGAGGTAGTTATCGCGCTGCGCGAATTTGGGCACGATGTGCTTACGGCGTTGGACGCGGGCAATGCAAATGTGGCGATTCCTGACGAAATGGTTCTCGAGTTTGCAACACAAAACAATCGCATTCTGTTGACGCTCAATCGTTGGGATTTTGTGCGTTTGCATCGAATCAACACAGATCATGCAGGAATCATCGTCTGCACGCAAGATGACGATACAATGGGGCAAGCAGAACGCATTCATCACGCGCTTGTACAGGCAAGCCATTTGCGCGGGCAGCTGATTCGCATCAATCGTCCGCAGAAATAATATGAAACCACGTGTAACGATTATTGGACTCGGACGTCTCGGTACTTCGATCGGTCTCGCCTTGAAAAAGAGCGGCGTCGAATTGGAAATCATCGGACACGACAAAGTGCGCGATGTCGGCAGCGCCGCGCAGAAAGCGGGCGCAGTGGACCGGCACGTCTGGAATTTGTACGATGCCTGCGAAGGGGCGGGACTCGTTGTTCTTGCGATGCCGCTCGCAGGGGTGCTCGAGACCATCAGCCTGCTGAAAGACGACATTGCGCCCGGCGTCATTGTCACCGATACAACATCGGTGAAACATCCGGTCTTGCAAGCGGCGGAAGCATTCAAGCCGGGCGTGCATTTCATTGGCGGGCATCCGATTCTGCGCGCGGTGCCCACGGACGCCGCGCCAAGTTCCGAAGCCAGCGCGGACTTGTTTCTGAACGCGCTCTATTGCCTGACGCCGACCGTGAACGCGGACAGGGACGCGGTCCAAGTCTTGACCGGATTCGCGGCGATGCTTGGCGCCAAGCCGTTTTTTATTGACCCGGTCGAACACGACGGGCTCGCCGCCGGCGCGCAGCATCTTGCCACCGTCATCGAGATGGCATTCTTGAAAACCACCGCGTCGAGTTCCGGTTGGCGCGAGTTGAACAAATTCGCGGGCGACGATTATTTCCGTGCGACACAGCTTGCCGCGCGGGATGCCAAGTCGATCACGCAGATTTTGCAAGCACAACAAGCGCCGCTGCAATTGTGGCTTGACCAGACAATCCAAACGCTGCGCGAGTTGCAACGGCTGCTCGCGCAAGACGATACGGCAGCATTGGAAAAATGGTTGACGACGATACAAACAGCCCGCACGCAATGGCTGAGGAACGAAGTGAGCGCTCCGGCGCAAGCAATTGACCTGTCCGAAGTCCGTTCCGGCACAGCGCGTATGTTCTTGGGGGGGTTAGCGACCCGCCTTGGAGGCGACAAGAAAAAATAGTCCATGGTCTCACTTTCTTTTGTTATTCCTGCATTCAATGAAGAACCAAACGTCGCCGAAGCGCTGCGGCGCGCGTCGGCGGTGTGTCAAACGCTGAATCTTGATTACGAAATTATTCTGGTCAATGACGGCAGCCGCGACCGTACGGGCGAGATTGCGAAAAGCATGGTCGGCGCAATTCCCAATTTGCGCGTCGTCGAAAACAATCCCAATCGCGGGTACGGCGGCGCGCTCAAAGCCGGTTTCTACGCGGCCGTCAAAGAGTGGGTCGCGTTTGCGCCGAGCGACAATCAATTTGATTTCAATCAAGTGCGCGACTTGATGGCACAAACACCGCAGGCAGACGTTATCACCGGTTATCGCGCCAATGATGCGGACCCGTTCATGCGCCGTGTGAATCGTTGGGGCTGGAATTGGCTCGTGCGCCTTTTCTTTGGCTATATGACGCGCGACATTGACTGTGGGTTCAAATTATTCCGCCGCGAAATTTTGCAGCACGTCACATTATTGTCCGATGGCGCGATGGTGGACACTGAACTGTTGGCAGGCGCGCGGGCGCGCGGCTATCGCATCGCCGAAGTGCCGCTGAAACATTTGCCGCGCACGGCGGGTGCGCCGACCGGCGCGAATATGAAAGTGATTTTGCGCGCGTTCCGCGATTTAGTGCGCTTTCGTTTCCGCTTGTGGAAAGAATTGGGCGACGAGAAAAAAAACGGCGTGAAACCCGCGACGACGGAGCAGTAACAGGTCATCGAAACATTGCGCCAGACCCCGAAAGTGTCGTCTTGATATGGTTCTAGACAAAATGCCCTATCGCATTCTCATGGTCGCGCCGACGTCGTTCTTTGGCGATTACGGCTGCCACGTTCGCATCCTCGAAGAAACGCTCGCGCTTCAGAACCTCGGTCACCGCGTGCGCATCGTCACGTACAATCGCGGGCGCGATATTGAAAATGTGGATATCGAGCGCACGATGCCGATTCCGTGGCGCGTGAATTACGAGGTCGGTTCGTCGCGGCATAAAATCGGTTTGGATGTTTTGTTGACGACGCGCGTTCTGCGCGCGGCGCGACGTTTTCAGCCCGACATTATTCACGGACATTTGCACGAAGGCGCGCTGCTGGGCTGGCTCGCCGCCAAGATTTTTCGCAAACCGCTCGTTTTTGATTTTCAAGGTTCACTGACCGGCGAGATGGTGGACCACCATTTTTTGAACCCGCGCGGTCTGTTTTACAAACCGCTGCGCGCGTTGGAAACATGGATTGACCATCAGCCTGCATATATCTTTACCAGCGCGGCA
>Ga0070741_10003534_pt1 | contig 38657 bp, 35 predicted proteins | sample Coa_R1_4_FD_66440 | JGI IMG/M metagenome (GOLD analysis project Ga0070741, IMG submission 66440) | Surface soil microbial communities from Centralia Pennsylvania, which are recovering from an underground coalmine fire - Coalmine... | ecosystem: Environmental > Terrestrial > Soil > Unclassified ... | reverse complement strand
TACGGCGGCGTCGGGTTCGGCGCCCAGCTGGCGGCCCTCCGCCGCGGGGTCGACATCGTCGTGGCCACGCCCGGCCGGCTCGTCGACCTGATCGACCGGCGCCAGGCCGACCTCTGCGATGTCGACATCGTCGTCGTCGACGAGGCCGACCGGATGGCCGACATGGGCTTCCTTCCCGTCGTCCGCCGCCTGCTCGACCAGGTCCGTCCCGATCGCCAGACCTACCTCTTCTCGGCCACGCTCGACGGCGACGTCGACATCCTCGTCAAGCGCTACCAGCGGGATCCGATCGTCTGCGAGGTCGACAGTCCGGCCGAGGAGGATCGGCGCCGGCACCTGTTCTGGAAGACCGATCGGGCCGAGCGGGCCTCCGTCGCGGCGCAGATCATCATCCGCCACGACTCGACGGTCGTCTTCTGCCGGACGAAGCGGGGCGCCGACCGGCTGGCCCGCCAGCTGACCCAGGCCGGGGTGGCGGCCGCCGCCATCCACGGCGACCGGTCCCAGGGCCAGCGGGAGAAGGCCCTGGCCGCCTTCTCCGGCGGGCGGGTCCGGGCGCTGGTCGCCACCGACGTCGCCGCCCGGGGTATCCACGTCGACGCCGTCGGCTGCGTGCTGCACTTCGACCCCCCGCAGGACGAGAAGGCCTACGTCCACCGCTCCGGCCGGACAGGCCGGGCGGGGGCCGGCGGCACCGTGCTGTCACTCGTCACCGACGACACCGCCGGGGCGGTGAAGGCCCTCCAGCGCGGCCTCGGTTTCCCGACCCGGACCAGCGGGCCCGACCTGGTCGCGCTCGGCGTCCCGACCGTCGTCATGGCCCCGGGCCCGACCGGTGCCGGTGACGTCGGGCCGAAGACCGAGGACCGCAAGCCGGTGCGGGGCAAGCGGGAGTGGGCGACCGGGGCCGGAGTCCCCGCCCCCCGCCGCAAGCCCGATGGCCGTCCCGCCCGGGGGTTCGGCCGCCGGAAGGCCCGGAATCCCGGGGCGCGTTCGGCCTAGGTGCGAACTCGACGTCCGCATCGGAGCCTCGGCGCCCGGGGCCGGAACTCAGTTCGCGAGCGCTTCAGGAACCGGACAGACCAGGATCGGAAGCGGTCCAGGGCGGGAAAGGAGCCCCTCGCGCCGTGCCGTGCGGAGCGACATTGACACCGTGAGGCAGACCGCCGCGGCCGTGAGCCCCAAGCCGCAGACCTGCTTCAGAGCGAGGAACGCCCCCACGGGCAGGGATACGAGCAGACCGGTCGTGAGCAACGCCGACGCCAGGCTGACCCCGGCCCACAGGACGGTCAATCGCCGGAACAACTGATGGACCCGCGGCCGGGCCGCCTCCTCCGACGTCAGCGGCCAGAACTCGCCGGCCACGAAGGCGATCAGCGGCCGGCCGATGGCGACCGAGATGAGCAAGGCCACCCCGATGGCCGCCGAGGCCAGCACGGGTTGAAAGAAGTAGACGAATGAGCTGTCGCTCAGGACCGCGATGATCGTCCGTAGGGTGACGCCGATGACGCCGAGGACGAGAATCGGCGGAATGGCTTCGTGCCGCACGATCCGGCGGACGAACACGGCGTAGGACCAGCCCACGGCGGCCGCATAGGCCGCGCCGAGCCCCACCACGACGAAGCAGGCGTAGAACAGCACGGCCGGGATGACGGTCGCCTCCAGCAGGTGGGGACCGGACCTTCGGGTGACCATGACAAGAATGGCCGATTTCGATGGCTCGCCTGGCTGCACCGCAGACATCACGTTCCTTGGTCGAGGGTGCTCAGAAGAGCCGACGAGCCGGCGCGGGGCGACGGGACGAGCCGCTCCTGCCCCAGACGAGGCGCCCTCCCAAGGGGTCGCTTCAGAGTACAGGAGGCAGGTGTTCTGCGCCCCACCCTCCAGGCCGGGGTCGCCGGCGGTGCCGCATCGAATGTAGCAAAATTCTAGAAATAGATTGCATATGATCTCGCAGTGGCCTATCCTCGTGGGCGACTGCACCAGGCCGCGGTCGACGACGGTCGCGGCCTTCGGTCGCGCAAGGAACAGGGCCTGAGGCGAAAACATCGATGGTGAACACGTCCGAATCCGGCGAGACCACCGAGCGCCTGCGGGTGATGCTCGTTGATGCCCGGCCGGAGCGCCGGGACCTGATCCGGCACCTGGTGGAGAGCACCGGTTTGGCCGGGGTCGACGTCGGCGAGGCCAGCAGCGGCGCGGAGGCGGTCGAGTTCCTCGACCGAGCCGACCTCGATGTGGCGGTCGTCGAGATCCAGATGCCCGTGCGGGAGGGGCTCGAGGCCATCGCCGCCCTCCGGCGACGGTCATCGGATCTCCGGATCGTCGTCTGCTCGTTCCACCACGATCCGGCGACGAAGGAACTGGCCCTGGTCGGCGGCGCCGACGTCTACCTCGACAAGCCGATCAACTCCGACGCGCTGAAGGGCGTGTTCCAGCAGTTCTTGCCCGGCTGATCGGCGGTGGACTGGGCGAAGCAGGGTGATGTCCTTCCCGCCGCCGACGTCGGCGACCCCGATCAGCTCCGGGCATGGCAGCCATGGGTGATCGAAGAGGATGACGGCACGCTGAGGATGTGGTACTCGGGCCACGACGGCACGACGGGCCGGATCCTGGAGGCCGTGCGGCCGCCAGGGTGGTCATGGCGGCGGGTCGGCACCGCGGTCGACGCCGGACTGGCCGGCGACAGTGATCGCTACGGAGTGGATGCGTCCTGCGTCGTCAAGGTCAACGACGACTACATCATGGTCTACGGCGGCTTCGACGGCCGCGACAATGGACTCCACCTCGCCACGTCCCCCGACGGGCACCGCTGGACATCAGCGGGGCCGATCCTGGGCCGGGAGAACGGATGGCTCGTCGGCTGCACGCCGAGCCTGTTCATCGGGGCCGATCAGTGGTGGCTCTTCTACTCGGGTTCGGTCGAGGGCCACCGCGTCGACGGATCGGAGGCCTCCAACGGCTCTGGCGGGCGGAACCGGACCGCGATCCTGGCCGCCGTCATGAAACCGGGTGGCGGCTGGGATCCGATCGGCCCGGTCCTCGAACCCGAACTGGGTGAGGTGGCGATGAGCCATCCCTGCGTGGTGGAGATCTCCCGCAGGCTCTACATGTTCTACGCCAGCGACAACGAGCAACAGTCGAGCGTGGCGCTGGCGACGTCGATGGACGGTGTGGTGTGGGAACGGCGGGGAATCACGTTGTCCGCCACCGACGACGACCCCGACACCTGCGCCGTCACGGCCCCCTGCGTCGTCCGGCTCCGGGACGGCTCCCTCGGGATGTGGTACTCCCGCCGCCCATGGGGCGACGACCGGCTCGCCTACACCATCGCCTCGGCCCTCTTCCCGGGCCCCTGGCGGGGCAGCACCTGAGGGGCAACCTTCTCGAATATCCTGCGCGGGGGACCCGCCGGCGCACCTGTGTCAGCGTTGGCCCCGGGCCGCGGGTTGCGAGGGGCAAGCCAGGCGCCGACCTCGGCTGCTTGGACATGTCTTCGCCGGGCACCCGGTGGGTCCGGCATCGCCAGTTTGCGCCGGCCAGCCGGCCGGCCTGGCCGTTCTGGCGTTCCTTTTCCGCCCCCCAGCGGTAAACGAACGCCAGTTTGCGCCGGCTGGCCGGCCTGGCCGTTCTGGCGTTCCTTTTCCGCCCCCCAGCGGTAAACGAACGCCAGTTTGCGCCGGCTGGCCGGCCTGGCCGTTCTGGCGTTCCTTTTCCGCCCCCAGCGGTAAACGAAGGAGTGATCCGGCGCAGCCAGCAGTGCTCAATCACATGAGGACGACCCGACGGGTGGGATGCCGATTCCCGAGCTGTCTGCTGGCTGCGTCCGAGCTTGCTCATCCTCTGTGGGCTTTCGTCAGTTGAGTTGGCTGCCGGGCCCCAGGGCTGCCCCGACTCAAAAGCGCAGTCTGATCACGAACACCAAGTAAGACAGGACCGGGAGCGCGACGACCGACAGCATCGCGACGACCGTGCGCACCAGGTCGCGGTCTCGGCGGATCACCCGGAGCAGAAGGAACAGCTGGATGCCGATGAACCCTCCGAGGCAGTTCAGGATGACGTCGTCGATGTCGGACGCCCCCAAGGCGAACACGCCCTGGAGAATTTCCACCGCCACGCTCGCTGAGGCGACGATGAGCATGGTCCTCGCCACCGTCGACTTCGTCAGTACCGACAAGTAGGCGCTGAGCGGGATGAAGAGGAGGACGTTTCCGGCGATGTTGCCGAACGCGAACCTCCTCAGCCCGGATGAACCGTTGGACAGGTAGTCCGCGATGCTCGCGAACGGAATGAGATTGAACGATCGCTCCGAACCGGGCGACCGCGAGAAGAGCAGAAGCTTGAGCGCGAACACGACGTAGAGGGCGAACACGGCACAGATGACGACGGTCTCCACCTTCGCTCGCCTTGTCATGAGTCGCCAGCTGCCCGACCGATCCTCGACCACCTCGGGTCGTGACTGCTCAGGCATCCTCGCACTGTACGCGCATGGCCACCGCCGAACTGCTTGGCCTGCGTTGGGATCGAGTGGGCCGGGGCCTGGCGGTGTTGACGCGTCCTGGGCTGCTCACCATTGCAGCGGCCTGGGGGGAGGTCGATCGTTCGAAGGTCGATCGAGGCGAGCAGGTCGTCGAGGTCGCCGACGTTGTGCGTGACCGCCGGCCAGGGCAGTGGAGGTGAAACCGGCGCGGGTCGGAGCGGGAAGCCAGATTCGCCGACTCCCGCGACTGGCACTCCAACCCCGCACCAGGGACGGTGGCTCCACGTGGCCCCTACACTTGTGGCTGAGATGAGCGATGCCCAGGAGGACGAATTCCGCCACAGTGGCGAGTATCTCCGGTCGTTGCGCGAGCAGGCGGGCATGACTCTCGGGGAGGTTGCCGATCGGGCCGGCGTGGACCCGGCGTGGTTGGACGACGTCGAGCGCAACGGCACGCACGGCCTGCTTTACAGCGAGATCTGCGCGTTGGTGCGGGCGACCCAGCCGCCGCGCCCGGAGTGGTGGGACGAGGGCTACGAGCACGACCTGAACCTCGGGCCGAACGCGGTCGTCGGGCCGCTGAGTCCAGCTCAGCAGGAGTACTGGGCTCGGATCGAGGCTGTGCGGACCGAGATCCGCCGTCACTACGAACGTGGCCGGCGAGCCTCCGCCTGATCTGGAGGAGAAGGCCCGGGCCTTCTGCGACGTCCTGAACGCCTATGACGTCAGCTACGTCCTCGTGGGGAGCATGGCGGCCCGCCTGCAAGGGGCCAGGGTGGCCACGATCGACATTGACGTGGCCCCGGCGCCGGCCGAGGACAACCTGCAGCGATTGGCGGACGCGCTCAACACGCTCCGGCCCCGGTGGCGTATCGAGAATCGCCCGGAGGGGGCCAAGATCGACGGCCGGCTGGAACCCGCCATTTCCTCGGCGACCCGTTTGCGGTCGGTCTCACGACGCGGCTCGGAGCACTCGATGTCGTCTTTCGCGTCGACGGCTTCCAGGGCAACGCCTACGAGGCGCTGGTCTCACGGGCGCTGACCGTGACGGTTCAGGACGTGGCTGTGCCGGTGGTGGCCGTCGACGACATCGTCACGTCGAAGCGGGCCGCCGGGCGCCGGAAGGACCTCGACCACCTGCCGATTCTCGAGCGGTTCCTGGCCGACCGGCGACGGTCGTCTGCTGACGCCGGGGTGCGGCCTTTCCATCGCGACTCCGGCCCCGAGCCCGACCTCGGCCCCTGACCAAGAGGACGGCGAGGGGATGCGCCGAGGTCCTCAGCCGAGCTTGTCACCGATGCCGAGACGGCGGTGTTCGTCCCGGGCCCGCTGGTCGGCGGTGGAGGCGGCGTAGCGGCCGAGCATCGTCCGGGAGCGCCAGCCGGCCAGGCGTATGAGGCCGCCCTCGGCGCCGCCGGCGTCGAGGAAGGTGTGGGCGAAGGTGTGGCGGAGTTAGTGGGGGTGGATGTGGGGGAGGCCGGCGGCCATGGCCCGCTTGCCGACCATCTGGGCGATGCCCAGGACGCCGGCCACGTCCTGGTCGAAGTCGGGGTTCTCGACCCGCAGGCCGGCCAGCTCCGAGAAACGCATGCCGGTGTCGACGAAGAGCCGGATGGCCAGGTCCCGCCGTTCGGCGAACGCCCGGCCGGAGACCGAGCGTATTCGACGTTCAAGTTCGTCCGTCGAGACGACCGCCACCGGCTGCTCCAGACGATCGGTGGGCGCATGGCCCGCATGGGCGAGACCTCGATCTCACCCTCCTGGGCCAGGAACTTGAAGAACTGCTGGACAGACCGGAACCGCACCGAGGCGGTGGCTGGCTTGCACCGCCCGGGGAAATCCTCGATCCAGACTTCGATGTGCTCCCGGCGCAGAGTGCCAGGGGCCGTGGGCAGGGACGATGCCTGCAGGAACCGCTCTTGCCGGCGGACCGACTCCAGGTAGACCTGGACAGTCTTCGCCGATCGGTTGGCGGCCCGCAGCGACCGCTCCCACAACCCGATGTGGACCCCGAGGCCCTCGCCTACACTGGCTCTCGTGCTGTGGCCCCTGGACCGGCGTTTCGGAGTCCTCTCCTCGGCCATGCGCGCCCCTTGGACAGCCTCGAACAAGGTTGTCGATTAGAGGAACACTTCGGGGTGTGCAGACCGCGAACAGACGACTTACGAAGCAAAAGTGCAGGTCAGAGCATGTATGGAGGGATGACCGAGAGGCCGAAGGTGACCGCCTGCTAAGCGGTTAGGGGGTGTAAAGCCTCCTCGAGGGTTCAAATCCCTCTCCCTCCGCCAGATTTCAGGGTCCTCGGGAGCGCCGCCTGGAGGCGGCGCCGAGGCCCCGGCAGCAGGAGCGGGGTCAAAAGCCCCGCTGCGGCCAGGAGAAAGAGCCAGCCCCGGGTCGACGAGCCGGACGGCCCCGGGTCCCACCCGACCTGCTGGACCCGGTCGGGATTCGTGCGGGACACGAGGAGGGCGATGGCGTCGCCGGGCTCGTAGGTCATCACCTGCGGGCTGTCGGCACTGCCGGCCACCGGGAGCCGGGCCCGCCGTTCCCTGCCGCCCGCCGGGTAGGCGACCTCGACGAGGGCGGGAGCCCCACTGAAGCCGGGCCGCTCCTCGATGACCCGGCCGGTGACCGGTACGCCACCGCCGGGGAGCTGGTTGCCCCGCCGGCCCCAGTCGACCATCGCCAGCAGCCCGACGACGGCCACGCCGGCCACGACGGCCACATACAGGATGCGCAGCGCCATCGGCGCCGGCCGCTGCGACCCGACCCCCATGATCGGGGACGCTACCGCCACCGGCGTCAGAGCCGGGCGCGGAGCTCGGCCACCAGGGCGGGGACGGCGTGGCGCCAGTCGGCGGTCACTCCGACGTCGGCGGCGGCGAACACGGGTGCGCCGGGCTCCGGGTTGATGGCCAGGATCGTGCCGGCCGACCGGACGCCGACCATGTGGTTGAACTTGCCCGAAAGGGCGACCGCCACGTAGAGGTTGGGGGCGATCGACCGGCCCGTGATGCCGATCTGGCGGGCGTGGGGCTGCCAGCCCCGGTCGGTGACCTTGCGGGTGGCGCCGAGTTCGGCGCCGAGGATGTCGAGCAGACCCTGGAGCTGCCCGTACTCCTCGGGGGCGATGCCGCCCCCCACGCCGACCACGACGGCGGCCTCGGCCAGCGTGGTGGTGTCGTCGTCCCGGGCCCAGCCGAGGACGCGGACCCTGCTCCGGGGCACGACCGGCAGCCGGCGGAGGACGGCGCCGTCCTCCCGGGGGTCCCGCCGGGGCAGGATCCCGGGCCGGACGGTCGCCATCTGCACCGGCGAGGAGGCGGTGATGGCCGCCACCACCTGCCCGCCGAAGGCCGGCTTCCAGGCCACGAGCCGCCCGTCCTCGACGTCGAAGCCGACGGCGTCGCCGGTCAGCCCGGCGCCGAGCCGGGCCGCGGCCCGGCCGGCCACCTCCCGGCCCCAGGCGGTGCTCGGGGCCAGCACCGCCCACGGCCCGGCGTCGCCGGCCCACTCGACGACGGCGCCGGCGACGTCTTCGGGGCCCAGGGAGACGTCCGGGGGCCCGGCCGCCGTCAGGGCCACGACCTCGTCGGCCCCCCAGGCGCCGAGCCGGCCGGCGTCGGCCTCGGCCTCCTCGGTCAGCGCCACCACGTGGCCGCCGAGGTCCTCGGCCAAGGCGGCGGCGGCGCTCAGCAGCTCCTGCGTGACGTGGGGCCGGTCGGCCTCGAGGACGACCCCCACCGCCGGCCCGGCCGGATTCCCCGGGCGGGGCACGCCGTCGCCGCCGCCCGCCGATCCGGCGCCCGGCGATCCGGCGCCGGACGATCCGGCGCCCGGCGATCCGGCGTCCAGGCCGGCCAACGCCCCCCGCCGGACGAGGACGTCGACCGCCACCCGGACCTGGTCCTCCACCGGCCCGTCGAGGACCACGCACTCCCGGTTCACCTCGTGGATCCGCACGGCGCCGACCGTCGTCGGGCTGCCGGCCTCGCCCCAGGGCCCCGGCCCGAGATCCGCGGCCGCAGCCCGGCGGATCCGGTCGCCGGCCACCCCCGCCCTCCCGGCGGCGTCGACCTTGGCCGGTTCGATCAGGCGCTCGGCGCACGACAGCACCGCCGGCAGGTCGACCTCGACCTCCGCCCAGCCGTCGTCGTGCTCGCAGCGGGCCCGGACGGTCGGCCGGCCGGCGGCGGGCCCGTCCAACCCCTTGAGCTCCAGCGTCCGCACGCCGGTGAGCAACGGCAGCCCCAGCAGCTCGGCCAGCTCCGGCGGGACCTGCCCGGTCTCGCTGTCGACGGAGTTGCGCCCGGCCAGGTAGAGGTCGAACGGCCCAGCGAGGTTGAGTGCCGCCGCCAGCGCCCGGGCGGTGGCCAGCGTGTCGGAGCCGGCGAAGGCGGCATCGGTGACGAGCAGCCCGTCCGTCTCGACCCCCCGCGCCAGCCCCCAGGCGATCGCCTCCCGGAGCGCCTCCTCGGCGCTCGGCGGCCCGAGCGTCACCACCGTCACCGACGCCGGCCCCCCGCCCGCTCCGGCCAGCTCCACCGCCTCCGACACGGCCCGCCGGCAGTACGGGTTCAGCTCCAGCGGCAGCCCGGCCCGGATCAGGCGGCCGTGCTCGTCGAGCTCCATCTCCGTGAAGGCCGGGACCTGCTTGACGAGGACGGCGATCCGCATCGGCCGGGCCGGTTCCACTGGGCGGCCCTACCGGCCGGCGAGGAGCGCCTCGTGGGCCTGCAGGGCGACGAGGACCTCCTCGGGTTTCTCGACGTGCGGTTCGTGGCCGGCGCCGGCGATCTCGACCAGCCGGGCGTCGGGCAGCCGCTCCGACAGGTACCGGCAGCCGGCGACGTACACCGGCCGGTCGTCGGCCCCGCAGATCATCACCGTCGGGCAGGTGATCTCGGCCAGGCGGTCGATGACCATCGAGTCGGTGTGGACGCCGACGTTGGCCACGTTGTCGGCCAGCCCCGCCGCCGCCGCCATCGTGGCCACGCCCCGGTTGTACTTGGCCATGCTCTCGGGGTTGCGGAAGCCGGGCCCGGTCGAGAGCAGCACCAGGCCCCGCACCGTCTCGGGCCGGCCGAGGGTGTAGGCCAGCGAGAAGTAGCCGCCCAGCGAGTGCCCGACCAGGAGCACCGGCCCGCCGCCGGCGGCCATGGCGGCGTCGACCACCGCGCCGAGGTCGGCCAGGGCGTCGGCCCGGGTGTAGAGACCGGCCGGGGCGGGGGAACGGCCGTGGCCCCGCATGTCCCAGACGACCGTGTGGTGGTCGGCGGCCAGGGCGTCGGCCAGCGGGCGCCAGGCGTCGCCCGTCCGCCCGAAGCCGTGGGTGAAGACGACGGCCGGGCCCTCGCCCCGGGCCTCGATGTGCAACCCCGCAGTCGACATGGGCTGGAATGTAGGGCGGTGGACGATCGCGTCACGATCGGGACGCTGGCCGAGCTCCAGCGGGCCGGCTGCCTCAGCGGCAAGGCCGGCGCTCAGCCGGTCTGCGTCTTCTGGAGCGACGGCGCCCCCTTCGCCGTCGACGACCGCTGCCCCCACATGGGCTTCCCGCTCCACCGCGGCACGGTCGAGAGCGGCCTCGTGACCTGCCACTGGCACAACGCCCGCTTCGACCTCCGCTCGGGCGGCACCCTCGACCCCTGGGCCGACGACGTGCGGGCCTACCCGGTCGAGATCGACGACGGCCGGGTGGTGGTCGTCGTCTCCCCCGAGTCCGACCGCCGCTCCCACCTCCAGCAGCGACTGGAGGACGGGCTGGAGCAGGGCATCAGCCTCGTGATGGCCAAGGCGGTGCTCGGGCTGCTCGAGGCCGGTGTGTCACCGGAGGACATCGTGCGGACGGGCGTGGAGTTCGGCACCCGCTACCGGGAGGCGGGCTGGGGGGCGGGCCTCACGGTGCTGACCGCCATGGCCAACGTCCTGCCCGGCCTCGACCCCGCCGACCGGCCGCTGGCCCTGGTGGCCGGTCTGGCCTTCGTCTCCCGGGACACCCGGGGCCGGCCACCCCGGTTCCCGCTGCCGCCGCTGCACGGCGGGCCGGCGGCCGACCGCCTCGGCGCCTGGTACCGCCGTTTCATCGAGACCCGCTCCGCCGACGCCGCCGAGCGGGCGCTGGCCTCGGTCATCGCCGGCGCCGAGCCTTCCGCCGTGGCCGACGTCATGTTCGCGGCGGTGACCGACCACGTCTTCCTCGACGGCGGGCACACCGTCGACTTCACCAACAAGGCCTTCGAGGTCCTCGACCACCTCGGGTGGGACGCCGCCGCCGCCGTCCTGCCGACGCTGGTGGCCCAGACCGCCTCCGCCGCCCGCAGCGAGGAACGGGGGGCGTGGCGCTACCCCCACGACCTCGTCGGGCTGCTCGCCACGGCCACCGAGCGCCTGCCGGAGCGGGTGGCGGCCGGTTCCGCCTGTGCCGTGCGCTTCGACGACGACGCCGCCGGCGACGGACACGGCGGGCGGGTGGCCCGGCTGGCCTGGTCGATCCTGGCCGACGACCCGGCCGAGGTGGTGGGAGCCATCGACGAGGCCGTCGAGGGCGGCGCCCGTCCCGAGGACCTCGGGCGGGCCCTGGCCTACGCCGCCGCCCTGCGCATCACCCGGTTCCACACCCAGAACGACCACGGCGACTGGGACGAGGTCCACCACGCCTTCACCGCCGCCAACGCCCTCCATCAGGCGCTGCGCCGCTCGCCGTCGCTGCCGCTGCTCCGCGGCGTGTACCACGGCGCGCTGCGGATCTACCTCGACCGGTTCCTCAACATCCCCGCCGCCCGGCTGCCGGGGCCCGGCCCGTTCGACCTGGCCGGGCTCCAGGCTTGCTGGGACCAGGAAGGGCGGGTCGACGAGGCCGGCGCCATCGTCTACCGGGCGCTGACCGGCGGCGTCGACCCCGGTCGGGTCATCGCCCTCCTCGGACGGGCGCTGCTGACCGAGGACGCCGAGTTCCACTGGTACCAGACCTACGAGGCGGCCGTGGCCCAGTACCGGGCCTGGCCGGCCGGCTCGGAGGAGGGGGCGCTGATCCTGGCCGGCTGCGCCCGGTTCCTGGCCGCCCACACGCCGACCCGGCGGGAGCTGTCCCAGGTGGTGTCGATCGCCACCCGGCTCCGGCGGGGTGAGGCGCTGTTCGAGGCGGAGGGCGGAGAGGGCGCGGCGTAGGCTCCCGGCCCATGCCCCGGCTCCCCGGACTCACCCTCGCCGACGCCGACCGGCTGGTGCAGAGCGCCCACGAGGTCGCCGCCGAGCGGGGCTACCCGCCGCTGGCGGTCGCCGTCCTCGACGTGGCCGGCGAGGTCCTCGTCCTCCGCCGGGCCGACGGCGGCCTGCCGATGTCGAGCCGGGTGGCGGTGGCCAAGGCCCGCAGCGCCCTGGTGGCGCTCAAGCCCTCGGGCCAGCTCGACCAGCTCCCCCCGGGAATCATCTCCGCCCTCCAGGGCCTCTATGGCGGCGACTTCGTGCCCCGGGCCGGCGGCGTCCTGATCACCGACGGCGACGTCGTCCTCGGCGCGGCCGGGGCGTCGGGGGCGACGTCCGACCAGGACGAGGACGCCGTCCGCACCGCCGTGGAGCGCTGGCAGGCGAGCTGAAGGCCCCTGGTAGAGTCCACCGATCCGGCGCTCGTAGCTCAATGGATAGAGCATCTGACTACGGATCAGAAGGTTGGGGGTTCGAGTCCCTCCGAGCGCGCTGAGTAAGTCAGCAGGTGAGAGCCGGTTCTTGGGCGGCTCTCGTCGCGTTCGGCGGCGGTGGGGAGCGGCGCGATGAACCGGCGTTCCTGGGGAACGACAGGTGTTCCTCAGGAACGCCGGTCGACTGATGGCGCTCGGACGTGAGGCGGTGAGGAGTCGCCGGGGGCGGGCGGGACGGGGCCGGCAGCGGCCCACGCCCACACCATGGCCGACACCGCGACCACCGCGACCAGGGTGGTGACGTCGTAGACGCCCTGGCGCCAGGTCGACGGCGGCAGGAGCCAGAAGACCCCGAGCAGCGAGAGCCCGACGGCGAGAACCACCCCGCCGGCGATGGCCGCGCCGCTCTGCTTGGCGAGGCGGGACAGCGGGCCATGACGTCTCCTTCCCTCGCGTCAGCCAGGCCGCGTGGTCCGCGACCGGCTTCGCGCCCTCCTGGCTCAGTACGTCGCGTAGTCCCAGCTGAGGAGCTGGGTGACGTAGCGGACGAGCTCGCCCGGGTCGAAGGGCTTCGTTGTGTAGCCGGCGGCGCCGGCGCGCCAGCCCTCGAGCACCTCGGCGTTGGTCGATTTGGCAGTCAGCAGGACGACGGGGATGTCTCGGGTGGACGGATCGGCCCGCAACGAGGTGAGGACGTCGAGGCCGTCGCGCTCCGGCATCATGATGTCGAGGACGACGACATCGGGCCGCTTCAGGCGGGCCATCGCCTCGGCCTCTCGCCCGTCGGCGGCGGTGAGGACGTCGAAGCCCTCCAGCATGAAGTTGAGCTCGACGAGCTCCAGGATGTCGGGATCGTCGTCGGCGACGAGCACGGTGTACGGGCGGGTCATCGGACTGCTCCTTCCAGTTGGGGGCCGAGGGCCGGGGCCGGCGACGCCGACGGCGGCCCGAGGTCGGGGAGTGTGAGCGTGAAGCGGCAGCCGCCGCCGGGAGCCTCCGTCAGTTCGAGGCCGCCGCCGACGAGCTCGGCGAGCTGGCGGCAGAGGTGGAGCCCGAGACCGGTGCCGCCCTGCTGGCGGGTGGACGACTGGTCGAGCTGCACGAACGGCTCGAAGACCCGGCGCCGCTCGGCGGCCGGGATCCCGGGGCCATGGTCGGTGACCGACACCGTCACGCCGGCGCCGGTGGGCACCGTGGCCACCGCGATCGGCCCGCTCGGGGCGTACTTCAGCGCGTTCTCCACCAGGTTTCCGACGATGCGCCGGACCTTCTCGGCGTCGGTGACGACCGGGCCGGCGGCCGAGACTTCGAGGACGACGCGCCCGGCGCCGCGGTCGGCCAGCGATTCCACGCACTCGGCGACCAGCCGCCCGACGTCGGCGGGTGCCGGTTCGACCACCAGCGTCTTGTGCTCGCTGGCCGCCACGAGGAGGAGCTCGTCGATGAGGCGGCGGAGGCGGGCGCCCTGGTCCAGCGCCCGGCCGAGGAGCCGTTGCTGGGTGGCGGGATCGACCCGCTCGCCGAGGCGCTCGATGGTGGCGACGGTCCCCAGGACCGTCGTGAGCGGCGAGCGAAGCTCGTGCGACACGGCGGCGACGAACTCACCCTTCTGGCGGTTGAGGTCGATCTCCCGGCGCAGGGCGCCGTCGACCTCCTCGTAGAGGAGGGCGTTGGCAACGACGAGGGCGGCATGGCCGGCGAAGGCGCCCAGCACTGCCTGGCGGCCGTCGGCCTGGCCGTCGGGGGCGATCTCCCGGAAGACGGCGAGGACGACGTCGGCCCGGGCCGGCGGCGTGGGGGCGGCCACCACGAGATCGACCCCGCCCGGAAGGAGCCGCCGGACCGGGCGGGGGACCTCGTTCAGCGTCGCGACGGCCGTACCGCCGTTCCGGACGAGGTCGATCAGGGCCTCGACGGCGGCGGCCGGCGCCGGGGCGGACCCGCCGTCGTCCACCCGGACGCCGGTCCAGCGGCCGTCTGGCCGGCCGGCGGCGCAGATCGCCACCGATCCCGTCACGAGCTGGCGGGCTTCGCCGGCCAGGGAGGCGAGCGCCTCGTCGAAGCCGGCGAGTCCTCCGGTGCGGGCGGCGGCGGCGTAGAGCCGTTCGAAGCGGAGCTGATCGGCGGCCTGCTGCGCCTGGCGGCGGGAGGCCAACACCACCGGTACGACGAGCGGCGCCAGGATCAGCGGGCCGGCCGGTGCGGCCTGGAGCAGCACGACGACGGCGAGGCCGATGGAGGCGTTGGCCGCCGTCGACAAGGCGAGGGAGCCGGCCGAGTGGCGCAGAACTTCCCAGAGGCGGCGGCCCTCGACCATGGCGAGGACGGCCGAGATGCAGACGAGGCTGGTCCCCGCCATGGCGGTCATGGCGACGGCGGTGGCCAGCCAGGAGCCCGGCGTGGCGGGACCGCCGAGGCCGATCACCGCCCCGGTGGAGGCGCCGATGGCGGTGGCCAGGAAGGCGGTGGCCAGGTTGTAGGCCGTCTTGACGGGCGGCTGGCGGCTGACGAGCCTCGACAGCGCGTCGCCGGCCACGACGGCCAGGACCAGCCCGGTGGGCGTGAGCGCGAACAGCCCGACGACCCACACCGCCTCGTCGAGGACCACGTCGAGGGAGCCACGCCGGAGTTCGAGGTGGATGGGGAGCGATCCGACCAGCGCGAACGCCGCCGTGAAGCCGATGAACTCGATCGGAGTCGTCCGCACGCCCACCGGGGTCGGAGTCCTCAGGACGACGAGCAGCCCCAGCGCGACGTAGGCACCGGCCAGGGCCAGGATCCGCCGCCTCACGGCGCCGTCTCGCCATACCACGACGCCACCGACCACCGGAACGAGGACCAGCGGAAGGAGGACCAGCGGAAGGAGGACCAGCGGAAGGAGGACCAGCGGAAGGAGGACCAGCGGAAGGAGGACCAGCGGAAGGAGGACCAGCGGAAGGAGGACCACTGCCCGTCCTCCGTCCAGGGGATCCGGCGGGGAGCGCCGGCGGTGTCGCCGGCCACCGGGTGTTCCTGCCACCAACCCGCATCCCAGGGGGCGTGATCGGCGGCGGCCAGGTCGGCCGCCCCGGCGACGGGGCCGGCAAGGGGATGGCTGGTGGCGACCAGGGCGCCCTTGATCTCGTCGGGCACGGCCAGCGGATGGTCGGCGAGGAGATCGGCGGCCCCGCCGGCGACGAGGGCGGTGGCCATCGACGTGCCGGAACCGGCGAAGTACTGCGTCCCGACCCGGGCCGACGGGTGCTGGTCGTCGATCAGCGATCCCGGCGCCCGGAGGGAGACGACCGAGACGCCGGGGGCCATGACGTCGGGCTTGGTGAACGGGCCGGCCCGCCGCCACCCCGACCACGTCGGGACCGTGTCGTCGGCGGTGCCGGCCGTGCCGTGCGGGTCGGTGGCGCCGGCGGTGATGATCCAGGGGTCGGCCCCGGGCGAGGTCACCTCGCCGGCGCCGTCGTTGCCGGCGGCGGCGACGACGGTGATGCCCGCCGCCCACGCCTGCTCGACCGCGACCGACAACGGGTCGTCGGGCGCGACACCGGGAGCGTCCACGCCGAACGACAGGTTCAGGACGCCGATGTGCTGCTCCTCGGCGTGGTCGACGACCCATTCGATGCCCGCCAGGAGCTTCGACATCGAGGTCGTCCCGTCCCGCCCCGCGACCTTCACCGATACGACGGTGGCCCCCGGGGCGACGCCGGTGGCGGCGCCGGCGATGAGGCCGGCCATGAAGGTGCCGTGACCGTTCTGGTCGAGGCCGTCGCCCTCACCGCTCAGGTCGGGGCCCCGCACCAGGCGCCCGGCCAGGTCGGGGCTGTCGGCCACGCCGGTGTCGACCAGGGCGACGCCGACGCCGGCGCCGCCGTTCCCGCTCCAGGCGGGATCGGGATCGAGGGCCGCCCGCTGGACCGCGGCGCCGGTGGCGGCGGCGGGTTCCGAGGCCCCGGCGGCGGCGACGCGGGCGGGACGGTCGGGCGTCACCAGGAGGCCGTGGGCCTCGAGGGCGGCCGCCTCGGGGGCGGTGACGTCGGCGGCGACGCCGGCCAGGAGGTCGAGGCGGGCGCCGAGTTTGCCGCCGACCGCCCGCACCGCACCGGCGGCCTCCGCCACGGTCCGTCCCTGGACCACGACGGCGGAGGCCGCCGCGGCCCGCCCGCCGGGGGCCGGCGGGCCGCCGGGCATGGCGGCCGCGGCGAGGACGGCGACGATCGTCGCCAGTCCGGAGGAGCGGAAGAGCCAGCCCAGGTAGTCGTCGGCGGAGCGCCGGATCGCCCGCTTGCGGCGCTGCCGGACGAGGGCGAGGCCGACGGAGGCGATCAGAACGGCGAAGGTGGCGGAGGCGCCGGTGGAGTGCGGCATGGGCGGTCTCCTTCTGCGGGGGGTCCCTTCGGGTATCGGCTTCCGTCACCCGCCGATCGGGGGGCCGACGGTCCCGAATCGCATGGTGCCGACACACCAACCGCGCCGGCCGCCGCCCCGGATGGTGCGTCGGCATCAACGCGAAGGGTCTTCCTGCCCTGGGACGCAGAGGATGCCGAGGCCGATGCTCGAGGCTATGGACGAGAGCGTTTTCGAGGATGACCTGCGGGCGTTGTTCGACCACGCCCCCAGCGGACAGGGCATCGCCGGCCTCGACGGTCGGATCGAGGAAGCGAACCCGGCGCTGTGCGCCCTCTACGGTTACAGCCGGGAGGAGCTCATCGGCCGGTCGCTGTGGGAGTTCATCCACCCCGACGACCTGGAGGAGGCCCAGGCCGCGGCAGCCCCCCTGCTGGCCGGCGAGCGGCAGGGCGCGGTGAATGAGGTCCGTTTCGTCCGGGGCGACGGCTCGGCGATCGACGTCGAGGTGAAGGTGAGGCGTCTCGGCCACGCCGACGGGCGTCCCGACCAGCTCATCGCCGTCGTCAGCGACATCTCCGACCGGCGCCGGGCGCAGCGGGAGTCCGACCGCCGGGCGGCGGAGCAAAAGGCGCTGCTGAACCTCGGCCGGCTCGCCCTCTCGGCGACCGAACCGTCCGAGGTCCTCGACGCCGCCTGCCGGACGGTGTGTGCCGTGCTGGCGGTCGAAGCTGTCGGGTTCTCGGAGGCCGATCTCCCCGACACCCCGGCGCCGGCCGGGAACGAGGTCGGCGTCCCGGTCACCGGCGCGGAGACCGCCTACGGCGCCTTCGTCGTCAACCCCCGTGAAGGGCAGCGCCTCGACGAGGACGGCCGCCGCTTCGTGGACGCGGTGGCGAACCTTGCCGCGATCTACCTGGACCGCCATGGCCACGAGACCCGGGCCCTGCACGCCTTGCTGCACGACGAGCTGACGGGCCTCCCGACCCGGAAGCTGTTCCTCAGCCACGTTCAGGCCGTCCTGGACCGGTCGTCGAGCACGAAGGCGACCGTGGCCGTGCTGCTGATCGACGTCGACGGCCTCAAGGTGGTGAACGACAGCCTCGGCCACGCCTGCGGCGACGAGCTGCTGGCCGGTGTCGCCGCCCGGATCGCCAGCGGGCTCCGCCGGGGTGACACGCTCGCCCGGGTGGGAGGCGACGAGTTCGCCGTGCTCTGCAACGGCCTGTCTTCGGCCGACGGCGCCGCAGCGCTGGCCGAGCGGCTGCGCTCCGGGGTGGCCGGGCCCTTCACCCTGGGAGGGCGCCCCGTCTTCGCCACCGTGAGCATCGGCATCGCGCTCGCCCACGGCGGCACCGCCGCCGACCTGCTGAGCGGGGCCGACATGGCGATGCGCCGGGCCCACGCGGCCGGCCCCGACGCGGTCGAGTTCTTCGACGCCGGGATGCAGCGGCAGTCGTCGGCCCGGCTCGACCTTGCCGCCGGGCTCCACGAGGCGTTGGAGCGCGACGAGCTGCGGGTGTTCTACCAGCCGGTCCTGCGCCTCTCCGACGGCGCGGTCGTGGGGGCGGAAGCGCTCCTCCGCTGGGAGCACCCGACCCGGGGGCTGCTCGGGCCGGGCGAGTTCATCGGCATCGCCGAAGACACCGGCCTGATCGTCCCGATCGGAGCCCGGGTCCTGGAGGAGGCGTGCCGGGTCGCCGCCCGCTGGCCGGCTCCGGCGGACGGAAGCCCGCTCCGGGTCAGCGTGAACGTCTCGGCCCGGCAGCTCTGGACCGGCTCGTTCGCCGACGTCGTCGCCCGGGCCCTCGACGCCTCAGGGCTACCGCCCGCCTGCCTCGTCTTGGAGATCACCGAGAGCCTGCTCATGGCCGATGTGGAGCGGGCCCGCCAGACCCTGGGTTCCCTGAAGGCCAGCGGGGTGCGGCTGTCCGTGGACGACTTCGGGACCGGCTACTCGTCGCTCGCCCGGCTCAGGCGCTTCCCGGTCGACTACCTCAAGATCGACCGCAGCTTCGTGGACGGGCTCGGGGTCGACGACGACGACGAGGCCATCGTGACCTCGATCGTCGGGCTGGCCCATTCCATGGGCCTGGCCGTGATCGCCGAGGGCGTGGAGACCGAGGAGCAATCCCAGCAGCTCCGGAAGCTCCGGTGTGAAGCCGGGCAGGGCTGGCTGTGGTCGAAGGCCGTGCCCGAGGGCGAGTTCGTGCGTTGGGTGGCCGCCTGCCAGGGGCGCCCCCGCCCGGCCGGAGCTCCGGCGCGGGCCGGACGGCGCGAGGCCGGCCCGACCCGCGTCCTCGTCGTCGACGACGACCCCCGCCAGGTCGAGCTCGTCCGGGTCCTGCTCGGAGCCGGCGGCTACGAGGTCATCCCGGTCGTGGGGCCGGGCCGCTTCGTCGAGTCATTGATGGCCGCCGCCCCCGACCTGGTCCTGATGGACCTGCGCATGCCCGGCCGGGGCGGTCTCGAGCTCATCCAGGACGTCGCCGACCGGGGGGTCGACCTCCCGCCGGTGGTGGCGGTCACCGGCCACGCCGACTGGCTGGGCCGGCCCCTCCTCGGCATCGAGCACCTGACCGGTGTGATCGCCAAGCCGATCGACCCCGAGGCCTTCGTCGCCCAGGTCGAGGCCTTCCTGGCCGGCGCCGCCAGCGTGTGAGGAGCGGCCGGCCGGGGGGCCGGCGGGCCGCGCCGAGCCGACCCGCCACCCCGGCCGAGTTCGAGCTCGTCCGGGCGCATTCGGATATCGGGGCCCGGATCCTGGCCGGCAGCCGGTCCGACGTGCTGCGCCTGGGGGAGGAGATCGACGACGGCCACGAGCCGCCCATCCCTGATCGGACCTGCGGTCAACGGCTCTCGACGTCGAGCCTCCCGCCCCGGCCGAGCAGGCGGTCGAGGTCGGCTGCCGGCAGCGGCCGGGAGAAGAGGAAGCCCTGGGCCAGGGGGCACCCGAGGGCCGCGAGGCTCGCCGCCTGGCCGGCCGTCTCGACGCCCTCGGCCACCGTGCGCAGCCCGAGCGTCCGGCTGAGCTGGAGGATCGTGGGAACGAGGCTCCGGTCGCCGGCGTCGGCGACGCCGTCGACGAACGACTTGTCGATCTTGAGGATGTCGACCGGCAGCTGGCCGAGGTAGCTGAGGGAGCTGTAGCCGGTGCCGAAGTCGTCGATCGCCACCCTCACGCCGAGTTCCCGGAGGAGTCCGAGCGCCTCGACGGTGGCGTCGACGTCGTCGAGCAGCAGGGATTCGGTGACCTCCACGACGAGGCATTCCGGCGCCAGCCCGGTGGCGTCGAGGGCCGCCTCGACGTCGGCGACGAGGCCGGGTTCCCGCAGCTGCCGGGCGGACACGTTGACGCTGACGGAGAACCGGCGACGTAGGAGTGGTCGAGGGCCAGCCGGACGTAGACGAGGTCGGCCGCCAGCTCGATCGTGAACGCCGCCGCCAGCCAGCGGGCCGCCGGGGTCGCCGTCCGGGAAGCCAGGAAGAAGACGTCGACCACGGACGGGAAGGCGTCGATACCAAAGCCGTGGGACAGCACGTCGTAGAGCACGTCGCCGGCGCAGAACAGGGCCGTGGAGCCGACGAGGAGCCACCAGGGCCCGGCCCGGCGGGGCCGGTAGCGGCGCAGCGCCCAGACCATGGCCCCGACGCTGAAGAGGGCGGCGGTGTCGTAGACGCCGTCACGCCACACCGAGTACGGCAGGAGGCAGAAGACCCCCAGGAGGGAGAGCCCGACGACCAGAACCACCCGAACGGGCGACGGCCGCCGTGCCGCGCCCTCAGCCGGACATCGCTCCATGGAGCCTCCTTCGCCTCGTGCCGGGCCGGGCCGGCGCGGCGCGGCGCGTGCGCGGGCGCGGGCCGCTGGCGGCCGTCCTTCCTGGTATCGGCGACCGAACGGTGCCCGCAGAGGGACGAAGGGCCCGACCCCGGGGTGCCGATGCACCAATTTCGGCGCCGACCGGCGGGCCCGGCCCGGGGGGACGGGTCCCGGGGCGCCGGAGGCGTGACGCCGGTGGTGCATTGACATCACCCGGAAGGGTCTTCGGCCCCTGCTCCGGCACGCCGGCCCCGCCGATCTCCAAGCTATGGGCCCCAGCATCAACGACCTTCTGCAGGAGGGTTTCGCCGACGTGGCCGCCCGCGCCCCGCGGGTACCCTGTCCGTCGCGTTCCCTTCCGCGGCCCGATCGGGAGGCCGGCGTGACGACGATCCTGATCGTTGACGACACCGCCGCCAACCGGGCGCTGCTCGTGAAGCTGCTTCGCCCCCGCGGCTACGACACCGTCGAGGCCGGCGAAGGCCGGAGCGGGCTCGACACCGCCCGGCGGCTGGCCGCCGAAGGCCACCTCGACGCCGTGCTGCTCGACCTCAGCATGCCGGTGCTCGACGGCTACGGGTTCCTGGCCGAGGCCGCCGCCGACCCGTTGCTGGCGGAGATCCCGATGATCCTCGTCACCGCCAGCCGCGACGACATCGTCCCGGGAATCGATGCCGGCGCCCACGACTACATCGTCAAGCCCTTCGACTTCGCCGAACTCGTCGTCCGCGTCCGGGCGGCGGTGCGGGTCAAGCAGCTGCAGGACCGGCTGCGGGAACAGAACGCCAGGCTGGAGTCGCTGAGCTGCACCGACAGCTTGACCGGCCTCGCCAACCGGCGGGGCCTCGACGCCGAGCTGGCCCGGCTCTCGGGCGCCGCCCGCCGCCACCACCACGACCTGGCGATCCTGCTCGTCGACGTCGACCACTTCAAGCGGATCAACGACACCGACGGCCACACGACCGGGGACCAGATCCTGGCGGAGATCGGCCGGCGCATCGGCGCCGGCCTCCGGATGGAGGACGTCGCCGGCCGGTGGGGCGGCGACGAGTTTCTCGTGGCCCTGCCCTTCACCGACGCCGCCGGAGCGGCGGCGGTTGCCGAGCGGCTGCGACTCGCCGTTGCCTCCACGCCCTTCCCCTTCGAGGAGGGACGATCCCTGTCGGCCTCGGTGACCATCGGCGGCGCGGCCGGCCGGGCCTGTCCCGAGTCCCTCCTCCGCCGGGCCGACACCGCCCTCTACGCCGCCAAGCACGCCGGCCGCAACGCCGTCCGGATTGCCATGGCGGAGGGGGCACCGACCTGAAGCATCCTCGCAGGTGTTTCTCGGCCGCCGGCAGCCGGGTACAGTCCGGGCACGAGGCCACAGGAGACCCTTGTGGGCGACGTGAACCGCGGTTTCGGGGGGAGAGGCGGAACCGGCGGCGGGCCGGCAGGCCCGTCCTCGGCCGAGCCCGACTGGGAGCTGATCGCCGAGTCGATCCCCCACGTCGTCTGGACGGCGGCGCCGGACGGGGCCTCGGAGTACGTCAACCGCCGTGGCCTCGAGTACGTCGGGCTGGCGGCGGAGGCGCTCCACGACTGGAACTGGGTCTCGGTCGTCCATCCCGACGACGTTCCACTCGTGATCCCCGCCTGGAACGAGGCGGTTGCCTCGGGGGAGCCCTACGAGTTGGAGTACCGGGTCCGGCGGGCCGACGGCTCCTACCGCTGGCAGGTCAGCCGGGGGGTCCCGCTGCGGGGCCGCGGCGGCGGGGTCGTCCGGTGGATCGGGACCCTCACCGACATCGACGACCGGAAGCGGGCCGAGGAGCGGCTCGTCCGGGCCCGACGCAGCACCGCCGAAGCGTTCGAGCTCCTCGAGACGGTGCTCAGAGCCGCACCGGTGGGGTTCGCCTTCATCGATCGGGACGGCTGCTTCGTCCGGATCAACGACGAGATGGCGGTGGCCTGCGGCATCCCGGCGGAGAACGGCGTCGGGGTGGCGGTGGCCGACGTGCTCCCCGGGATCTGGGAGCAGCTCCAGCCGAGCTTCCGGCACGTGCTGGAGGCCAACGAGCCGATCCGCAACGTGCCCGTGGTCGGCCCGGCACCCTACGACCGGCAGTCCCAGCGGGAGTGGCTCGCCAGCCTCTACCCCGTGCTCGTGGACGGCGAGGCGGCCGGCGTGGGGCTCGTGGCCATCGACGTGACCGACCGCATGCGGGCCGAGCGCGTCCGCGCCGCGGTCATGGGCCACGTCACCGACGGCGTCTACACCGAGGACGCCGACGGCCGGCTCACCTCGATCAACCGGGCGGCCTCGGCCATGCTGGGCTGGACGGAGGCGGAGCTCCGGGGCCGCCCGACGCACGACGTCATCCACTGCCAGACGGCCGGGGGCGTTCCCATCCCCGCCGGTGACTGCCCCGTCCGGAGAGCGGCGGCGCACGGCCACGTGGCCCGCGGCGTCGGCGAGTGGTTCACCCGCAAGGACGGCTCCGTCTTCCGCGTCGCCTGCACCGCCGTCCCGCTGCGGGTCGGGTCGGCCGTCGACGGCGTGGCGGTGGTCTTCCGGGACCTCACGCCGTTGCCGGAGGCCGAGCGGACGCTGCGGGTGCTCGTGGCCAGCGCCGACGATCGTGCGGTCCTGGTCATGCAGGCCATCCTCGACGCCCGGGACGGGGCCGAGGTCGTCCACGTCGCCACCAGCGCAGCGGGGGCGGTCGGCGGCGCCCAGGCCCACCGGCCCGATGTGGCCCTCGTCGACTACGACCTCCCCGGCCTCGACGGGATCGAGACCGTCATGCTCCTGCGGGCGGCGGCGCCGGGGGTCCAGGCGGTGCTCCTCATGGACGGGTTCGACGAGGACGTCGCCCTCGCCGCCGTCGACGCCGGTTGCAGCGGCGTGCTCGACAAGAACCGGGCGGCGGTCGAGCTCCTCGCCGCCGTGGAGGCGGCGGGGCGGGACGGCACGGTCATCTCCCGGGCCGAGCTGCAGGGCATCGGGGCCTCGGCCCGGGGCCGGGACCCCGGACGGCCGCTCGCCCCCCTCACGGACCGGGAGTGCGACGTCCTGGCCTGCATCAGCGAAGGGCTCTCGAACAAGGAGGCGGCGGAGCGGCTCGGCATGAGGCTCAACACCGTCCGGAACCACGTCCAGCGGATCCTGTACAAGCTCGGTGCCCACTCGAAGCTCCAGGCCGCCGTCACCGCCCGGCACGAGGGGATGCTGCGGGTGCCGCGGGAGCGGGCCGGATGACGCGAACGCACTAACGCCACGGCTTCTGGGCCACCGGGCCCGGCCGCGGAACACTGGTGGCGATGTCCGCCTGCCCCGCCGACCTACCGCCCGGCGAGGACCCGCTCCTCGCCGGCATCGAAGCCGTCCAGCGGGCCGCCGAGGCCGCCGCCCGCGCCCTCGTCGAGGTGAGCCGGAGGCTGGAGGAGTCGCGGCGCCAGCGGGCCATGGGCATGCCGCTCCCGATGATCGCCGACGCCTACGTCCAGGCCGAGCGGATCGAGACCCGACACCGCGCCGCGGCGGCGATGCAGGAATACGAGCGGGCCTACATGCTGCTGCGGGCCGAGCTCGTCCGCAGCCTGGTCGAGGACCACGGCTACACCCTGACCGAAGTGGCGAAGACGATGCAGATCTCCCGGCAGCTGGTCTCCCGGCTGCTCGATGCCGGCCGGTCGGGGACGTTCGACCCGGCCGGTTAGGGACCAAAGTCCCTCACTGCAACCCCAGGTTGCGGTCCGAGCCTGGAATGAGCGCCCGACGGCGCGCTCCCGAGACCACGAAGACGGAGAGACATGACGAACCTGCTCGACGCGACAACGCTGCCGCCCGCCGAAGCAGCCCGCTTCATCGCCAACGTCCTCGAGGCCTCCACCGAGTACTCGATCATCGGCCTCGACATGGACGGGAACATCCTGCTCTGGAACTCCGGCGCCCGCCGGCGCTACGGCTGGGAGCCGAAGGACGTCATCGGGAAGGCGACGTGGGACCTCCTCCATCTCCCCGCCGACGTCGAGGCCGGCAAGCCGGCGGAGATGGCCAGGACGGCGCTCGACGAGGGCAAGTGGGAGGGCACCGTCGTGCGCCTGCGGCGCGACGGGAGCCGCTTCACCGCCCGGGTCGTCCTCACGCCCCGGCGGGACGCCTCGGGGGAGCCGGTCGGATTCCTCCTGATGTCCAAGGACATCTCGGCCGACATCAGGCTGACCGAGGAACTGGAAGCGACGCAGTTCTACACCCGGTCCCTGATCGAGTCGAACGTCGATGCCCTGATGACGACCGACTCGCTCGGTGTCATCACCGACGTCAACCAGCAGATGGAGTGGCTGACCGGCGCCAGCCGGGAGGGGCTGATCGGCAGAGAGTTCAAGACGTTCTTCACCGACCCCGACCGGGCCCAGGAGGGCATCCGCCAGGCGCTGCGGGAGGGCAAGGTCACCAACTACGAGCTGACCGCCCGGGCCGGGGACGGCCGGGAGACGGTCGTCTCCTACAACGCCACCACCTTCAACGACCGCGACGGCCGCCTCCAGGGCGTGTTCGCCGCCGCCCGCGACGTCACCGAGCACAAGGCGCTGGAGGAGCAGCTGCGGGAATCGGAGTCCTACAACCGGGGCCTGATCGAGGCGTCGGTCGACGGCCTCGTGACCGTCGAGCCCGACGGCCTGATCTCCGACGTCAACGAGCAGATGTGCCGGATGTCGGGCTACCCCCGGGAAGAGCTGATCGGCACGCCCTTCGCCCACTACTTCGCCGACCCGGCCCGGGCCACCGCCGGGGTCCAGGAGACGTTCGACCGGGGGGTCGTCACCGACTACGTCCTGACGCTGGCCCGGCGCGACGGCGCCGTCCGCACCGTGTCGTTCAACGCCTCGGTGTTCCGATCGGCCGACGGCCGCCGGCAGGGCATCTTCGCCTCCGCCCGCGACATCACCGACCAGGCCGAGCTGCAGAGCCAGCTGGCCGACGAACGGGCCTACAACCGGGGCCTCATCGAGGCCTCCCTCGACGGCCTCGTCACCGTCGACCCCATGCTGCGGGTGTCCGACGTCAACGAGACCATGTGCCGCATGTCGGGCTACAGCCGCGACGAGCTCATCGGCACGCCCTTCCCGGACTACTTCACCGATCCGAAGCGGGCCGCGGCCGGCGTCCGCCTCACGCTCGACAAGGGCGCCGTCACCAACTACGAGCTGACGCTGCGGGCCAAGGGCGGCCGGGAGGCGCTGGTCTCGTTCAACGCCTCGGTGTTCCGGTCCGAGGACGGCGCCGTCCAGGGCATCTTCGCCTCCGCCCGCGACATCACCGACCAGGCCCGCCTGCAGGGCCAGCTGGCCGAGGAGCAGGCCTACAACCGGGGCCTGATCGAGGCGTCGGTCGACGGCCTGGTGACCGTCGACGACCAGATGGTGATCACCGACGTCAACGAGACCATGTGCCGCATGGCCGGCCGGCCCCGCCGCCAGCTCATCGGCTCCTCCTTCCCGCAGTACTTCAAGGAGCGTGCCCTGGCCGTCGAGGGCGTCAACCTGACGTTCACCGAGGAGCAGGTGACGAACTACGTCCTCACGCTGCAGTCGGCCGACGGCCGGGTCACGCCGGTGTCGTTCAACGCCGCCGTGTTCAAGGACTCGGCCGGCGAGGTGCGGGGGATCTTCGCCGCCGCCCGCGACATCACCGACCAGCGCGACCTGGAGGAGCGGCTCCGGGAGCAGCAGAGCTACACCCGGTCGCTGATCGAGTCGAACATCGACGCCCTGATGACCACCGACCCGCTCGGGATCGTCACCGACGTCAACCAGCAGATGGAGGCCCTCACCGGGCACAGCCGCGAGGAGCTCGTCGGCACGCCGTTCAAGCAGTACTTCACCGAGCCCGACCGGGCCGAGGACGGCATCCGCCTCGTGCTGCGCGAGGGCAAGGTCACCGACTACGAGCTCACCGCCCAGGCGAAGGACGGCCGGGAGACCGTCGTCTCCTACAACGCCGCCACCTTCTACGACCGGGACGGCAAGCTCCAGGGCGTGTTCGCCGCCGCCCGGGCCGTGGCGGCCCAGAAGGAGCTGGAGGCCCAGCTCCGGGAGCAGCAGACCTACCTCCGGGGCCTCATCGAGTCGTCGGTCGACGGCCTCGTGACCGTCGACGCCGAAGGCTTCATCTCCGACGTCAACGAGCAGATGTGCCGCATGAGCGGCTACTCCCGCTCGGAGCTCGTCGGCACCCGCTTCGCCGACTACTTCACCGACTCGGAGCGGGCCTCGGCCGGCGTCCAGCAGACGTTCGAGGCCGGGTTCGTGACCGAGTACGCCCTGACGCTCGTCTCCCGGACCCGGCGCCACCTCCAGGTGTCGTTCAACGCCTCCGTGTTCAAGGACGCCGAGGGCAACGTGCGGGGCATCTTCGCCTCCGCCCGGGACATCACCGACCGGGTCCGCCTGGAGGAGCAGCTGCGGGAGCAGCAGACCTACCTCCGGGGCCTGATCGAGTCCAGCGTCGACGGCCTCGTCACCGTCGACCCCGACGGGTTCATCACCGACGTCAACGAGCAGATGTGCCGCATGAGCGGCTACAGCCGCGAGAAGCTGATCGGCTCGCCGTTCAAGCAGTACTTCACCGACCCGGCCACGGCCGACGTCGGCGTCAAGCGGACGCTGGCCGAGGGCATGGTCACCAACTACGAGCTGGTCCTGCTGCACGAGTCGGGCCGGAAGGCGACGGTCTCGTTCAACGCCTCGGTGTTCCGCGCCGCCGACGGCCTCGTCCAGGGCATCTTCGCCTCCGCCCGGGACATCTCCGAGCAGGCCCGCCTGCAGGGCCAGCTGGCCGAGCACCAGGCCTACAACCGGTCGCTGATCGAGGCCTCGGCCGATGCCCTGTTCGCCATCGCCCCCGACGGGGTCATCACCGACATCAACGAGGAGGCCACCCGCCTCACCGGCTATTCCCGCAAGCACCTGGCCAACTCCCGCTTCGCCGAGTACTTCACCGAACCGGAGTGGGCCACCGCCGGCCTGGAGCAGACGTTCGAGCATGGCCGGGTCCTCGGCTACGAGCTGACCCTGGTGACCCGCCACGGCCGGCGGATCCTCGTCTCCTTCAACGCCGGTGTGTTCACCGACGTCGGTGGCAAGCCGCTCGGCATCCTGGCCTCCGCCCGCGACATCACCGCCCAGAAGGAGATGGAGCAGCAACTGCGGGACCAGCAGAGCTACACCCGCTCCCTCATCGAGTCGAACATCGACGCCCTGATGACCACCGACCCGCTCGGGATCGTCACCGACGTCAACCAGCAGATGGAGTCGCTCACCGGACACAGCCGCGACGAGCTCGTCGGCTCGCCCTTCAAGCGCTACTTCACCGACCCCGGCGAGGCCGAGGACGGCATCCGCCTCGTGCTGTCGGAAGGGAAGGTCGAGAACTACGAGCTGACCGCCCGGGCCAAGGACGGTCTGGAGACGGTCGTCTCCTACAACGCCACCTCGTTCTACGACGAGGACGGGAAGCTCCAGGGCGTCTTCGCCGCCGCCCGCGACATCACCGATCGCAAGCGCTTCGAGCAGACCCTGCAGGAGAAGAACCTCGAGCTGGAGGGGGCCAACTTCGCCAAGGACCGGTTCCTGGCCAGCATGAGCCACGAGCTGCGCACGCCGCTCAACGCCATCCTCGGCTTCACCGGGACGCTGCTCATGGGCCTGCCCGGCCCGCTCAACGACGAGCAGCACGGCCAGCTGGAGACGGTGCGGAGCTCGGCCAAGCACCTGCTGGCCATCATCAACGACCTCCTCGACCTGGCCAAGATCGAGTCGGGCAAGGTGGAGCTGAGCCTCGGCCCCGTCGAGTGCAGGGAGGTGGTCGACGACGTCGTCGCCAGCCTCCGGCCGCTGGCCGCGGCCAAGGGCCTGAGCTTCGACGTCGACGTCCCCGAGGGCCCGGTCACCGCCCACGCCGACCAGCGGGCGGTGAACCAGGTGCTGATCAACATCGTCAACAACGCCATCAAGTTCACCGAGCGGGGCGGCGTCCGGCTCGTCGTCCGGGAGTGCGGCGGCCGAGCCGGCCCGGTCGTGGCCATCGACGTGGTCGACACCGGCATCGGGATCTCGGTCGCCGACCAGGCCCGGCTGTTCGAGGCCTTCGAGCAGCTCGGCGACGGCGGCGTCCACCGCGAGGGGACGGGCCTCGGCCTGCACATCTCCCGCAAGCTGGTCGAGCTGCTCGGCGGGACGATCCGGTGCCAGAGCTCGCCCGGTGCGGGCAGCACGTTCACCGTCGAGCTGGCGGCGGCCTGACATGCCGGCCCCCGCCGCCGCCCGGTGGCACGAGGGAACGCTCGGGGAGCTCCTCGAGGCCGTACCCGACGCCACCATCCTGGCCCGCTTCGACGGCCGCATCGCCCTGGCCAACGCCGCCGCCGAGGCGCTGTTCGGCTACGACCGGGAAGAGCTCGTCGGCCAGCCGGTGGAGCTCCTGGTGCCCGAGAACCGGCGCGCCTACCACACCCGCCACCGGGCCGCCTACGCCGCCGAGCTCACCACCCGGCCGATGGGCATCGGGCTCGAGCTCTCCGGCCGGCACAAGAGCGGGCGGACGTTCCCGGTCGAGATCTCGCTGTCGTACGTCGACACCGAGGACGGCCGGTACGTGGCCGCCGCCGTCCGCGACGTGAGCGACCGCAAGCGCGTCGAGCAGGCGCTGCGGCAGAAGAACGAGGAGCTCGAGCAGGCGCTGTCGGCCAAGGACCGGTTCCTGGCCAGCATGAGCCACGAGCTGCGCACCCCGCTCAACGCCATCCTCGGCTACACCGGGGCACTGCTCATGGAGCTGCCGGGCCCGCTCAACGACGAGCAACAGGGGCAGCTCAGCACCATCAACGAGGCCGCCGACCGGCTGCTGGCACTGATCGACGACCTGCTCGACCTCGCCACCATCGAGTCGGGGAAGGTCGAGCTCGTCATGGAGCCCGTCGACTGCCGTTCGCTGCTGGAGGAGATCGCCGGCGATGTCGTGCCGCGGGCCGAGGCCAAGGGCCTCGGGGTGCAGGTCGAGCTGTGCGGGTGGGCGGTGCTGGCCCGGGGCGAGCGCACCTCGCTGCGGCGGGCGCTGGCCGAACTGGCCGACAACGCCGTGAAGTTCACCGAGACCGGCCACGTGCGGCTCGCCCTGGGCGAACGGGCCGACGGCGACCGCCGCACCGTCGTCTTCGAGGTGAGCGACACCGGCACCGGCATCGACCCCGCCGACCAGGCCCGCATCTTCCGCCCCCTCGGGACCGCCGGCGACCCCCGGTCCCGGCCCTTCGGGCGGGGCCTCGGGCTCCACGTCGCCCGGCGGCGGCTGGAGCTCATCGGCGCCAACCTGCATTGCCGGAGCGCCCCCGGCCAGGGGACCACCTTCACCGTCGAGCTGGAGGGCTGCTGACGTGGCCAGCGTGCTGGTGGTCGAGGACCAGGCCGAGAACCGAGACCTCATGGCCTACCTGCTGCGGGCCTTCGGCCACGACGTGACCACGGCGGGGAACGGTGCCGAGGGGCTCGAAGAGGCCCGCCGGGCCAGGCCCGACCTGATGGTCATCGACATCCAGATGCCGGTGATGGACGGGCTGGAGCTGGTGGCCGCCCTCAAGGTCGACCCCGCCCTGGCGCCGGTGCCGGCCGTCGGCGTCACCGCCTTCGCCATGGTCGGCGACCGCGACCGGATCCTGGCCGCCGGTTTCGACGGCTACATCAGCAAACCCATCGACGCCATGACCTTCGTCGGCGAGCTGGAGGCCTTCCTGGCCACCGATGACCGCAAGAGCAGGGAGTGAGCATGGCCCGGATCCTCATCGTCGACGACGTGCCCGAGAACCTCGACCTCCTCGCCTACGTCCTCGGCCGGTCGGGCCACGACGTGGTGACGGCCCTCGGCGGCCGTGCCGGGCTCGAACGGGTGCACGAGGTCCATCCCGACGCCGTGCTCGTCGACCTCCGCATGCCGGTGGTCGACGGCTGGGAGGTGGCCCGCTGGATCCGGGCCGACCCGGCCCTCGACGGGATCCGTCTCATCGCCGTGAGCGTCGGGTCATGGGGCTCCGACCCGGCGGGGAAGGAGCCGTTCGACGCCTTCTTGGCGCTGCCGTTCGAGCCCGCCGACATGGTGGCGGCCGTGGAGGGCCTGTTGGAGAGCAGGTCCGCCCGATGAACGGCGAAGCGGGCCCGGAGGCGGAGTGCATCCTCGTCGTCGACGACCTGGCGGCCAACCGCCGCCTCGTCGGCACCTGGCTCGGCCACGCCGGCTACCGGGTGTCGGAGGCGCAGGACGGCGGCCGGGCGCTGGAGCTGGTGCGGTCGGCCGGGCCCGACCTGGTCGTGCTCGACGTCAACCTCCCCGACCTGAGCGGGCTGGAGGTCTGCCGGCGGATCAAGGCCGACCCGGCGCTCACGGGCCTGCCCGTCCTCCACACGTCGGCCACCTCGATCCTGAGCGAGGACCGCATCGAGGCCCTCGACGGCGGTGCCGACGCCTACCTCACGATGCCGGTGCCGTCGGGGGAGTTCCTGGCCGTGGTCCGGTCGCTCCTCCGGCTCCGCCGGGCCGAGCAGGAGATGAAGGTCGCCCGGGCCGAGGCCGAGGCGGCCAACCGGGCCAAGAGCGAGTTCATCTCCCGGATGAGCCACGAGTTCCGCACGCCGCTCAACGCCATCCTCGGCTTCGCCCAGCTCCTCGAGCTCGACGAGCTGACCGCCGACCAGCGGGAGAGCGTCGGGCACGTCCTCCGGGCCGGGCGCCACCTCGTCGACCTCGTCAACGAGGTCCTCGACATCTCCCGGATCGAGGCCGGCCGGATGGCGCTGTCGATGGAGCCGGTCGACGCCGCCGCCGTCGTCGGCGAGACGCTGGCCCTGCTCGGCCCCGAAGCGGCCCAGCGGGAGGTCCAGCTCCGTTGGCCCGAGCCCCCGGCTCCCTGCTGGGTCCGCGCCGACCGGCAACGGCTGCTGCAGGTGCTGCTCAACCTGGTCTCCAACGCCGTCAAGTACAACCGCGTCGACGGCTGGGTGTCGGTGTCGTGCCACGCGGCGGGCGGCCGGGCCCGCGTCGAGGTGGCCGACTCGGGGATCGGCATCGCTCCGGAGGCGATGCCCCGGCTCTTCCAGGCCTTCGAGCGGCTCGGGGCCGGCGCCATGGGCGTCGACGGCACCGGGCTCGGCCTCGCCCTCTCCCGCCGCCTGGCCGAGGCGATGGGCGGGACCGTGGAGGCCGAGAGCCAGCCCGGCCGGGGGAGCCGCTTCTGGATCGACCTCGAGACCCTCCCGGCGCCCGACGGCGACGACGCCTCGGCCCCCGATGTCGTGGACGGCGGCGAGCCCGTCCGCACCCTGCTCTACGTCGAGGACAACCTCTCGAACATCCGGCTGGTGGAGCGCATCCTCGCCGCCCGGCCGGCGGTGCGGCTGGTCACCGCCCTGCAGGGCCGCATCGCCCTCGACCTCGCCCGCCGGCACCTCCCCGACCTCGTGCTGCTCGACCTCAACCTGCCCGACGTCCCCGGCATCGAGGTCCTCCAGCGGCTGCGGGGCGAAGCGGGGCTCGCCGACACGCCGGTGGTCGTGCTGAGCGCCGACGCCAGCCCCGGCCAGCGGCGCCGGCTGGAGGAGGCCGGGGCCGCCGAGTACCTCACGAAGCCCCTCGACGTGCGCCGTTTCCTGGAGATCCTCGACGGCATCCTGCTCCCCGAGGCGGCGCGATGACCGGCGCCGGCGGCCTGGGGCTGCGACTGCTGATCGTGGAGGACCACCCGATGGTGGCCGAGGGGCTCGCCCGGGTGCTCGACGCCGAGGACGGCGTCGAGGTGGTGGCCACCGCCGCCACGGCCGCCGACGGGATCAGCCGGGCCCGGACGTCCCGGCCCGACGTGGCCGTCGTCGACCAGTGCCTGCCCGACGGCTACGGCACGGAGCTGGCGCTGCAACTGCGGGCCGAGCTGCCGGACACGGCGGTGGTGATCATGTCGGCGCTCGACGAGGAGGCGGTGGTGACCGACGCCGTCGACGCGGGCTGCGCCGGGCTGGTGTCGAAGAACCGGGGCGCCCCGGATCTCATCCGGGCGGTGCGGGCGGCCGCGGCGGGCGAGGCCTTCCTGTCGGCCGACGCCCTGCGAGCCCTCACCATGAGGAAGGAGGCACCGGCGCAGCCGGGCTCCGACCTCACCTCCCGGGAGATCGAAGTCCTCCAGTGCCTGGCCGACGGCCTCAGCAACCACGACATCGCCCGGCGCCTGTACCTCAGCCCCAACACCGTCGGCAACCACCTCCAGAGGGCCATGGCCAAACTCGGGGCGCACTCCAAGCTGCAGGCGCTGGTGATCGGGGTCCGGCTCGGGGTGGTGGCGCTGCCGGGGCCCCCCGCGCGGCCCACGCCGTGACCGGCGCCGCCACCGTCCTCGTGGTCGACGACCACGCCGCCGACCGGCGCCTGGTCCGAACCCTGCTGGAACACCGGGGCCACCGGGTCGTGGAGGCCGCCGACGGCGCGGAGGGCTGGCAGCGGGCCCGGGAGCAGCACCCGGCGGTCGTCGTGACCGACATCGTCCTCCCCGGCATGGGCGGCTACGAGCTCGCCCGGCGCCTGCGCGCCGATCCCGGGTCGGCCGGGACCGGTGTGGTGCTCTGCAGCGCCCACTTCCGCCCCGGCGACGCCGACGGCCTCGCCGCCACCCTCGGCGTCTCCGCCGTCCTGGCCAAGCCCTACGATCCCGAGGACCTGTACCGGGCGGTCGACACCAGCCTGGCCCGGCCGGGCCCGGCCGAGCCCACCTCCCGGTTCCGCCATTCCGTCCCGCCGGAGCTGGTCGACGTCCTGTCGGGGAAGCTCTTCGACGCCGTACGCCAGCTGGAGCTCCTGAGCGGCGACCGCCAGGCGCTGCTGTCGGTGCTGGTGCGCTCCCAGGAAGAGGAGCGCCGCCACGTGGCCGCCGCCCTCCACGACGACGCCATCCAGGTGATGTTCGGCGCCGCCTTCATGCTCGAAGCCGTCGCCCGCCGCCAGGACGATCCGTCGGTGATCGCCTCGATCCGGGAGATCGCCACCGGCCTGAGCGCCGCCGGCGAGCGGCTCAACCGGATGATGCACGACCTCCAGCCGCCGAACACCGGCGGGCAGAGCCTCGACCAGGTCCTGGCCCGGGCCACGCGGCGGGCCGCCGCCGCCGGCGGCTTCGACGGGGTCGTCGAGGGCGGGCTCGACCGGGATCCCGCCGGGGAGCAGTTCACCGTCATCTACCGCATCGCCCAGGAGGCGCTGGCCAACGCCGCCGCCCACGCCCGAGCGGCGAAGGTCGGCGTCGTGCTGGCGGAGCGCGACGGCGGCGTCCTCGTCCGGGTGGAGGACGACGGCGTCGGCTGCGCCCCCGGCGGGCTCCGGCCGAACGGCGTCGGGCTCACCGCCATGCGGGAGCGGGCCGAGCTGGCCGGCGGCTGGTGCCGGATCGAGAGCGGCCCGTCCCGCACCGGCACCCTGGTCGAATTCTGGATCCCCCTCGAACCCTGAAAGGAACGACGATGACCGAGAACCCCGAGGCCCCGCAACCCCTGGCGGCATCGCTGCTGGCATCGGCCATCCTGGAGCAGGCCCAGGACGCCATCATCGCCAAGGACCTCGACGGTCACATCGTCGGCTGGAACCACGGCGCCACCGAGCTCTACGGCTACTCCGCCGACGAGATGATGGGGAAGCCGATCTCCGTCCTCGGCCCGCCCGGCAAATGGTTCGAGGTGCTCTCGCTCATCAAGCGGGTCACGAGCGGCGACCGCGTCGAGCACTACGAGACGACCCGCATCGGGAAGGACGGTCAGGAGCGGCGGGTGTCGATCTCGCTGTCGCCGATCCGGGACTTCGCCGGCCGGATCGTCGGCGTCGTCACGATCGAACGGGACATCACCTTCCGGGACCTGGCCAGCCGCCAGATCCGGGAGCCCATGCCCGAGGACCGCGACGTCGTCGTCATCGACAAGGACCTGACGGGCAACATCGCCCGGTGGAGCAAGGGCGCCGAGCAGTTCTACGGCTACTCGCCCGAGGAGGTCATCGGCCGCCCCATCACCATCCTCATGCCGCCCGACCAGTCGAACGAGATGGTCGAGTTCATCGCCGCCATCCGCCGGGGCGAGCGCATCGAGGCCTTCCCGACCCGGCGGATGACCAAGGACGGCCGGGAGCTGAAGGTCCTCATCACCCTCCTTCCGCTCACCGACTACGACGGCCGGCTGGTCGGGATCCGTTCGATCGCTGCCCTGGAGCGCACCGCTGCCTGACGGCGGCAGCGTTTGTCAGGGCGTTGGGGCGCGGTTGGGCGGCCCCGGCATGTTCCGGCGGCGTTGTGAGGGTTGGGCGACAAAGGCGCCTGATGGGGGACGTGACGGGCCCACGGGGGCCGGTCCACCCCTGCCGGTGGCCCAGCGCCCGGCGCCACGGAAAGGCGAAGCCGGCGCTGCACGTGACCGGGTCGCGGCCCGGCCCGTCCGCGCCTCGCCCGGCTCCGCATCCCACCGCCGCTCCGGCCGCCCCCCTTTCGCCCACAGCCGCTACCGCTCCGGCGGCGACCGACGCCCGGGAGTCGCCGGTGCCCGCGCCGGTTGCCCCGCGGGCTGCACCGGACGGCGGAGCGGCCCCGCCGAGGGTGCGCGATCACGGCCTCCCGGCCGGCGACCTCATCAAGGCCGCTCCCATCCTGGCTCTCATCCACCGTCGCGGCCGGCGGCATCGCTGACAACTGCCGGCTGCGTCGCTCGGTTCACGGCCGGAGGGCGCAAGCCCCCGATGATCGTCCGGGCCCGGGCTTCGACTTCGTCCCAAGCGGCGAGCGCCTCGGAGCTCATGGGCACACCCAGCAGGTATCCCTGCACGATGTCGCACCCCATGGCCGCCAATCGGGAGCACTGCTCCACCGACTCCACGCCTTCGACGGCCACCGTGACACCGTTGTCGTGCGCCATGGCCACCAGCGACGCCAGCAGGCGGACCGACGGCTCGGCGATCAGTACCGTCTCGGCCAGCTGGCGGTCGATCTTGACGCTGTCGACCGGAGCCCGGGTGAGCAGCGCCGGACCGGCGGAGCCTGATCCGAAACCACCGAGCGCCAGCCCGACGCCGACTTCCTTGAGCCGCAACAGCGCGGCCAGATCACCGGCCACGGCCTGGCCTGGTGGTCGCTGATCTCGACGGTCAGGAGTTCGGGCCGGATGCCCGCGGTGGCCAGGGCTTCCATGACCACGGCCGGGAACTCCGGGTCCGCCAGCTGGACCGCCGGGACGTTCACCGCCACGTGCACGGCGGAGCGGGCGGGTTGGGCCAGCACGCGGTCCCGGACGGTGAGGCAGGCGGTCCGCAGGGCCCAGGCGCCGACGGACGCCAGCAGCCCGTTGGCCTCGGCCAGGGGGATGAACTGTTTGGGCGGCACTGGGCCAAGGCGCGGATGGTCCCAGCGGGCCAGCGCCTCCAGTCCCACGATGGACCCGTCGCGCAGGGAGACCTCGGGCTGAAACTCCAGGTGGAGGGCCCCGCCCTCCAGGGCGGCGGCCAGTTCCCCGGCCAGTTCCCCGGCGGGCGTGGCAGCGGGGGGCACCTCCGTCGGCTCCCGCCCCTCCATGGCAGGGGAGCGGCGCCGGTGGTGATCTTTGACGGCGTACATGTTCTCGTCGGCCCGGCGGAGCAGCGCGTCGGCCTCGAAGGCGGCGGCGTCAGCGAAGGCGGAGCCGATGCTGGCGCCGAAGCTCACCTCGCTGTCGCCGACCGTGATCGGGGCGCCGACGACCCGGCCCAGGCGGGCCGCCGTCGCCCACACTTCATGGGGTGACGACGGCCGTTCCAGGCAGACGAGGAACTCGTCACCGCCGAGGCGGGCGACCAGGTCCAGCGGCCGGGTGGCGGCCTGGAGCCGACGCGCCGTCTCCACCAGCACCGCATCGCCGTAGCCGTGGCCCAGCCTGTCGTTGACCTCCTTGAAGCCGTCGAGGTCGATCATCAGCACCGCCACGAGCCCGGTCCCGCCCTGTGCCACTACCCCCAACCGCTCGAAGACGAGGCGGCGGTTGGCCAGGCCGGTCAGCGTGTCATGGACCGCCTGATGGCGCAGCCGGGCTTCGACCTCGTCGCGGCGGACGAGGTCGTGGCTGAGCACGGCCACCATGAAGGCCGACAGCGCCGTCGTCGCCAGGAAGACCTGGGCGTTGACGAGACCGGCGAACGCCCCGTCTCGCGCCGCGAAGGGACCCCAGCCAAAGGCGGTGGCGAGGTTGGTGATGAGCGCCACGGACAGGACGCCGGTGGCGGCCGCCGGCTCGCCGCCCCGGAACGCCAGCCAGATGAGGGCGGGGATCACGGAGAAGGCCAGCGTGTCCTGGCGCAGGATGGTGAGCGGCCCGAAGCTGACGAGCGAGAGGGCGCCGGCCAGGCCGAGGAGCCCCCAACGCAGCCCCCCGGTCGTCTGGCGCCGGTCGCGCACGGCGAAGATGGCCGGTGCGACGACGAGGACGCCGATCCCGTCGCCGACGAGCCACCGCAGCCACGAGACCCCGAAGGAGTCCATGCCGGCGACGGCGGTCGCCGCCGCCCCGACGAGGGCGCCTAGGGCCGGGCCGGTCAGTACGGCGGCACCGACGAAGGCCGTCAGGTGCTGCCGGCGGACGAGTTCGGGCCGAGCCCCGATCCGCCACCGCAGGAGGAGCGCGGAGCACACCGGTTCGACGGCGTTGGCCAGACCCCACGTGACCGCGACGGCGGGGGGCGTGTGGTTCGACAGGTCGACCAGCACTTCCGCCGCCCAGACCCCGGCCAGGAGCCACGGCCAGCGCCGCGGTGCGACCGCCAGGAGGGCGGCGATCGTGACCCCGGCCGCCGGCCAGAATGAGGCGGCCACTCCGCCGGAGTTGCCGAACGAGGAGACCAGCGCAATCGACTCGGCCAGCGCGGCGTAGACGAGGCCGAGGGCGAGTCCGAGAAGGGCCGGGTGCCGGGCGGAAGCGCCGGCGAGCCTCCGCCAGCCCGAAGGGTTCGTCAGCCGATCCACAGGGACGTCTCCTCCGGATGCGTGCCGGTGGCGCAGATGCGCCGCAGGGCGGTGCGGGCGGCCAGGTGCCCGGCGATGGCCGGCCGGAGCCGGGCGGGATCGACGGGATGCAGGAAGTACGTCGTCAACTCCGCGCCAGCGTTCCAGCCCATGACATGACCCGCCGGTCGAGGTGAGAGACGACGACCGCGTCGGTGACGAGGTCGAGGATGGGCTGCTCGTTCCGCCTGGTCATGCTCCTCCGGTCCTCTCCTTGTCGCCATCCTGGCGGGCTCTTCGGAGCATCGGCCGCCGCCGGCCGCCGGGGCAGAGTCGTTCGTCCCGGGCGGCGTGATGCGTTGGCACCACCCGTTCGACGTAGAGACCCCTAACGATCCGGGCCCTTCGCCACGCGTGACGGGTCAGCCGCCGGACGACACTCGGAAGGATGGAATTGAGCCGCCTGATGAGCCGATCCAAGGTTGTCCGGGTGCAGGACAACGCCGGCCTCCGGCGCGGCCACGAGATCCGCCTCCCGGCCCACGGGTACGCGGTCGCTTTCGCCCATGACGACCTTGTGCGAGGTGAGTGTCGCCAGGAGCAGCCCGAGGCGGTGCCCTCGAAATCGGACGGCGTCTGGCGACGCAATCCCGGTGTGCGAGCGCCACTCGGCTCCGTCATCAAACCCGTCGACAACGACGTGCTGCTGGCCACGATCGAATGCGCGCTGCGCAGCGAGTCCGACGACGGCTGCCCGAAGTGATGCGTTCTTACCAGCCCGAGGAGGGTGCCGAAATGTATTTCCAAGAACAACCCGCCGTCCGGATCCGCCGCACGGTGGAGGTCGAGTTCTTCCCCGGCCCGGGCCCTCGTCCGCTCGGTGTGCTCTGCCCGCTCGACTGTATCTGTGGCGGCAGCCTGACCCGCGACGAGTGCGATCGCCGGCTCGGCCTGCTCTGGGGCGCCCTCGTCGGGCGGCTCGATGTCGAGTCGCTGATCCGTCGTGCGGAGTCGTACCCGGGGTGGGACGGTAGGCAGGCGGCGAGCCGTAGGCGGGATCGCCTGTCTGCTAATCCCCTGCTAATCCAAGCGGCCACAGAGGGCAGTACGGAGCCGCACGGGACGGACCGCTAACACGCGAAAGGCCTGACCTACGGATCAGAAGGTTGGGGGTTCGAGTCCCTCCGAGCGCGCAGATAAAGGTGCTGGTCACGGCGCTGCCGAGCCGCTGGGAGGGCTGAGCCTGGATCCACCGAGTAGGGGTCGGGTGGGGAGCTGTTGAGGTTGGTGGGGTCCGCGAAAGGTGCCTCCCTGCAAGGGATGATGCGGTTGTTGACGCCACATGATCCCGTTGC
>Ga0070741_10003533_pt1 | contig 38658 bp, 35 predicted proteins | sample Coa_R1_4_FD_66440 | JGI IMG/M metagenome (GOLD analysis project Ga0070741, IMG submission 66440) | Surface soil microbial communities from Centralia Pennsylvania, which are recovering from an underground coalmine fire - Coalmine... | ecosystem: Environmental > Terrestrial > Soil > Unclassified ... | reverse complement strand
GGTTGCCCACTGCATCACGCAGCGCGCCGCTCCAGGAAGTAGCAGACGCGGCTACCGTGCAGTTACACAAAAAAATGAGAACCACCGCCCTAAGCAGACGAAAATAAGAACGCATGACGCGAGAATTATACCGAGGTAGTCAGGCGATGATTGGTTTCTGGTTTGCGATGTGGGTACCAGTAGGCAGGCGACGACAATTAGGAGACAGCTCTCGGCAGATCGACGAATGACTCGTCGAGTGTAATCGAGCGTCTACGTCAGTTAGTACCGTACATCTTTGCCACAACCTTGGCTCAGCGAGTGCGTGCGCTAGGGGTCATCTTGCCTCTCGCGAACAGCCACGCCACCACGGCCAGCATACCGCACCAGCCCAGCACGCGAACCACAGCAGCAATCTTCGTGTCGTAGTTTAGAACTCCAAGGCTCGTGAAGATTGCGTAAAAATCGTGCTCAACGAAATCGGGATCGCCCGTCGTGACCAGGGGGAGGATCTGAGCGCGCGCATCGGCCATGTAGGTTGCGGTATAGAGCCAGTTCTCGAAAAAGAAGAACAGGCAGAATACAAAGCCAGCGGTCTCGCGTTGGCTGAAAAAGTAGGAGGCCAGCAGGAACGGGACAAGCCATTGCAACAACGTCCCTCCCCAGAGTCCCAGAGTTGGGCCAAACCATCCGAAGAGATTGTGACCGCCTTCGTGAACGACCAGGTTTGCGCTGTCGATGAAAAGGAAACCGCCGTGGGCGGAGAAGGCGTAGACGAGGAATCCTACGTAAAAAAGCAGCCACGCTGCCAGGGCTGGCCGCGAGACCGGCTTCCATGCTTGACCGAAGCATAGTTCACCGAGACGCGATTGGCTAAAAATCGATTGCAGCGATTCGAGCATGCGTTACGATTCTAAGGGCACCGATTCGTGCTCGGCAGGTTACGAACGTGTAGCTGCAAACAGCATTACAGCCGGTCAGACGATCAATGTTCTGCCTACGGCCACTCTTCCGACTTTTGTTATTATCAGTTTCGCACTCATATTCTTTTTATGGAGAACTTTTATGGATGAAACACCGACTAACACAGGCGCCGGTACACGGCGCAACGAAGATATTGCATTGGATTTGCTGAAATTTGTCGCGATGACAACTGGCTACGGGAAAACCAGTTCTACTGGAGCAGGATTTCAGGGCACAGGATCAGCTTCGAAGCCAGAAGATTACGCAAACCATCTGCTCGAACTATATGGAAAATGTTTACAGGCGGTGCAGGGGAAGAAGTAATTTGATTTATAAAGGCAGGATGGCTGTCCCGAGCGAAATCTGAGGAACTACTCGTCGCTACATCGATGAGATTTAGGAGTGTCTATTTTTCATTGCACACGCCGGGAGTTCTTTCAAAATGTGTTTTATGGCGTGATCGCTCCCAGAGTAGCGGGAATTATGCCACTTGAAATTCTCTCCGCAGCTGTAATCAAGGTCTCCCAGCGAAAAGTCATGGCAGCGTCTCAGTTTCCAAAAGATTTTCGTTGGGGGGTGGCCACTGCCGCTTATCAGATAGAAGGTGCGTGGAACGAAGACGGGAAAGGGGAATCCATTTGGGACCGTTTTACGCATACTCCCGGCAAAGTTGCGAACGGCGACACAGGCGATGTGGCGTGCGATCACTATCATCGATGGCATGACGACATAGCTCTAATGCGAGCGATGAACCTGAACAGCTATCGCTTTTCGATTTCATGGCCGCGTATTCAGACGGCGGGATCGGGAACCGCAAATTCCAAAGGCATTGATTTCTACAGCCGGCTCGTCGACGCTCTCCTTGAGGCAAAAATCCGGCCATTCGTGACTCTCTATCATTGGGATCTCCCGCAAGCGCTTGAAGATGCTGGCGGCTGGCCCAATCGCGATACCGCAGCTCGTTTTGCAGAATATGTAGAAATCGCCGCTCGAAGTTTAGGCGATCGCGTCTCTGATTGGACGCTCTTCAATGAACCCGCAGCCTTCACCAGTAAAGGATATTTAGACGGTGTACATGCGCCCGGACGGAAGAGTATTCATGATTTTCTGAAAGCAACCCACACCGTAAACCTGGCACAAGGGATGGGATTTCGCGCTTTAAAAGCGACGCATTCAACTGCTCGCGTGGGTACCGCGTTCAGTATGTCGCCTTGTGAACCTGCCACCAACTCAGAAGAGGACAAACTCGCCGCCGAACGAGCTCATCGCATTACTAATTTATGGTTTCTCGAACCTGCCCTAAAGGGAAAATATCCCGACGCATTTCCTGTCTTTCCCGGATTTTTGATGGGCATCAAAGCCGGCGATATGGAGCAGATTCGCGCGCCGCTTGATTTTATTGGAATCAATCTTTATTACCGGACCATCGCTTCCGCTCCCAGCGCCTCGGAACGCGCTTTCGATCCCAAGCTATGGCTGTTTCCGGTAAAAATGTATCTGGCTCGAGAGGGTTCTCGAACCAACTTTGACTGGGAGGTCTGGCCAAAAGCGCTATACGACATCGTCGCAAGAATTACGCGTGACTACAATCGTCCCGCAATTGAAATTACTGAAAGCGGTTGTTCTTACCAAGATGGTCTGAGCGCTGATGGATCGATTCATGACGTTCAAAGAATCGAATACCATCACGCCTACTTGCAGGAACTCGCCCGAGCAATCCAGGACGGAGCTGACGTTCGCGGATATCACGTCTGGAGCTTGCTGGATAATTTCGAGTGGGAAGAGGGATATAAACAGCGATTCGGGTTAGTTTACGTTGACTACGCTACGCAAAAGCGAACCATCAAAGAATCAGGAAAGTGGTATGCAAAAGTTGCGGCTCAGAATGCGTTAACAGTGTGATTGGTTGCGTTATTTCTGGGTCAAAACTAACTCGCCGTTCTCAACTTTGATTCCGCCTACATCGTTGGGCAATTTCAACCGGTCCCGCTGTTCGGCGAGTTTTTTCTGCAAAGCATCGTTAACCAGAGAAACTGGGACACTCAAATCACCCACTTTAAATTCGGTTGGATCGAACGTCGCATAGCCATCTTTTGATCCCAGATGCCCGGCGAGAGTCACCCAAACAGCTTTACCTGCAACTTGAGTGAGAAATTGGCCTTTCGCGAGATCGCCGTCAAAGTTCACCTGATAGTCCTTCACATCAGGCTCACCTGAAGCGATGGCAGCATCAGCAGAAGATGGAAGAGAATTGAGAAGTCCGGAACCCGTTTGATCCGTGGTCGACACATCTGATGACGACTTACTGGAAGAAGTCTGATTCGGCAAAGCACGGCTTGAGGGCGCCTGAGTCGAATGGGAAGCCGTTGCTGATGCCTGCAAAGCTCCCACTGCTTGTGCCAGAGCCGCACTCACCTCGTCCGAATTGAGATGAACTTCGGCTGGCGCCTGTCCTGGCTCCTTTGGTTGATCGAGCTTCTGAATTTTCTGATCGAAAGATTGAGCGTTGACGGCAGCCACGGCAGGAGATTGCGGCTGCGCAACGGGAGCAGGTTTCTTAAGGACAAGGACGAGGGCAATGACCGAAGTGGCGAGAGTGGCAATACTGATAATGCGATCAAGCTTCCACTTCTTCATACGTCATCCTCCAGACTACACAGATCCCAGCATGGGTTATGTTAGTGAGAAGGAATTGGAAATTCACCTGTCGAAAGTCACTAGTCAGGTAGTTACTTTGTGTGAGTTAAGAATCCAGCTTCTTGGCAACTAGCTCATTCACAAGCTGTGGGTTGGCTTGTCCTTTGGACGCCTTCATCACCTGCCCCACAAAGAAGGCGGCCACGGTTTTCTTCCCACCGCGATACTGCCCTACCTGCTTGGGATTCGCGGCTATCACTTCATCGAGGATCTTTTCCAGCGCAGACGTATCGCGCGATTGCTCCGGCTTTCCTTCTTCTTCATAGACGACTGAAAAGTCTTTTCCGCGCTCAAAGCAAAGGTCGTACAGATCCTTCAGCATCTTGCTGCTAATCGCGCCACTCTCGGTTAGATCGGCAGACTGGGCAACACCTTGCATAGATATAGGCGAGTTTTCAATTTCCAGGTTCTTTGCTTTTAGCCGACCTAATAATTCGCTTTGGACCAAATTTGCGACGCGCTTCGGATTTTTTGCCGCTTTGGCGGCGGCTTCGAACTGATCCGCGAGCGATCTCGTTATGGTAAGCACAGCGGCATCTTGTTCGGTAATGCCATAATCGGCAACCATGCGTTTCCGGCGTGCTTCTGGTAATTCCGCCAGGGTGCTACGAATTTCTCCTCGCCACTTCTCATCCACCACCAACGGAAGCAAATCAGGCTCGGGGAAATAACGGTAATCATGAGCCTGCTCTTTCGACCGCATGCTGTGGGTCTTGCCCTCATTCGAGTTGTAGAGGCGAGTCTCCTGCGTGATCTTTCCACCGGACTCAATTACTTCGATCTGCCGCTCGATTTCATATTCCAGCGCTTCGCGAATGTAACGGAAAGAATTCACATTCTTTACTTCAGTTTTGGTGCCAAACTCTTTCTGGCCGCGAGGCCGCACGCTGATATTGCCATCACAGCGCAACGAGCCTTCTTCCATGTTGCAGTCGCTAACCCCCGTGTAGAGGATGATTTTTTTGAGGCGTGTCAAGTATTCGAATGCTTCGTCGGGCGAGGCGATATCTGGTTCGCTGACAATTTCAATCAACGGCACTCCACTGCGATTCAGATCGACGGCTGTGGTTTCGCCAGCTCCGGCAAATCCCTCGTGCAGGCTCTTTCCAGCGTCCTCCTCCAGATGCAAGCGGGTGATGCCGATCTTCTTGGTCCCGCCGACGGTAGGAATCTCAATGCAGCCGTGCTCAGCTAGCGGTTTATCGAACTGCGAAATCTGATATCCCTTGGGAAGGTCGGGATAGAAATAGTTCTTGCGGGCAAAAATCGAAGTCTCGTTAACCCGGCAATTCAGCGCCATTGACGCAAGCACGGCGAATTCGACAGCTCGGCGATCCAAGACGGGCAGAGCTCCGGGAAGCCCCAGGCAGACCGGACAGACATTTGTGTTCGGAGGATTGCCAAACTGCGTTGAACATGAGCAAAAAATCTTCGTGGCAGTGAGTAGCTGGACGTGTACTTCAAGCCCGATGACCGGTTCATATTTCGCGCGGGCCGCGACTGAATTGTCCACGGAAGTTGCCATATGTCTGATTATAGCGAAGGGAAGTGTATTTCTTACGGCACTGGGCCAAACGCTAGATGAATGACTCGTTTGCGAGTAGACGGCATCGGCGAAAATTTTAGTGATCCAGCGGAATCTCGAAATACATAATCTCATTGCCCTTAGAGTCACGGAGCCCTGTTAAATAGAACCGTGCGCCCTCTGTCGGATTTGATACCCCAGAGACATCAAAAAACAAAAAGCCCGCTTGAGTGGTATGCGGTTCCACTGCGTGAGCGCCAAACTGCGCTCGCTCGATCTCTTCCAACTGTTTCTGATTTACTCCACCCTTTACTGGCTTAGTAGGAAACGGAACTGGGTATGTGCGTCGAGACACGGGGCGCGTAATGCGACGGCGGATTTCGTCGGTGTTCGCGGCGTCTAATTTAGTGTGATTTGCCGTGACGAATTGCGCGTTCATGCCCGACAACTGTACCGGTTCATCGCTATCGTTGGTGACAACCATGAAAACCGGCAAAAGATCCGCATCGTTGTAATGAATAGAGAAAATATTCGCCTTCGCCGAAGTATCGTAAGGATCGACCGCAATTGTGAGTCCGTGACTTGAGTCTTCGCTGTGTGCGGGATATGTCTTTGCCGGTTGGGCCTTCGGCATGACAAATTCTTTTGATGCGAGGCAAAAAGTAACGGACAACGCAGCAAAAGCCGCAGTGAATAGACCCCGTTTTCGCCCAAAATATGATCGTGTCCGGTTCACGTTATCGATTATAGGATGCAAGCTTTCTAAATAGTGGTGCCTTGCTGATGCAAGTAAGTCATCAGCGGGTAGAATGTGGTTTCCTCAATGTATCTGCTCTACAGCGCGGCACTGGCACTCGCACTGATATTGACGCTTCCATATTGGCTTTTACAAATGGCTCGACATGGAAAATACAGTGAAGGGCTTCGACAACGTTTAGGAAAAGTACCGCAATATCTCTCCATACAGCCGGTGCAGCCTGTGATTTGGGTTCATGCCGTTTCTGTCGGGGAGGTGCTCGCGATCAGCGGTTTGATTGACGCATTTCGATCGCGAAATTCAGATTATCGCGTTTTAGTATCGACCACGACCGATGCAGGACAAAAGCTTGCTCAATCGCGGTTTGGTCAAGAAAATGTTTTCTATTTCCCACTGGATTTTGAATTTGTTATCCGACCATATTTGCAGTCGTTGCGTCCTGAGTTGATTGTGCTTGCCGAAACCGAGTTCTGGCCGAATTTCTTACGCCTCGTTCACACAAACAGTACGAAAGTCGCAGTTGTAAATGCGCGTATTTCGGACCGCTCATGGCCCGGCTATCGCCGCTTTCGAAGTATTTTGCCCAGAGTGCTTGGAAATATAGATCTCTTTCTTGCGCAGACAGAACAGGATGCGCAGCGGCTGGTAAACATAGGTGCATTGCCAAGTAGAGTCCAAGTCAGCGGAAATCTGAAATTCGATGTAACAGTCCCGGCAATTCCAGAAATCGCCGTCAACTTGCGGCAGGCATTTCAAAGTACGAACACTGGGCCGGTAATAGTTTGTGGCAGCACCGTCGAAGGGGAAGAGCCCTTACTGTTACATGCTTTTGAAAATGTGCTCGCCAGCTACCCGAACGCGGTCATGATTCTTGCGCCCCGTCATCCAGAACGTTTCCCCGAAGTCGCGCGCTTGCTGGAACAGTTAAACATTCCTTTCTGGCGGCGTTCTCTCTGGAATGGCGAGCCGCTTTCGGGCAGCGTTCTTTTGCTGGACAGCATTGGCGAACTCGCCGGGATGTATGCTCTTGGTGATGTTGCATTTGTGGGAGGAAGTTTGGTGCCGCGTGGAGGACATAACATCATCGAACCGGCCCAGCACGGAATTGCGATCATAGTGGGAAATCACACGGAAAATTTTCGCGAGATTGTGGCATTGTTCCAGACCCAGAATGCGGTGCGAGTAGTGGGGCAGGCAGAATTCCCACTCGTCCTGATGGAGCTTCTCTCAAATGAAGCGGAGCGCATGGGGCTCGGCAAACGGGCCAGTGACACGTTAAAAGATCAAATGGGAGCTACGCAAAGGACATTAGAAGCATTGCAGCGACTTTTGGATTCGAGCAGTACGCGAACTCCTCCTGGTGGTTCGAATTCAACAGTAGGCACCAAGATACGATCCCATTGAAAATCGTGGACTCCATTTTCGGAGCAGCGGTGAGGACGCGAAATTCGCTCTATGATCATGGTGTGTTTCGGGCACAAAGACTGCATGGAGTGGTCATTAGCGTAGGAAATCTATCGGTCGGCGGCTCGGGTAAAACACCGTTCGTGATTTTGCTCGGAGAATTGCTGAAAGCACGCGGGATCAAGTTTGATGTTCTATCGCGTGGGTATAAACGGAAGTCTAAAGAGATCACATTAGTTGATCCTAACGGTTCCCCTGAACAATTTGGGGATGAGCCATTGCTGATTGCACGCCGTCTTGAGATTCCCGTAATCGTGGGACCCAACCGATATCAGGCAGGAACTTTTTCGGAAACAAAATTCGGCCCGAGACTGCACATCCTCGATGATGGCTTTCAACATCGCGCCCTGGCGCGAGACTTCGATATTGTTCTAATCAGTTTAGAAGATGCGCAAGACCGCTTATTGCCCGCGGGGCGTTTACGTGAGCCGATCGACTCCCTGAAGAGGGCGGATGCCGTGGTTTTTACAAATGACAATAGGATCAACTCTTTGCATCTCCGCGGGAAAACAACTTGGAACGTTCGACGCGGAATTGTAGGGAACGGCGTTCCACCCAAACCCGTTGTCTTTTGCGGCATCGCTAAGCCCCATAGTTTTGTGTCTCAACTCAAAGCCGAAGGCATTGAGCCCGCGGCGGAAAAGTTTTATAGAGACCATCACGCGTACACTGAGCAGGACATCAACCACTTATTACAATTGCGGCAAGATTCTGGAGCGGGAGGATTTGTCACCACGGAAAAAGATGCGATCAACCTTGGCCCCCGTCTCTCAAAATTGCAGCCGATTGCCATCATTTCTGTAACAATGATTCTGGAGAATGCAGATAACGCACTGGATACTATGTTCCGCGTAATCGAAGATCGAAAACACCGTGCGTGAGAAAATTTCTTACTGACTTAATGAGCAAGCATCCCATCGAGGTCGACAACTTACAGCAGATCATAGACTCATTTCCCAATGTCACTGTGACGGTTCTCGGGGATATGGTGGCGGATGAATTCATCTTCGGGGAAATATCACGTGTGTCCCGAGAAGCGCCGGTTCTGATTCTTAAGCGTCGAGATCGTAAAGTCATACCGGGCGGCGGCGCCAATGCAGTCAATAATCTCGCAGAACTCGGAGTAAAAGTACTGCCAGTCGGTATAGTTGGCAACGATGAACCCGGGCGGCTGCTTCTCAACTGTTTACGCGAGAAGAACGTTGTGATCGATGGAATTTTTAAGGACAAGCAATATAAAACAGTAACCAAGACCCGAATTCTCGCAGGCATGGCCCACACTGCGAGACAACAGGTGGTGCGGGTCGACAGTGAACCGGAGGGCGAACCCAATACCGAAGTCAAACGGAATCTCGTTCGAGCTGCGCGCGAGTTCGTGTGTACGTCGAATGCAATATTAATCTCCGATTACGGGTATGGCGCTGCGACTCCCGCGCTTTGGGATGCGATTCGAGGGGAAAAAAAGCAAAAAAAGGTTCCGGCCGTACTCGATTCTCGATATCGCCTGTTGGAATATTCCGGTATGACTGCTGCCACTCCCAACGAACCGGAGGTGGAGCAAGCTCTGGCAATGGAGATTGGTCAGGACTGGTCACGGTTGTGTAAAGCTGGCAAACAAATTATTTCTCGCATGAAACTTCAATCGCTGATCGTCACCCGCGGACGTCACGGAATGGTGACGTTCACAAAAAAGCAGATGCCAATCGACATTCCAATTTTCGGCTCGGATGAGGTCGCGGACGTTACGGGTGCCGGGGACACCGTAATTGCAACTTTCACCGCAGCTCTAGCGGTAGGCGCGAGCAGCGAACAAGCGGCTCATCTCGCCAACTACGCAGGTGGTATTGTGGTGATGAAACGTGGTACGGCGACGGTTTCACGTGAGGAACTATCGTGGGCAATCCATCAATCTTCATCGGCGACCAAATCGCATTGAATCTATCGAAAATCGTAACCCGAGAAGAACTCAAGCGCCGTGTTATCGAGTGGCGCTCTGCCGGAGATAAAATAACGCTTACCAACGGGTGCTTTGACCTATTACACGTTGGGCATGTGCGTTATCTCGAAGCAGCGAAAGCGCTCGGCGGAAGACTGGTTGTGGCTATTAACTCCGACGATTCGGTTCGTGCGCTGAAGGGTCAATCGCGGCCGCTTATGCCAGAGCAAGAACGAGCCGAGATTGTGGCCGCACTCGGAGTGGTCGATGCAGTCGTCATTTTCCCGGAAGAAGATGTGCGACCGCTCATCCGCGAAATTCGCCCCGATGTTCAAGCAAAGGGCACAGACTACACCGCTGAAACAATTCCTGAGCGGGATGCCGTTAAAGAATGCGGCGGGCGTGTCGAAATTGTTGGAGATCCCAAGGATCACTCTGTTACCGATATTATCCGTTTGAAATTGGGACGGCAGCCTTCGTGAACGCATCCGATTCTGTGGCGATTCCACCAGACATTAAAAGCTTGCTGGTCGTCCGAATGAGCGCAATGGGGGACATCATTCACGCGATGCCAGCCGTAGCAGCATTACGGGAAGTTCTTCCGAAAGTTACCATCGGGTGGGTAGTAGAAGAGCGCTGGGCGGAATTGTTGTCCTCTAGTCGGAGCGCGGGTTCAGAGAATATAGCTGGTTGGCAGCTTGTGCACAAAATTCATACGGTGAATACAAAGAAGTGGCGTAGCCAGCTCACCTCAAGCTCCACCCGCCAAGAAATCACGAAGGCTGTTAAGGAATTACGTGCAATGAAGTATGAGGTAGCTGTCGATTTTCAGGGGCTGATCCGGTCGGCTGTTTTGGCTAAATTATCTGGTGCAAAGACTATTTACGGATTTGCTCAGCCGCGTGAACGAGCCGCTCGGATCTTTTACACAAAGCATGTAGCGGCGCGGGGCGAACATATAGTTGAGAAAAATCTCTCGCTTGCCGGATCCATGGTGAATCGGGAATTGACAGTGGCTCATTCGGAGCTTCCTTCCGATGAAACAGCAGAGAGAGATTGCGAACGTTGGCTTGATGAACAAAAGATCAAAAAGTTCGTGATCCTCAACCCCGGTGCGGGGTGGCCCTCTAAGCAATGGCCAGCAGAACATTATGGCCGTTTGGCAAAAGACTTGGGTCACATAGGATTCAAGCCTTTGATCAATGCCGGACCTGGGGAACAAGAACTTGCGCGGATGGTGAAAATAGCCAGCGGGGATACAGCGGACATGGTCGAGTGTTCAATTCCTCAATTGATCGCCTTCACGCGCCACGCGTCTTTATTTGTCGGAGGAGATACTGGCCCTATGCACTTAGCTGCTGCTCTTGGAATTCCAGTGGTCGCGATTTTCGGGCCAACAAACCCGGCGCGCAACGGACCTTACGGAACCCATAGCATTGTGTTGCGAAGCTCGTCCAGTTCGACAAATCACAGTCAGCGCGCACAACTCGATCCTGGTCTGCTGGAAATCAGCTCTGCGGAAGTGTTCGCCGCTTGCCAAAAGCTGCTTTGTGCTGGTCGTGGCTGAGGAATGAAGATGAGTGACGTAAAAATCAATTCACCTCAGGTGTCATGGTCCTCCGTTGCGCGACGAATAAGAGTGCCACTCAGTTTTGCCTGTGCTGTGGTTTATTTTTGGCTTGCGCATCCATCCAGTAAATCGATAATCGCTGGAACCCTGATCGTAATTCCGGGACTTGTGGTTCGTGCGCTTGCTTCTGGCCATGTGAAGAAAAATGAAGAGCTCGCCACCTGCGGACCTTATGCGTATACCCGCAATCCGTTATATTTAGGCTCTTTAATTTTAGCTTTCGGATTTGTACTCGCGGCACGGAGTTGGTGGATTGCGGCAGTGCTGCTTACGATGTTCTTCGCGATCTACTTGCCGGTGATTCGCGGAGAAGAAGCTTTTTTACGGCAACGCTTTCCTGATTATGAAGCTTACGAAAGCAAGGTTCCTCGACTGCTGCCAAAATTACGTGGGCTCAGTTGCAACGATGCGAAGTTTTCTTTGGATCTCTATCGCAAGCATCGCGAGTACAATGCGTTGATTGGGGCCGTTGCGATGATTGCATTGCTCGCAGGGAAAATGCACTGGCTGTCCAAATGATTCGGAGACTCGGACATCTCACCAATCTTCATTCTGCGTCTCACCATATTTGAACGGGTCCACAATCCAATGGATTTCTTTCAGCTGTCCAGGTCAAGATATTTTTTCATTCCGGTGCTTTCGGCCTCCATGCTACTAGCGCAAGCACGCCCGCCTTCTCCTCAGAAATCCGTACCTATAACAACTATCGGCGCCGCTACCTTGGCGCAGATACTTCCTCCGCCCACGGACTACCGATTTCCTGATGGTCAAAGCTATGTGTATTCAGTTGAGTGGCATATGTTTACGGCTGGTACGGCTACGGTGAAGCTGAATGCTATTGGCGATGAGCAGCGTGTAACCGCCACGGCGGATTCAGCAGGTGTGGTGTCCGCGCTTTTCAGAGTGCACGATCTGTTCCAGGCGAGCTTCGACCCTCATTCATTTTGCTCTTTAAAAGTTTCAAGGCACATAGAAGAAGGTTCGCGTCAGCGCAACTTAGACTTGCACCTGGACTATACGCGTCGAAAAAGCGTATTGGACGAAAAGAATTTAAAAACGGGAGAATTAAAGCACACCGAAAACGACATCCCAGGTTGTGTGACGGACGTTATCAGCGGTTTTTATTATCTTGCGTCCCTGCCCCTACAACAAGGGAGCGGCAGTACATTCGCGATTAATGATGGTAGAACGACCGAAGTCACAGCGCGAGTGGAATCCAGAGAACAAATAAAAGTCCCGGCCGGCACATTCCAGACGGTACGTGTGAGAGTAGAAGCAGTTTCTGGTTCATTGAAGGGAAAAGGCGAAATATGGGTTTGGTTCACAGAAGACGCCAATCACACCCCTGTGCAAATGCGCTCGAAGTTAGGATGGGGAACGTTGTTGTTCCGGCTGCAACGGATTGACAAGCAATAGTGTCGCAGATTTATCAATTTGTATTTTCAACAGCGGAACTTAATTCTGTGCCAGTAAAATTCTGGCGTGGCTAAGTTCCGGGCGATCTGAATTCGACCCATTACAATTTTTCACAAGTTGAGCATAGTATGCACTCGCCTTATTGTTCTTGCCCATCAATTCAGCTGCGCGTCCAGCACCATACAAAGAATTGAAACGGTTTGGATTAAGTTTCAAGTTAGCTTCATACTCGATTAAAGCGGCTTCAGGGCGATTCATATCGAGCAACATATCCGCCAACATTTCTCGGGCTGGAATTCCGTCGCTGGCCTGGAAAACACCTTCATCCCTATCGGCGATGTCTCGCAACAATTTAATTGCGGCTTCATTTTTGCCTTCGGCATGGTTTACCCACGCCTCGGCCTCTCGACGTTCGTCGTCAATCGCATTCACGTAAGTCAATTTTCGTTGGATGGCGTCAGCATGCATAACTACCAGTTGTGTCAGTGCTTTGCGTGCTTCAGCTACGTTACCGGCACGCGCCGCTCCAATCGCACGAGCGCGAAAGGTGTCCGAATCATTGCCATCCGTACCCGGTATCAATGGGAGTGCCGCTGCCTCGGACCAGTGATGCAGCTCTAACGCATAGCTAGCTTCAAAGTCTTCCAAATTGAGAAACCGGGGATCGGTCTCGCCGCTATACATATCTTTCATGGGCGGCATGGCCTTCACATCACTAATAACGTGTTGAACGTCGGCTTCATGTCCGCTTTGCAATTGTGCATAGACCAGAAAATCCATAGCGTGAAACTGATGGCCTTCGTTTCCCATGTGCATCTCTTCGCTTTTATGTGTCGCCGCGATGGAAGCCAAGTTAGACTGAATGTCTTCTTGCCAAAGTCCGAGCCGGGCAAAAATGTGTGATGGCATGTGCACTGCATGTGGAGCTAGAGGCGCGATCTTTGCATATCGGCGTGCGGCAGGGAGACCGAGCGCAGCCATTTCTGGCTTGTCATAAGCATGAATTAAATAGTGCGCTACACCAGGATGATTAGGCTCTTCCGCGAATAATTTCTCCAGCACCACCGCAGCTTTTTTGCGGTTCGCAAAATTCTTATCGTTGTCGGGCTCCGAAGCAATCAGAGACAAAGCATAAAAAATGGCGGCTTCATGATCATCAGGATACTTCCGGTAGAGCTGCTCCATCTGTTGGGAGTAAGCAAATGCACGAAGTTTGTACTCCCGATCATGGTGTTCATAGAAGGCGTTCAGAGCGGCAATGTAATCTTGCTCCCGGTTCGTTGCGGCGTGTAGCGATTTTGCATTTTTTAGTTCGGAAGCTCCTTTCTTAAGAATTGTGCCATTAGGCTGATCCCAGAGTTGATGCCAAAGGCTCATGGCGACTCCCCAATGCGCTATCGCACACTGTGGATCACCCTTGGCCCCCTGTTCGAAAGCCTTCTCCGCTTCTTCGTACCAAAATGAGTGCAGTAGGGCAACTCCACGTTGGAAAATTATTTGAACCTCAGGAGAGCAAGAAGTCTGGAAGTGGACAGTTCCCAACTGATCCTCTGTTAGATCTTCGTGATGATGTTCTTCGTCAGCGAGCGCTGAAAGATTAAGAACAATGCTGACGCTCAAAATTAGCGGAAAGTAATACTTCATGAGATGTGCTACCGAAAGCGAGTCTAGCCCTTCATTCCAGAGGCGTCAATCAAGGTCGGCCAAAAAGAGCGTGTCCGGAAAACAGCCGCTTACTGCAGCCGGAATCGCTCGTTCATGAGGCGCTGCAAACGGGGTTTATAGAGGATGTCATAGGCAAGCTCTTTATCTGGGAACATGGCCAAGGCTGCCCGTTTAGCTCCTGCCGCTAATTCAGAGGCTTCTTCGACAGTCAAATTTGGATCCTCTCCAATAACTGACATAACCATGTTAATCATCACTTGCAGGCGGCGGATGTTCCTGGCTTCCTGTTCTCTTTCGCCTACGTTCCCGCTTACAATTCCGAACTGGTTAGCCCGTCCCGAACTCTCCATGCACTCCTCACTCAATTCCTGAACTAGCGAGAAAATTACTTAGATGTCCACCTATCCGCGGACGTTGTGCCTCAAAGCGATTGTCACGAGAAAACTCTCACGAGGCAATAGCGCGGAAGTGTATGTCCCTTTGAATTCGCACAGCTGCAAGGTTACCTTCAGGTTAGAATTATGAGTGCGCTGCAAATTTGCGATATTCCTATGGGAGGAACAATGGCAATTGATTCCGCGAATACCGAACAAGCTCCTAACCCAAATGAAAAGCTAGTACGAGTGTTTGATACCGAGCAAGAATCGGAAGCCATGGTAGTGCGCGGGTTGCTTGAGTCCGAAGGCATTGATGCTGATGTGACGGCACTTGATGCACCTCAAGATGTTCTTCCTGGCGTGGGTGGGACTGTCATTCTAGTTCGCGAAGAAGATGCTGATCGGGCTCGTAAGCTTATACGGGAATCGCTGCGTTCGGACGAAGACACGGCCGAAATGGATGCTATCGCAGATCCACGATCTGAGGGCTAACAGTTTTACCGTCGAGGTAGAAAGTCACAGCTCCATTGAGATCTGTCCGCGATGTCGCAACTTCGGCCTGTTGCAAGCGGGTTAACACCTTAACCCTGGGATGGCCGTAAACATTCCGTGCCCCTACTGACACCACTGCAAATTTGGGATGCACGGCTTGGAGCAATTCTGGCATCGTGGAAGTGGTGCTGCCATGGTGTCCAACTTTGAGCAAGTCCGCCTGCGGCTGCTCATCGAGTAAACGCATTTCAGTTTGGCGTTCGGCATCCCCCTCTAATAATGCTGATGTGTTGCCGTAGCTGATTTTCATCACCAACGATTCATCGTTCGGTTTCGATTTTTCTGTTATCAAGTCAGGCCAAGGCGCAAGAACTCTAACCGTTGCGCCCCCGAACTGAATCGCGTCGCCAGTTTGATGTAACACGATTGGTATACCCAGGTCTCTGGCGTGTTTGAGTAGACCCTGCACTTCCGCCGGCGAATCAGTGCTTATCCATAATTGCTGGGGACGAAAACTAGAGAGCACGGCGCCCATTCCGCCCATGTGATCGGCGTGCGCGTGTGTAAGCGCAACGATATCTAAACGTTCAATGCCGCGGGACCAGAGATATGAAGAGACTACATCTTCGCCAATATCAAGCTCTGAATGCACCCACGATGGGAGCCCTCCCGCATCGATCAACATTGTTCGTCCTTGAGGAGACACCAGCAAAATTGAATCGCCCTGGCCGACATCGATGGCAGTTATTTCTATAGCTCCAGTACGGAGATATGGCTTCGGCCGGACAGCACAAATCCAGAAAGCACTTGCTGCTAATGAAGCCAGCCCTACTATGGCCAGCCACGAACGGCGGCGAGCGAACACCATTGCGAAAATAATAGATACTGCTGTCAGAAAAATAAGCACGAAGTCTGGAGTTGGAACCCGGACATCGGCAATTCGCAGGCCTCCCAACCAGTGCACCGTCCCTGCGATGCCTTCGAGAGCTAGACCAGCAACCAGCGCCGGAATTCGAGCTAAGACCGGTGAGACGTATCCAAGCCCAACGGCAAGCACCGAAGCCGGCATGAGTATCTCGGTGAGGGGGACGACTAGCATGTTGGCTGGCAATCCAACCACTGTTGCCCGATGAAAATAGTATGCCATTGGAAGCGCAAGTCCCACCTGCATCACTGCGGAAATCAGAAGCACCTCGCAAACTCCGAACAGGAAACGTCCCGCAAAGATCATGATCGGCAATGGCAGATATTTCCCCAAGAAAGCGGCCATTCTTCCGCCGATCAAGCGTAAGTCCAGTCTGAACTGGGCTATTTTTGGCAACAGAAACATGTCGAGGCTAGTGGAGCCGATGTTCCGTAATCCCCGCGTGTAAGGCTGGATGGTTCGCCCCGTGAGCGGTATTCCGACAGCCGCAACTAACCACACGCACAAGAACGTCAGCTGGAAACTTGCCCCGAACAGTACTCGCGGATCAGCAATCATCAGAGCAAGAGCTGCGGCCCCGATTGCATTCAGCATCGATTTTTCGCGGTACAGCAGGCGTACGCCGAGATAAACAACGAGCATCAGGGTTGCGCGCCAAATGGGTGGGCCAACATTGGTCAGAACTGCATAAGCCAGAATGAAGGCTATCGTAAGCGCAGCCGCAAGTAGATCGCTGATCCGCAATCTACATAAAAACCAGAACGTTGCTACCGCAAGAATCGTGACATTCATTCCGGAGACAACCAGCACGTGATAGGTGCCGGAACGTTGAAAATCGACACGAGTAGAGCGATGAATGAAGGAATCTTCCCCGATCACCATGGCGTCCATCAACTCAGCCTGTCCCCGAGGCCATATGGTATGGACTTTTTCGATGATGTTGCGGTGAACGCGCGTTCGCCAGAGTTCGAATCTATTACCCATGAATCCCGGCAAGATTTCGGCAGTAGCAAACTTGGCGGAAGCAACTGTAGTAATTCCGTTCTCGGCGAGATAGCCAGCATAATCAAAAGCTCCAGGATTGCGAAAGTTCCGCGGGGAATATAGCTTTGCCGGAAACCGCAAGCGTTCTCCATAACGAAACAAGCGCATGGGAGTTTTCGAAACGTCTTCATCGTTCCTCTCTTTGTCATAGAAACTCACGCGTAGGCCCGAACGATAGGCCTGCTTCTGGCCATCGCATTCGACCTGTTCAGTTTCGAGATCGACTCTTTGACTGACCTCACGGCTGTTCCTCCCAAAGCTTTCGTCGCGTAAGTTTCCTTCTGCTATGACGTGCGCTGTCACCAAAACTTCTTGTCCATCTGCCAGTTGTGGAATAACTGCAGCAGGAGTGCTCTCGGTGCGTATTTGTATGGTGAGTGCGCCCGCCATAAAGATCGTGACGAGCCCGAACAGGTAGGCCCAGGAAATCCTGCATCGAAGCAGGCATAGCCCAAAGATAGAAAATACCGCTGCTGCCACAATCCACCAAACTGGAGGCCGCCATGCGTATTGTCCAACTGTAAGGCCCGAGGCGAAGACTAAGGCCGCCCAAAGTAAAGGCTGACGTGCAGCATGAGGAGAAGAGGGAATTGGCGAGCTATTAGACGCGGTGCTCGCATTTTGCGAAATATTGGCGCGCGGGTTATTCGATTGCGATCTCAAATCATTCACGAACCCGGCGTCCACCTGGAAGTCGAGCAGCTCAGTGAACGTGAAGGCTACCGGATCAGATGGAAAACGCTTTCGAGATGAAAGGTCTGCGGAAAAAGATCGACCATATGCGCCTCCCGCACACGATATCCTGCCTTGAGCAAGCCGCTCAGATCGCGAGCCAGTGTCGCCGGATCGCATGATACATAAGTGATCTGCGGCGCTGCCAACGCTATCAAGTCGTGAGTTGTGCTTTCGCCCAACCCACTTCGTGGCGGATCCACCACTACTAAATCCGGTTGCAACTTGCCCGCAACATTCTTTAAATATTTTTCCGTCGTGGAACAGACTGCCTTCACATTCGGAGGCGAATTGTATAGCAGATCGGCATAAGAAGTCGGTGACGATTCAACCGCAATGACGCGCTCAAATTCCCGATTCAGCACTGAGGAAAACAGCCCAACCCCCGCATAGAGATCAAGGGCTGTGCTGCCCGAGTGACCGCTGGTTACTATATCGATCAATTCGTCCGTTAAGCAGCGGTTTACCTGGAAAAACGCTCCTGCGGTTACCCGGTAGGAACAATGTTTTGTTTTGTAGCTGAGTTCTCGTAGGCCAGAGAAGGCGATTTCTTCGGGTTGGCTGGATTTTACGCCCGAGAGATCTGGCGCGTGGATTTTTAATGCTACGACTCCGATAATTTCCCGCAAGATCTCTTGCAAAGCATCCACCAGCAACTTTGCTGACTCGGGAGAAGTATTTGGAAAGCAGTAGGCCTCGATCAGCAATTCAGTATCTTCTGCATTCGCAAAAAGCTCGACTTCTTCTAGGTCAGATAAAAAATTCTTTTCTGTACGGCCTATTTGCCAACAAGCTGCAATCGCTCGATTGATTAGAGACGAACTAATCGGGCACTCTTTTACCGGAAGCAACTCATGCGATCCGAATCGATAGTAGCCGAGCGCAAACTCCGGCGCGGAGCGAACCTTAAGGCGCGTGCGATTGCGATAATTCCAAGGCGCGGAAGAATGAATCTTCAGTTCAACTGCCAGATCGAGTTTTGCAATCCGAAGCAGATTCTCTTTGAGAATGGCGGCTTTGATTGCGAGCTGATGCTCATAGCTGGCATGCTGATAATGGCATCCGCCGCAACGCTGGAAATATGGGCACACGGGCTCAATCCGATGAGGAGAAGCTTGCAAAACCTTATTGGCGCGCCCCCTCGCAAAGCCACGCTTCTGCTGGTAAAGTGCCGCATCAACTTCTTCGCCTTCAAGAACGAATGGCAGAAATACTGCCTTGCCGCGTCCTTGCTCGTCGGCAGGCAAACGCGCCAGTCCGTCGCCACCATAAATGAGTTTTTCGATTATGAGGTCCAAGATTCGATTCTATGTCACGCGGGGCTTGCGCTACATGTAGAACAGACTCAACCGCGGTAGCCCGTTTTTTTCCAAAAGCCTTTTGTGGATGTACTGCTTTTGCAGCTGTCCAATTTGCGCCGCTGTCATGTTGCGCCGATAAGGCGCGAGTTCGTGATCGGCCTGAGCTCGAATGGCGACGAGTTCCTCATCAGGGCTCGACGCCATTAGCGCTCCAAACAGCTTTTCTTCCAAGACCGTCAGCCGCCGTTCCAAATCTTCAAGACGAGGCGAGGCACTGGCCGATTCCAGTTCAGCAGCCATTTCACGCAGACTTGCAGCAGTGTGTCTCGCCAAAGCTTGATCAGACAAGCCAATTGCGGACGGCAATCTCGCAGCTTCCAGCTGGTCTGCATTTCTCAGCAAAAATGTGATAATTTCAGGAACTTGAAAACCACCACTCTCCCGCGGTGATTCATCTTCGCTTGCCCCAACAGCCGCTTCTTTCATTTCTTCCGCGGCAGCTAAGACTGCCTGCGCACACCAAGCCAGTCCATTTATCTTTCGCGTTTTGGAGGGACGACGTTCGTATTTGTCGAAGGCTTCATCGATTCCGCGCAAAACAGCTTGCAGCGGAATCCCAGCGTCTTTCCAGACTTCCATTAAACCCCAATCTAGATTAGAAACCAGCAATGGACCGCCACGCCGCCTCTGAAAATGTTCTTCTATCTCAGTAAAGTAATTGAAGTAATTTTCCACGGCAGGTTAGCGGGAGCGTGTCTTGCGTGTTGAGGTGGGATTTTCTTTCTCTCCGATGAAATGCGGCTTACTGGTCGTTCCATCGCGACCTGCCTTATGAGAGGCATTGCGCTCCCAGATAATGCGAAGCCCTTCCAGCGTCAAAAAATCATCCACTCGCTGAATGTATTTGGAGCCCTTTCCAATCAGCGAAGCCAACCCGCCAGTCGCGATGACATGCGAATCTTTTCCGAGCTCTTGCAGCAGTAATTCAAGAATTCCATCGACAAGGCCGAGGTATCCGTAATACAGACCGGATTGCAGGCTACCGACTGTATTGCTTCCAATGATTCGAGATGGCTTCTTAATATCAACTCGCGGCAGACGTGCGGTACGTTCAAATAAAGCATCCGCCGAAATTCCAAGTCCGGGAGAGATCACGCCGCCTTCGTACTCTCCCTTCGCCGAGACGCAATCGAATGTCGTAGCTGTTCCAAAATCAACGACAATGCAAGGCCCGCCATATTTCTCGAATGCCGCGACTCCGTTTACGATGCGGTCCGCCCCAACTTCAGCCGGGTTGTCATAATGAACCGGCATGCCAGTCTTAACTCCAGGCTCGATGAAGAGTGGTTTGGTGTTGAAATATCGCTCACAAACCTGGCGCAATGTGGAATCAAGAGGCGGAACGACAGACGAAATCACAATACCTCCAATGTCGTTTACCTCAAGATGATCCATCGAAAACAGATTTCTGAACAGAACACCATATTCATCCACAGTTTGCGTAGCAATAGTTGCCACGCGCCAGTTTGCCACCAGCTGTCCATAGTGGGTGCCGTCGCGCGAAATTTCGCGATCACTCGCAAGCGTACTTTCTCTATGAGCGAACACACCCAGCACCGTGTTTGTATTTCCCACATCAAGAACTAAAAGCATAAGACTCACGTAGAGACAGCCGCCCTCGGCTGTCTAGGATGACGATTTTCATTTCAATCTTACTGTCCCGCTCAAAACTGTTCGCATTCCTTCCGCTGTACGGACCTGCAAAAATCCCCGTGAATCCAAACCTTCGGTCACGCCTTCAAAACCGCCATTCTCTTCTATGGTCACCTGCCGTCCAAGTACTGAGGACGACCACTCCTGAAATCGTCGCAAAATTGACTCGCGAGCGCCTGGCTTGTACATCAGATCCTTATATTCGCGGTCGAGTGATTTTAACAAAGCCGCGCACACTTCCATTCGCGACCATTCGGTACCGCTGACTAAACGCAAGGACGTCGCAATCAGCTCTAACTCAGCGGGAAGGCTGCTCTGGTTCACATTAATGCCAATTCCCACCACTACATGCCGAACACGCGTGACCTCCGCGTTCATCTCAGTCAGAATTCCGCAGAATTTTTTGCCCTGGATCAGCAGATCGTTCGGCCATTTCAGGTCCGGGATAACTCGCGGATCAATCCCTCGAATTGCTTCATGGACGGCCAAGCCAGCAGCCAGTGACAGGATCAATGCATCGGATGGCGGCAACATCGGCCGCAAAACTACCGAGCAGTAAATCCCAACTGAATTTTCCGAATGCCATTGATGTCCGCCACGGCCTCTTCCCGCAGTCTGCTGCTCCGCTAGAAACACGGTGCCCTCGGGCGCCCCAGCGGTCGCAGCTTCCATAGCAGCCGTGTTGGTCGAGTCGATCTTGTAATAGTGATGAATATGCTGATCGAATATTGTTCCCTTGAGCTGCGGCGAGAGCATATCGGGCAGCAACAAATCGGGAATCGACTTTAGTGCATATCCCGTCGCCGGATGTCCCTCGATCTCAACTCCAAATTCACGCAATTGCTGGATCATCCGCCAAACTTCTGAACGGCTGGTGCCGATCTCGTCCGCGATCTTGGTGCCGCTCATCACCACCATCGCATGATTTACCAGCAGGCGCACGATGCGCCCGAGGCGGACATCCGTGTGTCCGGAACTCGGCGATACCCGCGAGCTGCGCCCTTTGATTGATCTGTTAATGAGGAAATTATGAGCTAAATAAGACTAAAAGCGAAATGCCAGCGTGATCGGGGCGGACGGGCTTCACCACGGAGACACTGAGACTCAGAGGAAAAGGTGCTGATCGAATCATAGATTGGCATGTCTGTTTCGCATGGAATGCTGGTTTAAAGAGATTCACTGGCTGTTTTGCGGGGTGACTCGGTGCCTCCGTGGTGGATATGTGCAACGCCTAGGCAGGCGTGACTCGTAAGCTCATATCCACCGCTGTCGCGGAATGGGTAAGCGCTCCAACCGAAATAAAATTGACGCCAGTCTCAGCATAGGAGCGCACATTTTCCAACGTAATTCCACCCGAAGATTCGAGTGGGATCGGACGTTCCAAGCGAGAGCAGCGCTCCACGGCCCGTTTAACGTCCTCCGTAGAGACGTTGTCCAGCAAAATCGCCTCGGCTCCATGCTTAAGCGCAAGCTCTAATTCTTCCAGTGAGCGAACTTCGACTTCGATAATTTGCGTGCCTCGCCGATTCTGCAGTGCTCGCTCTAAGGCGGGAACGATTCCACCCGCCAATGCAATATGGTTGTTCTTGATTAAGATTCCATCTGAAAGATCGAGGCGATGATTCTGACCGCCACCACAACGCACTGCGTATTTGTCTAGTGCTCGCAGGCCAGGCGCAGTCTTCCGCGTGTCGAGGATTCGCGCTTTTGTGCCGGAAACCGCATCGACATATTTGCGCGTTGCCGTCGCGATCCCACTCAGGCGCTGTAGAAAGTTTAGGATCACCCGTTCACAGGAAAGAATCACCCGCGCATTGTGCCGTATGACGGCGACCGTCTGCCCATCATGAAGTCTCACACCATCGAAAATTTCCGGATGACTCGTGACTTCGTAATGTGAGGTAACCGCACCATCGAGAGCTGCATAAACATCGAGAATGCGCGAGATACACCCGATCCCCGCGAGTATGCACTCTTGCTTGGCTAGAATCGTGGCGGCGGCACGCTGGTTCGCGTCAATACAAGCGTAACTGGTGGCATCGCGTGTGGCGCGGTCTTCCAGGAGCGCATTTTCGATGACCGCAGTTAAGCGTCGGCTATTAAAGTCCATGATGTCTTCGTAAGGACAACTATCCCTCGCCTGCCTTGGTCAATAAAATCCGGCAGGTTCTAATCTGTTTTCCCCAGTATTTCTCCCATTCCCCTCAGTTTACTCTTTGTCTTTTCCTGTAATACCACCAGTTCCTCTGCGCGTTTGCGAATTCCCTCGATCACCTGAACGGGAGCTTTGGCTAGAAATTGCTCATTGCTCAATTGACGTTGGCCGTTAGCAATCTCTTTCTCGATTTTCTCCAATTCTTTCCTCAGACGCTCGCGCTCTGCGGCTACGTTAATCACTTTCTCATAGATCACATAGACGTCGAATCTTGCAGTATGGCGTGCGCCTTGCGTGTAGGTTAGTGGTGCATTAGTAAAAAGAATCGTTTCAACGTTGGCAAGTCGCTCGACCGCGCGCTGATTCTCCTGGAGTAATCCCTGAATTTCCGGTTCGGCAGCAAACACTTGAATCGGCACTTTGGCTTTCTGTTCAACCTTCAGTTCCGCCCGCAGATTCCGTACCCCCACGATCAAATCCTGCAAAATCGCCATGCTGGTTTCGGCCGGAATATTAACCTGCGCGGTATCGTTTACGGGGTAAGCGGCAAACGCGATCGACTTAAGCGGAGGTTTGCCATCGTAAATGGCATACCAAATCTCCTCAGTAATAAATGGCATTACCGGATGAAGCAGCCGCAAAGCTGCTTCGAATAGGCCAACCAGATTTCCGCATGCAACGCGAACTACTTTCTTGTCGTCGTCCAACAGCCTTGGTTTGATCAGTTCCAAATACCAATCGCAAAATTCGCCCCAGAAGAAATCGTAAATCTGATTTGCTGCTTCATGGAAGCGATTGGTTGCGAGAGCTTCATTGACTTCTTTCGTAACCCGATTGAAGCGGGAGAGAATCCACCGGTCTTCAAGAGTAGCCGCCTGAAATCCGGTTTGTGTGGCGCGGGCGCCCTCGCCCGCGAGCTTCCGGAATTCCTCCATCGACCACACGTCAGCCTGCTCCGCTCGATCCACATTCATGAACATGAACCGCGCTGCATTCCAAATCTTGTTGGCAAATGCCCGATAACCATCAGTCCGGCTCTCATTGAACGCAATATCTGTACCCGGCGAAGCCATCGCCGCTAATGTAAAGCGAGTCGCATCGGTTCCATATTTCTCAATAACCGCGAGCGGATCCAGCACATTGCCTTTTGTCTTCGACATCTTCTGCCGGTCCGCATCGCGCACCAATGCATGAATGTAAACGTCGCGAAACGGTACGCTATCGTCTTTCCTTGCACCCCAACCGCTAACCTCTTTGATCTTGGGATCAGGCTGGTGCCCCTGCATAAAGTGGCAGCCGAACATGATCATCCGCGCCAGCCAGAAAAATAGAATGTCGAATCCCGTAATCATCAGCGAGTTCGGATAAAACACTTCCAAATCGCGCGTCTTCTCCGGCCAGCCTAGAGTCGTGAACGGCAAAAGCCCCGAAGAGAACCACGTATCGAGGACATCCGTATCCTGCTCGAGCTTTTTTCCACTGCATTTCGGACAAGCAGACGGAACACCGCGCGCCACAATAATTTCGTCGCAATCGGCACAATGCCATGCCGGAATGCGATGTCCCCACCACAACTGGCGCGAAATGCACCAGTCATGAATGTTGTGCATCCAGTTCAGATAAATTTGCTTGTAATTTTCGGGAGCGATCGTAATCTCGCCCTGCTCAACCGCCTCCGTAGCCCGTTTCGCAAGTGGAGCAATCTTGATAAACCACTGCGTCGAAAGGCGCGGCTCAACCACGGTCCCGCAACGATCGCACTTGGCGATGCCAATCGTGTAATCCTTTGTGCCAACCAGAAAGCCCTGCACTTCAAGATCCTGTACAACTTTGTCGCGCGCTTCAAATCGATTCAGACCGGCATACGCACCGGCGTTCTGATTCATGCCAGCGTGCTCGTCCATCACCTCGATCTGCGGCAGATTATGGCGAAGCCCGGCCTGGTAATCATTCGCATCGTGCGCTGGAGTCACCTTCACCGCGCCGGTTCCGAACTCCGGCTGCGCAAGTTCATCGGTGATAATCGGGATCTCCCGGTTCATCAATGGCAACAGAACTTTCTTGCCGTGCAGATGCAGATAGCGCTCGTCTTTCTCATTCACTGCAACAGCGGTATCGCCCAGCATGGTCTCAGGACGCGTGGTGGCAACCGTAATGAACTCTTTTTTCCCAGAAGCCGACCCAACCACCGGATAACGAATTTCATACAACTTCCCCGGAACCTCTTCGTGCTTAACTTCGAGATCTGAAATCGCCGTCTCGCAGCGCGGACACCAGTTCACGATGTACTTGCCGCGATAAATCAATCCTTCTTCATAAAGCCGGACGAAAACTTCGCGCACCGCGCGCGAAAGATTCTCGTCCATGGTGAAATACTCGCGGTTCCAATCGACTGAAGCCCCGAGCCGCTTCATCTGATCGAGAATCGCGCCGCCGTAGAGCTTCTTCCACTCCCACACGCGCTCAATGAAAGCTTCGCGGCCCATCTCCTGCCGCTTCTTGCCTTCAGTTGCGAGCTGGCGTTCCACCATCATCTGCGTGGCGATTCCCGCATGATCCGTTCCTGGGAGCCAGAGCGAAACAAATCCGCGCATGCGATGCCAGCGCACAATGATGTCCATTTGCGTCTGGTTCAGCATGTGCCCCATGTGCAAACGGCCCGTGACATTGGGAGGCGGCAGCAGCAAAGTGAATACCGGACGAGTGTCCCCGGGCGGCGGAGTAGGCACGGAAAAGAGTTTTTCTTTTACCCAATATTCAGCCCAGCGCGTTTCAATCGCGCCCGGTTCGTACGCTTTAGGAAGGTCGTGTGCCATGATATTGACGCTTAGAGGAATCTACGTACTGTGCACCGCTGGAATTACGTAGGGACAGCCGCCCTCGGCTGTCCAGCCGAGCAATAGCTCGGCAATCCTGATTAAAGGTGAACATTTGATAGTACAGGCGGTTGGAAAATGTGGTCAAACGAGGCGGGTTAGTGTAAGACGATGGCAAAATGCTCCGTCCGCCGATATTCCTGATTTTGACTTTCGCCGGGCCCCCTTCGCTCACCCGTGTGCGGGGCAGAGCGCGTGCGGGCTTTTCGTCGAGAGGGTATGAAAAACAGCCTGAAGCGAATATGTCGCGGAATCAACTCGGACGCCGTGCGGAATCAGAAACAAGCCTTGTCGCTGAAATTGATGAAATACTCATCAATGATCATCTGCCGTACAGTAATTTTTAGTGAGCCTACGCATGAGGCTCTCCCGCTGTTCGGGGGCGAGGACACGAAAGACCTTCATGGAACTGGTGCGCGGTCTGCGTGTGAAACGCATTTCGTACGAGGAATTTGTGCGCTGGCTGCAGGGATACAAATTGCAAAACCAGATTCAAACGCCAGCATCTCAAATAACCTAGTTAGGCAGTCAATGAGTCACATCGCGATATTCCGCCAGTTGATAATTGGGTGCTTCCCTCGACCTCAGGAGCGGCTTTTCTGACATAAAGCAATGCAAAGCCGATGAACATCGTGGGTTCGACCACTGCAACTCCGGTGATCGAAGCGATCGTCAAGATCCAAGGAAACCATGCGGGTAATCGAGAAGTGGCTGGAATGAAGGATGCCAGCCAAAAGGGACACATCCCGGCGAGGTAGCCGCCAATCAAGGACTTCGCTAGAAGGACGGCAAGGGTTAGCCATTCACCCTCAGTTAGCTCGTCACTACGGAACATTGCCTTCCCGACTCTATAATCATCCAAGATTAGTGCAGGCATCGCGAGTCCAAAGCGTGAGATCAGAAGTAGCACTAAAGACGCTACACCAAACGTCAGTACCCAGATTGCAATGTGCCCCGGATGAACCCGACCGTATGGCAGTATCGCAAGAATGCTTCCCGACAGCAGTCCCCCCGCCCCTTCTGCCACAAGAACCAGAAAGAACAGCAGAAGCGACAGTCGTAGAAATGCGCCCAGTCGGTGACAAACTGCCATAAGGGAGTCCGGGACCGATGGCGTAACTCCTTCTCCAATTTGATCCACCGCGAAGCAAATCGCGCCGAACGAGAAAGACAGAGCCATCCAACTAACGAGATATCCCAGTGAGTTTGACAGCCAAATTTCGGCGAACTCGGTTTTGTGCGAAAGCAACGCCTGGCCACCACGGGGAAGATGCCGTGCAATCTCCCATGCCTCGTTACGCCCCATGGCAACTGCGATGTAACCCACCACAACGGCGGGAGCAACCAGCGCCATAAAAAACCAGAACTGGCCACGATAAACACGGAGTACGTCTTCTACAAATTCGCCGATTGCGCGAGGGTATTCCGAGAGTGATAAACCGCGACTCATAGCATTGTCGCCCAATTGCTCCTTTTCGGATTGCGCTTCCGAATATTCTGTTCCGTCGATTCTGCGCCTCGCCAATTCACTTCTCAGAACGGATTTAGCTTCGAGTGTCAGCTGTTCTGAATTGGTAGCCAACCGCAGGAGTTCTTCGTCAGTCTTGGTCTGATACGAGTTGGCCAGATCCTGAATTTGCATGGGCACCGAATATTAGTTCACTTGGGATGATCGAACAATAGTTAACTGCGGGTGACTTGTCTCGCTATAGCATCCTTCAGCTTTTCGTGGACGAAGGCGAAGCTGACTTGCTTTTCGATCTGCTGCAGCAGATGAGTCTCTGGAACACCTATCAGGAATTGAGAGCCCCGCCGAAAAGCTTGTCATTGCGATGCCGTAGAACCAAAGCAGCGCGCCTAATCTCTTCAACGAGAATCGACTCAGTTGTTTTCCAGTCTCTGTTTTTGAGTTTTTCCTTCAGCTTCTCCATTTCAGCCTTTGAGTGGTTGATGGGGGAACTGTAGATCGTGAAGGGTTTCCCCTGCGCTTGTGGATGGTGCCAGAGCCGGTTTTTGTATCCCAGATCGCATTCGGTCTTACCTTTATGCTTACTGATCCAAAAAATAATCGGACGCGACCGCCCTCGTCTATTCCAATGCCAACCTGTCCCCAACAGATCGAAGGACAAAGTCATCCATTGTTGTTGCCAGTCGAAAACGAACGGATTTCTGGGCCACTTCGAGAGCCGCGCGAATTCGCTTGAGGGTTTGGCCAAGGCCTTCATGTGAAGTCCAAGAAGTCGGTCTAATCAGCGCGGGCTTCGACTCAAGGCGATCGTCGGTGATTACTTGAACTAGCCACTGGTCCGTAGGCACGTTCCCTAGAAAAGCCATGCCTGTATATCCAAGGGCAACTACCGCGTCTTTGCAAGCGTATAGGGTGTTCTTATTTGAGTATTTGTCGAACGGCTGTCCTGCGGCTGTCGCCACGAGCATATCTGTGGCGAGCGTCGTGTAGTCTTGGGAAGCCCTGAGGAGAATCTGGCTCACTGAACAAGTTTATTATATGCACCATCCTCGCGTGGTCCTCAGGGCTCGCGGGAACAAGAAAATGCTCTCCTCCCTGAAGGGTGGATAAACGTTGTTTGTGGTCATCAACTGCCACATAATACAAATCTAGAACAAAGCTCTCATTTGATATCACGATTTCAGTTTCTCCGGATTCAAAGGAGAATATCCCGAACACTGTAAAACCGGCAGCCGGGGATATTTGGGGAAATTAGCATCGTTCTTCGATTTCTCACAAAAATAAAAAACAGATCCCCGCGGAGACGTGATTCGGCGAACGTTTGTGCAGCTAGAGCACAAACCAATCCTCTGCTCCTTTTGCAAGTCTTGTGATTCTGCCACAATAGTTTTCCCTGCTGAAATCGTAAACTATTTCGCTCGAACGCGATCCTATTACCGCGGTTAGTCAAAGATGCCTGTAAGATTTATTGAAACCAGTTCAGTGGATCAGTTTCAGTAAAGAGAGGTGCCGCAGTTGGATATTGTTCTAAATGAAGTCGAGACACGAGTGCTGGGTTCATTAATCGAGAAAGACATCACGACTCCGGATTACTATCCGTTATCTTTGAACGCGCTGGTCAATGCCTGCAATCAGAAGAATAATCGCGATCCGGTGATGAACCTCGACGAAGACGCTGTTCGTCGTGCGCTGGAATCTCTTCAGCAAAATCGACTTGCTGGTCCCGCCCGCGGCGCAGATAGCAGAGTCACCAAGTACGAGCATCGCTCACAGGAAGTTTTCAACTTCACGCGCGGTGAGACTGCGATCATTTGCGTATTGTTGTTGCGCGGACCGCAAACACCAGGCGAGCTGCGAGGACGATCAGAGCGCATGCATCGCTTCGAAGAATTGGATGATGTGCAATCAACATTGCAACGTCTCATGCAACGTGATCCGCCGTTGGTCAGAGTACTGCCGCGCAGCCAGGAACAAAAGAAGCGCGTTACGCGCATTTATTGTCCGGAGATCGTGAAGAATGGAATGCTCCAATAAGCAATAATGCAGGAGCAGTCCGCTCAGTTTTTCCGGCGCAAAGCGATCAAGTCGAAGAACTTAAAACCGAAGTGGCAGAGCTTCGCAAAGAAGTTGAGGATCTGAAGCAACAATTCGCCAGTTTCCGAAAACAATTCGAGTGAGGATTTTGGCATTCCGGAATTCGTTCTACTTTTTCCGATTCTTTCCACAACGAATTCTCATCCTCCACAGTTTCTGCACAAGCCGATCGCACTTAATGATTGCGAAACAATTCGCGTTGCCACAAAGTGAACTCACTGCATGCGTGAGATGTCTTGAAGCGCTGCCGTAGATTGTGACGGAGTAGCGGCCTCGGCGAATTTCTCGAGGATGGAACTGCTCAGGGTTTCGAAATGTGCTTTACGGCGCGTTTGGTCTGCCCGGGCTTTGCGGCCTCCTCAGAAAAGTCATTCAGCGATGGATGATTCGGTTGCTGGCTTTCACAGCGGTAGCGGGACATGCACGAGCAATGCGGCTTGGGTGGCTGGCCCGAGCCGCATTTATTTTGAGCTGCATGAGAGTCGGGCAGATCAGAACGAAATACTTGTGATTCGCTTTTTGTTCTCTTATACTGCGGCTGTAAATTTTCTTAGAGCGTTTACTCCTAAAATCTGGTTTGTAAATAATCTTGGCGACTACGAACTACAACATCGCAAGCACGCTTCCCGCAAACGTGGAGGCCGAACGTTCCATCCTTGGCGCCATCCTTCTCGATAATTTTTCTTACAACGAAGCCGCCGAACACCTTCATCCCGAAGACTTCTCGCTCGACTCTCATCGCCGTATTTACTCGCGAATGGTGGAGCTTGCGGAATCCTCGCGCCCCATCGACATGATCACGTTGGTCGAGGAGCTCGACCGATGCAAGGAGCTGGAATCGATTGGTGATGTCGGTTATATCTCAAGTTTGGTCGACGGGGTTCCCGATCGGCCGAGCATTGAGCACTATATTAAGATCGTCCGCGATAAAGCTTTACTGCGTGGATTGATTCACGCCGCGAATGCAGCGATCTCGCGGGCTTCCGATCAAGGAGATGCCGCCGAAGAGATTCTCAACGACGCTGAAGCTGCGATCTTTCAGCTCTCCGAAAAGCGCATAGGGCGCGGCTTCTTGGGCATTACTGAAATCGTCAAAGAATCTTTCGGATCGATTGATGCCCTGCTCCAGCGTGGCCAGCGTATTACGGGCATCGAGACGCACTATGCGGACCTTGACGAAAAAACCAGCGGGTTGCAACGCTCGGACTTGATCATCATCGCGGGAAGGCCTTCAATGGGCAAAACTTCTTTCGCGATGAATATTGCCGAGAATGCCGCCATCGAAGACAAGCGGATCGTCGGCGTGTTTTCGCTGGAAATGTCGAAAGAGGCATTGCTGCAACGCATGTTGTGTTCCGTAGCGCGAGTCGATGCGCATAAATTCCGCACTGGATCGCTCTGGCAGGACGATACCCGAAAGATTACTCACGCGCTTGAGAAGCTGACGCAGGCTCCAATATTTATCGATGACACACCAGGCATCGCCCTGAGCGAAATGCGCGCCAAGGCAAGACGACTGCAACAGTCGCAAGGCGGGCTGGATCTGATCATTGTCGATTACTTGCAGCTGATGTCGGGTGGATCGCGGCGGTATGAAAACCGAACCCAGGAAGTCTCGGCAGTTTCGCGTGGTCTAAAGGCACTCGCCAAAGAGTTGAAGGTCCCGGTAGTTGCACTCTCGCAGCTCAGCCGCGCACCCGAAAGCCGGGGAGCCGGCGATCACCGCCCGCAACTTGCGGATCTACGTGAATCTGGCTCAATTGAACAGGACGCCGATGTTGTGGCCTTTATCTTTCGAGAAGAGGTTTATAAGCCCGACGATCCGGCGCTCGATGGGGTGGCGGAAGTCATTATCCGCAAACAGCGAAACGGTCCAACCGGTACCGTTAAAATGGCATTCTTGAAAAACTGCACGCGCTTTGAATCCATGGCAAACGGCGGAATGATGGATGACGAATAAATCCTGCCCTAGCGTGTGATAACCAGCCCTTACCTTGTGGAAAACCCTGTGGAAGTGAAGATTGGGCGATAAAACCAAAGAAAATGAACTCTTCGCTGTTTAGCAGTCAAATCCTTAAAAGCAAAACAAGTTATTTAAAACAATAGAGTTAAATGCAACAGATAGAATTAAGCAGGAGAGGCGATATGGAATGTGAATTTCTTGTAACTCTTGAGATTTGCACATCCAGAGAGGCATGTACTTCCGATCTAAGGTCCTCATCGGGGTGTTTAAAAGTTAGTAAAAGTGAAATGGGTCCATATTCCTTGGCAGTAACGGCCCCGAGGCTCCTTGTGGATTGTAGCTACATATAGATGCTGGTTAGCTGCTGCTTTCCCCGACCTTCAACACAGCGAGGAATGCTTCTTGCGGGATGTCCACGCGACCAATGCGCTTCATGCGCTTTTTGCCTTCTTTTTGCTTTTCCAGCAGCTTACGTTTTCGTGAGATATCGCCGCCGTAGCATTTGGCGATGACATTCTTGCGAATGGCATGAACGGTTTCGCGGGAGATAATTTTCGATCCAATGGACGCTTGGATTGCCACTTCGAACATTTGCCTCGGAATCAGCTCTCGCATTTTGGAAACCAGGGCTTTGCCGCGTTCATAAGCGAAGTCACGATGGACAATAACCGATAGCGCATCCACGGATTCGCCGGCAACCAGGATGTCCATTTTCACCATGGGCGATTCCCAATAGTCGGCGAGATGGTAGTCGAGCGAAGCATATCCGCGAGAGACGGATTTCAGGCGATCATAGAAATCGAGGACGATCTCATTCAGTGGCAGTTCGTAATGCAACATTACGCGGGATGAACTTACGTATTCGAATGTCTTCTGCTTGCCGCGCTTTTCTTCCACGAGAGCCAGTATTCCGCCAACGTATTCTTCATTGGTGAGAATCGTCGCAAGAATAACTGGCTCCTGAATTTTGGCGATTTCACTCGGATCGGGCCAGCGCGAAGGATTGTCGACTTCGATCAAGTTCCCATCTGTCATTGTGATCTTGTAGCGTACGCCGGGTGCCGTGGTGATCAGCTCGAGCCCGAATTCGCGCTCCAGCCGCTCTTGAATAATTTCCATGTGAAGCAGGCCGAGAAAGCCGCAACGGAAACCGAAGCCTAATGCGACAGAGCTTTCGGGTTCAAAGAAGAACGACGAATCATTGAGCCGAAGTTTTTCCAAAGCTTCGCGTAATTGTGTGTGTTGGTGCGCGTCCACGGTGTAGAGCCCGGCGAAGACCATGGGCTTGATCTCTTCGAAACCAGGAAGCGGTTCGGGTGCGGGATTACCTTCTTCAGTAATCGTGTCGCCAATCTTCGTATCGGCAACATTCTTTATGTTGGCGATCAGAAAGCCGACTTCACCAGCTCGGAGTTCGCCTATTTCCACTGGCTTGGGAGTAAGTACGCCGAGCGTTTCGACATCAAAGACACGTCCATTCGACCATAGCCGGATTTTCTGTCCTTTGCGCAGAGTGCCCTGAAACACGCGCGTCAACACGATTACTCCGCGATAGGGATCGAACCAGGAGTCGAAAAGCAGCGCCTGGAGCGGCTTCTCGGGATCGCCCTTGGGTGGCGGGACTTTTTTGACAATGGCTTCAAGAACGTCCACCACACCTTGTCCAGTCTTGGCGCTGATCGGAACGGCGTCGCTGGCATCGAGACCGACCGCGCCTTCGATCATTTCTTTGGTGCGAGCAATGTCCGCGCTGGGCAGGTCGATCTTATTGATGACCGGAATAATTTCGAGGCCATGATTAATAGCCAAATAAGAATTCGCAAGCGTTTGAGCTTCAACACCCTGAGAAGCGTCTACAACCAGCAACGCTCCTTCACAAGCCGCAAGCGAACGGGAGACTTCATAAGAAAAATCCACGTGACCGGGCGTGTCGATCAAGTTGAGCTGATAAGTTTGACCGTCTTTCGCCGTGTACATCATCCGCACGGCATGGGCCTTGATAGTGATACCGCGTTCCCGTTCCAGGTCCATCGAGTCGAGCACCTGTGCCTGCATTTCGCGGGCAGTTAGCGATCCGGTAATTTCCAGCAGGCGGTCGGCAAGCGTGGATTTCCCATGATCGATGTGCGCGATGATGGCAAAATTTCGGAGAAAAGCGGCGTCCATAGCTGATGCAGTCAATGTTTTGATTCTAACAGGCGGATTGGAACACAGTTTTAAGTTGCTAGTTGTGAGTTTCGAAGTTGCTGAGTTAGGCACGCTAATATATCGGAATGAGTGACGCTCCATTTATTGCTATCGATCATGTCCAACTGGCCATGCCTTCGGGCCAAGAGGGAATCGCGCGTCGCTTTTATCGGGATCTATTAGGGATGGCAGAAATCCAAAAGCCACTAGAACTCGCGAAACGCGGTGGCTGTTGGTTTGAAAGTGGCAGTGTACAAATTCATCTTGGAGTGGAGAAGGATTTTCGTCCAGCAAAGAAAGCGCATCCGGCTTTACGGTGTCGCAATTATCCAGCACTAACGGAACATTTGCGGAGCAATGGTTGTGAAGTCCATGAAGTCGTCGACATTCCCGGAGTGCTTCGCTGCTACATTCACGATCCTTTTGGTAATCGCATTGAGCTAATCGGATAGTCGACAGGTTTCACTTCGGTAAAATCAAAGCCATGCTCGTTCTCGCTTCATCGTCCCCCCGCCGTCAGGAACTACTGCGCAATGCCGGTTTTGAATTCACAGTGCAACCAGCGAACATTCCCGAAGAGTTGCAGGAGGGGGAGCGACCGAATGCCTTTGCGGAGCGGCTTGCTCGAGAAAAAGCGCAAACAGTTTTTCAGAAGCGCCCTAATGACACTATTCTCGGTGCGGACACAATCGTGAACGTCGAGGGCGAAATTCTCGGAAAACCTCGCGACAATGCTGACGCTCAACGCATGTTGAAGCTGCTCTCCGGACGCACTCATCAGGTCACAACTGGCGTCTGCCTTATAGGAGCTGGATTTTGTGATGCACGCTCTGAAACCACATCGGTCCAAATGATCCCGTTTTCCGCTAAGGAGATCGCTTCCTATGTTGCGACCGGCGAGTGCCTCGACAAAGCCGGGGCTTATCCGATTCAAGGATTTGCCTCGCGTTGGATTTCCCGCATTGAAGGAGATTATTTCAACGTGGTGGGGCTGCCGGTGTCGCTGGTTTACCGGATGCTGCGTGAGCACGGTGCGGTTTAGCTTTCTTGTCATTGTCGGGAGCCGTCGAAGAGGGCGCTTGCGGCTCGGCCTGGGGAGTTATTTCATTCGGGGCCGCAGCTACAAGTTTGCGAATCAGCGCTGTCGATAGATTCGCCGTGAGTTCGGTGCGGTCCTTTTTCTGTTCCACCTTGACGCCCTCAAAGAACTGTTTCACGTCAGGATCAGGCCCTTGTTGTCCGACCGAAATTTCTGCCGCACGAAAAATCGTAAGAAACGTGCTCAGTTGTTCGGTCAGATGCTGGGCAGCATCATCGCTGCCTGTAAATGCTTCGGCGCGAAAGTGAATTGCTCCAAAATAGCGCACCGAAGCGACAATCACTGCCGGCTTGGCAAATAAGAAAGACAAATCGAATGGCGAAAGTTTGGACGCGGAACTTCCCGCCTGACTCGAAAGCGCATTTTCGGAAGCCGCATTGGCCTTGAAAATTCCCCAAACCAGACTCGCTAGGGGAACACGCTTGTAATACTGACGCAACAGAGCTGGGCCTCCAAAGGGAGAAGCCAGTTTGCGGGAGCGATCCACAATTCCGTGAATCACTTGCGGGTCATTGTGGTTCGACACTGCAACCATGTCCACACTCAGGATCGCAACCCGGACGGTGCGTCCGTCGAGGGGAATGTTGTAAATATCAGTCGAGCGGTAACTTTCAGTTGAGTTCGAAAGTTTGTGCAAATACGCCCGCAGACGTTCGCCATCGATTTTTCCGACGAATACCTCGGAAAAGCGCGGCTCCGCAGTCGCTCCATTCTTGGCGCCGTCTCCGCTGTAGTGAACAGCAAAAGCTGCTTTATCCAAGTCGCGTTCGAACTGGAATCCGGTTTCTTGAACGAATTGTTCGTACTCGGCGTCGTGAGGAACATTGGGCAGCGGGCCGGTGATGTCGGCGCGGCGCATCCATTGAAGATTTATGTAGAAGAAGCCATCCGCTCCGGGAAGCAATCGAGCCGGTTCAGGAGGAGCGTGTTTGCGCAGCACAACCGCGAGCGCGACGGCTGCAATGACCAGCAGCACACCAAAGAAAACAGGGAGGCGGCGTTTTATGCGCATTGAAGGCTGACTGCCTGCGGCAATGCAGCTCAAAACTCAGATTTGCCGGTCAGCAGCCAGGGAACAACAATCATAGCATTTCCTAACCTTGGTCCATCCGCTGAGTTTGCGTACTCGTAAGATTTGCAAAACAGATCGGAGTTACACTTGTTGATGACGCTTTGGTTTGAGTAAAATGACTCGCAATCAAATCGGCATCACCGTCGGCGGCTCGGGATTCTTCATCTGCGCCGGCGTATTTGTGTTTTCGCTGCTCCAGCAACTCGCTTATGTTGAAGTGGTTTCTTGCTTGGCAGCTTGGGGACAGCTTTTCATTGCAAGCGCGCCGATCTTGGAAGCCTTGGACAATGAGCAGGTGAAATCTGTGATTCCGAGCATCATCGGTGCTGCTCTGACCGTGTCGGTGCTGGTTTTCTACGCGCTTTCCTATTATTTTTCGGGTCATTTCGCCGGAGCCTAATCTCCACCAAACTTTGGGCGTTGCACGCCCGATATCGTTATGGTAACTTTAAATCTTGTCCCGGACATCAGTATGGGATCAGAGGGGCACTTGTGCCTGAAAAGGTCACTGCCTAACTGCTGGCGTAGCTCAGCTGGTAGAGCATCTGATTTGTAATCAGAGGGTCGGGGGTTCAAATCCCTCCGTCAGCTCCAAGATCGCAAAGAGATTCAGAACAAAGATCGAAATTGATAGACGAGTTCCGGAACGCAGAATATTTGAACGCGGCGCGGCGTCGTAACAGATAAATCCAACAGCACTCCATAGGGAACTTTCCAAATGTGGTGTTCGCGTGCGAGAGGCTTTCGTACGCACTTCTGTTCTTCCATTTTTAAAGCTCGCGGCTAGTGCGATTCTGCGCGTCCACGCGGTAAGCCGGCAGTAGCCGGACCAATGAGTGGGAGCCGAAATTCGGCTTACTGCACAGGTGGGTGAGTGGTTAAAGCCAGCAGACTGTAAATCTGCCCCTCTCAAGAGGTACGAAGGTTCGAATCCTTCCCTGTGCACCAGAGACTAAAGTGAATCGTTTGTATATTTCGCTGGGCGTGTTCGTGGCCTTGGGAATTCTGGCTTGGATGACCATCAGCGATCAGCGTATTCGGCTTGTGACGCTGGCTATCTTAGGAATGTTCGCGGTGAAAACCTGGGTGCGACGCAAGGACACAATGCACTCTGATAGCGACAGCGAGCAGTGAGTGGTTGGGCCGATGTAGCTCAGTTGGGATGTAGCTTAATAAAAGGGCATTCCCTTGGTAAGACGTTGCAGCAGCGAAGTGTTGCTGCAACACAAAAAGAGGCCGTCACCAGTTCTGGTTTTTGATCCTGGTCATCGGCTCCAGAGTTTGTTGTTGAAGTGGTTGGGCCGATGTAGCTCAGTTGGTAGAGCACTCCCTTGGTAAGGGAGAGGTCACCAGTTCAATCCTGGTCATCGGCTCCAGAGATTTGAGCGAGAGAGTTTGTCTGAGTGGAAATCGGCGGCCAGCTTGTTTTGCTGAGAGCTGACGGCTGATAGCTGATGGCTGGTTATAAGCGGGAGTAACTCAGTGGTAGAGTCACAGCCTTCCAAGCTGTTGGTCGCGGGTTCGATCCCCGTCTCCCGCTCCAGAATTTTAATGCAAGGTCTGTGGAAATGATTTTCGAGAAGGCCGAGATCAAAGTTGAGCGGCAAAAGGAATTCGACGAACTGAAGAACGCAATCGAGCGCGCCTTCGCTGCGGATAAAGTTGAGCGGTTCCTGAATCGTATGCAGAGCATGGATGTCCGCGTACGGGATCTTGAGTCGGCGCTGGCCAAGGGAATCCTCGAATATGCGAATGGAGTAAAGCCGGCGATCATTTGCCGGGCCCAGTATGAAGCGTTAACGACATCCGATCAGGCGCAGATGCGGGAATTTTATCTGTCGAAGATAGAGGAGCTTGATCCGGCGTTGCGGACAAAGTTTAAGAAGCTGTATCAGTACTACTAAGAATTTATTTACACGAGGGAAGGTACGGAGAACTAGATGGCGAAAGAGAAATTTGATCGCAATAAGCCGCACGTGAACGTAGGGACGATTGGTCACATCGATCATGGCAAGACCACGTTGACGGCGGCGATCACGAAGGTATTGTCGAAGCACAACCCGAAGATTCAGTTCCGCAGTTTTGACTCGATCGATAACGCTCCGGAAGAGAAAGCCCGCGGCATCACCATCGCCACGGCGCACGTCGAGTACGAGACGGCGAACCGGCACTATGCGCACGTCGATTGCCCCGGCCACGCCGACTACATCAAGAACATGATCACGGGCGCGGCGCAGATGGATGGCGGCATACTCGTGGTGGCAGCGACCGATGGTCCGATGCCGCAAACCCGCGAGCACGTGCTGCTGGCGCGGCAGGTGGGTGTGCCGTATCTTGTGGTGGCTTTGAACAAGTGCGATGCAGTCGATGATCCCGAATTGCTCGAGCTGGTTGAACTTGAAGTACGTGAGTTGCTCAAGAGCTATCAGTTCCCGGGAGACGATGTTCCGGTAGTCAAGCTGTCGGCGCTGGGCGCATTGAACGGCGAAGCCAAGTGGGAAAAGCAAGTCGATGAGCTGATGGAAGCGGTGGACAAGTATATTCCGCAGCCAGCACGCGAGCTCGACAAGCCTTTCCTGATGCCGATCGAAGATATCTTCTCGATCTCGGGGCGCGGCACGGTGGTGACCGGACGCATCGAACGCGGCAAGGTGAAAGTCGGCGAGGAAGTAGAAATTGTTGGCTTCCGCGACACGCGCAAGACGGTAGTGACGGGCGTTGAGATGTTTAAGAAGCAGCTCGACGAAGGCATGGCGGGCGACAACGCCGGGCTTCTTCTTCGCGGTATCGCGAAAGAAGATGTGGAGCGCGGCATGGTGCTGGCCAAGGGTGGATCGATTACCCCGCACACCAAGTTCAAGGCGGAAGTTTACATCCTGACCAAGGAAGAAGGTGGACGGCATACGCCATTCTTTAAGGGATACCGTCCGCAGTTCTACTTGCGCACGACGGACGTGACGGGCGTGGCCGAGTTGCCGGCGGGCACGGAGATGGTAATGCCGGGAGATAACGTGAGTCTGGTGATCGAGCTGATCACGCCGGTGGCGATGGAGAAGGGATTGCGGTTTGCGATCCGCGAAGGCGGCCACACGGTGGGAGCAGGAACGATTAGCGAGATTGTGACATAG
>Ga0070741_10003532_pt1 | contig 38662 bp, 43 predicted proteins | sample Coa_R1_4_FD_66440 | JGI IMG/M metagenome (GOLD analysis project Ga0070741, IMG submission 66440) | Surface soil microbial communities from Centralia Pennsylvania, which are recovering from an underground coalmine fire - Coalmine... | ecosystem: Environmental > Terrestrial > Soil > Unclassified ... | reverse complement strand
CGCGGAAAACACAAAGCGGGAGACGGGGCTCGAACCCGCGACCCTCAGCTTGGGAAGCTGATGCTCTACCAACTGAGCTACTCCCGCGGGTCGCGGCGATTGTAGCCCGGCCATAATGGAGCGGAGACAACGCGAAAGGGAGAGATCCATGAGCACCGAGCTGCACGAGACCGCCCGCGCGCTCGTCGCCGAGGGAAAGGGAATCCTCGCCGCGGACGAGAGCACGGGAACGATCAAGAAGCGCTTCGACGCGATCGACGTCGAGTCCACCGAGGAGAACCGACGCGCCTACCGCAACCTCCTCTTCACGACGCCCGGCGCCGAGGAGTACATCAGCGGCGTCATCCTCTATGACGAGACGATTCGCCAGAGCGCCGACGACGGAACGCCGTTCCCCGAGCTGCTCGCGTCGAAGGGGATCATCCCGGGGATCAAGGTCGACGCCGGCGCGAAGCCGCTCGCGCTCGCCGAGGGCGAGACGGTCACGGAGGGGCTCGACGGGCTACGCGCCAGGCTCGAGGAGTACCGCGGGCTCGGCGCGCGCTTCGCGAAGTGGCGCGCGACGTACTCGATCAGCGACACGCTTCCCAGCGAGTACTGCATCTGGACGAACGCCCACGCGCTCGCGCGGTACGCGGCGCTCTGCCAGGAGGCGGGAATCGTCCCGATCGTCGAGCCGGAGGTGCTGCAGGACGGCACGCACACGATCGAGCGCAGCGGCTTCGTCACTTCCCGCGTCCTCGCCGCCGTCTACACGGAGCTGTTCGACCAGCGCGTCGATCTCGCCGGGACGCTGCTCAAGCCGAACATGGTGCTCTCCGGCTACGAGGCAAGCGACCGGGCCGGGGTCGAGGAGGTCGCCGACGCGACGCTGCACTGCTTCTACAAGCACGTCCCCGCCGCGGTGCCCGGGATCGTCTTCCTCTCCGGCGGCCAGTCCGACGAGGACGCGACCGCGCATCTCAACGCGATGAACGCGAGCGGGCCGCACCCGTGGCAGCTGTCCTTCTCCTACGGACGCGCGCTCCAGGCGCCGGCGCTCAAGGCGTGGGGCGGCAAGGCGGAGAACGTCGAAGCCGGCCAGCGCGCCTACTACCACCGCGCGAAGATGAACTCGGCCGCCCGCACGGGCGCGTACGCGCCGGCGATGGAAGGGGACCTTGCCGCGGTCTAGCGCGGCGGCTTCGCAACACCTTCCTCACGTAACCGTCATGCGCAGGCGGCCGGAAGCCGCCTGTGCAGCGGTTTCCTAGTTGGCGACGCCACGCCACGCCTAGTGGCGACGCCACGCCACGCCACGCTCTACGTGTACTCGAACCCTGTGAGCGCCGAGAGCTTCGCCAGCGACTGCTGAGCGACGACGCGGCGCACCGTTCCCGAGCGCGAGCGCATAACGATCGAGTCGGTGATCGCTCCTCCGGGGGTGTACTGGACGCCCTGGAGGAGTGAGCCGCTCGTCACTCCCGTCGCCGCGACGAAGACGTCCTCGCCGGAGACGAGGTCGTTCGTGTGGAGGACGCGTGCCGGATCGAGCCCGGCCTCGAGCAGCCGCCGCCGCTCATCGTCGTTCCGCGGCCACAACCGAGCTTGGATGCCGCCGCCGACGCACTTGAGCGCAGCGGCCGAGATGACTCCCTCCGGCGTGCCGCCGATCCCGTAGAGCACGTCGACGCTCGTCCCCGGCTGGGCGGCCGCGATCGACGGCGCTACGTCGCCGTCGCGGATCAGGCGAACGCGTGCGCCAGCCTCCCGCAGCTCGGCAACGAGCTCGTCGTGGCGGTCGCGCTCGAGGACGACGACGTCGACCTCCCGCGGCGTCTTGCCGAGGGCCTCCGCGACCGCGTTGACGTTCTCGGTCGGGCTCTTCTCGATGTCGATCGCGTCGATCGCGGCCGGCCCGACGGCGATCTTCTCCATGTACAGCGCCGCGCCGGGGAAGAGCATCGTGCCGCGCTCCGCGACCGCCATCACCGAGATCGCGTTCGGCTGCCCGAGTGCCGTGAGCCGCGTCCCTTCGAGCGGATCGACCGCGACGTCGAGCTCCGCGCCCTCGCCGTTGCCGACCTCCTCGCCGTTGTAGAGCATCGGCGCCTCGTCCTTCTCCCCCTCACCGATCACGACGACGCCTCGCATGGAGACTCCGTCGAGGACGTACCGCATCGCGTCGACGGCGGCCTGGTCGGCGCTCTCCTTCTCGCCGCGCCCGATCCAGCGGGCTGCGGCCATCGCGCCCGCCTCGGTGACGCGGACGAGCTCGAGGGCGATGTTGCGGTCGGGGGCTGTGCGCGCGCTCACCGTTACATCCTTTCAGGCGCCTCGACTCCGACGAGATCGAGACAGCGCCAGATCACCGTCCGCGTCGCGCGGCAGAGGCCGAGGCGGAACGATTCCCGGTCGCTCTCGAGAACCCGGTGCTCGTGGTAGAAGCGGTGGAAGTCGTCGGCGACGCGGATCGCGTAGGCGGGAACGATCTGCGGCCCGCGCTTGGCGAGCGCATCTGCGACGACGGCCGGCAACTCGGCGAGCCGCTTGATCAGCTCCTTCTCCTCGGGCGCCAACGAGCCACTTAGTGACAAGTTGTCACTAGCGTTGTCAGGAGCGTTGCGGAGGATGCCGCCGATCCGCGCGTGGGCGTACTGGACGTAGTAGACGGGATTCTTCTGCGAGCGCTCCGCGGCGAGGTCGACGTCGATGTCGATCGCCTGGTCGGGGCCGCGGTTGACGAGATACCAGCGGGCGGCGTCGACGCCGATCTCGTCGAGGAACTCGTCGAGGAAGACGACGTCGCCGCGACGCTTCGACATCTTCGCCTGCTCGCCGCCTCGCGTCAGGTGCACCGGCTGGTAGAGGAGCACCTCGACGCGGGCCGGGTCGTAGCCGAGCATCCGCGCGACGGCGGCGTACCAGTTGCGCGTGCCGTGGTGGTCGGCGCCGAGCACGTAGATCGCCCGGTCGAAGCCTCGCTCGAGCTTGTCGACGAGATACGGCACGTCGGCTGCGCGGTACGTCGGCGAGCGGTCCTCGGAGCGGAGCAGGACGCGATCCTCCTCGTCCCCGTACGCCGACGAGCGCGCCCACAACGCGCCGTCCTTCTCGTACGTGTCGAGCTTCGGCAGCAGCTCGGGCAGCCGCTCCTCGACGACGCTCTGCTTCGCCCACGAGTCGAAGTGGATGCGGAACCGCTCGAGCGTCGTCTCGATCGACTCGAGCATCGCGGGGACAGGGTCGCCTTCGGTTGCGGCGAGGTCGCGGACGTAGTCGCCGTGGTAACCGTCCCCCGGGATCGGCTCGCCGGTGCGCACCGCTTCGACCGAGGCCCGGAAGCGCTCCATCTGCCCGCCGGAGTCGTTGTAGTAGTACTCGCGCTCGACGGCGTGGCCCGCGAGCTCGAGGACCCGCGCGACCGAGTCTCCGTATGCACCGTTGCGGGCGTGCGAGACGAGGATCGGCCCGGTCGGGTTGGCGGACACCATCTCCACCTGGACGCGCTCGCGCGCCTCGGCGCTCCCGCTTCCGTACGAGTCCCCCGCCGCGAGGATCTCGCCGAGCGCGGCCGCGAACCACTCGTCGCGGAGGAAGAGGTTGACGAAGCCGGGGCCCGCGACCTCCGCCCGCTCGACCGCCGCGAGGCCCGCGGCCGCGGCCGCGATCTCCGCCGCGAGCTCGCGCGGCGGCCGCCGGCGCGACCCGGCGAGCTGGAGCGCGACGTTCGTCGCGTAGTCGCCGTGCTCCGCCTCGCTCGGCCGCTCGAGCGCGATCTCGGCACCCACGGAGGAGCCGAGCTCGCCGGCGAGGGTTCTGACGGGATCAGCGGACAACGATCTCGCCCGGGGAGAAGAGATCCTCGAGCCGGCCGATCTCGTCCGGCGAGCCGACCCCGATCAGCACGTCTCCCGCCTCGATCGGCGTGTCGGGCTCGGGAGTCGTGTCGAACGTCCCGTCCGGCTTGCGCAGCGCGACGACGATCGCGCCCGTCTCGTGCCGGATCCGCAGCTCGCGGATCGTCCGGCCGGCGGCGGCGCACGTCGGATGGACCTCGATCTCCGCCAGCTGCAGGTCGGGCCCCGTCGCCGTCGTGACGACGTCGAGGAACTCCGTCACCTGCGGCTTGAGGACGAGATTCGCCATCACCGCTCCCGCCGCTGTGTACGGGAGCACGACGCGGTTCGCGCCCGCGACCTTGAGCTTCCGCTCGGCGTCGGCGTCGCTCGCGCGGGCGACGATGATCAACTCCGGCTGCGTCGAGCGCGCCGAGAGCGTCACGTAGAGGTTGTCGGCATCGCTGTCGGAGGCGGCGACGAGCCCGCGCGCGCGAGAGAGCCCGGCCCGCTCGAGATCCTCGTCCTCGGTCGCGTCCCCCTCGACGAGCAGCTCGTCGCGGTCCTTCGCCGCGGCGACCGCAGCCTCGTGGAAGTCGAGCACGACATACCGGACGCCGGCCGCCCGGAACTCCTCGGCCACGCGCCGCCCGACCCGGCCGTAGCCGCAGATGATGTAGTGGTCGCTCAGGTGCTCGATGGTGCGCTGCCTCCGTCTGTCGGCGAGGGCGCCGGTGAGGACGCCGCCCGCGATCGCCTCGACGATAACCGCGCCCGCGTAGGCGATGATCGTCAACCCGGCGAAGACGAGCACGATCGACAGCACCCGCGCGCCGTCGCTCGGCGGCACCGTGTCGAGGCCCGCCAGCGTCACGGTCATCACCGTCCGGTACAGCGCCTGGAACCAGGCCTCGCCGAGGATCGCGCTGAAGCCGAGCGTGCCGCCGGCGAGCGTGACGACGACGGCGCCGAGCAGGAGGCCTGCCTGGCGGAGACGGGTGTGCGCGGGCACGGCCGTAGTATGTGCGCGTGGACGACGCCGACGAGCTCGGCCTGCCGGAGCCGGAGCCCGGCGAGCGGCGGCTGAACATCCAGATGCCGACCGAGCTGGTCGGCGGCGTCTACTCGAACTTCGCCAACGTCAGCTTCTCGCAGTACGAGTTCACGCTCACCTTCATGCGTGTCGAGCACGAGGTCGAGGAGGGCGACGTCCCGGGCACGGTCGTCGCGCGCGTCAACGTCTCGCCTCGCTTCGTGCCCGAGCTGGTCGCGGCGCTGCAGGACTCGTGGTCGAAATACGTCACGCGCGAGGGGATCCGGAACCTGCCGGAGGCGCCGGGCCACCCCGAGCCTTCGGACGGCTGATTCTCGCCTTCGCGCCGTCCTACGCCGTCCTCTGCGCCGTGCAGGCTGCGACCGCGGCCGCGCCGGCGCGTCTCGCGGAGCGGCACGGACGGAGTGCCGTCGGCCTGCTCGTGCCGGTCGGCTTGCTCGCACTCGGCGTCCTGATCCTCGATTTCGTCTCCGGCGGGCCGCGCGCGCTCGCCCTCCTCGCGACGTTCGGGACGCCGGTGCTCGCCGCGGCCGGCGGCGTCTTCCGCGGCAGCCGGACGTGGTGGCTCCGGATTCCCGTCGCCGCCGGGCTCTGGGTCGTCGCGTGGCTCGCGCACGGGCTCGTCCGGGACGCGGCGGGGGTCGCGCTCATCGCGATGGCGTGCCTCGCCGCCGCCTCGGCGGCCGCGGCTGTGGCGCCGGCGTGGTCGATTCGCGCGGGTCTCGTCGCGCTCGCCGCTCTCGACGTCGTCCTCGTCTGGGGAACGACGGGCGTGACCCACGCGACGACCACCCTCGAGCACGTCACCCTCCCCCACGCCGCCGGCTCGGCGCTGCCCGGCCTGCAGCAGGCGACGTTCGGCTCGGCGCTGATGGGCTGGCTCGACCTCCTCGCCCCCGCGCTGCTCGGCGTCGTCGCCGCCGGGAGGACGAAGCTCGGCGCCGCCGCGGCCACCGGTCTCGCCGCCGGCCTGTGGGGACTCCTCTTCTTCACGACCTCCGAGGTCGCCGCGACCGTGCCCGTTCTCGCAGGACTAGCCTTCGCGGCCGCTCATGCGCGTCGCCGTCGTCTCTGACATCCACTCGAACCTCGCCGCGCTCGAGGCCGTTCTCGCGGCGATCGACGCCGACGCGCCCGACGAGCTGTGGTGCCTCGGCGATCTCGTCGGCTACGGGCCGCGTCCGAACGAGTGCTGTGCGGCAATCGCCGAGCGAGCCGGCGTCTGCCTCGCCGGCAACCACGACCTCGCGGTCCGGGGTGAGATCGAGCTCGAGGAGTTCCACGGGGATGCCGCGCTCGCCGCACGCTGGAACCGGGAGCGGCTGACGCCGGAGTCCCAGGCGATCCTCGACGCCCTCGAGCCGCGGGGATCGGCGCACGGCGTCGCGCTGTACCACGGCAGCGCCCGCGACCCGGTGTGGGAGTACGTCCTCTCCGACGAGGCGGCGGTCGCGACGCTCGCGCTCGCCGACTCGCCGCTCGTCCTCGTCGGGCACAGCCACGTCGCGCTACGGATCGTCGTCTCCGGGGACGAGCTCGACGGCGGCCTCGCGCCGGCCGGGACCGAGCTCGAGCTCGGCGGCCTCCGTGCGCTCCTCAACCCCGGCTCGGTCGGCCAGCCGCGCGACGGCGACCCGCGCGCCGCGTATCTCCTCCTCGAGCTCGAGAAGCAGCGGGCGGAGTTCCGCCGCGTCGAGTACGACATCGCGCGGACGCAGCGGGAGATGCGGGACGCGGGCCTGCCGGAGCTCCTCGCGGCACGGCTCGAGCTCGGCCAGTAGGCCGGCGCCGCGCTACGCCGAGACGGGAAGCAGCGGCGGGGGGAGCACCGAGACGGGCGCGGAGACCGCCGCCGGAGCGGCCGGAGCCGCGACTGCCGGCGCCGCCGGCTCGTGCAGCTCGATGCCCTCGCGGGCGAGCGCGAGCTGCACGTCCTCCCGCGCTTTCCAGATCCGCCACTTGACGGTGGACAGCGTCACCTCGAGCGAGTCGGCGATCTCGTGGTACGAGAGGCCGACGACGTCGCGCAGCAGAAGCGCCATCTTGAGATCGACGCTGAGGTGCTCGACGGCGCGCCAGACCGCGTCGATCGTCTCGAGCCGCTCGAGCGGCGCGTCGACCACCTCGAGCGGCGGGATGTCCTCGAGATCGACGACGGCGCGCGGCCGCCGCTCCGTCGCCCGCAGCTCGTCGAGGACGCGGTTCTTCGTCACCTGGAAGAGCCACGTCGTGAACTTCGAGCGCGAGTTGAAGCGGGCGAGTCCCTGGAAGACGCGGAGGAAGACCTCCTGCGTCAGGTCCTCGGCGAGCGAGCGGTCGCCGACCATCCGCAGGACGTAGTTGAAGACCGGCACCTGGTATGAGCGCACGATGATGGAGAAGGCGCGCTCATCGCCTCGCTGCGCCTTCCGCAGGACGCCGTCATCAGGCTGGGGCAGCGACAAGGTGTCGCATTATAGACCTCTTTTTCAGAAGTTTTCGACGATTTTCCCGCCGGTCATCTGCGGCGACGGCTCGAGACCGAGCAGCGAGAGCAGGGTCGGGGCGACATCGGACAGCTCGCCGTCCCGCAACCGGGCTCCCGGAGCGGTGAGGATCACCGGCACGGGATTGGTCGTGTGAGCCGTGTGCGGGCTCTTTCCGTCGTCCTGCAGGAGCTTCTCCGCGTTGCCGTGGTCGGCGATCACGAGGCAGACGCCGCCGGCCCGGCCGACCGCGTCGACGACCCGCCCGAGGCAGGAATCCGTCGTCTCGACCGCCTTGACAACGGCCGGGACGACGCCCGTGTGGCCGACCATGTCGGGGTTCGCGAAGTTGACGACGACGAAGCCGAGCCCGCCCGCGTCGATCGCGGCGACGACCTTGTCCGCCACCTCCTCGGCGGACATCTCGGGCTTCTTGTCGTAGCTCGGGACGTCGCGCGGCGAGTCGACGAGGATCCGCTCCTCCGCGCCGAACGGCTCCTCGCGCCCACCGTCGAGGAAGTACGTCACGTGCGCGTACTTCTCGGTCTCGGCGGCATGGAGCTGGCGGATCCCGTGCTCGCTCAACACCTCGGCGAGCGTGCCCTCGACGACGTGCTCGGGGAAGGCGACCGGGAACGCGAAGTCGTCGCGGTAGCGCGTCAGCGTCGTGAGGTCGACGCCGAGCTCGGCGAGCTTCTCGGAGAGCTGCCGGGCGCGATCGGGCCGGAAGTTGAAGAAGATCGCCGTGTCCTTCTCCGGGTCGAGGCGCGGCCGTCCGTCGATCACGACCGGCTCGATGAACTCGTCCGTGACGCCGCGGTCGTAGCTCGCCTGGACGGCGGCGATCGGGTCGGCGGCGTGCTCCCCCTCCCCGTCGACGATCGCGCGGAGCGCCCGCTCGGTGCGGTCCCAGCGCTTGTCGCGGTCCATCGCCCAGTAGCGGCCGGCGACGGTCGCGATCCGCTCGACCGGCAGCTCGGCGAGGTCGTGTACCGCGGAGGTCGGCTCGACGTCGCGCCCGTCCGTGAAGGCGTGGATCCAGGCCTTCTCCGGCGCGAACTCGAGCAGCGCCTTGAGGTGGTCGATGTGGGAGTGGACGCCGCCGTGCGAGACGAGCCCGAGCAGGTGGACGTTCTCGCCGCGCTCGAACGCGCTGCGCAGGGCCTCGTTCTCGAGCAGCTCGCCGCTCTCGACGGCCCTGTTCACGCGGACGAGGTCCTGGAAGAGGATGCGGCCGGAGCCGATCGTGAGGTGGCCGACCTCGGAGTTGCCCATCTGCCCGTCCGGCAGGCCGACGGCCGCGCCGGAGGCGCTCAGCTGCGCGTGCGGGCACTCGCGCCAGAGCCGGTCGAAGACGGGCGTGTCGGCGAGCTCGACGGCGTTGCCGGGGCCGGGCGGCGCGATCCCCCAGCCGTCGAGGATGATCAGCGCTACGAGCGGGAAGCTGCGGCTTGGCATATCGCGCGGAAGGAGTCGACGTCGAGGGAGGCGCCGCCGACGAGCGCGCCGCCGACGTCCGGCTGCTCGAACAGGCCCGCGGCGTTGTCGGGCTTGACCGAGCCGCCATAGAGGACGGGGACGTCGAGGAGCGACTTGATGAACGCGTGCGCCGCCTGGGCCAGCTCCGGCGTCGCGGTCCGGCCGGTGCCGATCGCCCAGACGGGCTCGTAGGCGACGACGAGCCGCTCGTGGGGCTCGAGGACGGAGACCTGGCGGCGGAGCACGTCCTCGGTCTCGTCCGCCTCGCGTTGCTCGAGCGTCTCGCCGACGCAGGCGATGACGTGGAGGCCGGCCTCGAGCGCGGCGGCGGTGCGCCGCGCCACGCCGTCGTCGGTCTCCCCGAACAGCTGCCGCCGCTCGGAGTGGCCGACGAGCGAGCCGGTGACGCCGAGCTCGAGGAGCATCGGCGCCGAGATCTCGCCGGTGAAGGCGCCTTCCGGCTCCCAGTGGACGTTCTGCGCGTACGTCGTCAGGCCGGCGTCGACGCAGTCCCGGAGCCGCGTGAAGGGCGGGCAGACGATCGCGTCGAGGCCGGCGAGCGCCCGCGGGTCGGGCCCGTCGAACATCTTCCAGTTGCCGGCGACGATCACGAGGGAATCGCCGCCACGCCGGGCAGCTCCTTCCCCTCGAGCAGCTCGAGGCTCGCGCCGCCGCCCGTCGAGACCCACGAGACGCGCTCGGCAAGACCGAGCTCGTTGAGGGCGCGCACGGAGTCCGCTCCGCCGACGACCGAGAACGCGGCGTCGTTGCCGGCGACCGCCTCGGCGACTGCCTTCGTCCCCTCGGCGAAGCGCGGCCATTCGAAGACGCCCATCGGCCCGTTCCAGAAGATCGTCCGCGCCTCCGCCAGCGCTTCGGCGAAGCGCGCGCGCGTCTCCGGCCCGATGTCGAGGCCGAGCCATCCGTCCGGCAGCTCGTCGAACCCGCAGACACACGTCTCGGCGTCGGCCTCGAACGCCGCCGCTCCGACGACGTCCACCGGCAGCTCGACGAGGAAGTCGAGCGGGTTCTCCTCGCGCAGCTCCTCCGCCATCTTGCCGCCGATCAGGACGGTGTCCGCGCGGCCGCCGAGGTTGCGGAGGACGCCGAGCTTGTCCTCCACCTTCGCCCCGCCGGAGACGATGACGAAGGGCTGCTCGACGTCGCCGAGCAGGCGGCCGAGATGCTCGAGCTCGTCGAGGAGGAGCAGGCCCGCGTAGGCGGGCAGGAGGTGCGCGACCGCTTCCGTCGACGAGTGGGCGCGATGCGCGGAGCCGAAGGCGTCGTCGACGTAGAGGTCGCAGCCGTCGGCGAGCGCGCGCGCGTAGCCCTCGTCGTTCTTCGTCTCGCCGGGGTTGAAGCGCGTGTTCTCGAGCACCCGGACGCGCTCGTCGGGAAGGAGCTCGCGCAGCCGCGCCTCGACGGGAGCCATCGCGTACTTCGCGCGATCCTCCTCCGTCTTCGGCCGCCCGAGATGCGAGCAGACGCGCACCTCGGCGGCGCCACCGTCGAGCAGCAGGCGCAGCGTCGGCAGCGAGGCGCGGATCCGGGTGTCGTCGGCGACGCGCCCGTCCTCGAGCGGCACGTTGAGGTCGGCGCGGAGGAGGACGGTCTTCCCCCTGACGTCGGCGCCGCGGACGGAGCGCGGCAGTCTCAAACGAGTCGCGGAATCAGATCCACGAGCCGGCACGAGTAGCCCCATTCGTTGTCGTACCAGCCGAGCACCTTCGCCTGCCGCCCGTGCGCCATCGTCGAGAGGCCGTCGATGATGCACGAGTGGGAGTTGTCGACGATGTCGACGGAGACGATCGGGTCCTCGGTGTACTCGAGCACCTCGCGCCAGCGGTCGGTCGCGGCCGCTTCCTTGAAGACGGCGTTGATCTCGTCCACGGTCGCCTCGCGCTCGAGGTCGACGACGAGGTCGGTGATCGAGCCGGTCGGGACGGGCACACGTAGCGCCATCCCGTCAAGCTTGCCCTTCAGCTCGGGGACGACCTCGCCGATCGCGCGCGCGGCGCCGGTCGAGGCCGGGATGATGCTCTGCGGAGCGGCGCGCATCCGGCGCAGGTCCGGCTTCCCCTTGCGGGTCATGTGCACCTGATCCTGGAGCTGCTGCTCGGTCGTGTACGCGTGCACGGTCGTCATGAAGCCGGTCTCGATCCCGAAGTTGTCGAGAAGGAGCTTCGCCATCGGGCCGACCGAGCCGGTCGTGCAGGAGGCCATCGAGACGATGTTGTGGGCGTCCTTGTCGTAGGCCTCGTCGTTGACGCCGAGGACGAGGGTGATGTCGGGATCGGTGGCGGGCGCGGAGATGACGACCTTCTTCGCCCCGGCGTCGAGGTGCTGCTGCGCACCCTCGCGGGCGGTGAACAGCCCGGTCGACTCGACGACGACGTCGACTCCCATGTCCCCCCACGGGAGCGCGGCCGGGTCGCGCTCGGCGAGCACCTGGAAGGAGGCGCCGCCGACGCTGATCCGGTCGCCGTCGCTCTCGACGCCGTCGAGCCGGCCGTGCGAGGAGTCGTAGCGAAGGAGGTGCGCGAGGATCTCGGGGGCGGCGAGGTCGTTGACGACCACGATCTCGAAGTCGCCTTGCCGCGCGACGTACGCGCGCATGAAGTTGCGGCCGATCCGGCCGAAGCCGTTGATCCCGACCCTGATCTTCGCCATCGTCTCGATCCCCTTTGTCGTCGCGGACTCGTCGCTTCCGCAAGCGAGTGTAACGGGGCGGCTGCGCGCGAAAATCGGCACCTTCCCGCAGCGTCGGCGCGGCTTGCGCGCGCAGGCGGGCGGACCGGGAAGCTCCGAGGACGACCCTCCCGGCCCTTCACCCCCGCTCGAAACCTGGCGACAGACGGGGTCTGAATCCGCCGCCGGACGAGCACGGACCCGCCGAGTCGAGTATACGACGCCGTCGTTGCCGCGCTAGACGACTTTCAACACATATGGCACGAGCTCAGGGCGACGCGATCTCCTGCAGCCGCCGGAGCCGCCGGTAGGCGCTCGCCTTCGTGAGGCTCGGCTTGCAGCGGCGAGCGAGATCCGCCGTCGAGGCCGTCGGGTGGCGGAGGCGGAGGAGCGCGATCTCGCGGAGGTCGTCGGGGAGCGCGTCGACGTCGAGACGACGCAGAGCCTCGAGTTGCGCGTGCGCCGCCCGGCTCGTGCGGACGAGGTTCGCGTGGTCGGCGTTCGCGAGCCGGTTCGCGTCGGCGCGCGTCGCGGCGAGGACGGCCTGCTCCTCGAGGGCGAGCACGACGTCGACGGCTCCGGCGGCGACGAGGAGGTCCGCGATCGCTTCCGTGCCCTTCGCGTACGCGACCGCGTGCGCCTCGCGCTCCTGCACGTGGAGCTCGGCGCCGAGCCGGCCGGCGAGCGCGGCGAGGAAGCGCGCGCCGTCCCCTTCTCCCGTGCGGATCTCGAGGTGCGCGTCCCGCGGCCCGCTCAGGCTGCCGGCGCCGAGCAGTGCACCCCGCAGGTAGGCGGCGGCGCAGCAGCGGCGCGCGACGACACGCTGCGGCGGATGGTCGAGCGGACGGTGTGAGCGGTCGAGGACGCCGGCGCGATGGAGCGTGCCGTACGCGGCGTCGGAGCCTTCGACGTGAAGCTGGTAGCGAGTCGCGCGGTCGAAGGCGGTGCGCGAGTAGGTGCGAATCTCGGACGTGACGGCGAGCGCGCGGAGCAGCGCGAAGGCGCGGCGGGCGACGGTCGAGCTCGAGACGTCCAGGTGGACGTCGACGCTGCCGCGGCCGCGCAGGTGGGCGCGCCCCGCGACGTGGAAGAGCCCGGAGAGCTCCGCGAGCCGGTCGCACTCGCGCGCCGGGGCGATCGCGGCGAGCTCCTCGCGCAGGTCGTCAGAGAGCACCGGGATACCCCTCGAGCGCGAGAAGGCGCCTCTTGTACTCGAGCCCGAAGCTGCCGTACGAGCCGAGACTCCCGGCGCCGACGACGCGATGACACGGGACGAAGAGGCCGAGCCGGTTGCGGGCGCAGAAGCTGCCCGCGGCGCGAGCGGCGTTCGGCGCGCCCGCGAGCGCCGCGAACTCGCCGTACGTGACGACCTCGCCGGGCGGGACGGCGCGGAGCGCCACCGCACAGCTGTGGAGGAACGGTGTCTCGTACTCGAGATCGACCGGGACATCGTCCAGCGCCGAGCGCTCGCCGCCGAAGTACCGCTCGATCCGTTGGATCACTTCTGTCGCGAAGTCGCCCGATCCGCGTGACGGTTCGCGTGATACGACTGGCCCTGGCCCCGGGTGGGAGGGGGTTTGGGATGGCTCGTCGGGACCGCGGCCGCGCGGCCACGGCAACTCGTGCCAGACGACGAGACCGTCCGACACGACGAGCTCGCCGACCCCCCAGCCCTCGACCTCGTACGCCACCTGCGTCACCACCACGACCGCGAATCCTAGAATCGTCTCGATGAGCCTCCACGGAATGTCACGCGTGCCCGAGCCGTACAACGAGCCCGTCAAGGGATACGAGCCCGGCAGCCCCGAACGCGCCGAGCTCCGCCGCCGCCTCGAGGAGCTGAGCAGCGACCGCCTCGACCTCCCGCTCGTGATCGGCGGCGAGGAGGTGCGCACCGGCGACACCTTCGAGGCCGTCATGCCGCACAAGCGGAGCCACGTCCTCGCCGACGTCCACAAGGGCGCCGGCCCCGAGGTCGAGCGCGCGATCAAGGCCGCCGGCGACGCCTGGGAGGACTGGTCGCGGACGCCGTGGGAGGACCGGGTCTCGATCTTCCTCCGCGCCGCCGAGCTCCTCGCCGGCCCGTGGCGCCAGACACTCAACGCGGCGACGATGCTCGGCCAGTCGAAGACGGCCCACCAGGCCGAGATCGACTCCGCCTGCGAGCTCGTCGACTTCCTCCGCTTCAACGTCAAGTACCTGGAGCGGATCTACGAGGAGCAACCCGTCTCCTCGCCCGGCGTCTGGAACCGGCTCGAGTACCGGCCGCTCGAGGGCTTCGTCTTCGCCGTCACGCCGTTCAACTTCACGGCGATCGCCGGCAACCTCCCGACCTCCGCGGCGATGATGGGCAACACCGTCGTCTGGAAGCCGGCCTCGACAGCCGCGCTCAGCGCCCACTTCCTCATGCAGCTCTACGAGGAGGCCGGCCTGCCGCCGGGCGTGATCAACCTCGTCTACGGCTCCGGCGCCGCCGTCGGCGACCCCGCCCTCGCGAGCGAGCACCTCGCCGGCATCCACTTCACCGGCTCGACGCCGGTCTTCCAGGGAATGTGGAAGACGGTCGGCGAGAACATCGCCCGCTACCGCAACTACCCGCGCATCGTCGGCGAGACCGGCGGCAAGGACTTCATCGTCGCCCACCCGAGCGCCGACGCCGAGGCCGTCGCGACAGCGATCCTCCGCGGCTCATTCGAGTACCAGGGCCAGAAGTGCTCCGCCGCCTCCCGCGTCTTCGCGCCGAAGAGCCTCTGGCCGCAGGTGCGCGACCGGGTCTGCGCCGAGATCGAGTCGATGAAGATGGGCGACGTCGCCGACTTCACGAACTTCGTCGGCGCCGTGATCGACGCGAGCTCGTTCGCTACGCAGAAGGAGGCGATCGAGGAGGCGAAGTCGTCCGGCTCCGCCTCGGTCGTCGCCGGCGGCTCCTACGACGACTCCGACGGCTGGTTCGTCCAGCCGACCGTGATCGAGACCACCGACCCCGGCTTCCGGACGATGCAGGAGGAGCTGTTCGGCCCCGTCGTCACCGCGTTCGTCTACGACGACGCGCGCTACGACGACACGCTCGACCTCGTCGACAAGGGGACGACGTACGGGCTGACCGGCGCCGTCTTCGCGCGCGACCTCGACGCGATCGAGACGACGCGCGACCGGCTCCGCTACGCGGCCGGCAACTTCTACGTCAACGACAAGCCGACCGGAGCCGTCGTCGGCCAGCAGCCGTTCGGCGGCGCGCGCGCGTCCGGCACGAACGACAAGGCCGGCTCGATGTGGAACCTGATCCGCTGGGTCAGCCCGCGCACGATCAAGGAGACGTTCGTGCCGCCGAAGGACTACCGCTACCCGTTCCTCGGACCCGATACGGAGTGAGCCGAAGAAGGGGGCTCGTGGGGGAAACATGGTTTCCCCCACGCTGGGTCAAGGAGACGTTCGTGCCGCCGAAGGACTACCGCTACCCGTTCCTCGGGCCGGATTCCGAGTAGCTAGACGCGCGCGAGCTCCCGGAGGAGCCGGATGCTCTCGACGTCCTTCGGACGCAGGTCGCGGCCGCTCCATAGGTGATGACGCTCCCGCTCGTCGAGGAGCGCGGCGGCTGAGAAGACGCGGCATGTGACGCCGCCGAGCGTCCGGCGCACGTCGCCGAACGCTCCGCGCGGAAACGGGAACCGCTCGAGGCCGCGGACGACGACGTCCGCCCCGTACCGGACGACGAGGAGGACGCTCACCTCCTCGCCGCGCTCCGTGAAGACGAGCTGCGTCTTCGGATTCGGCGACGGCTCGGCCCGGAGTCCGACCGCCTCGAGAGCGCCGGCCAGGCGCGCGCGATGACGCTCCCAGGTCACCACGTCGATGTCCGCGTGGGCGCGCGTGACGCGACCGAGGTGGAAGTCGAGCGCCCAGCCGCCCCGCAACCAGAAACGGATGCGTTCACGACGGGCCACCGCCGACAGCTCGCGAAGGAGCTCGAGCTGTCGAGCGTTGTCCGCCATCAGCCTCGCCCCGCCTTGTGGAGCTGGGCGTAGACCTGCCGTGCCACCTTCGCCGGGACGCCCGGGACGCCTTCGAGCTCCTCCGGTGAGGCGGCGAGCATCGCGTCGACCGAGCCGAAGTGGTTGAGCAGCGCGCGGCGCCGCGCCGGGCCGATTCCCTCGAGCTCGTCGAAGAGCGAGGAGAAGCCGCGCGACTCGCGTCGCTGCCGGTGGAAGCCGACGGCGAAGCGGTGCGCCTCGTCGCGGATCCGCTGCAGCAGCTGCAGGCCCGGATCGTGGCGCGAGAGGACGACCGGCCGCGACTGTCCCGGCACGAACACCTCCTCCTCCCGCTTCGCGAGCGCGATCACGGCGACGCGCGGCAGGTCGAACGCCTGCATCGCGGCGAGCGCCGCCGCGAGCTGGCCCTTGCCGCCGTCGACGACGACGAGGTTCGGGGTGGCCGCGAACGACTCGTCGTAGTCGTCGGCCGTGGCGCCGGCCGCCAAGCGCGCGAAACGCCGGGAGACCATCTCCCCCATCGCCGCGAAGTCGTCCATTCCGGCCTGGCCGCGAATCCCGAACTTGCGGTAGTGCGCCTTCTTCGGCTGGCCGTCCTGGAAGACGACCATCGAGCCGACGTTGTCCTGGCCCATCGCGGTCGAGATGTCGAAGCACTCGATCCGGAGCGGCAGCGCCTCGAGATTGAGCGTCTCGCGCAGCTGCTCGAGCGCCTCGACCCGGCGCTGCCGCCGCTGCTCGCCCTGCGCGAGATCCGACTGGAGGACGTGCCGCGCGTTTTCGTCGGCGAGCTGCTGGAGGCGGCGCTTCTCGCCGCGCTCGGCGGTCCGGATCTCGACCCGTGCGCCGCGCCGCTCGCCGAGCAGCTCCGCGAGCGCCGACAGGTCGCCCGCGTCGCGCGGCACGACGATCTGCGGCGGCACGCTCGGCGCGCTGCCGTAGTACTCGAGCCCGAACGACTCGAGGATCGTCGTCACGTCCTGCCCGCCGACGTTCTCGAGGTGGAAGGAGTGGCGGTCGACCATCTTGCCGCCGCGCAGCGGGAAGATCTGGACGACGGCGCGGTCTCCCTCCGCCGCGAAGCCGATCACGTCGACCGTCCCGACCGACTGCCGCTCGACCGCCTGCCGCTCGACGAGATGCTGCACGGCATGGAGCCGGTTGCGGTACCGCGCCGCGTCCTCGTAACGCTCCTCCGCCGCCGCCTCCTGCATCTGCCGCTCGAGCTCGCGCTGGATCGGCTTCACGTCCCCCGAGAGGAACTCGATCACGGCGTCGATCAAGCCGCGGTAGTCGTCCACCGAGACGTAGCCGACGCACGGCGCGAGGCAGCGGTCGATGTGGAAGTCGAGGCACGGGATGCCGCTGTGGCGGCCGGGCTTCGGCCCCTCGCATGGCCGGTAGCGGAAGACGCGGTTGAGGACGTCGAGCGTCTCCCGCACCTTCTTCGCGTTCGCGTACGGGCCGAAGTACCAGACGCCCGGCCGGTGCCGCTCCCGCGTGAACATCACGCGCGGGTACTCGTCCTCGACCGTGACGGCGATGTACGGGAAGGACTTGTCGTCGCGGAGCCGGACGTTGAAGGGCGGCCGGTGCCGCTTGACGAGGTTCTGCTCGAGGTGGAGCGCCTCGACCTCGCTGCCGGTGACGATCACCTCGACGTCGGCGACACGTCCGGGCAGACTCCGGATCTGCGCGCGTCCGTCCGTCGTCTTCTGGAAGTACGAACGGACACGCGACCGCAGCGACTTCGCCTTCCCGACGTAGAGGACGTCCCCGTCCGCGTCCCGGAAGAGGTAGACGCCCGGCTTCGCGGGCAGGTTCTCGAGCTGCGTCTCGACGCGCGACGGCACGGCTACGATCATGCCGATGGAGGGCCAGTACGTCGCGTACACCTTCTACCGGGTCGTGCCCGAGTGGCGCCGCCTCGTGCCGCCGGACGTCCGGCAGGCGCAGAAGGACGAGTTCGCGCAGGTCGTCGAGGACTTCGCCGGCCGCTTCGACCACCTGCGGCCGTACACGACGACCGGCGTCCGCCCCGAGACGGACTTCTTCCTCTGGAAGATCACGGAGCGCTACGACGATCTCGGCGAGCTCGGCGCCGCGCTGAACGGGACGGAGCTCGCCGGCTGGCTCGAGACGCCGTACTCGTACCTCGCGACGACGAAGGCCTCCCAGTACACGAGCGCGCGCAAGGCGCGGAAGATCACGCCGCACGGCCTCCCCTACCTCGTCGTCTATCCGTTCGTGAAGGTGCGGCCGTGGTACGCGCTCTCGGAGGCTGAGCGGCAGCGCGCGATGGACGAGCACATCCGGATCGGCCGCGAGGAGTTCCCCGGCATCAAGAACCACACGACGTACTCGTTCGGGATCGACGACCAGGAGTTCATGACCGCCTTCGAGTGCGAGGAGCCGGCGGACTTCATGCACCTCATGCTCCGCCTGCGCGACAGCGAGGCGTCGAGCTACACGGAGCGCGACACGCCGATCTTCGTCGGCAGGTTCGTTCCCGTCCGCGAGGCGCTCGCAGCGCTCGACGGCGCCTCGGCTCGCGTCGAGGCGTAGTCAGCCCTCACTCTCGCGTCGGGCGAGAGGATGGGCTCGCGCAGCCGAGCCCTCCCGTTAGATGCGATTGCGTGGGGATGCGCGACGTGTCATCTTCTCTGTCTTGAGGCTGAGCCTGACGAGGTGGTGGGTGGGGCTGGCTGCCGGGAGCGTGCTTCTGGCGCTCGGGGTGGCGGGTGCTTCAGCTGCCGGGGCGACACCGCGGGAGACGGCTGACCAAGTCACCCTCACCGTCACCTTCGCCGGCACGGGGCAAGGGCTGGTCGAGACCTCTCCGCCGAGCGGGATCGACTGCGCATCCACCTGCTCGGCCCAGTTCCCGGTCGGCACGAGCGTCTCCCTGATCGCGCGAGCGATAAGCAGTGCGGCACCGCTGCTCAAAGGCTCAGCGTTCGCGGGCTGGTCCAGCGTGTCCGGCAGCAACTGCGTGCCTGATACGCACGGCGGCATTGGCGGCAACCAGTGCTACACGACGGACCTCTCCGGCGACACAACGATTCAGGCGACCTTCAACCTCAAGCCGTGGCCCTGCGTCGCCCCCGCGGTCAAGGGCAGGACTCTTGCCACCGCCAAGCTGTTTCTCAAGGCCCATAAGTGCAGGGTCGGCACCGTCACGTCCGCCTTCTCCGCACGATGGAAGAAAGGCCGAGTCATGGACCAGAACCCGGCGGCCGGCTGGCAGCGCGAGAGCGGGGCAATAGACCTCGTGATCAGCAAGGGGAGACGCTAAGTCAGCACAGCGCGAGGCTCGGCTCGGCGCTGGTAGAAGCCACTCCGCTCGGCCGCGTCGTCCGGCACTAGATCGCCGTCCGACAAGCGCACGATCGTGCGGCGCGAGGCCGGCAGCCGATGGCTGCATACGCCGCCGGGATCCCGTTGCCGCGATCCCCGCGAGCTAGGAGAACGTGTGCTGCTCGCGCCAGGTGCGGAACATCGCGAGCCCGCAGAGCGCGAGGACGGCGACGAAGGCGATCACCTCGAAGCCGTGCGCGCCGCCGTACCAGTAGGCGCCGACGTCCGCGACCGCGACGATCGCGGAGCCGTAGAAGACGACCTGCGCCCGCGCCGGCCACAGCGAGATTCCCTCCCGCTGCTCACGCCACATGAGGAAGACGAAGTACGCGATCGCGAGGAAGAAGGCGATGCGGGCGAGGAGCACGAGCGCGACGACCGTCGCCTCGAGCTGGAGGACGACGACGAGGGCCGCGATCACCGCGATGATCAGGAGACCGCGGAGGGTCGGGTTGATGCGGCTCATGTTCCGGTCATGTACGCGCGGACGGCGAGAGCTCCTGCGATGACCGTCGCGCCGGTGAACCAGGCGAGCCGCCCGCGCCGGTCGGCGGGCGCGTACATCCACGGCGAGAGCACCGTGAGGAGCGCGACGCCGCCGTAGAGATAGTGGAGCCGGTCGGGCGCGCGATGGTGGCTGGAGAGGAGCAGCAGGCCGATCGCCGCCTGCGCGATGACGAGCGTCTGCGCGAGCGCGAGCAGGTGCGTGAGGTAGCCACGCGGCTCGCTGCGCCGGTAGTAGGCCCAGCCGCCGGTGGCCGCTGCCCCGAAGCACGCTGCGATGACGGCGAACGCGACCGCGTGATGGACGCTGACCATCGGCGGCCCAGGGTACGGCACGCCGCCGCCGCGAGCGCCGCCGGCGCGGCCGAGGGAGTCGGCGAGGGCGATCGGCTCGTCCTCGCCGGCTCCCCGTAGCCTCAGGCTGTCGTCACCGACGCGCCGTTGCGGCTCGACGGCACGGCGATCCGCGGCGGCGGGACGACGAGCACGGGCCTCCGCGCCGTGTGGCAGAGCGCCCGCGCGACGCTCCCCATGAGCGCCGCCGCGAGGCCGCCGTGGCCGTGCGTGCCGACGACGATGAGGCTCGCGTCGACGTCCTCCGCGGCCCGCGAAATGAGCGTCGCGACGTCGTGGCTGCCCGTGCGGATCTCGAGCTCCGCGTCGAGCCCTTCCGCCCGGAGCTCCTCGACCTGCCGCCCGACCTTCTCGCGCACGTCCGGCTCGTCTGCGAAGAGCGGGGCGCCGCCGTAGCGGCCCGCGAGGAGCTCGTTCGCGTGCACCGCGACGATCTTGGAGTGATGGATCCGCGCGAGCTCCTTGACGTGCTCGAGCGCGCCGTCGGCGAGCTCCGAGCCGTCTGTCGCCCAGACGATCGTCTCGAACATGGCCAGCGTCCTTTCCTCGACGCCCGGATGATCCGTCGCGCCGCGGCAAGGGGCATCGGCAGCCGCACGTAGCCGTGTCCGGGTATTCCCGCAGCCTGCGGCGGCGCCCGCCCGGATGCCGCTGCCGAGGCTCCTCCGGAGACTGGATGGTGCATGGATTTCGGCAAGGAGGATGCGATGAACGGGAACGGACCGATCCTTTTCGCGACCGACGGATCGCCGTCGGCGCTCGAGGCGCAGCACGACGCCTTCGAGCTCGCACGCGTGCTCGACGCGCCGCTGCTCGTCGTCTCGGTCGCCCACACGGTGCTGCCGACGGTCGGCTACAGCGCGTACGGCTACTCCGACGTCGTCGCCCAGTTGACCGAGGCGGAGGAGCATCGCCTCGAGCACCTCCTCGACGCGACGACCGAGGCCGCGGCCGCGGCCGGCGTCCGCTGCTCGACGAAGGCAGCGGAGGGCAACGCGGTGGACGAGATCTGCCGGATCGCAGCCGAGCGGAGCGCACGCCTGATCGTCGTCGGCTCGCACGGCTGGGGCGCCGCGAGACGGCTCATCTCCGGCAGCGTCTCGACCGGTCTCGTGCACGCCGCACCGTGCCCGGTGCTCGTCGTCCGGCCGTCCGCCCGCGCGCAGAAGCGCGCAGCGGCATGAGCAGCCTCGCCGCCGCGACGGCGGAGGCGACCGACGTCATCCTCCGCGACGGCTCGACGCTTCGTCTGCGCGCGCCGCTCGCGGAGGACGCCGACGCGCTCCTCGAGTTCTTCTCCGGCCTCTCCGACGACAGCCGCTACCTCCGCTTCCACGGCTTCCCGGCGCTCGGGCCGAAGCTCGTCGAGCCGGTGCTCGAGCCGGACTGGGACGAGCGCGGCTCCCTGATCGGCTGCCTCGAGGGACGCGTCGTCGCGCTCGCCAACTGGGTGCGCCTGCGCGACCCGCGCGCCGCCGAGGTCGCCTTCACCGTCGACGACGCGTTCCAGCAGCGCGGCATCGGCACGCGCCTCCTCGAGCGGCTCGCCGCGCGGGCGGCCGAGGCGGGGATCGAGGAGTTCGTCGCCGAGGTGTTGCAACGGAACGACGCGATGCTCGCGGTCTTCCGCGACGCCGGCTTCGACGTCTCGCGCGCCTCCGACGGCGGCGAGCTCGAGATTCGCTTCCCGATCGCGCCGACGACGAGCTACGAGGAGCACGTCGCGGCACGCGACCACGTCGCAGTGCGCGCCTCGCTCGAGCCCTTCTTCCAGCCGGGCTCCGTCGCCGTCGTCGGCGCCTCCAGCAGGCGCGGCAATATCGGCGGCGAGCTGTTCCGGAACGTCCTCGCCGCCGACTTCGCCGGAGCCGCCTACCCGGTCAACCGCAACGGCGACTCCGTCGCGGGAGTCCGCGGCTACACGTCCGTCGCCGAGATCCCCGGCGGCGCCGAGCTCGTGATCGTCTGCCTCCCCGGCGACAAGGTGCTCGCCGCGGCGGAGGAAGCGCTCGAGGCCGGGACTCGAGCGCTCGTCGTCATCTCCGCCGGCTTCGCGGAGACCGGCAGCGAGGGAGCCGCGCGGCAGGAGCAGCTTCTCGCGCTCGTGCGCGCTCACGGCGCCCGCCTCGTCGGCCCGAACTGCCTCGGCATCGCCTCCTCCCCGGTCCGGCTCAACGCGACCTTCGCGCCGCGCGCGTTCCCCACCGGCAAGATCGGCTTCTCGTCCCAGAGCGGCGCGCTCGGCCTCGCGCTGCTCGAGCGCGCCGAGGCGACCGGCCTCGGGATCACGTCGTTCGTCTCGGTCGGGAACAAGGCGGACGTCTCGTCGAACGACCTCCTCGAGTGGTGGGAGGACGACGAGGCGACCCAGATGATCGTCCTGTACCTCGAGTCGTTCGGGAATCCGCGCGCCTTCGCGCGGATCGCCCGCCGCCTCGCCCGGCGCAAGCCCGTCCTCGCCCTCAAGGGCGGCACGACGCGCGCCGGCACCCGCGCGGCGAGCTCGCACACCGCGGCGCTCGCCGGCTCGGACGCCGCTGTGGACGCGCTCTTCCGCCAGGCGGGCGTGATCCGCGCCCGGACGCTCGACGAGCTGATCGACGTCGCCGAGCTCATCTCCGCCCAGCCGGTTCCGCGCGGCCGGAGAGTCGCGCTCGTGACGAACGCGGGCGGGCTCGGCATCCTCGCGGCGGACGCCTGCGAGTCGGCGGGCCTCGAGCTGCCGGCGCCGAGCGAGGAGACACGGAACGCTCTCGCCGAGGTCATGCCCGCGGAAGGCAGCTCGGCGAACCCGATCGACCTGCTCGGCGGCGCGAACGCCGAGGGCTTCACGCAGGCCCTGCCGCTCGTCCTCGCAGATCCGGCCTTCGATGCGGCGATCGTTCTCTTCGTCCCCACCGTCGGGACGAACGAGGAGGAGGTAGGCGCCGCGATCAGCCGCGCCGCCGCGACCGCCGACGGCAAGCCCGTCCTCTGTGCCTTCCTCAGCGCGAAAGGCGCGCCTCCCGGCCTGCGCAGCGCGGAGCCCGTCCCGTCGTACACGTACCCGGAGGCGGCCGCACGCGCACTCGGGCGCGCTGCCGAGCGGGGCGAGTGGCTGCGCCGGCCCGCCGGGACGATGCCCGACCTCGAGCGCGATCTCGAGGCGGCGAGAGTCGCGATCGACGAGGCGCTCGGAGAGGACGGCGACGGCTGGCTCGACGCCGGCCGGACACGCCGCCTGCTCGAGGCGTACGGCGTCCCCGTCGTGCAGGAGCGCGTCGTCATGACCCCGCGAGCGGCGGTCGACGCTGCGCGCGAGCTCGGCTTCCCGGTCGTCCTCAAGACCGCGGCGGCCGGCGCCCACAAGACCGAGCAGGGCGGCGTGATCCTCGACCTCGGCGACGAGGACGCGGTTCGCGCGGCTGCGGAGCAGCTCGGCGGCCCGGTGCTCGTCCAGCCCTTTGTCCGCGGCGGCGCGGAGCTGCTCGCGGGCGCGGTGCAGGATCCGGTCTTCGGCCCGCTCGTGGCCTTCGGCCCCGGCGGCGTCCTCGCGGAGCTGATCGGCGAGGCGCAGTTCCGGCTCGCGCCGCTCACCGACCTCGACGCCGAGGAGCTCGTGAGCTCCGGCAAGGCAGGACGGCTCGTCGCCGGCTTCCGCGGCGCTCCCCCGGCCGACAAGACGGCGCTCGTCGACCTGTTGCTTCGCCTCTCGCTCCTCGCCGAGGAGCTGCCCGAGGTGGCCGAGCTCGACCTCAACCCGGTGCTCGCGCTGCCCGACCGCTGTGTCGCGGTCGACGCCCGCATCCGCGTCGCGGCACCGGCAGCGGCGCACCGCCAGAAGTCCTGGTAGCGGGAGACCCACTGTGGGAAGGCCGCAGAGCCCGTGCGAGAAGTCGCCGATGCCCGGCCGCGGCCCTACCGCGACGATCCAGGCATACGGGCTGAAAAGTCCGGCGCATCCACCGCGAACGGCGCCCCTCGAGGGCGCCGTTCGTATTCGCGAGACCGGTAACGTCCGAGCCGTGCATGCCTTCGGTGTGAGGAGTGCGGTCGAGCGGCTCCGCGCGGCCGGCGGCGGCTACGAGATCGTCCACGAGTCGCCGGGCGTCGAGCTCGGCGTCTACGTCCTCGTCGCGCCGGAGCCGGACCGCCAGCAGCCGCACGAGGACGACGAGGTGTACGTCGTGCTCGAGGGCAGCGGCGTCCTCGAGGTCGAGGGCGAGACCGTGCCGGTCGCGGAGGGGGACGCCGTGTTCGTCGAGGCGGGCGCCGACCACCGCTTCACGGCGTACGAACAGCTCGCGGTCCTCGTGATCTTCGAGCGTGCGCGCGCCGGCTAGCGCCGCCGCGCTCGCCGCGGTCGTCGTCCTCGCCGGCTGCGGAGGCGGGACCGCCGCGCCGCGCAGCCACCTCCACCTCAACCCCGTCGAGAAACGCGGCAAGACGCTCTTCATCCGCTACTGCGGCTCCTGCCACACGCTGCATGACGCCGGCACGCAGGCACTCGTCGGGCCGGATCTCGACCAGCCGTGGGAGGCGAGCCGCGTGCGGGAGACGATCACGGACGGCCCCGGCGAGATGCCGGCGGATCTCGTCACGGGTCGCGCTGCGGCTGCGGTCGCCGCCTACGTCGCCGCTGCGAGCGGCGGCTAGCCGGCGGGCCGGCTGCGCCGCGTCAGCTCGTCCGCGAGCTCGCTCACCGTGCCGACGCCGTCGACGCTGCCGATCCGCAGCGGGCCGCCCTCGGCGAGGTCGAGCACGACCGCCGGGCGACCGCGCACCCGTTCCCGCGCCTGGTGCCCGATGCGGACGCCGTCGATGTCGTCGTAGTAGACGCGATGGACGCGCCTGCCGCGCGGCCCCCGCGAGCCCTCGAAGCGCAGGCTCGACGACTCGAGCTCGAGCTTCCCCGCCTCGACATCGCGCAGCGGCTCGCTCCAGAGGACGGCGTAACTCGACATGCCCGCATGATCGTCGGCACGCCCGGAGCGGCCATCGGTGCCGACGCGTCAACGCCCCTGTGGGAAAGCCGCCGTCAGGCGACGGCGTCGCCGCTCGGCTCGAGCAGACCCTGCTGGAGGGCATGCCGCACGAGCTCGGCGCGCGTCGAGAGGCGGAGCTTCTGCATCACGTGCGCCCGGTGCGTCTCGGCCGTCCGCACGGAGATGAAGAGGAGCTTGGCGATCTCCTGGTTCGTGTGGCCGAGGGCGAGGAGCCTGAGCACCTCGCGCTCCCGCTCCGAGAGCGGATCGGCCTCGGCCCGCGCCTTCGCCTCCGCCTCGGCGGCTGCGAGACGCGCACCGAGCGCCGGGTGGACGTACCGGCCGCCGCCGGCAACCTCCCGCACCGCCTGCACGAGATCGTCGTCGGCAGCCTCCTTGAGGAGGTAGCCGGTCGCGCCGGCGGAGAAGGCCTGGCGGACGTAGCTCGGGTCGTCCTGCATCGAGAGGACGAGGATCTTCGCCTTCGGCGCCGCCTCGAGGATGTCGGGAGCGGCCTCGAGGCCGCTGCGCCCCGGCATGACGACGTCGAGGAGGATGACATCGGGCTTGTGCAGCCGCGCGAGCCGGATCGCCTGCTCGGCGTCTCCGGCCTCGTCGTCGACCTCGATGTCCGGCTCGGCCTCGAGCAGCAGGCGGAGGCCGGAACGGACGAGCGTGTGGTCGTCGACGACGAGCACACGGATGGTGTCGGTCGCAGTCTTGGCCGCGGTGGTCATGCCGACACGATGCCGGAGCCCCGAAACCCCGGCGTCCGCGCCCGCGCTTCAGGCCACTCCGTAGTTTCCCGCAGCGACTAGGCTGGGGTCGTGGTCAAGGAAGGCGTCCCCGCTCCCGACTTCACGCTCCGCTCCGATGCGGACGAGGAGGTCACGCTCTCCTCGCTCCGCGGCAAGCCGGTCGTCCTCTACTTCTATCCGAAGGACGACACGCCCGGCTGCACGGCGCAGGCCTGCGGGATCCGCGACGCGTACGGCGAGTTCGAGCGTGCCGGCGCGGTCGTGCTCGGCGTCTCGCCCGACAGCGTCGGCAAGCACGTCAAGTTCCGGGACAAGTACGACCTGCCGTTCACCCTCCTCGCCGATCCCGAGCACGAGGTCGCCGAGCGCTACGGCGTCTGGGGCGAGAAGAAGTACATGGGACGCGCGTACATGGGCGTCAGCCGGACGACCTTCGTGATCGGAGCCGACGGCACGGTGGCGAAGGTGTTCGAGAACGTCAAGCCGGCGACTCATGCCGACGACGTTCTCGCCGCGCTCGCGGGCTAGCCCCAGATCCCTCGCCTGAGGGAGGGCCGGCGCGGTCGCTGCTGCGACGATTCGTAACGGCGTCCTATGCAACTCCTTCTGCGGGATCCGGGGTACACCGACCGGCTCGCCGAGTTCCTCACGAGCGTCGGCCAGAGGGCCGTCGTCTCGGGCCCGGATCGGGTCGACCTCGGCAGCGGCGGCGACGACGCACGGGTCGAGATCGAGATCTACCTGCGCGTCTGGCGCGTCCTCCACCCGGAGGCCGACGTCGAGCTCGCGGCGTAGCCCCTAGCTAGAACCCGCGCCCCGATTCTGCGACGCTACGCACGTGCTCGCGTGGCTCCTCTCCCTCTTCGGTCGCGGCCGTCGGGCCGAGGCGACCCCGATCCGGGAGGAGGACGCGTACGCACGCAGCTACGGCATCCGCAGCGGCGAGATCCTCGCCGTCGAGCGGATCCCGGAGCCGGAGCCGCAACGGATCCCCCGGCGCACCGGGGACATGACCGGAGAGCTGCTCCGCCGCGCCTTCGAGTCGAAGCTCGACTCGCGCGGCAAGTCGACGACGGCGCCCTGACCGCGCGCGCGGCGCGGTCTTCTCTATGCGGATGAGAGGACTTGAACCTCCACGAGCCGAAGCCCACACGGACCTGAACCGTGCGCGTCTACCAATTCCGCCACATCCGCGCGGAGGGTCAGTGTAGCCAGGCCCCGGACGCCGGAAACGCGCGTACCATGCGCGCTCTGCGCCGCTCGGTTCCCCTTCTCTCGCTTCTTCTCGCGGCGCTTCTCGCACTGTCGGCCGGTGGGAGCTCGGCCGCGCCGGGACGTTCCGGACCGAAGCTCGTCGAGGTCGTCGTAACCCTTCCCCGCGCGCCGTTGAGCCTCGCGGTGGGACGCGACCGAGCGCTCGCCGCGGCGGTACAGCGGCGCCATTCGCTCGACGTCCGCACGCCCGCCGCCGTCTCGTATCTCCGCTCGCTCGCCGCCACGCAGGAGGCGTTCGCGAGCCGGCTGTCCGTCGACGTGCCGTCGGCTCGGATCGCGTGGCATTACGCCGTCGCTCTCGACGGCGTCTCGGTCGTCCTCCCCGCTTCGCAGCTCGCGCGGCTCCGCGCCGTTCCGGGCGCGACCGTCTGGCCGACGGTCACCTACCACTCGCTCGGCGGAGCCTCGTCGGCCGTTCCGACGGGAGCCGACAACCGGCCGCCGCAGCTGATCGGCGCAACCGATCTCTGGGGGCCGGACCTCGCGACCGCCGGGCAAGGGATGAAGATCGGGATCATCGACGACGGCGTCGACCAGGCTCACCCGTACCTCAACGCCTCCGGCTTCTCCTATCCCGCCGGCTTTCCGAAGGGGAACACGAAGTTCACGACACCGAAGGTGATCGTCGCGCGCGCCTTTCCCTCGCCGTCGAGCACCTGGAAGAACCAGAGCCTCCCGTTCGATCCGCAGTACTCCGACCACGCGACGCACGTCGCGGGGATCGCGGCCGGCGACTACGACACGGCGACGCCGCTCGACGCCAACGCACGCATCTCGGGGGTCGCGCCGAAGGCGTACCTCGGCAACTACAAGGTCTACACCGTCCCGACGAAGGACTTCGGCCTCGACGGGAACTCGCCCGAGATCGCGAAAGGGATCGACCAGGCCGTCGCCGACGGCATGAACGTGATCAACCTCTCGATCGGCGAGCCCGAGGTGTCACCGCAGCGCGACATCGTCGTCACGGCCCTCGACAACGCGGCAGCGGCCGGCGTCGTTCCCGTCGTCGCGGCGGGGAACGACTACGGCGTGGCCGGCGAGGGCGGGGTCGGCTCCCCCGGCAACGCTCCGGCGGCGATCACCGTCGCGGCGTCGACGGGCGGCTCGTGGGGAACTGCGCCGGATCAGATCGCGTGGTTCTCCTCGGCCGGCCCGACGCCGATCTCGCTCCTGCCGAAGCCGGACGTCACGGCGCCCGGCGTCGAGGTCGTCTCGTCGGTGCCGCCGCGAGGCTGGGAGGCGTGGGACGGGACGAGCATGGCGACCCCGGAGGTCGCCGGCGCCGCCGCGTTGCTCCTCCAGCGCCATCCCGGTTGGACGGTCGAGGAGGTGAAGTCCGCGCTCACCTCCACGGGCGATCCCGTTCACGGCTCGTCGGGAACCGTGTCGACCCTGCGGGAGGGCGGCGGGCGCGTCGACCTCACACGAGCCGACCAGCCGCTCGTCTTCACCGCGCCCACGTCGCTCGGCTGGGGTCTCGTCCGGCGCGGCTCCGCCGTGACGAAGCAGCTCGCGACGACGGACGCCGGCGGCGGTCCCGCGCCGTGGACGGTCTCCATCGCTCCGCAGTCCCTCCCGGCCGGCGCACACGTCACGCCGGAGGAGACGACGCTCGCGGCCGGCGACACGCTCATGCTGAAGCTGACGGTGTCGGCGCAGGCGACGCCCGGGGACGGCACCGGCTTCGTCGTCCTCACTCGCGGCAGCGACGTCCGGCGGGTGCCCTTCTGGTTCCACGTCGAGGTACCGCGGCTCGCCCTCGACCCGCACCGGACGCTGACGGCGCCCGGCGTCTACAGCGGCGACACGGCCGGCCGCGCCTCGCGCGTCACGACGTACCGCTACCCCGAGCGCGGCCTCGCGCCGGGCGTCCCGACCCAGCTCGGCGGGCCGGAGCAGGTCTTCCAGTTCACGCTACGGAAGCCCGTCACCAACTTCGGCGTTGTCGTCCTCAGCAAGGGCCGGAACGTCGACGTCTCGCCGCGGCTGGTCCGCAACGACGACGAGAACCTCCTCGACGGCTACACCGGCGTGCCGGCGAGCCTCAACCCCTACGGGAACTACGGCAGCCCCGTGCCGGTCGTCGGCGCCGTCCTCCCCGCGCTCGGCATCTACGACTTCGTCTTCGACACGCCGACGCACGCGCAGCCCGGCCCGTTCACGTTCCGCTTCTGGATCGGGGACACGACGCCGCCGTCGATCGCCCTGCTCGGCCAGCCCGCCGCCGGCCGGCCGATCCGCTTCGCGATCCGCGACTCGGGCGCCGGTGTCGACCCGGGCTCGCTCGGCGTCAGGCGCAGCGACGGCGCACGCGTCGCGTTCACGTACGCCGGCGGGATCCTCACGATCCCGAACGCCTCCCTCCCGGCCGGCCCCCAGACGCTCACCGTGACCGCCTCGGACTGGCAGGAGACGAAGAACATGGAGGACGTCGGGCCTGTGCTGCCGAACACCCGCGTCGCGCGCGCGGTCGTGACGGTCCGCCGCTAGCGGTCGTCGATCGTCGGAAGATTCGCGAGGTCGCGCTGGACGCTCGCCTCGAACTCGTCGGCTTCGTCGTCCTCGACGAGCCGCAGGTTCGTCTTCCGCTTCGCGCGCCGCCGCCGGTGGCGAGGCTCGCCCCCGAACCGTTCCTCGAGCCGCGGCCACTCGGCTCCAGCGACGAGCACGACCGCTGCTGCGAGCAAGGCGATGTACAGCCAGCTCACGCGTCCGAGTCTAGCGCCGCCCGGTCGAGCCGGGATAGAGCGTCTCGACCTTCTCGCGGAGGTAGCGGATGTACGGCTCCGGGTCGAGCGGCCCACCGGCGGCGCGCTCGAGCAGCTCGGGCGGCTCGAACGCGCGCCCCCAGCGATGGACGTGCTCGCCGAGCCACTCGCGCAGCGAGCCGAACTCGCCCCGCTCGAACTCCGCGTCGAGATCGCCGAGCTCGCTCGTCAGCCGCTCCCAGAGCTGAATGGAGATGACGTTGCCGAGCGCGTACGTCGGGAAATAGCCGAAGCTCGAGTCCGACCAGTGGACGTCCTGGAGGACGCCCTCCACGATGTCCGCCGGCTCGACGCCGAGGTAGTCGCGGAGCTTGCCGGCGAACGCCTCGGGCAGGTCGGCCGGCGTCACGGTGCCGGCGAGCATCGCCCGCTCGAGCTCGAAGCGGAGAATGATGTGGAGCGAGTACGTCACCTCGTCGGCCTCGACCCGGATCGCGCTCGGGGCGACGCGGTTGAGCGCGCGGTGGAAGTCCTCGAGCGGCACGTCCGCGAGCTGCTGCGGGAACGTCTCCTGCAGGCGCGGGTAGAAGAAGCGCCACGTCGAGATCGCACGCCCGACGACGTTCTCCCAGAGGCGGCTCTGCGACTCGTGGAACGCGGACGAGGCGCCGCTCGCGAGCGGCGTGCGGAAGTAGCGCGGGTCGACCTGGCGCTCGTAGATGCCGTGCCCGAACTCGTGGAGGCACGAGAGGATCCCCGTCAGCGTCTCCGGGTGAAGGTTCGTCGTGAGGCGGATGTCGTTGTACGCGAGCGAGGTGGCGAACGGATGGACGGTGTCGTCGAGGCGCCACGACTCGTCGTCCATCCCCCAGCGACCGAGCAGCTCGAGCGCGAACGCGCGCTGCCGCTCGGACGGGAAGTCGCCCCGCAGGCACGAGTCGTCGGCCGGCGCCCCGAGCGCGCCGACGAGGGCGACGAGCTCGTCCCGCAGCCGCGCGAACACAGCGTCGACCTCGACGGTGCGCATCCCGGGCTCGTGGTCGTCGAGGAGGACGTCGTACGGGTCGTCGTACGGCGCGTGGCAGGCGACATATTCGCGCGTCAGCCCGATCTGCCGCTCGAGATGCGGCCGGAAGAGCTCGTAGTCGCGCGCCTCGCGGGCCTCGAGCCAGGCGCGGTAGCCGAGGGAGCCTGCCCGCGTCATCTCGGCGCGGAGCTCTGCCGGCACGCGCCGCTGCTTCTCGTAGTCGCGGCGCGTGACCCGGACGACGCTCGCCTCGAAGGACTCCCGCTCGTGCTCCGCCTCGAAGTCGTGCAGCTCCTCGAGCAGCTCGCCGAGCTCCGGCGCGGTCGCGAGCTCGTGCCCGATGCGCGCGAGCGTCGCGCGCTGCTCGGCGCGGGCGACGGATCCCTGCGGCGGCATCTTCGTCTCCTCGTCCCAGCTGAGGAGGTACTGGGCGTGCTCGACGTCCGAGATCGCGCCGAGGCGCTGCAGCAGCTCGTCGAACGTTGCGACCCCGGCAGCCACGAGGTCTGAGGCTAGCGGGCGGGATCGCGCACGTCATCGTCCATTTCGAACCAGACCGCCCGGGCCATGGCCAGAACGGACCCGTCCCGAAGGAGCGCCGTGCCGGCGAAGCGCCTCCGCCCGTCGGGCTCGCCGAGCGGCCAGCCGACGACGACGCACTCGTCGCCCGCGTCGGGTGGAGCGAGGACGCGCGCCGTGAGGCGTCCGAGGACGCTGATCCCGCGGGACGCGTCGGGCTGCACCGCCCAGCCGCCGGGACAGTCGAGCGCCGCCCACGCGAAGCGCCGTCCCGCGAACTGCGGGGCGACGAGCCACGGCGCGACGAGGCGCCCGTCGCCGAGCGGCGCCGGCCGAAGCCGCAGTCCGTCGCCCGGCGCGCGTCCCGGGCCGCAGACGAAGCAGCCCGGGAACGGATGATCCGGATCGTCTCCGCGTTCTGCCGACAGCCGCCGCGCCTCCTCGAACGACGGCGCGCCCGGCACGTCGCGCTCGAGCGACGACGGCCGCGCCTCGGCGACGACCTGCTCCCCGTGGATGACCTCCACCCAGCCGTCCGCGCCGCGCGCGACCGTCAGCTCGACGTCGAGCGGCGGCGGCTTCCGCAGCGTCACCTCGACGACGTCCGCGCCGACGAGCTCGGCGATCGTCCCGCACGTGTAGCCGCCGTTGGCCGACTGCGCGGGCCCGCGGAACTGCCGCGGGATCAGGATCGAGTCAGGCAAAGACTCCCCGGGTTGGACTCGAACCAACAACCCTCCGGTTAACAGCCGGATGCTCTGCCAATTGAGCTACCGGGGATCGGCGGCGGCCATTGTAGCCGCGCCTAGGCGAAGGCCCTGATGTCTTCGCGGAGCCTCGCGAGCTCCTGCTGGAGCTCGACGAGCCGCTCGCCGTCGGCCGCCGCGAGCTGCCGCTGCACACCGCGCTCCCGCAGCCGGAGGAGGAGCTGGCCCGCTGTCTCGAGGGTGATCTCCTCCTCGTCGCGCAGCGCGTAGAGCTCGGCGAGCAGCGCGGTGAGGTCGCCGTCCGCGGACTCCTGCCCGAGGAGATAGGCGCGGGCACGGCGATGGAGCTCGTCGTCGAACTGCTCGGGAGCGAGCTCCTCGAGTTGCGGACGGAGCGAGTCGTGGGCGGCGACGCCGGCGAGCGCGCTCCGCTCCAGGCGCATGCCCGCGTCGAGGAGGCGCGGCGAGACGACGCCGGCCGTGCGGGCGCCGCCGCGAGCCGGCGCGAGACCCGCCTGCGTCTCCGGCGGCAGGTCGAGGAGGTCGGCCGCGACGCGGATCGCCTCGAGATGCTCCGGCGAGTCGGGCAAGGACGTGAGGAAGGCCCGAATCGCCGCGAATGCCGCCTGCGGATCGGTCGCGCGCGCATGCTCGAGCCGGACGCGATGGACGGCGTAACTGACCGGCGAGGCGAGCCGCTCCTGGAACGCCGCCGGGTCGTCCGCCGGATCCGTCCCCTCCGCGAGCGGCACGACGCGCACCGTGAAGCCCTCCCGCACGGCGAGCTCCATCCCGCGCAGCGTCGCCTCCTGGCCGGCGGCGTCCGCGTCGAAGCAGAGGAAGAGGCGTTTCGTCAGCCGCGCGAGCTCGCGGAGCTGCGCCTCGGTCAGCGCCGTCCCCATCGACGCCACGACCGGCAGGAAGCCCGACTGGCGGAGCGCGATCGCGTCGGGATTCCCCTCGACGATGACGGCGCGGTCCTCCTTCGCGATCTCCCGCTTCGCGAGGTCGAGCCCGTAGAGGAGATCGCCCTTGCGGAAGAGCTCGCCTTCCGGCGAGTTGACGTACTTCGCCTGGAGGGGGTCGTCGTCGTGGAGCTTGCGCGCCTGGAAGCCGCGGACGCGCCCGTTGCGGTCGGTGAGCGGGAAGAGGATGCGGCGCTGGAAGTAGTCGTTGCCACGCCGGTTCGCGAGACCGACCGCGAGGAGCTCCTCCTGCGTGTAGCCCTCCTGTCGCGCCCGGCCGGCGAGCTGGCCGCCGCCTGGCGCGTAGCCGAGCCGGAACTCGCGGCAGATCTCCTCGCCGAGCCCGCGCGAGGCGAGATAGTCGCGCGCGCCCGCGCCGGCGTCCGAGTCCCAGAGAACGCGCGAGTAGAACTCCGCCGCCCGCTCGAGCAGTGCGCGGAGCCTCTCGTCGCGCCGCCGTTTCTGCTCCTGCTCCGGCGAGGACTCCTCGTACTCGAGCTCGACCCCGAACCGCTTCGCGAGGATCTCGATCGCTCCTATGAAGTCGACGTTCTCCGTCTTCTCGACGAACGTGATCGCGTCGCCGCCCTCGCCGCAGCCGAAGCACTTGAACGTGCCGCGCGCGGGTGTGACGGTGAAGCTCGGCGTGCGCTCCTGGTGGAAGGGACAGAGCCCCTTGTACGTGCTGCCCGCCTTGCGCAGCCGGACGACCTCCTCGACGAGCGGGAGGATCTCCATCGTCGCCTTGACCCGCTCGACCGACTCGTCCTTGATCCGCGCCACGGCTAGTCCAGCTCCGCGACGTAGGAGAGTGCGAAGCGGTCGGTCATGCCGGCGAGGTAGTCGGTCGCGGCCTCGGCGTCCAGCCCGTCCTCGTCGACGAGGTGCTCGAAGATCCGGCGGACGGCGGCGCGCGCGGGCTCGTGGTCCTGGCGGAGGTAGACGCGTTCGAACATGAACGAGCGGAGCGCGAGCATCGCCTCGCCGATCTCGTCGCTCTGGACGATGTCGCCGGCCTGGGCCGACGTCTCGACGAGGTCGTGGACGAGCGTGTCGATGCGGCGCGAGCCGGAGTCGCCGAGCAGCGCGATCGGCTCGGCGGGGAGATCGCCGGGCGCCAGCAGGCCGGCGCGCAGCGCGTCGTCGATGTCGTGGTTGATGTAGGCGAACCGGTCGACGAGGCGCACGATCCGTCCCTCGAGCGTCTCCGGCTCGACCGGGCCGGTGTGCTTGAGGATCCCGTCGCGCACCTCCCACGTCAGGTTGAGGCCGCGCCCGTCGCGCTCGAGATGCTCGACGACGCGGAGGGAGTGCTCGTTGTGGCGGAAGCCCGCGCCGCCGCGTTCGCGCAGGAGCTCGTCGAGCGCCTGCTCCCCTGCGTGCCCGAACGGCGGATGGCCGAGGTCGTGGCCGAGCCCGACCGCCTCCGTGAGGTCCTCGTTCAGCCGCAGCCCGCGCGCGACGCCGCGCGCGATCCCGGCCGCCTCGAGCGTGTGCGTGAGCCTCGTGCGGAAGTGGTCGCCCTCGGGATCGACGAAGACCTGCGTCTTGTGGCGGAGCCGCCGGAACGCCTTCGAGTGCACGATCCGGTCGCGGTCGCGCTGGAACGGCGTCCGCAGGCGGCACTCGTCCTCCGCATGCTCGCGGCCGCGCGACTCGTAGCTCCGCACCGCGAGCGGCGAGAGCCAGCTCTCCTCGTGCTCGCGGACCGCGTCCGCGAAGCCGTCGGCGACCGTTCCGGCGATCTCGGGCATCAGTGGTTCCTTCGGTGATGACCTCGAGTCTCGGGGTCGCCGGCGCCAAGCGGGAGGCCGCGGTCGGCCGCAGTGCAGGCCGGGTGCCTGCTCAAGGTCGAACGTGGACTCCAGCGCCGCGCGCCGGCGGGTCCGAGGCCGAGGTTCACTGCCGGAGGGGCCACCAGGCCAATCTAGCCCGGCCGCCGGAGCGCGGGAAGTGACGATTTCGGACACGGCGGCGTATCTTCGGGTGATGCGGCTCGCCTGCGTCCTCGCGCTCACGCTTCTGATTGCCGGGGCGGCCGCGGCTGCGTCGCCCAGGCCCTCGCCGATCTCACTCGGCGGGATGGTCGAGTCGCATGGCGCACCGGATCTCGGGTCGGCTCCGGGACGCCGGGGCGGCGAGCTCCTCCGCTTCCTCCCGCGCGCACAGTTCCAGCTCGGGCTCCTGCTCCAGAACCGCTCGAAGACCCCGCTCGAGATCACGGCTGCCCGGGTCGTCGCGCCCCCGCGATCGCTGATCCACCAGATCGGGACACACTTCCACCGCTGGCACGTCTTCAAGTGCCCGCCGGGCGCGTTCTGCCCCGCGCACGTCTTCCCGCTCAAGGGTGGAGCGGGCCGGCCACGGCCGTTCGCGCTCGCGGCCCGGAGGTACGTGGGCGTCGAGCTGGACTTCGCACTGGGCTCGTGCAAGGACATTCCCGGTGCGAACCCGGCGGCGCTGTCGCGCCTGCGCGTCACCTTCCGGCGTCCGGACGGGACGACCGGCCGGCGGGTCTTCTCGCTCGGCGCCACGTCGATCATCCTCCGGATGCCGAAGCCGGCCGACTGCAAGGACCCGCGCAGCACGCTGTCGATCGACGGCCCGCAGCGGTACGAGTCGTCGAACTACTGGACAGTCCCCGGTTCGACGGGCGACGTCTGCACGATCCGCAACGGGATGCTCAACTTCGTGAGCCGGAAGTACCAGACCGAGATCTCGCGCGCCTATTCGGACCTCCACTACGAGGAGGTCACGTTCCATCTCGATCGCTTCAAGGGACCGGGCGCCTACGGCGACGGCACGGTCAAGCTCATCGCCGCCAAGCGGACGGTGTGGCGCTCCCACACGCCGGTCGTGCAGGTGACGAAGGCGACGAAGCGCGAGGTGATCGCGACGATCGAGGCCGGTCGTCTCCCTTCGGGCACGACCCGCGGCATTCCGTTCCACATCACGGGAACGATGCGCTGCAGCGTCAGATGATGATCGGGACGGTGCCGCCGTCGGCGCTCCACGCGGCGCCGGTGACGTAGCTCGAGCGCGGCGAGCAGAGGAAGACGATCACGGCGGCGATCTCTTCCGGCTCCGCGAGCCGGCCGAGCGGCCGGCCGGACGCGACCTTCGCGAGCACCTCGTCCCGCTCGCCCTGCTGGTCGGCGAGCCCACCCTCGCCGAGCCACGCCTGCGTCGCGGTCGGGCCGGGCGTCACGGCGTTGCAGCGGATCCCGTCCTTGGCGTGGAGGTCGGCGACGAGCCGGGAGAAGGACAGGAGCGCCGCCTTCATCACCGAGTAGTCCGGCATCCCGCTCGACGGCCGCTTCGCCGCGGTCGAGGAGACGTTGACGATCGTGCCGGCGCCGCGCTCGCGCATCCCCGGCAGGGCGGCCCGCGTCGCGCGAACGGCGCTCATGAGGTTGATCTCGAATGACGCCTGCCAGTCGGAGTCGGCGAGCTCCTCGAGCTTGCGGATCTCCGTGCCGCCGACGTTGTTGACGAGCACGTCGAGTCGTCCGTGCCGTTCGATCGTCTCCCGGACGACGCGCTCCGGCTCACCGGGCTGCGAGAAGTCGGCGCGGATGTCGCCGCCGCTGCGTCCCGTCGAGACGACCGTCGCTCCCTCGGCGCGGAGCAGCTTCACCGTCTCGAGCCCGATCCCGCCGGTCGAGCCGGTGACGAGGCAGACGCTGTCGGAGAGGCCGAGATCCATTGCGCCGCTAGGTTAGTCCGCCGTGACCACGCTGCTACTCGTTCGCCACGGCGAGACCGACTGGAACGCGGACGGCCGCTGGCAAGGGCACGCCGACGTCCCGCTCAACGAGCGCGGCCGCGCCCAGGCGCAGGCCCTCGCCGAGCAGCTCGCGGCGGAGGAGCCGCTCGACGTCGTCTACTCGAGCGACCTGGCCCGCGCGCGGGAGACGGCCGAGATCGTCGCCCGCCGCCTCGGAGTGGAGCTCGTCCTCGAGCGGGACCTGCGCGAGATCGATGTCGGCTCCCGCGAGGGACGAACGTGGAGCGAGATCGACGACGTGCCCGAGTGGGACGGCGAGCCGCACGAGGCGCACGGCGTCCGCGTGGTCTCGGCGCTCTTGCGGATCGCCCGCGCGCACGACGGCCGGGTTCTCGTCGTCACGCACGGCGGCTCGGTGCGCCGCGTGCTCGAGCACGCCGAGGCCGAGAGCGACTCCATCGGCAACTGCTCGGTCTGGGCGTGCACCGTCGAGGGCGACGTCGTCCGTCCGCTGGCGTGACATGACCACGTTCCTGCTCGTTCGCCACGGCGAGACCGACTGGAACGCGCACGGCCGGCTGCAGGGGCACACCGACCGGCCGCTCAACGACTACGGCCGCCGCCAGGCTGCGAAGCTCGCCGGCGAGCTCGAGGAGGAGCAGCTCGACGCGATCTACGCGAGCGACCTCGCCCGCGCGCGGGAGACCGCGGAGATCCTCGCGGAGCGGCTACGTCTTCCGGTCGTCCTCGATCCCGACCTGCGGGAAAAGGACTGGGGCAATTGGGAAGGGCTGACCGCCGTCGAGCGGGACCGCGTCGAGTTCGCCGGCGAGTCGACCGAGCAGCACCAGAGGCGGATGCTCGGCGCGCTCGAGCGGATCGCCACGCGGCACCCGCACGGTCGCGTCCTCGTCGTCACGCACGGCGGCTCGATGCGGCGCGTCCAGGCCGCAGCGCTCGGCTTCGCCCTGCCCGTCGTCGCGAACTGCGGGCGCTGGACGTGCGCGTGGCAGGACGGAGCGGTCGTCGCAGTAGACTGACCCGCCGGTGGAGGACTACACGAGCAAGTACAAGGGCGAGCAGGTCGAGGTCGCCCTGTTCGGCGGCGAGTACCAGGAAGGCGTCCTCACCGCGTACTGCTACGTCGACGAGGTCGCGCACATCGAGCTCAACGGCCACATCCTCGTCCCCCTCCAGAACATCGCCTCGCTGCACTGCTCCAGCCGCTGCGACGCGCCGCAGAACGACGACTGGCCGCCGCGCGGGCTGCTCGACGAGGGCCCGGAGGACGGCGGAGAGCCGGGCGACTGACGGCCGGATCCGCGTGCTCGTCGCGCTCCGCAATATCCTCAAGGCCTGGCTGCTCGTCCTTGCGCTCGCCGGCGTCCTCGCCCTGATCGGTTGGGGACTCGGCGGCGTTCGGCTCCTCTCGATCTTCGTCTTCGCCGCGTTGCTGCTCGCGGCCGGCGCGTACTGGTCGTTCGACCGGGTCGTGCTCGGGATGATCGGCGCCCGCGAGGTGCCGCTCGGCGAGGCGCCGCTTCTCCACTCGACGCTCGAGCGGCTCGCGGCGCGTGCCGGCATCGCCAAGCCACGCCTCTACCTCATCCCGGATGGAATCCCGATCGCTGCAGCCACGGGTCGCGGGATCCGCAGCTCGACGATCGCGTTGAGCACCGGCTGCGTCTCGGCGTGCCCGCCCGCCGAGCTCGAAGGCGTGCTCGCGCACGAGATCGCCCACGTCCGGCTGCACGACGTGCAGATCCAGACGGCCGCGACCGTCGCGGCGGCGGTCCTCCTCGAGACGAGCCGGATCGGCGGCATCCTCCAGCGCGCGCTCCTCTTCGTGCTCGGGCCGGTCGCCGCGGCGTGCGTTCACCTCCTCCTCTCGCCGAAGCGGGAGTTCGCCGCCGACCGGCTCGCCGCCCGCCTCTGCGACTCCCCGCACGGGCTCGCCGACGCGCTCGTCCGCCTCGAGCAGGCCGCCGAGCTCGTCCCGTTCGAAGCCAGTCCGGCGACGGAGCCGCTCTTCACGATCAACCCGTTCGCCGAGCGCGGGCTCGGCGCGCTCTTCGTCACGCATCCGCCGGTGGGAGAGCGCGTCCGCCGGCTGCGCGCGCTCGACTCCTCGTCACCGGACCACGAAAAAGAGCCGCTCGCGCGGCTCTAATTCTCAAGATAAATCGGCGGCGACCTACTCTCCCGGGAGGTTGCCCTCCGAGTACCATCGGCCCTGGCAGGCTTAACTTCTCTGTTCGGAATGGGAAGAGGTGTCTCCCTGCCGGTATGACCGCCGAACTG